>Ga0315306_10000002_pt1 | contig 375370 bp, 391 predicted proteins | sample TDP1_MG_FD_203803 | JGI IMG/M metagenome (GOLD analysis project Ga0315306, IMG submission 203803) | Freshwater sediment microbial communities from Lake Towuti, South Sulawesi, Indonesia - TDP1 | ecosystem: Environmental > Aquatic > Freshwater > Lake > Sediment | place: Indonesia: South... | reverse complement strand
ACATAAATAGAGAAGGTTTCAATATTGCGTTTACTGAAGTCTCAAAATCATCTCTCATAATTGTGCTTTTTGCTTTACTTCCTCTTTTAAGCGTTGTTGGGGCAATGTTCGTTAACGCTTTCAATAGTAGTCTTATTCTTCTCTTGATGATAACGACAATTTCGGCATTAGTTATTTTGAGTATTCTCTCTGAAAAACTGGTTCCTTCTAGGTATTATCCTCTAGCGCTGCTCCTGATCGCTATCGCTCTTCTGCTCCACACATCACTTATATCAAACTACATTCACGGACGCGATACTCATCTTGAATTTTACTTATTTAGGCTGACACAAAACAATTCATATTGGAATCCAGCTATTCGACACCCATTTCTAGAATACAACTCAATGAATGCAATGTTGAGCGTAACCGTATTTCCTACAATCTATTCGGTTATTCTAAATATTAGTGCAACGTGGATGGTTAAGATCATATATCCCTTGATTCTTTCGTGTCTACCTTTAGGTCTGTATAGACTATACCACATCTCGGGGTTTGGAAAAAAAGCCGCGTTTTTAGCGACTTTTTTCTTTATCGCAAATGAAACTTTCTTCACGGAGATTCTGGGCAATACTAGGCAGATTGTAGCTGAATTATTTTATGTTCTGTTGTTCCTTGTGCTTTTCAGTAGAAGAATGAACCCCTTGAGCAAGAAAATATGTTTCATATTTTTCAGTTTTGCCTTAGTAGTATCACATTATACAACATCCTACATATTCATGTTCCTCATTTTCTTTACTTGGCTTTCTTCATCTTTTCTAAAGCGAAAGCACATCGTAAGTAAGACGGGCATAACTGCGGGCTTGGTTGCACTCTGCGGTACTGTCTTGTTTTCGTGGTACATTTACGTGTCTGTATCAGGTCCATTCAATTATTTTGTAAGTATGACACATGATGTCACACGGAACATTCTTACTCAGTTCTTAAACCCGGAGTCGAGGGGGAGAGATATATTAAGGGCCCTAGGAATGGAAACCGCGCCGTCCTTTTGGCATCTGATAGGGAGAATTTTCTTCTACACCACAGAATTTTTCATCCTTGTTGGTTTCGTCGCTTCAATAATCAGGCGAAGGGAGATTTTTAAGGATCAGAAATATGTTGTGCTTTCATCACTGAACGTCGTAATATTGATCATGTGTATAGTCTTACCTAATTTTGCCAGATCCTTTAATATGACAAGGTTTTATCATATGACCCTTTTGTTTTTGGCTCCCCTCTTCATTCTAGGCGTTAAAGCTTTCTTTGAGTTTATAGCGAAATTAAGAAATGAATCTTACATTTTAGGTTTAATCTTAATCATACTCATACCTTTCTTTCTCTTTCAGACAGAACTTGTTTACGAGGTCGCAGGAGACAGTAGCTATTCAATACCTTTAAGCATGTACAGAATGGATTTGATAGTTCTCCGCCGTAGGGGATTGACTGATGAACGAGACGTTTTCGGCGCTAAATGGGTGTCCGAAAACATAGACGTTAGACGTGCACAGGTATATGCTGACGTTTACTCGAAATACATGGTATTAACCAGCTATGGTGTGATAGATAGGTACAGAATAGACGTATTATCTAACACCACCAGGTTGCTACGCAACACGGCAGTTTATCTGAGCCCAATGAACGTTATTAAAGGAACAATCATAGGTATTGAAGCCAGCTGGAACATCACTGAATCTTCTTTCTCCCTTGACAACATGAACAAGATATACTCAAATGGCGGCTGTGAAATCTACAGTGGATCGGAAATATGAGATGAGCATATGGAATAAAATGTTCCGTTGAAAATCGTTATTGTCAAGGAAAAGGAACATGCTACTGATTTGTGGTGTCGTGATACAATTTTGGACTCTGAACAGAGAAAAATAACCTATGTGGGCTGGTCTGGACATAACAACGTTGGAGATGACGCCCTCTACTCAGTAACTCGATCTGTCTTCCGACCATACCGACTTATACCCGACAACAAAAAGCAATACTCTAGGATAACTCTGTTCGGCGGAGGGACACTCCTTCCCCGTGGCCCTTCATTGGTGTTGCCAAACAAGTATAATTATGCTTATGGTGCGGCAGTTCAAGACCCATCATTTTGGGGAGATTTTGAATCTTTCCCCACTGGCTTGTATTGGATCAAGAAAATAAAGCAATTCAACTTTAGGTACATTGGAGTGAGAGATAAAACCTCGAGCATACTGTTGAAAAAATGGGGTGTCGACTCGAAACTGATTGGAGATCCTTGTCTGCTCTTGAGACCGAGCAAGTTCAAAAGAGAACGAAATAGTTCAAAGATTGCAATAAACATTGGATCAGACGGTTACGTGTGGGGAGGAGACGAAAGACGGGTTTTCCAGCAAACAACAAAGCTATGTGGAACCCTAAAAAAGGAAGGGTGGAATCCAATTCTCATTCCCTTCAGTGAGCAGGACATCGATTCCGTTGAAAGAATATCCAAAGAAACGAATACGGAGTTCCTTAGCAACTTATGGGATATCCAAGAAATTTTGAATGCCATAGCTTCATGCCATGTATTGATCGGCGAGAAACTGCACTCACTAGTTTTCAGCGCCGCTGCCCACACACCCTTCATATCAATTGAGTATCGACCGAAGTGTTACAGTTTTGCGGAAACCGTAGGATTCGAGAAATATAACATCAGAACAGATGAAATGACATCCCAAAATATCATGATGTTGCTTAATGACTTGTTGGACAACTGGAGTGAAATGCATAGAATATTAGTTAAGAACGTGACAACACTCCGCAAAAAGTTAGGAGAAGCCGCGTCGCTCATAAAAGGGGATATAGAGTCCCTTCCAGAAGACAAGTGGTCGATCGCCCCGTTGCAGAGGCTGAAGTTATTCTGCCATCGTGGTCCATACTTCATATTGGACGAGTCACTTCGGTTGGTGCACGAACTGAAAAATCATGTGAATAATGTCCATGCTGGAAGAGAAGATGGAGATGATTTGAGTGCATAAGGCAAACTGCATCAAGATAGAGGAATTAAAGATTTTGAAGAATCGAATCCTATTGTATAGGTTGTCTTATCCAAAGAAAATCAAGAAATATTTCTTATCAGATTCATTTTATGTAGGATACGATGAGGACATTAACAATGTAGATGTGAGCATTTTACATATACCCGTCATCTCTAGTGTAATTACACTTGCGTGGGCAACTGGAACAGACATACACGTCGAGGAGCTTGATAAAACATACTTGGAGTCTTTAGAAAGGACAAGAAGAGTAATAAAGAAATGGTATCCCAGTCTTCCCTTTTCCACTAAAATCGACGTTGGAAGGGTTGTTTCAAACAGTTTTTCCAACTTGGGTTATGGGCTGTTATTCAGTGGTGGAGTCGACTCGACCACCTCGTACCTTAGACACAGGGATAAAAAGCCGAACCTGATCATGTTCTGGGGGGCGGACATCCCCCTGACAAATAAAAACTTTTGGAAAAGAGTTAAGGACAGATATACAAGGTTCGCAAACGAAGAAAATGTGAAGATAAACTTTATCAAAACAAATCTGCGCCGATTTATAGACGACAGATTTCTGGATGTGGCAATCGGCAGGCATCGGGAAGACTTCTCGTGGTGGGGAAGTTTCTCCCATGGACTGGCTCAATTGGGTTTATGTGCTCCACTGACCGCCGTAGAGCATATAGGAACTATGTTAATCGCTTCATCATGTTGGGAAGGGTCTTGGATTCAGGTATGGGGTTCGCATCCGCTTCTTGACAACAAGATCTCATGGGCGAATGTGAAAGTTGCTCATGACGGCTACGACTTAAGCAGGCAAGGAAAGATTAGGAACGTTTTAAAGTCTTACGTTGGAAGAAATGATGTACTATTAAGAGTTTGCACTGGGACTCCCCCTCCCCCCCTCTTTAATTGCAGTAGGTGCGAGAAAAGTCTGAGAACTATCACCGGATTAGTATTAGAAAATATTGATCCCACAAAGTGCGGTTTTGATGTAGATAAAAGTTGTTTCGATGTTCTTAAACAGAATTTTACTGAAGGCAAGTTCATCCTAGATACACATGAGCACATGCTGTGGAATGACATTCAAAGACACATCCCTAAAACAATGAATCACAACCTGTACAATTCTAAGGAGTTCTTCAATTGGTTTAAAGATTTTGACCTCTCAAGATGCCGTAGAAAATGGAGCCTCAAACAAAACACATTACTGTGTTTAGATCGCCTTTTCTACAAACTTCCAAAAAATATCCGAAATATACCTTCTGTCCCACCTACTTACTACGACGCCCGACGCCACATATCTAAAATCATTAAGGCTTGAAACCATATCATGGAACAACTTTTTGGGCTAGAGAGAGGATGGGGAGAGGAATTGACGATAGTTTCCATCGTTATTCCGACATATAACAGGGACGCAGATTTGAGAGAGCTGTTATACATTATTTTAATGCAAACAATACTGCCACTGGACGTAATAGTAGTAGACGATAGCGACAACAATGATACCAAGGACTTAATCGAGCAGATGCGCGACGATTTTGTAAAAAAGGGAATAATCTTAAATTACAATCGGGGGGGAGAAAAAAGGGAAAAGAGCATAAGCCGAGCAAGAAATATAGGCGCAGCACAAGCAAAGGGGGAAATCATACTCTTCTTAGATGATGACGTTATTTTAGATAAGCAATACATTGAAGAGATCATAAATGTCTACAAGAAACATCCTAACGCTGTTGGAGTCCAAGGATACATAACTAACTGGAGAAACGTTTCAAGCGCACGCGCACTACTGTCAAACTTGATAGATAGAGCATTTTTCTTATTCCATACAGAGAAAGATAGATGCAGGATACTTCCATCGGGGAATATTACCTATCCACATCCTCTCAGTAGAGTAATTGGGTGTGAGTGGCTCAGCGGGACGAACTCAAGTTATAAACGAGACATGTTTAGACGCTTCAAATTTGACCAAAAACTAAAAGAATATTCATTTTGCGAAGATGCAGATCTTTCAATTAGAATACGCAAAGAGTATCCCGATTCCTTATACATAACTCCCCACGCAAAGATACTCCACAAAGCTTCTCCAGTTGCCAGAAGGGACAATAGACGCCTTGTCCACATAAGGACAGCTTACCAAACCTATTTTTTTTACAAGAATATTGAGCAGACTTGGTTGAATAAGGTAATTTTTCTTTGGAGTATGTTTAGTCGTCTCATTACAATGCTTACGGAAAAAAGAGCTAAATCAATGGTATTTTTAATAAAATCATATGTATACACGTTAAATCATTTCGATGAGGTCAAAAAGGGAAACTTTGCTTTTTTAAGTATTCCATAGGATCTTTATGCTGCTTGGCATGACTGGCTTTAGAATGAGGTGTTCTCATTGAAAAAAGTGAATTTGGGATTGATTGGCTTAGGAACTATGGGGAGGGTTCATTTAATCAATTGTCTTCGCCTCAAAAACGCGAAGCTCGTATCAGTATCGGATTCTTCGAAAAAGGCGTTGCAATTTGCAAAAAAAGCGGGAGTGAAAAACGTTCAAAGCGACTACAATAAGTTATTGAACTCGCACAATCCGAGTATTGACGCTGTCATAGTATCTTTGCCTAACTTTCTTCATTATGAATGCGCGAAGAAGGCCGCGGAGAAGGGAAAAGACATCTTTTTGGAAAAGCCCCTAGCGAGAAACGTGAAGGAGGGGAAACAGATTCTATCTCACGTTAAAAGCGGGGGAGTGAAGCTAATGATAGGGTATCCGTTAAGGTTCACCGAATCTTTCGCCAAGTTAAAGGGCAAACTTAAAAGTGGTTTGTTGGGCGACGTACAGGTCGCCTCAGCAACAAACATCAGTGCTGGACCCTTCTCTCCTAGAACTGAAACGTCCGGGCCTACTCCTGTGCCTGCATGGTGGTTCAATAAGGAGCTGACGGGTGGCGGCCCACTCCTCGATTTAGGATCACACATGATCAACCTCTTAAGATGGTATTTCGGGGACATCACTCACGCAGAGAGCTACTTAGGGCACAGATTTAACATGGACTTCGAGGACCACGCGGTGTGCCTCTTGAAGTTCAAAGACGGCCCAATCGCAACCGTCAACGTCGGCTGGTTTTCGAAGGATTACCGAGTCAGCGTCGAATTATATGGGACCGCCAAACATGTGTCTGAAGTTCGCTCCGCCCCAAGTTTACTGGATTTCGCCGTGGATGTAATTGGAAGAAAATTTGGACGGATTGAACGCTCAGCCGCTCCGTACTATAAAGAACTGCAGCATTTCGTCGAATGTGTAAACTCTAACACGGCACCCTGTCCTTCTGGAGAAGAAGGACTTGCGGACCTCGAAACAATTGAGATGGCGTATAAGAACATAATTCGACTAGACCTGTAACCCTTGGGCACCGAGAGGTTAACTTTGAGCCTTTTGAGTCTCGTTCGCACCGAAGAGTCAGATCCAGCTTCTTTCAAACAGGCCATAGAGAGATCCCTCAACCTCATACAGTTCAACTTTAAAAGAAGCGTTGAAAAAGTTGCAATAAAGCCTAACATGTGTTATTACTATGATCCCTCAACGGGGGAGACCACGGACCCCAAGTTTGTGAGCGTGCTCATCGATGTCCTCAGGGAACACCTGTCCTCGGATCTAGAGATATCTGTGGTTGAGTCTGACGCGTCCGCTATGAAGTGCAAATACGCGTTCAAAATGCTTGGCTATGAGGAGATGGCCAGAGAGAAAGGTGTAAAACTAGTTAACCTAAGCAAAGAAAGAAACAAAAAAGTAAAAATGAAAATTGCTGATGAACATTTAAGATTTAGAATACCACAGACTATTTACGAATCAGACTTACTGGTAAACGTTCCAAAGATCAAATATATGTCAGTTGTGAAAACCACATGCGCCTTAAAAAACATCTATGGATGTAACGCCCATCCTAAAAAATCTATATATCACCACGCGCTGGATGAAGCAATCGTCGGGATAAACAAGCTAATAAGAACTGATCTAGTTGTTGTCGACGGCATCATCGTATCTGGAATAAACACTTGGAGACTTGGGCTAGTCATGGCAAGCGAGGACCCGGTGGCAACTGATGTAGCTGCATCAAGGATCTTGGGAGTGAACCCGAGAACTGTGAAATATATTACTTTGGCTTCAAAAGAGGGAATAGGAAATACACATTTCATCCAGAAAGGTGAGAGTATAATTTACTTCAAGAACCATTTCCCGAGGAAAAGAACAAGAAATAAGATGCTCAGCTTCCTTGCTTCCATCTACCTTCGTTACTTTGCATAGGCTATATCTTGGGCTCACAAACATGTAACATTGTATAAGGATAGAAGAAATATTCACTAGGCGTAAGATGTAAGCCCGCAGAAGTTGGTTGATTTTAAAGAATTAGAGGTCTTTTGTGCGGGGTATTGAGAAACAGAACAATGGTGCAAATGCTCTAGAAAATCCTTTCACAAGCGTCTAATAGCTCAAGGTCAATTTGTGTATGAAAAGGGAGACCGACAAAGATGATTATCTCTGAGTCAAGTTATCGAAGATCCCAAAGTTTGATCATTACTGGAATCCTTCTAGTTATTCTCTTCTCTCCCTCGCTAACCCTAGTGACACGTGCAAGCGCTGTAGCATCCAGCTTCGGCACCCTGGGAGGAGGAGCCCCGTTGATTTCAGGCGTGAGTCTGACATGGGGTGACGGGGGTGTCGGGGGAGATGGGGCGACAGATGTTTATACGAATCCAACCCTGTCCATCCAAGTTAACGACCCGGAGGGTGACCTTATGAACATCACCTTCAGGACAAACGCCACGGGTACGTGGGAGGACATTGAAACCTACTACAACGTGGGGAACGGGAAGTACAGCGTGATTCCCATGAGCATGAATAAACTGAGTACCAAATATCACTGGGGTGTCTCCGTAACCGACGGTTCCAGCTGGAGCGACAAAACATACCGTTTCACGACGACAACAACCATACTCGATTACAAGTGGATATCTCAGGTAAGAGTCGGGAAAGCTGCTGCAGGCGTATTGATTGCAGACATAAATGGGGACGGTCTAGAGGAGGTGATCCATGCAGGCGCGGGCCCTGGGGGCGTTGGAGTAGTGAAAGCACTCAGGGGGACTGATGGAAGTCAGATTTGGAGTCAAACAGTTCAAGATATTCACGAGATGGTTCAAATCCAGATGGCTGACCTAAACAAGGATGGCATTCTCGATGTTGTAATACCCCTAGGCCATGGCGGGGTGGAGGTCCTACACGGAAACGACGGCAGCAGGTACTGGAGAGTAACAGGCCTGGGCGGGGAATGTTGGAACGCCCCAGTTGTCGCAGACATTGACGGGGACGGATACCCGACTGTCTTCTATTGTTCAACGGACGCGTACAACGGCCTGAACGGTTCTGGAAGGGTAACGGCCCTGAGCCATGACGGGCGGATACTGTACCGGACTTGGGCTTTTCGCCCGTGTGCGGGAGGATTGTCCATAGCAGACACGGACAACGACGGGGAGTTTGAACTCTATCAGGGTGACAGAGACATGTATGGGCTGGGTTACTTCGGCAGGGCATGTCGGTCGTTCTGGGCGAGAAACCTGACCCTGAGATGGGATCACCCCGACATTCTCATGAGCAGCAATAAACCGATGCTTGTCGACGTCAACGATGACGGAATACTGGACGTCATCTGCGGTTACCTTTATGGCGGAATAGCGATCCTCAACTCGGCAGACGGGAGCGCCATCAAGAAGGATCTCGACATCACCCTATCCGACGGGGAAACTTTTCCCGTTCACTACTCGATGTCCGTTCACGATCTAGACGGCGACGGAAACCTGGAGCTGGTATGTGCTGACGGCGATCGCGAGCATGAATGGACCTCCAAAGACGTTGCAGTCTGGGATCTTATTGACTGGAAGGAAGAAGCAATAATAGACTTGAACGGGGAGACAAGCTGGTGGGGTCCAACACTCGCCGACGTAACCGGCGACGGCAAAATGGAGATCATCGTATGCACACAAAACACCATACAGATCTACAACAGCACATACCAACGGATAGCCATTGTGATGGGTCTCAGGGGAACGCTCAGGTACGCGGTGGTGCAGGACATCGACGGGGACGGCTACAACGAGCTTGTCGTAAGTAACTGGAGGAGTCTTGTTAACAACGCTTATGATGGCGACGTCTACGCTTACGACACACCGGCACGTCGCCCGACCCCGAGGGCCAGGACCGAAGTCGAGTTCTACAGCGAGCGCAGAGTGGGAGCTGCGGAGTACGTGCCACCACCCGGGCGCCCGACACCGGTGATCTCGGCTCCCTCCCCAGCGGATGGGGCCAGCGATATGCCGGTCTCCCTGACCGGGCTGAGCTTCAACCTGTCGGACTTCCAGTACGACCCCATGAACTACACCGTCGTAATCTCCCCGGATATCGGCTCCGGCAGCGGCACCAACGTGGGCTATGGGAAACAGACAGTTCCCGTGAACCTCGACTACTCCACAACCTACACTTGGCAAGTGAATGTGACGGACGGCGTCCACTCTGAGAGTAAGACATTCAGTTTCACCACGGAAACGGCACCTCCCGGGGCACCGAGGGTCTCGGATGAGGCCCCGAGGAACCGGGCGACCCACGTGCCAACCTCCCTGTCCGAGCTGAGGTTTAGACTCTCAGACCCACAAGGCGAACCGATGGACTACAGCGTTGTGACCTCTCCGGACATCGGCTCCGGCAGCGGCACCAACGTGGGCGCAGGAACATACACGGTCCCGGTGAGCGGCCTCGCCTACTCCACAACATATACGTGGCACGTGAACGTGACAGACGGCACCAACTGGAACAACAGGACCTACACCTTCACCACGCAGGCCAGTACGCCCCCGACGCATGACGAACCAGTCCTAGATATGGCTGACGGCGGTCTAGTGTGCAGAAACCAGACGACCATGGATCCTGATGGGGACGCGGTGACGAACATCTACCACTGGTACAGGAACGGCATCTCATGGACAAGCCTGATACTGCCCTTCGACACGAACGACAACAGGACGGTGAAGGACTACTCGGGGTACGGCAACGACGGAACCGTGGTGGGAGAGGCTGCCTGGACGAGCAACGGCGTTGTAGGAGGCGCCTACAACTTCAGCGGGGACCGCCCCGGCGGCGGCTACATTATAATCCCCCACTCCAGTAGCCTCGACGGAGGCCGCACATGGTCGGAGTTGACGGTGGAGCACTGGATTTACCCCATGTTCAACAACGAAGAAACCAGAACCATAGCGAAGGTGCCGAGCTACGAGATAGGCTTGGAGCCATACAGCTCAGGGCAGGCAACGGTATACGCCGGGATTTGGACCGCCAGCACAGACCCCACCACACCATGGGAAACCAGCTATAGAAGCGTAAGCTATCGTATCTACTACAACAGGTGGTATCATGTGGCATTCACGTACAAGTCCGGCGACAGACTGCGCCTTTACGTCAACGGCGTACTATGCGCGTCGACAAGTCGCTCGGGGAACATCCAGAGGAGCAGCGGCTCAGCCGCCCAGGTCCCTCTCTACATCGGGTGGCACGACCACTTCAGGGGCATGATCGACGAGGTCAGGATCTACCCCGGTACAAGCCTCTCAGCCGATCAGATCTACCGGCGCTACCTCGAAACCAAGGATGGGGCCAGCAACAACTCCACCATAGTCTCGCAGGAGGTCAAACGCGGCGACGAGTGGAAGTGTGAAGTGATTCCGAACGACTCCCACTACGACGGCACAACAAGAATGTCGAACATCCTGACCGTGACTAACCGTCCGCCGCATGCAGAGAATGTGGCTATGGGCCCGCGTGCGCGCGACACCGCTCTAACGACGGATACCCTGGTCGGAAGCTACGATTACGTCGATTGGGACGGAGACCCTGAAAGCGGCACCGAGGTGAGGTGGTACAAGAACGGCGCGCTGCAAACAGAACTAAACGACACACTGGAGGTTTCGTCCAGTTTCACGGCAGTAGGCGACGTGTGGTACTTCACGGTCAGGCCGAGCGATGGAATAGACTTCGGAAACCTACAAACGTCCAGCAGCGTCACTATCCTCCAAAACAGTCCTCCGACGCATGACGACCCGATCCTCAGAAAGACCTTAGAGACCAATCCAACGGCTGAGAACCTAGTGTGCTCCAACCAGACCACCATGGATCCCGACGGCGGCCGCGACATGGTGACGAACATCTACAGCTGGCAGAGGAACGGCACTCCGTGGGCCAACCTGCTGCTGCCCTTCGACACGGAAAACTGGACGGTGGTCAGGGACTATTCCGGGTACGGCAACGACGGAACGGTGAAAGGCGCTACCTGGACGGAGTATGGTGTTGTTGGAGGCGCCTACGTCTTTGATGGTAATGACGGCATCTCAATCTCGGATGACAGAAGCCTAGACGGCGACGGAACATGGTCTGAGATAACGATAGAGCTTTGGATTAAACCTACTGCTAACCAAAGGGGTAGTAGAATAATTTTGAAGAATCCTTCCACTGGCTCAGGAAGCTACATGATAGGCTTCCAAACATCAACCTCGAGACCTTACAATGTGCTCTTCTGGTATGTTACGATATCTGGTTCTTCGAGTGAAATAGAGTATTCTACGCCTCTGGAGGTCGGGGAATGGTATCATGTAGTTTGCACTTACAAGTCTGGTTACGGACTAACAATGTATATCAACGGTACAGAGGTTTCCCATGTTGGGAGGTCAGGCAACATTGACGTTAGACACAATCAACCTCTCTACATAGGCTGGAATGAATTGGACCCAACGCGTTATTACATTGGTGTAATCGATGAAGTTAGGATTTATCCTAGATCCCTCTCGGCTGAGCAAATCCTTCAGCGATATCTCGAAACCAAGGACGGAGCCAGTAACAGTTCCACTGTTGTGTGGGAGGAGACGAGGGTTGGCGATGTGTGGCGGTGCGAGGTCACTCCGACAGACTCCTTCCAAGATGGGACCAAGAGGGCGACGAACCCGGTGACCGTGTTCTCTGTTCCGACCACCCTGCTGATGCCATTCGACACCGACGCATCCCCGACGGCTGTAGACTACTCCGGGTACGGGAATAATGGAACGGCCTATGGCGCCACTTGGACGGACTACGGCCTTGGTGGGGGCGCCTACTACTTTGACGGAGGCGGCGACTACATCCGGGTCCCTGACGACAGCAGCCTAGACGGGGACGGAGGGTGGTCTGGCTTGACGGTGGAGCTCTGGGTCTTCCCCACGGCGAGGCAGTCCGGCAAAATCATAATGCAGAAGGGGGCCAACTTCACCCAGATGAGCTACGAGGTGGGCATCCAGAAATCGAAGACGAGGAACCTCCTCTACTGCGCCGTCTGGGCCGCCGACCGCTACGAGGTGCGGTACGCCGTGCCCCTCGAGCGGTACGCTTGGTACCATGTGGCCCTCACCTACAACGGCTCCAGGGTGACGCTCTACGTCAACGGCACAGAGGTCGGCAACGTCGCGGGGTCAGGGAACGTCCGTGACAGCAGCCCCTACCCGGTCTACATCGGCGCCAGGTACGGGACACGGGACTTCTTCACGGGCATAGTTGACGAGGTCAGAATCTATCCGGTGAGCCTCTCGGCCGAGCAGATCCTTCAGCACTGGGTGAACCCCTGAAAGGTCTAGAAGAGAGTTCCAGAAGAAAGTAATAGAATTTGATTTCCCAAAAATTATCTATTACCTTCGAAATGTAAGGTAAGTATGTATAGGGGCTCGTTTCTTCGGAGAATTCTGATTGGAGGGGTTATCTTCGAACTTGTCGTCGCGCAACCTTGAGGAGTGTTAGCCATGACCATAGCCTTAGATCCCGTCCTTTCCAACGTAGTGTACACGATGAACCTAGCGATGCACATCCGCCGCCCCGCCTCCAGCCCCCCATGGCAGAAGCCCCTCAACGACATGCCCAAAGAGAAGCTTCCCTTGGTCTCGGTGCTTCTGCCCATGACCAGAGAGACGCGGGAGTCGGTGATGGTGACGGTGGGGTGCTTGGCGGTTCAGACGTACCCGAAGGAGAAGTTGGAGGTTCTCTTCGTGGTGGAGCCTGACGACTCGGAGACCCGGAGGAGCGTGGAGGAGGCTGTTGACCGCCTGAGGGACGTTGGAGTGGAGGCTAGGATTGTGGTGACGGATGGCCGGTTGAGGATGAAGCCTCATGCGTTGAATCGGGGTTTGGAGGAGGCTCGGGGGGAGGTTTTGTGTGTGTATGATGCGGACGACCGGTTTCCGGCGGATCAGGTGGAGAAGGCGGTGACGTTGATGTTGGAGAAGGGGTACGATGCTGTTCAGCCGAAGATTTTCAGGAGCCGCCGGGGAGTGTCGGGGAGCCATTTGATGTTGGACACTTTCACGTGGAATCGGAAGTTTCTGCCTACCTTCTACGATGCGGCTGGGGTGTTTCCTTTGAGTGGGGAGGGTTTCTTCGTTCGGAGGTCTGCGGTGTTGGAGGTGGGGGGTTTTCCGGAGGTTTTGACGGAGGATGCGTACTTGGCGATTCTGTTGGCTGAGAAGGGTAAGAAGTTTGGTTTGTTGGATTCGGAGGTGACGGAGACGGCGCCCAGAGGCTGGAGGAGCCACTTCCGGCAGCGGTTGCGTTGGTTCCGGGGTTACGTCACCTGTCTGGGGCGGACTTTGAAGGCTCATATGCCTCTGAGGCAGAAGCTGGTTTTGATGATTCCGTTTTTGGCTCCCATCACGTGTGCCTTCAGTCTCTTCACTTGGGTCTTCATGGCCACGTACTGGCTCACTTGGGCCTTTCTGCCTAAACCTGTCTTCGCGCTGCCTTGGATGTTGCATTGGCTGTATCCCGGCGTGATTCTGTACTGGTCGGCGTTTCTGGCGTACATTGGGAACCCTATTGTCATGTTCAGCCTGATGCACAGCATAGCCGGCACAGATATGGAGCGGTATGCGCCCCTAGCCCTCACGGCGCCCTTCTACTGGATCTTCCTAGGCGCAGCCGCCGTCGCCAGCTTCTTCAAAAGCACTAAGTTCTGGGGAAAAACTGTGAGGTGAGTTCGGGTTGATTCGGGTTTTGAAATTGCTGAGAAGCGTTCTGGCTAGAGTGTTCAAAGATAAGGTAGAGGTAGCCATGTTCTTCTCGGCTTTCCTAGTTGAAATAGTCATAGGTTCATTCTTTGTCTACAGGTGGGGTAGCACCTACATTTTGGAGAGCGTCTTTGGCGGGGATATGGTTAGCCATCTATACATATCTAGAGTCGTTATCGATAATCCTCCATATAATACTCTCGCAAATCTAGGAACAGTCTGGTTGCCCGGGTATCACCTCTTGATTATGTTTTTCGTGTGGATTGACCCATTCTATGCAACTGGTTTTGCTGAAACCCTTGTTAATGCGCTCGCAACTGGCGGCATCTGCGTGATAATCTACAGGTTGTTAGGCCGAAGTAAGACCGGAGTCATAGCGGTTACTATCTTTATGGCGAATATCTTCACGCTACTTTTCGGCGCAACTGGTGTTATGGAGATCCCTGCAACTTTCTTTTTATTGTTAGCCGTTTATTATTTCAAACTTTACCTAGAGGAAAATGACCTAGCGCAATTTATGAAGTGTTCATTAGCCCTCGTCATTGGCACGTTAACAAGGTATGAGATGTGGTTTGTTGCCTTCATTGCGGTATCCATATTTACATTAAGGGAGTTCAAAAATAGGCGACTGTACAGACTTGCCTATGCCCACTTCCCATTCTGGGGGATTATCGCTTGGCTATTCTGGAACCTTGCAATATTCAAAGACCCACTCATGTTCATTCATCATCCCTTAATTTCAGCGTCAACACAATCGGCTGTTCTTTTTAAAAAAGACATCTGGTATACATCATATTTGATTCTAAAAGGTCTCCTCACTGTGTCAGGTTCGTTACTTTTCGTCACTTCATTGGCAGTAATGATACTCTTAATGCGCAAGAGGATAGTGTCCCTTGCGGTATCAGCACTAATCCTTTCACCAATTCTTTTCCTTTGGTTAAGTTATTTCACTGGATTGCTCGGCGCATTTGCCGGTGGCATTACAGAAATAAGATTCTTTTCGATGGGATATCCAGGTCTAATAATTGTGCCGCTACTTCTTGTAGATGGGTTTAAGAACAAAAAAATCGCTGGCACTTCGTCACGTGTAGTGCTTGGTAGTGTTTTACTTGCCGTATACCTTTTTTCCATACCGTTCACTCAAGCAACTACTCTATACGTCGTTACTCATAGTCCAAGAATTCCGGGTATGGAGGAGAAAGAGGCCATATGCGAGATCATCGGTGAAAACACGGTTTTAATGTCTGGGACCTTCCCTCAGGGTCTGTCTGTCATTAAGGGATTGCCTCCTTCTCAGATAATTGATGATTTCGACGGCCCGTTTTTCCTTGACGCTATGGAGGAGCCTTGGAAGAGCGCTTCTTTTGTCGTCATCCCTATTTCGCAGCAAGAGTCAAGTTTGATACGTTTGAATAAATATTATGGTGGAAAATACTACATTTACCATTATTACTATGATGACGCGTGGCGATCAGTTTTCTTAGAGAATTACGATCTGGTTTTGGAGACAATACACTTCTTGGTATATCAAAATGTGCATTTAAGAAGTGATTGAGGTGGATAGGAATACTTTAAAACCGATTATGTACTCCTATCCGGCATGCCAGCTTCTAGCCAGTAAAAGACTGGCCAAAATTGTTACGATTATTTCATGGAAAATTCCCGTTCGGGGATTTGTTCTTGATGTGGGGTGTGGGGACGGGACTCTTCTTGTTAATATTTCCGCGGAAGAAAAAGTGGGTATCGATCTTGACACCGCATATGTGAAGAAAATGAAAAACGCTGACGTTATATTTGTGAGAGCAGACGCGACACACCTCCCATTCAAACCATGTACTTTTGATCTGACCATTACTTCTGAACTACTGGAACACCTTGGAAATCCCCTCGCCTGCGTGGAAGAGATAAAGCGGGCTACCAAGAAGGGAGGTTACTTCCTTGTTTCCATACCAAACGATGCGTGTTTCATAACAGCAAAATTCTTTCTTCTACGCTGGAGATCAATACAAAAAACTCTTCAAGAACATAAACATCACTTTGGCTTGTCTAAACCCTTGGTGTCTTCGCTTGGAAAGCCCGTTGTGAATTATCAGTTCCCATTTCCTCTTTTCTGGTTTAATAAAATCATGTTATGGCTGGTGAGCAAATGAAAGTAGCCCTTCTGCATAGTGCTTTTATTGAAAGTGGGGGAGCTGAACGTCTTATCTTAAATCAGGCAAGATACCTTCGTTTCCATGGCCATCGAACCGATTGCTTTGGTTCAATTATTGACTACAAGAAGTTAAAAATGTTAGGATATCCTAGCAATTTTAACGATGTTGTTTTACGACCATATATTATGAATATGCCCTTACCTAAGTTGCGCTACTCTTTGACCTTATCTGCCAGTATACTCCTCTCTTCGCTCATAGATCGAAGAATTAGGGATTACGATGTAAATCTCTGTCATCACCATCCAGGACCTTGGATTGGTTACCGTGCCCACAAGAAATATGGTACGCCATTCGTTTGCTACGTTCACCATCCCCCACTATTCTTGTATCCAGAGTATATGCCAACAGGCGTTGAGTGGGGGGCGGAGTTTGATAGAAAGTGCATTTTCAGTATCGCCAATCGCCGCGTACCACATTCATTGTTGTCGAGTATAGACCATATCTCTATAAGTGAAGCGGATGCTGTGATCGCTAATAGTAAAAACATTGCAAATCAAATTAAGAGAATCTATAGACGGAATGCCATCGTTTGCTATCCGGGTGTGGACGTCAATTACTTCAAGCCATTGCCGAAGAAAGCCACGGACTATATACTTAGCAAATTCAATTTAAATCATCCTTTCGTATTGAATATTGGGCGTCATGTGCCTAGAAAGCGAGTTGATTGGTTGCTACAGATAGCGTCGATGGTTAGAAAAGAAGTACAGACCACATTTATAATAGCTGGAGAAACAAATACCTATACTTTCACTCTAATGAAGCTAGCCAAAAAGCTTGGAATCGAACGAGATATCAGATTCCTTGGCGAGATTTACAGTAACGACCTACCTGCTCTATATAACGAGAGTAATGCGCTAGCGTTTACTTCGCCTAATGAGGATTTTGGATTAGCCCCCATCGAAGCGATGGCATGTGGAACGCCCGTCGCAGCCTGGGATGACGGTGGCCCCAGCGAGACAGTGAGAGATGGGATTACCGGATACAAGGTTAAGCCCTATGACCTAGAGGGCTTCGCCAAAACGACAATAAATCTTCTCTCTGATGAGGACCTAAGATGGAAAATGAGCCAAAACGCCGTATCCCATGTCCGACAGCACTTTACATGGAAGAGACACGCAGAAATTCTGGAAAGGGTATTGCGCGTGGCTGGTTAAATTGAAGATAGCTATTCTTGGAGCATTCGGTGTAGGAAATATAGGCGACGAAGCTGTGCTTACCGCCACTATCGATAAAATAAAAAAGCAATCAAATAATGTAAAAATTTCAGTACTTACACGCGCACCAGAAGAAGTAAAGAAATTATACGGAATCGATGCCTATAGGCCGTACAATTTAAAAGCACTCTTCACAGTGGACAAACTAGTACTAAGCGGGGGATTTCTGTATAGCCCTAGGATAACCTTTCTCATACTAGCATTAACATTGTTGTACATAGTGATGAGAAAGAAAGTTGAGTTTTACGCGGTAGGTATTCTTGACTCATCCTTCACCAATAACATTTCAAGCGTGACTTATTCGCTGCTGACGAGGATGTTTCTTTTGGCCACGAAAAATGCAGTTTCAATTAGTGTACGGAATGCTTCATCTAAAAGTCTTTTACAGAAAATAGGTGTGAGGAGGCCCGTCAACATTGAGAAGGACCCTACATTTGACCTAAAACCTGCAAGTCCCGAAAGAGCATATGAAATTCTCAAAAGAGAAGGAATAAAAAAGGACAGATTGTTGGTAGGTTTATCTCTAATGATATATCCTTGGGATGATAAAGTTAATGAAGGAGTAAAAAGATCTATCTGCGAATTCATAGACCGGGTAGCGAAAAATTTTGATGCCGAAGTCATCTTTATTCCCATGTGCAAACACAAACATTTCTTATTGGAAAAAGATCATATCTTAGCTGAGGAAATACGTAAGTTAATCGAAAACAAAGACCATATGAAGATACTTCACGGTAATTATACACCACAGGAAGTAAAAGCCATAATCAGAGAAATGGATGTCTTCATTGGGATGAGGTATCACTCCATCGTCTTCGCCTCCTCAGTGCATACTCCACTAATAGCCATATCCTACGCTCCAAAGACCAAAGATTTCCTAAAGGCCCACAACTCTCAAGCTAAGATACTAGATGCACGCAAAATAGACTACGAAAGTCTAAAAGAAGCTTTCCAAACGACAATAAGTTGAGAAGGAAAAGACTTCACGCAGCCGCCGGCCTGAGATAGTAAAAACAGCATAAGGCGACGAAAAGTAATGGAAAACCACCAAATCCTTCGCTTCTTCTCTTTGGTATGTTACTAAACATGACCTTAGAGTGCGGAGAGGAAAACCAAGAATCAGAAGCCTTTTCCAAAAAAGAAGCTGAAAAACAAAGATGACCCCCCTCAAAACTTAGAGAGAGACAAAAAACAAAAATCTGATGCCTCTGATACAAGCCCCTTTAAAAGAAAGGAGTCCGAAAAAACCCCTGAAAAAACGGAGACATTACCTTTCATTACCCCCAAACCACAACCACCAAACAAAAAACCTATAGACCAGCAACAAACCAAACCGCCAAGCGTACGCTACAACATAAACAGAAAACCCTCACAAACATGAGCCAAACTCACAGAGAAAAAACCCGTTTAGAACCCTGAGAGTAAAGGTAAGATCAAGGCCACGTTATTTATTGCGCCTATGAACGAGAGAACCGCAAGGGCGTACCTACCCAGACTCCAAGAACCCTTCTTCGGCGTCAACCACGCCAACAGAGTTATGAGCCCCCAAAAGACAGTGAGGGCTAAAATGGGATGATAGCAAGGATTGGATTCAGAAAGCCCGAGGCTCAGCCCCTTGCTCGTAGTCGCATAGTCCGAGAACACGCCGCTCAACGAAAGGAGATAAGGACCCGCGTCCTTCAGCATCCTCCATCACCCCGCAACATGGTCTCGGCCTCAGAAGCTTCCCCGCTTCCCGCGGGTCTCGTACAGATTTTTGATGACCACGCCGAGTAGCTTGGCGTTCGTCGCAACCTCCCGCACTTTCTTCCTCCTCATGGTCTTTCTCTCCTTCTCTTCTGAGACATCTCTGTTGCTGAAAGAGACATCTTTGTTACTGAAAGGGCCTTCAGAATTAATATAAGAATTTTCTAACAGAAACGGGGAACATTTCCCAAAAATGGAAAAACAAACCCCAGATTTCCCAAAAATGGAAAATGAACTACTGATCCCAGATTCGTAACAATCTTACTTTACCGTGAAGCACAAGGCGGCGTCTTCCATAAGTACCGTCTGCCACCCGACCGTGGTGTCCTTCACAAGAAACTTAACCCACAAGTAACTGCCCGAAGGCAAAGCAACAGAGAAATTATACTTCAGCGTTCCGCCCCCAGTCGTAGTGACATTGGCGAAGTCATAGTAACCCTCATCATCCCCCGTGCCAAGCACCTCATCCCTTCCCTTCCACCACCCATCAAACAAAGACGGATACTCCACATCCCCCTCAGCAGCCGAATAAATCAAGTCATCAGTTGAGGTTCCCCCCTGACCATTAATGGTCAACACGTACCTTGTTTCCGGCTTCAGCCCTTGGGCCGTGACCACACCCACAAACTTGCTCCCCTCCACCAAGTACTCGACCCTCCCGAAGGCGCCGGGCCAGATAGACACGAAATCCTCCGTCTTAGTCACCAACAACACAGAGGCCACGTTACTCTCGCCACTACTCCCCGACCTCGGCCTCGCCAGAACAGGCGCCGAAACCAGCGAGAAGACCACCAAAGCCGAAAAGAGAAGAGGCAACACACTTCTCCTCGTCCACCTACACCTACCCCCACCCATCTCACCACAATGCACCGCGACTGTGTTTCGAGTCGAGACCCTTCCCCATAGGCTCCTCACACCGCCAAAGAGAAGGGGATAGAGAAGGGCGACGTTCGCAAGGGGAAGCATCAGATGATACTGGTAGAGACTCGTACCTGCAGACAATGACGGAAACCTCTCCCTGAGCTTAAACAAGGTGGCTACAGAAACGAAATTGACCAGCGGAAGAAAAAGATGAAACTGGAACACGTAAAGGAGCGAAAGGCAGGGATAGAGGTAAAGAGCCATCCTAAACTGCTGATCAAACAGGTAATTAAACAAACCCAAAAAACCCACCGTCGAAACGAAGAAGGGATCAACCATCAACCACTCTACACCACTCAACCCATCCCCACCCCAAACATAGAACACACAGAACCCTCTTATAGAACTTTCCCTCAAAAGTTCCCCCACCCACCCCGAAAAGAAACCCCAAACAACCCAAAGATGACCCGCCTGCTCGCCAATGTCAGCTAATGTCAGCTACTGCCATACAATGTCATAGACCCCCCTCCCCTCATCCGCAAAATATAGAGAAAAAACATCCACCAGACAAAATCCAAAAACAGAACAAACATAGAAATCTTCCATAACACATCTCCTCAAGACATAAATCAAACCACCAAACTACTCTCCAATAAAAGAGGCTAGTTCAATGAGGAAGCCCAACACCTTCCAAGCAACCGCCATGCTACTCCTAGCCGTCTCAGGGGCACTAACAACCCTAGGCATCACCAACGACCCAACCCTAAAAACCACCAAAAACCTCCCACTGCTCTTCCTCATCATCCTCACCACCCTCACAGCCATCACAACCCGCAACACATGGACCCACCAACTGAAGAAAAGAAAACTCACTTCCACCATCCTAACCATCCTCATCTGCACCAGCACCCTAACGCCCATCTACCTCCTCACCAGAACCAAAGGAGAACCACCACCCTACGCCACACCCCCAACCACCATCCACCTCCAATTCCCCCAACCCACCGTGGAACGGAAGCCCGAACTCGGCCAGTACGTCCGCCTCAACCTGCCCGACTGCCAGCACACGACCACCCCAGGACACCCAGCCCTCCCCGTTAAGGTCGTCACCGTCAAGATAAACCGTGGATACGAAGTCACCGACGTAAAAGCCACGGTCACGCACAGGGAACTGGGAGGCAGATATGATGTCGCGCCGGCACCCGAGCCGGTTAGTCTAGCCGCTGCGGGCAACTCAACCGGGGAGAAATCCGACCATAGGTCTCCGCCCACTCTGGGCGGCGGCTTGTCTAAGCCCGACCCCGAAATCTACGGGAGAAGAGACCAGTACCCCGGAAAATGGCTCGACTACCGGGTATACACGGGCATCGACCCTGCGACGCTCACCGGGATAAAGTACCTGGTCATCCACTTCTACCCGCTCCAGTACGCCCCCGCCATGGGAGGAGTAACCGCAGCCGAGAGCGCCACCCTCGAGATCGAGTACACGGGGTCGGCGGAGTATCCCGACCCGCCCAGCGTTGACCTTATCATCATCACTAGTCAAACGCTAAAGCCTCAGGCCGACTCCCTGGCCGAGTGGAAGAACCAGACCGGCACCACCACCAGAGTCGTGACCACAGGCTGGATATACAGTAATTACAGTGGCAGGGATAATCCTGAAAAGATCAGGAACTACATCAACGACACCTACCCAGACATGAACTTCGTGCTGATCTTCGGCGACGCGGATCAGGTCCCATTCAGGATGGCCTACATCCCTGACAGTCCCAGGCGGGATCCAGACGGTGACTATGTTGAAACAGACCTCTACTACGCAGACCTGCAATACAGTTGGGACGACAACGGCCCGAAAGGGGTCCCCGATGGCAAATGGGGAGACCTGGATTACGACGAAGTCGACGGCGTACCCGACCTGTACGCAGGCAGGCTGCCAGCCAGCACTCTGGACGAGGCCGCAACACTGGTCGACAAGATCATAAACTATTATCCAACAGATGAATGGTTCACGAGATGCCTCCTCCTCGGAACAGACCCATTCGGGGGGAAGGAAGGCGAGATCCTAAAGGACTACATACAAACCAACTTCATATGGACGAACTACACAACCACCAAACTATACGAAACAGCCGGCAACCTCACTGTCCCAAATGCATGGACAGAAATCAACAACGGTTACGGCTTGGTCAACTTCGCCGGACACGGCGATGACGATCGCTGGCTCTTTGAGGAAGCGGGAGACTACACGAAGACGGAATCCTCCAGTCAATTCAACGACTATGATACCTCCGTGATCTTCGCAATGGCCTGCCTAACGGCCATGTGGTCAGAGACGGACTGCCTCGGCGAAGCCTTCCTCCTGAACCCCGACGGCGGAGCAATAGCATATTACGGCGCGTCAAGGGACGCGTGGGGCAACACCGGCGCGGCTATTATAGACGGCCTTGCTGGAGAGATGGACTGGAGGTTCTGGGAGGCCCTCTTCGACGGCCTAAACCAATCCAAAGCCGAGGAACCGTATGCAGGAGAAGCGTGGGGAATTGCCCTAACCCGATACATGGAAAAACATGACATACATACTAAGAAGCCTGTTACAGGGGGGCGGTTCTACCTCGACTGGAAAACCGTCGCAGAGTACGGAACCCTCCTCGGCGATCCCACCCTCTACCTGAGGAGCAGACCCTACGAATTCAGGGGAAATCACATCACCCCATGGCCCTACCGATACGATTCCACTCAAGCCAAGGAAGTCCTCTCAGACCTAACAGACGCCTACACCAGCTACATAGGACTCTCAGTGAATGTTTACCAGGACAGCTACACCTCCAGCACGGTCTACATGAACACCGCCATGGACCAAGCCCTAACGGACCTAACACAGGAAGCCCACGAGAGAGGACTAGAAGTAGTCTGGATAATCTTCGTCAACTCCAAGGACGGAACTTGGCGCGGAAACATTGACCCCACCAACAAGGCCGAATGGTTCGAAACCTACCGAACAGCCGTCAACCACTACGCCGAACTAGCGGACAGCAGCCAAGTGGACCTGTTCCTCGTAGGCAGCGAACTCGAAAACCTAAAGGGAGAAACCCAAGAGTGGCAGTGGGTCATAGGCAACGTCACTGCCAGGTACGGAGGCAAAATCTCATACAACCAAAACTGGTGGTCAACCCAAGGGGAATACGACGCGGTCAGTGGCTGCACATGGTTCAACGAACTTGACTACATCGGAATCAGCGCCTTCTTCGAACTAACCAACAAACAAAACCCCACCCTAGCAGAACTGGTCGCGGCGTGGCATAGTGACGCCAACGGAAGAAACCCCGTGGCCGACCTACAGGGGCTGGTCACAGAGTTCAACCGCCCCATCCTCTTCACCGAAGTGGGATACCGCAGCTTGGACGGCACCAACAGGGAACCCTGGAACTGGACAGCGGACGGTGATGTGGACCTCCAAGAACAGGCAGACTGCTACGAGGCCCTCTTCCGCGTCTTCCACAACAAACCCTGGTTCCACGGCACCCTCTTCTGGGCATGGAGCACCAACCCAAACGAGGGGGGAGCCGCAGACAAGGGCTACGCCGTCCGGGACAAACCCGCCGAAGAGGTACTCACTACATGGTATCGAAGAATAGCCCACATAGCCCCCGTCGTCGTGACGGCCTTCGACAATGAACGATTTGAAGGTTCAGGTTGGCATTCCAAGGAGGTTGAAATTCCCGACGGAACATGGAGAAAGATTTTGCTGACGTATGAGACGGCTTCAGTGAACGACGACTACGCCCGTACTTACTATGTGGCGGCAGATGAAGTTGAACTTCATAGGGGCGTAACACTAGATCTCATGTATAGGGACGGCGGCACCATCTTCACCATGGAAGATGTGACAAGTTACAAGGCGATCTTGAGGGGCAACGTCACGCTGAAGTCGTTGATAACGGCCGCCTCCGGCTATTCTTGGAACGTCACCGTGAAGCTCCACCTCTACCCGGGAGTACCCATCCCCGCGGCGAACAACGTCACGCCGGTCTTCCTCAAAGAAGCCTTCAGTGACTCGACGCCCAAGAGCAAGAACGTGACCTTCCCGTCGACCCAGCCCACCAAAGCCACCCTCGTCCTCTTCGCCAGTGGCCCATACGGCTACACCGGAGATGTGCGCGTATGGGTGGACGACACGGAGATCGCTACGGTTACGGTCGCGGCGTGGGACTTGGGGGAGAGAATCCCGCCATACTTCGTGGACGTCACTGACCATGCGAATCTTTTGAATGGTACAAGGACGGTGAAGGTTCAGGTTGTAGAGGGCACGGGCTACTGGGACATAAGCCTATGCTTCCTGTTGACGGTGCCTTGAAAGAGGTTAAGACCTAGAACGAGAGATTGTTTCCCCTACGGTCCCTCTTTTGCTCACGGCCTTTCTCCTGCCCCTAAGATGTCTCGCACCGTAGAAGAGGATGGAGAGGAGGGCGACGTTTATGAGGGGTAGTATGAGTTGGTACTGGAATACGTAGAGGAATGAGAGGTTGGGGTTGTGGTACACCGCCCCCTTGAAGGCTTGGTCGAAGAGGTAGTTGAACAGGGCCAAGAGTCCTATGGTAATCAGGAAGGCGGGGTCGAAGACCAGCCACTTTTTACCATTCAATTATACGCAGTGCGCGCACATATGTAAATTAGAGCTGAAACACTAAAACCGTTATGAAGCGAAGATACAGCCCGATAGACCAGACCAGCAGTATGGATTTTAAGAATTCCACAAAAGATTGAAGAGTTGTTTTCATGCCGGACATTAGATACCGAGTCTACCTAGGAGTTTTGGGTGAAGCCCTATTCTTCTTCGGATTAGTTGGATGGGTTTACGGTGTTCTCATCCAAGTTTCCCGTCCAGAATGGCTGGGTCTCGGGCTGTCCCGTCTTGTACCGTGGATAAGAGTAGACACCTTCGCCGTGCTGTCCTTCCTCACAAGCATACTTGGATTCTTGATCTGGAGGCTCATGATGCACACCGACAACCCGACCCGAACTGACAGTCGCAAAGAATAGACTAGAGTGACAACCATTGTCGCCGAAGAAAATAGCATGGTTTAAACCTGTATTACTCCTGCTTGTCACCGTCCTCATCTATCGAAGAGACCTAACCGCAGTGTTCAATGAGGCCCTGAAGAGCGAACTGGCAAACTACGTCCTCGCCGTTCCATTTCTACTGGCGTACATGGTTTACCAAAAGAGGAAGCTATTGCAGGCGGTCATTCCGCTAGACGACGACAAGAAGAGAGCAGTCACAGAGAACTTGGTGGGCTTCGCACTCTGCCTCTCAGCCCTGTTCCTCTACGCCTACGGATCCTTCACCTTCTACGCGCTGGAATATCACCTTGTCTCGCTCCCGCTCTTCGTGGCAGGCTGCATCCTCGCCCTCTTCAACTACCGAACCCTCAGAGTACTGATCTTCCCTATAGCCTTCCTCTCCCTGCTCATAACCCCACCCTGGAAATCCATTTATCAGGCTGGAGCCCAGCTCGCAGTCTTAACCTCAAACATAGCCTACAACCTACTGAAGCTCCTGGGCCTACCCGTCAACCTGTCCTCGATGAGCGAAACCCCGGCGATAATCATCCAAAGCAGGTCAGGACAACCACTAACCTTCACCATAGACGTGGCCTGCGCAGGCATATACTCCCTCATAGGCTTCCTCGTCTTCGCCCTCTTCGTGGCCTACATAGCCAAGGGAACCCCGCAGAGAAGAGGCGCGTTCTTCTTGGCGGGCTTCATGCTGATGTACGCCCTGAACGTCACCCGAATCACCGTAACTGTGCTGGTGGGCTACTGGTGGAGCCTCGCGGCCGCTATGGGATTCTTCCACGCCCTAGGCGGATCCGTCCTCATCTTCCTCGGCACCCTGGCCTTGCTCTACTATCTGAGGATAGGATTCTCCGATGCAAAAACTGGGATCCACAGCCAACCGTGCCCAACCTGCAAACAAGGCCTACAAGAAAAGGAAACCTTCTGCCTCGCCTGTGGAAGGCTACTAAATTCACCCAAAATTGAAGTCTCCAAGAGAGACGCATACAAGGTCGTCGCCCTCGCGACAATCGGTCTACTCGTCGTAAACTTGCAGCTGCCCGCCTTCGTCCTAGCGGGTCAAGGCTCCATGGAACTGGACCTCCAAAAAATATCGGGAGGTTCGGAGACTCAACAATTTCTACCGGCAGTCACCGGGTACGAACCGAGATTCCTGCACCGTGACACCGAGTTTGAAAAATGGTCGAAACAGGACGCGGCGCTGCTCTACGCGTACTACCCCGAAAACAAGTCCCGCGCTCCCATACTCGTGGGGGCCGAGATCGCCGACTCCTACTCAAAACTGCACCGGTGGGAAATCTGCCTCTTCGTCGTGCCCGAGAGCAAAGGGTGGGAGACCGTAACCCCCCTGGAGCAGAGAGACGTTCAGATTCTCGAAAACCCACCCCTGGTCGGGCGCTTCTACGTCTTCCACCCCAAGAGATCCACCCAGACCGTAGTGGTCCTCTACTGGTACGAGAGGGCGGCCTTCAAGACGGGATCGGGCTGGGGGCACAAGTACGTGAAGACCAGCCTCATAGCCTACGCCGACCGCTTCGCCAGCACAGGTGAGATAGAAAACCCACAGGATTATCCGAAACTCGAAGAGAAACTCTACTCCATGGCCCAAACCGTCGCGTCCCACTGGGAACCGGCAAAGGCCTGGTCACCTCTCGTCATCCTCTTCGCCCAGTGGGGACAAGCCCTCGCCGCCATCACCATCCTCTTCGTCGCTTTCATGGTTGCACACCGACTCTGGTGGAAGAAAGGGAGAGACGGCGCCTCGCTATACAAACAGCTAGTCTGGTACTCCTCCTTCTCGAAAGAGGAGAAAGAGACCTTAAACGTGGTGGAAACCCTGACGAAAATCGGAGAATCTAGGGGAACGGCCCTAGCCAATGCATACCGCAAACTCCGAGGTAAAACCGTAAAACTAACCAGACTAATCGAAATCCTGAAACACGCCGAAGAATCAGGCCTAGTGGAGAGAGCTATTAGGATAAGAGAAGATCGACCGTCTCTATTGTGGAAAAGCCGAATACCAGCCGCCGCCGAATGAGAGCATGAAAGAGAATAAACCAGCAAGAAAGGCTTTTTCTGGGGAATTGTTTTCTGGAAAAATGCAATTGATGTTACATAATTTCTTTTCACAAGACATATAGGCTAAAATAAACAGAAAAAAGGAGGAGACCAGATGAGACGCTATTTGCCAATATATGTGACCGCGATCCTGACTCTGCTGTTAGCGGGCGCGCAAACCGCCTCGGCGGCCATAGGCACGGGCACTCTCTACGTATACTACGATTCAGGCTACACAGACCCGGTGAACCGAAATGAACACGGCCAGTTCGAGGTGCTGCCAGGAGACACTGTCTACATCCAGATAGCAGGCATAACGGAATTTGAAGAAGGCGACGAAATCATCGTGAAAATATGTTGGGATCACACAAAAACAATCCCGGCAACCGTGAAAAACTTAACATCTGGCGCAGGCTTCAACCTGACCGGAGTCGGCGATGCAGATTCTCCGATCCCGTGGATAGTAGGAAATTTTGACGATGGAAACTATTCGATACCCTACTGTGAAACCATGACCGTCCACTACACTAGGAAACCCGGCCCAGACTACCTCACCACACCCCCCGAATATGACGCAAAAGGACAGATGAGCACAGTAGCCCACCTACACTCCGTACCCGAAAACCCCGTAGGAACCCTAGGCACCCTGCTAGTCGTCCTAGCCACCCTAGGAGTCTTCATGGCCAAAGGGAGAAAGATCCCAATACATATTCGGTAACTCCTCTCGATCGCGGCTTCTACTGTAAACCCTGGGAACTAGATCGCCTAGGATACCTTGGGTGTGCCTATCCAAATAGCCGCTCCCTATAACTTCGTATGTGCACTTCTCAACCGGCCATTCCGCTCTAATGGGAAAGCCCGGGCGACCGGCTGAGAACCAGCGTAAGCAGGTATATAGAGGCCGTGAAATTCTCTGGCTGAAGTCCTAAGAAAAACGGATCCAAAACGGGGAACATAGACGTTAGCGAATTTGCTGAAGCAAGGATTCTGCCCCCCCTGAAATCAAAACGTCCAGAAGCTTTATGACCAAGGCCTGAGAATAAATTCTTCATCACACAACCGCGCGCGCAAACGCTAGGATAAAACAAAAGCTTCACCTTTCGACAAGGAGGAGGGTTAAGAAACGTTCGCGGTGGGACACCTAGCCTTAGGATACTTGTCCGGGAAGGCAATGTCGAGGCTCCTCCACACAAAAGTAAACATCCCCCTACTGTTCTTGGCCTCCGTCATACCCGACCTAGACCTGCTAATACCAAGCTTAGAACACCGAGGACCAACCCACTCCCTAGTCACACTCTGCCTCCTCTCCGTCCCCGCCCTCACGCTCTACGGAAAAAGGGCTGCCCCCTACCTTGCGACCGCAGCCCAGCACTCACTTGTAGGCGACTACCTAATAGGCGGAGGCGTGCAAATCCTATGGCCCCTAACCACCTACCCGTACGGCATAGGCATGGAGATGGTAGGCCTTACCAACGTCTCCATTGAGTGGATCCTCTTCCTCACATTCTTCACACTCATGCTCCAGACCAAAGATGCGCATGCCCTGCTTCAACCCCACCCCTCTAACCTACTCCTGTCCATACCAGTCTTCACTGTTCTACTACCCCCATTCTTCCGCTTCCCCATCCAAGTCCCCATGGAACTCATCATCCCCCACCTCACCCTCCTCGCCATCTTCACTCTCTCAATTTTCAAAGATTTGGGATCTAATCTGAGGCCTTAGCATGCTTTTGCCATTTGCTGCTAGCCGGGAAAAAGAACCTGAAGTTTTATGGATCAGTTACTCTAAGGGATGTCGGTGAACCACTTGGAAGCGAACAGCGTAGCCAAGGGAACCGTCCAGATAGCACTGACCAATGCCATTCAATATTTGGTTATAGGGCTTTTCTACGTTATCGTCACAAGAACAGGCGCCCTAACCCAGACACAACTAGGGATCCTATCAGTCCTATTCTTCCTAGCGTCAACCTTCTCCATTTTCACTGAACTGGCATTATCCACAGCTCTGACCAAGTTCACATCTGAAAATCTAGGAAAAGACCGGCCAAAAGAGGCGGCCGCCATTCAAAAAACCGTGACTAGAACCGTTCTCACACTGTCCTTGGCAGGCTTCGCCGTAGCAACCTTCTCTTCAAGATCGCTTTCACAATACTTCTGGAACGAACCCGCCTACGCCCCCCTCATAATCTTGATGTTTGGCTTAGCATTTCTATCCAACCTAAGAGCCGTATACATTTCTGGTCTACAAGCCCTCCGTCTCTTCGGGAAAATGGCGGCGGTAGCCCTTATATTCATCGTTTTAAGCAGGTTCATAGCCGCTGCACTAGCCTTGCTGCAGCTTGGCATTCCAGGAGTATTAGCCGGATACATGGGTGGATCCATTTTAGCACTGGTAGCGGCCATAATCTTCACCCGCGGCAGACTTCCCAACCCCAGCAACAATGCACCACTGAAGCCCTTGCTCCACTTCAGTTGGCCCCTCTTCTTAAGCTCCCTGACACTCTTAATCCTAAACCAGATAGACCTCGTGATCATAGCCTCCCTAACCTCTGATTACGCACTGGTAGGAATTTACTACATCGTAATCAACAGTATAGCTGTATTTTCCGTAATCTGGACCCCGATCATGACCACGCTATTCCCAGTACTTTCAGCCCGATATGGCCTCCAAGACCCAGAGGGCGTGAGCAACATCATAAAGACCGCAAGCCGATACCTAATCTACATAACCCTTCCAACCTGCATGGGGCTAGTAGCCATGGCACCAACAGCCTTAACCTTTTTCTACGGACCCAGTTATACACCGGGTGCCACCCCGCTGGCCATCCTATCCATCGCCACAATCACCATAGCTCTCTACACCCTATTCACCACGACACTCACAGCCGTAGGAAAAACCAAAGAGGTGCTAAAAATCAACATCGTCTCGGCTCTTTCCCTAATCATAGCGCTCTTATCCCTAGTGCCGCCCCTCGAAGCCGTAGGAGCCGCCACCGCCCGCCTAATTGTGCAAGTGATAAGCCTCACACTAGCAACCCACCTGCTCCGCAAGAACATCAGAGTTCAACTAGACAAGGAGGCCATATGGAAGTCAGCCACAGCCTCAACCGTGACCCTCTTCTCCCTCCTAGCCCTAGAATGGACCCTGAGAACAAAAATCCCCGCAACCCATCTGCTCCCCACAGAGATTCTCACAGCCCTCTGCATCTATCTCTTCTCCCTCTACATCCTAAAAGCCCTGAACAGCCAAGACTTCCAACTGCTGGGACAAGCCCTCCCCAAGCACTTCGCCAAGTACCTAAAATACCTAGAAAAGATATTCACTCATCAGCATTCGGGTTAACGACAAAGTACCTGTATCAACCTGAAAAACATCATTTTAAGCCAAACTAAGCCAAACCCACCCCTACACTTACCGCTATCGACTGGCCATTCTGCCGGTCTGAGGAAACCCGGCGGCCAGCGACGCCCAGTGTCAATAATGTCTATTCTTGCTCTCTCTCCCGCCACCCTGGATCTAAAACGTCCAGCACCATCTCCGCAGGCACAAACCCCTCCCTCACCCCTCAAACCCTGGCGAAAAAACCTATCCGCCCAGACGCCTAACACCAGCCAAAAGGAATCCCAGAAAAAACAACACGCCAAAACAACAGTCCACCTAATTGCAATCCCATATCAGGACCTGCACGAGAAACAAATGTGAATGAACTCAATTTAACCAACAAAAATGCTTATCGCAATTCTCCAATTTCCTCAAGTCAGGTTACGGCGTATATGACAACGTCGAAACTGTAGTTTGTGATTCCCTCCACGTTGGGAACCACCGAAAAGGTCAATGTCACTCTAGTTACCTCATTGGGATTTATGGTCTGTCCACCGTAATCCCAGCTGACCGCCATGTAATCCGGGGCTTTTGCCGGGCTCCAGTTTGTGGTGTTGAGTGAGAGGGTTACCGCGGCGTTTCCCTCGTTCCTCACGTAGATCGTGACATTCTTCGACGATCCGGGTTCAATCACACCCCAATTTATGGAAGACACCCCGCCCACGCACTGGTCGTCCCAGTAGATCCCGACGCCCACCGACATAACGTTTCCCGTGCTAGAGATAACCCTCCAGTTCGTCAGCTGCGCCACTCCACCCGCCACCAGAAAGAGCATGCACAAGACGAAAACCGCAGGTAGAGAGATCTTAATTGCCTTCAGCATTCTCAGAGTATTAGCGGCCTTCCTGAGCCCACCGACGAGGGAGCCACGTATACGCTTAGTGAACCCTTCACAGCCTCCCTTTGCAGAGATTTCAACCCTTGATTCGGACGAGAAAACCTTTATTGCCTTAGTTCGCTGCGCGATTTCGCCAATTTTAACTAACAGTTCCTTGTGCATCCTTTCAGAATGTTTCGAACCCCCGGAGCAGGGCATGGAACTTTTACCGTCGTTTATCGTGAGATAAATTAAAAATAATCTTTGCTAACATGCAAAAATATAATAGGCTATTAGAATCTGCTCCGTTTGCCGAGAAAGCTTTAGATATACACGCTTAAACGACGAATATCAAGAATAAAAGTTTATGTTATACCTTCAAAATAAAGGCAAAACATCTTAATCTTGACTCAAAAAAACAACTTTCCTCATTTCATCACATAGAAGGGCCTTTTCTTTCGTCTTTCAAATGCCTAGTACTAGGCTCCAAGAGCCCATTTTTCAGCCGGTTATTCTGCCCTTAAGGAAAGGGAAGGCCCAGGCGACCGGTTGATACCTAGCGTCGCAAGGGGATGTACAAGGCGTCCTTTCGTCGGGGTTGGCTTATCCGGTTCCGGTTATAACGATGTCAAAGCTGTAGTTCGTTATCCCCTCTATCCCCGCGGACACGGACAATGTTAACGTTACCTCAACAACCTCACCCGGTGTGATCGATCCGGCATAGTCCCAGCTGACAGTGATGTAGCTCGAGGCACCGGATGGGCTCCAGTTTTGGGTATCTAAACTGAGGGTCATCTCCGCGTTTCCCTCATTTCTCAAATAAATTGTCTCGTTCAACGATGACCCTGGTTCCGTCATGCCCCAGTTTATGGAGGAAACGGCGGTGGTACAGTCAACGTCCTCGTAAACCCCCACGTTGATTGTCTTGATGATCCCCGCGCTACCGACGGTTCTGGTTCTTGTTAACAGTCCGAAGATCAGTGGGCTGCTGAGAATTACGCCGATCAAGGTCGCGGAGACTAATATCGCGGACAGTACCTTCCTATTCCCCTCTCTTTCCAGCCGCATACAGTTCACTGTACCCCCCTTAGAGTGGACAATTCTAAAAAGGATTAAGAAGCCGTAATCCGTATGCAAAATAGAAATTGATCTTTAATTTGATGTACTGGATGTTCTAGAGGGTAGGTAGAACTCTTAGCCGAGTTGATCAGTTGAAGCACGCGCAGCTCTGAATAGATTGTTTCCTTGATGATAAGCCCAAAAAACTTTTAAGGAATCACTTGAGACAATGCCTTCGGGGATATAAATGGCTCAGAAAGCAACTACCACAGCAAAGGACTTGGCAATCAGCATCATAGGCTTAGTCATAGCGATAATCTTGGCTGTCCTTGCGTTGGGAATTGCCAACTGGGGAATAGGGGTCTTTGGAATAACTGGAGATGTACCAAAAGCAGCGGCATTAGTAGCAGTCGCCATAATCATAGGACCAACAATAGCGGCATTCGCAACCAAAAAATACTTCTAAAAACAACCCTCTCTTTTTCCCTTAAGGCAAAAAGGACCCTTTATAATAACGCGCCTAAACGATTTGACTGCGGTCTCCAAGCAGCAACGCTAATCTAGCGTTACCCCCCGGATGACGGCGGCGTTGGGGTCGATAGCCTGTCCGCCATGGTCCCAGATGAAGGTTGGGAAATTCGGGGCGTTCGCGGGGTTCCAATTCCGTGCACACCCCCAATTGGAGGATAAAGTGGTTGGGGATCAGCCGGTTATTCTGCTGGTATGGCTAAAGGAAAATCCGGCGACGGTTAATGCCTAGGTATACTCCGCTAGTCTAACAGTCTTTTCAGGTCTTGGAATTCCTTGAGAAACTTCTCCCCCTTCTCCGTGAGCTCGTAGAGACCTTGGTTCGCCGATAGGAGTCCCATGCTTGTGAGGGTTTCAAGGTACTTTTGGACCTGCTTGAAGCTCAGGTTGCACCTGTACATAATGTGGGTTTTCTTGTTTTCGCCGCGTTGGCATAGGGATAAGATGTTGTACATGATCTCTAGGCGACTCCTCCTGATGAACTCCACTTTTTCACTCAACATCCCTCACCTCATTCTCGCGGCTTCGTCTTGATTGTAGAAAGGAGTATAAAAGGTATGTTAAGGCGGAATCGATATCGTGCTTAAGAAAAAAAGCTACTAAAGAACATGCAAAACACCATGGGCGCTCACGTTTTCGAGCAAAAATGGAAGAGTGAATGCGATGTTTCATAAAATTTATATAGAAAATATTTCAAATTGTTCTTCTCAGCTATTCTTCAATCTGGGTTCGAAAGGGTATGGAAAGAAGGCGCTGGCTCGTCCTCCTGTGGCTCCTTCCCGCCATCTGTCTCCTCTGGTTCGTAGGCTGGTCCCTGTTCTGGATCGGTGAACGCCTGCGCTAACCCGAGATGCTATCGCTCGTCTCAACGTTCAAACTGGAGTTGTAGGTCCACCCGAAGAGGACGACGTCGTCCACCGTGAAATTGAACGTTCCTCCACCGTATATCCACCTAGACTTGAAAGTGACCTGCCCATCGTTGTCGGTTACCGCGAAAACCTCGCCTTTCCGTTGGCTCCATTCCCTCCTCTCACCCCACCCACCACGCGTCGTTCCGCTCCAGTGGCCATAGACCGTGGCCCCCTCCACCGGGCTTCCACCGGTATCCATAATGGTCACCGTGGCGACGCCGCGCACCCATCTCCACGACCATAACCTCTGAATATCGAGGGACATGTCAATGTTGGAGACGTACATGAAGGTGGTTTCGGTGACCGCCAGATCCACCGAGCTCACACTCCCCCACCTTCCAGAAGCGTCCCTCCCATGCACATAGATGGTGTAATTGCCGACGGCCCAGCCCGTTACGTTTAGTTGGGCCCTCACCTCCTCCGTGGGAGAATCGAAGATTCTGTCAGACGCGGCCATGGGCGTCCCGGTTCCGTCGGCGCCGACGGTTCCCACGAAGTATTCCGCGCCGGCGATGTTGGACCATCCGGTGGCCAGGTCGTCGATCTTCGCTTTCAGCGTCGTCGAGCCGACTCCGTGGGTGGGGTTCGGAGTGGCGGATACATCGTATGTCCTAGGGCCGGCGGTGTCCTCCCCGAGCTTGAGTAGGCTGGTGTGTGCCCCCACTACGATCCCCCTCTGGTCCTGCAGAACTATTTTGATTTTGGGTACGAGTTGACTTCGGACTTGGTCGATCTGTGAAAGTATGTGGGTGGTGTTTGCGTTGGAGAGCACCCAAGAGTCCGGGTCCGCGGGGTCAAGCTTAGGTCGGATATCGTAGGTCAGGTTGTTGTATGCCTCGGCGTACTGACTGGAGTTGTATTTATCGATGACCTGGTCGATCATGTCGCAGAGTTGGTCTGTGGCGTTAGGGCGGTAGGCCTCCTTGAACTCCTCCTCGGTCATGTTCTGGATGTACGCCTTTGTGAGGTTGAGGCCGTCCGGAATGGTCATCATGCCGGTGCCGAAGCTCAAGAGGTAGCATCCATCTCCAAAGTACACAAGGTTAATAGCTGATTGCGCTGTCTCGTTGAACAGGCCATTTTCCTCCTGAAACAGTATTCTCACCAAAGGCTTCGTCAATTCACACACGGGGATGCCGTTTTCCCTCTTAAGGCTCAGATAGAAGCTGGTGACGTTTCCATCTGTCCGGTTCAGGCCCATGATGGTGGCGTTCAGCTCTACGGTGACTCGGCCCTTCCATCCATAAAACCCATAGCTTATGACGTCGAGGGTAATGTTTGCCGAGGCCATGGAGTATCCCCAGGAGGAGTTCCACCAGCACGTGAAGGTGGGAGTAGAGACGGTTAGGTTGAGCCCCAGGCCGGGGTGCCTCATCAGGGTGGTGTTCTGCCAACTCGTCAGAAACTCGTATCCCTTGTTTTTGGCCTGAGGCCACTCCTCCAAAGTGGTGAAGTTGATGTACCGTCGGACACTGGCCTTGAAGTCTAGGTCCTTGGATACGCCAGCCAAGGATATCGCTAGGGCCCTTCGAAAGTTCAGGCTGACCTGTGTGGTGACCTCCCTGAAGTCCCTCTTTTCGAGGCGTATAGTGGAGACCGAGGTGTAGGAGAGGAGGGACGCCAAGGTTATCATCATGGTGACTATCCCGAGGGCGGCGAGGATCATGAACTGGCCGTGACGGCTTCTGCGGAGTCTCCTTCGGACCATCTCATCTAGGCCTCACAAGGGTGAGTTGAAGAACGACCATGTCGTACTCCACCTTGAAGGAGAGGTCCCTGATAATCGCCATGTAAATGTCCGTCAGATCCTCAGCGGACGGCGCATAGTAATACATGAACTGGCTTGAGGCTATCTCCTTCAGCAGTTCCGGGTCAAAGTCACTTGTATTAGCTCCAAGGCCGATGGCGTAGCACACAACACCCAACGTGTTCTTTGCTTCATCTGACTCATTAAGAGCGTATTCCCTCGCATATGGACAAGTCTCGTCGATGTGCTGTGGAGTGTGAGGACAAGGTCTGTTGGCGCACCCGTCTGACAGAAGAATCATCGCCAGGAGCGCGTCGTTTCTACCACTGGAGTTGAACTCGTCATTCGATTTTTCTATGCCGCCACCCATATTCGTGTATCCAGAAGCCACCAAGGCGTCGATCTTGTTCTTAACCTGAGCTGAGTCGTTGGTGAGTTCTATGTCGAGCTTTGCGTCGGTTGCGAATGAAGTAAGTCCCACCCTGTCCTTGGACATGTTCAGTTGGTCCACGAAGGCCTTGGCGGCCTCCTTAGCGTAATAGATTTTGGAGTACTGATCCCCAGGCTCCTTTTGAGTCATGCTCCCCGACCTGTCGACGATGAGCATCACGTCGATTTTTTGGCTCTCCCTCCTGAGAGTAGGAAATGAGACGGTGGCCACGTCTCGGAGGGTGATGACATCGAAGCCCTCGGAGACCTCTTGACCTATTATGTTGGTTACCGCCTCCACGATGATCTGGCCCGTGACCGCGCTGAAAAGGCTGAGGTTGTAGAAGGTGTCGGGGGGCAGGAGCGTCTCGATCAGGCTCCTCAATTCCGACTGCCAGCCGGTCTCGTTGTTCAGGATCTTCCGAATGATCGTGGAGTCGTCGAGGACGTGGAGGATGTTTAATCCGGTCTCCTCCAGCCCTTGGGCCTCGGCGACCGAGTAGACACTGGAGATGTAGACCGCCGCGGAGAGGCCTACGACGAGGATGATGCATGTGATCATTGCCTCAACGATCCTCATCTGTCCCCGCTTGTTCCGGATCACCGAATCAACTCCAGAGGCTGAACTCCGCGTAGTAGGTTAGGCCCTCGATCTCGGCGTATCGGGAGACCGATTCCCTCTTCATCCCGAAGGGGGACCCCGTGGAGTAGTTTATGGCAGGGACCAGAGGCGTGTCGCTCTTCACCACGCTGTCCCCCTCCACCCTGAAGTACAAGCCTTCAGGATCCGTCTCCGTGGCCTTGACCTCCAGCTGGTTTGCGCAGACGACGAGGACGTGGTCCGGTTCAGAGTTGAACCACAGCGCGCACCTTCCGTCGAACCCGGTGACCTTAGACTGGTGAGTGTACTCGACGCTAGGGGCCCAAGACTGTGGTATGTAGTAGCCGGTGACATTCACGTTGGGGGCTGGCAGGCCCTTGTAGTTTGTCACGGTGACCGTGAAGTTACCGCCTCCCTCGGAGCTGATATCGATCTTGAAGATGGGCATGATGTTGAGGGAGAACTGGTAGCCTCTGCTCAACCCCAGGAGGCTCCTCACCTTTCCGGGTGAAAGGTAACCTGACGAGTTTATGCTCAGCCGGATGACCTTGTTGGCGTCCAACACGTACGCCTGTAGGCTGTTTTGGGCGGCGAGGCCGAAGGAGGAGGGGTCTGAGGGATAGTTGCCCCAATCCTCGGGGTCTCCGGGGGACAAGAGGATCATGTCCAAGATCTTCTCGGCGACCGTGTACCCCCTCTCCTGCTCCATCCGGGTCATCTCTTGGCTCATTATGGTGTACATGTTGATCTCGGTGGCCAACAGGATCAGGAGGACAGTGATGCCCGCCAAGACGTATTCGTAGTCTACGTGCAAGCCCGCGCCTCCATGGCCTCAGCCCTTCACTCCCAGCCCAATAGTCACGTTCTCGCCGTCCTTCATACACCAGAGGGCGGTGTCCGTTGAGAAGCTGGAGAGGCAGACCGCGGGTTGGAGGCTCGGATTGATGCTTCTGGGGTCCGTATTGGGGTCCGTGTCGTTGTAAATCCTGAGGTTCCCCTCCGTGGACCAGGGCAGGCTGGATTCCTTGAACACCGAAGGGCTAGAGTCAAAGTAGGCCCGGACCTTGAAGACCTCCTCTTGGGCCGTGGAGATCGATCGAACGATGGTAACGGTGTAGCTGAAGGTTCCAAGGCGCTCAGGGAGCTCGAGGTCCTTTACGATGAGCTGATCCGTGACGCTCAAGGAACACATGGAAACCAGGTCGACCGCGGTGGACGACACATAGTCGGTCACCTCATCCAGCTGGGTTGCGACCACCTCGACCTGGAGGGAAGAATAGCAGATGTTATAGTAGATCCCGGTGACAGCCAACACCAGTATCAGGGCTGTGGTCCCTATCACGTGGGAGATAACCACCGAACCCAAGGCTACGCCCCTCCTAAAATGGAGACTTCGATCCCCACCACAAGGAAGTTTATCAGGGTTGGGTGGCTGGGGTCCCCTCCAAGGTCGGTCAGACAGCGTGTCTCATTCATCTCATGGTTCTGGACGCGTATGGTGAAGTTGTTCGGGTTGTCGGGACTTCCCGGGATTTCTAACTGTTCAGGGCCCGTTCCGATGTTCTGAACGATGAAGCTCGCCTTCTCCTGGACCTGTGAGGGACCGAAGGTGACCCTCACGGCGGTTATCTCGACAAGGTTGTAGGGCTCAAGGCCCGTCCCGTTGAAGAACTCCACGGTGCCGGAGTAGACACATCGGACACGGGCGTAGTCCAAGGAGACCCAGGAGGCGCCGGAGTAGTAGACATGGACCAGGCCTAGGGAGTCGGAGATACTGGTGAGTAGGATGGACCCGTTCACCCCCATCAGGTCTTGGGTGACGGGGCGGGTGACTCCGCTCCCCCCCTGAATCTTCACGGTGTTGATCGGAATCTCCCTCCAGGGGTTTCCGTCGACCAGGACTGTGAGGTTCTCTCCCGTTTCCTCGAGCCGCGGTATTGTCGTCCAGAAGCTGGTCCTCACGTAGCCGGAGGAGTGGGGCTTGAACATCACCTTCTTCACCACTCCATCCAGGGCCAGCACGACGTTCTTCGCCTGGTCGAACTGGGCGTTCTCGATCTGGGAGTTCACGACGTTGTTGGCAAGGAAGGAGGCCGTGATGACCACCACGAGGAGGACAGATGTCAGAATGACGGTCGACAGGACCGTGGAGATCGCCAAGCTGCCCCTCGCCAAAGCCGCGCCCCCTAGCCGAACATGGAGAAGGTCACGAAGCGGAAGGCCAACCATACCCCTCCGAGGGAGACCACAGCGAGGAGCAGAGCCAGCTTGAACCCCGAGGACACCCTGCCTGAGGTTATCTTTCCGGTCACCAGCCCAAGCATGAAGGAGTGGAGGACCAGGGGGGTGAGCAGGGTCCTGCTGAGCATCAGGTAGGGGACGGTGGAGCCCGCCATGGCGGTCATGTCACTGAAGAACTGGAGGAAGAGTACCGTGGTGGCGGTCAGCAGGGCCGCCCCGATGAAGGGCACCATGACCAGGGGAGCGACGAGGGACCTCCGCTCCTTCTCGAGTTCCCTGGTGTCCTCTGAGAACTCGGCCAGAATCTCTAGGCTCTCCTCGTTTCCGCCTCCCACCTCAATGGTGTCTACGAGGAGGTAGAGGTTGACCTGGGAAAGCCAACTCTTCACCCTCTCCTGGAAGTCCGTAAAGATCTTGCGGAGGGGAAAGCCCCAGCCAAGCTCCGAGCTTATCCGCCTTAGATGCTTCGAAAAACGGCCATAGTCCCTCTTGGAGAGGATGTGGATGCACCTCTCGGGGCTCAGGCCCGACTTCCTGTTCTCCACCAAGTCCCTAAGGAAGGTGGTGAGGCCCTGCAGAACCCCCGTCTCCTCCTTGGCGTAGTGATGGTCAACTATGATCACGGGGATAGAAATGACGATCAGGGAGAACGCCATCCCCAAGGCCGGTTCGCACCCCTCCTGAAAGCCCAGCAGGCGCACAAGGTGCTCGCTGAGGGCCATGAGGGGCGGAAAAGCCGGGAAGCCAGGGAAGAGAAAGGGCAGCGCCATCTGGGTAATGAGAAACAGGCCCAAGGGCAACACCGCCCCCAAAGTTATGTAGGTCTTCCAGTATGAGACAGGGTAGCTGATCTGGAGAGTGTCCCCGAGGTATATGAAGACGACGGATACGATGGGCAGGATGACGAAGGAGAAGAAGAAGAAGCTCTCAGGGGAGAGCTGTGCCCCGGCCTCCGGGAGGCTGAAGGAGACGACGAACATCATGTAGAGGCCGAGGGCCCCCAAGATCCCCACGATAGTGTAGGTCTCCATAAGCATCCCCATGTTCTCCCCCATGGCCCTGATTCTGGCCGCCGCGCTTCGGAACATGTTCTTCGTCTGGCTGAAGAGGTAGTGGAGCACATCGCCTCCCGTTCTCAGGGTTGAGGCGTAGCCGAGAAGCAGGTCCTTGTACTCCTTGAGACCCACCACCTTCGCGGCCTTCTCCATCGCCGAAACCGGGTCCGACCCCAAGGATAGAACGAGGCTCTGGATCCTCTTGATCTCTTCGCGCAACTTCGGTAGAAGACCGGTCCTTCTCAGCCTGATGAGGCTTGCATAAGGAGACAGCCCCCCAGTGGCCATCACGCTCATGTACATGGAAGCGTAGGGAATCTCCGTTTTAAGTCCCGAAACCCTGTTCGACGCCACCAACTTAGGAACCACTAGGCCGACGACGATCACCGTGGCGGGGGAGGCGGCGATCACTACTATCCAGAGGAGAGGATTCATCAATACTCCGATCTTGAAAACGAGGGTTAGAACCAAGAGAAGGGCAAGGGGGACGGAAACCCCCAAAACGGCCAAGAAGCCGACCATAGAGAGGTATACCGCCGGGTTGATCTTCATGTTGGCGGCTGCCATGTCGTCTTCCAGCCCCTTGTAGGCCTTGGAAAGTGCCCTGCCCACGGGGTTGAAGTAGGCGTAGCAGAAGTCCTTGAGTTCCAAGGTTTCCCGACCTCTCTACTATTTTTTCGTGAGCCTTCTCCAGAACCCTTCCTTCTTTTCCCTAGTTTTCTTCTTCTTTTCCTCTGCCTTTGTTACCTTGGAGGGCTTCGCCCTTTTCTTCGCCTCTCCGGTCGGAGGCTTCTTAGTCTTCTTCTCCGCCGTTAAGGGCTGACCATCATAGTAGTTCATGATGGCCTGGGCCACCTCCCTTTGGTCCCGGATGTGGAGCTTCACCATCTTCCGCAGGACCTTCTCCCTTTCCCCGACCTCCCTCACCAGTTTTGCCTTGCTGACTCCCTGCCTTTCCGCGACCTTGTCCAACAGGAGGCTCCCGTTAAAGTCCGACTTGAAGAAGTCACGAGAGGGGTTCCAACTTGCCAGTTGGTTGTACTTCTCGTAGTTCACGACCTCCCAGATGTCTCGAACCCGCCGGCCGAAGGCTAGGCCATCCCTCTTCTTTGGAAGGTTGACCCGCGCTAGGTACAAGCATACGTTCATGAGGGGGACATACACCTCGGCCACGTTCATGGGTGGCGAGGTCAGGCGCTTCACCGCGTGGTCTAGGCTGTCGGCGTGCATGGTGCAGATGCCCCCGTGCCCGGTCGCCACCGCTTGGAACAGGACGTAGGCCTCCTCCCCCCGAATCTCTCCCACGATGATGTAGTCCGGTCGGTACCGGAGGCTTAGCTTCACGAGGTCGAAGAGGGAGATGGAGGTCGTGTCCGAGGACCCGAACTGGAAGCCCCTTCTGCTCACCATTTGAACCCAGTTTTCGTGGGGCGGGTTCAGCTCGGCCACCTCCTCCACGGTAATGATCTTGTCGTTGGGGGACAGTAGGCTCATGAGGGCGTTGAGCATGCTGGTCTTTCCGGCTCCGGTTCCCCCCACGATCATAAGGTTCATCTTGTTCTCCAGGAGGACCCACAGGTAAGCGGCGATCCTCTCGTCGAGGGTTCCGAGGTTTATGAGGTCGATGATGGAGAAGGGGTCGGAGCGGAACTTCCGGACGCAGAAGGTGCTCCCGAAGGTGGAGACCTCGTTCATGAAGGTGGCAGCGAGCCGATGCCTCTCTGGGAGCATGGCGTCGAGCATGGGGTGGGCGCTGGAGATATGTTTGCCGGCCATGTGGGCTAGCTTCAGGATGAAGTCGTCGTAGAGGAGTTCGTCCGTGAAAGCTATGTTAGTGGGGATGCTCTCGTACTTCCTATGCCAGACGTATATGGGCTTGTTGACCCCGTTGCAGGAGAGGTCTTCGATGTTGGGGTCCATTATCAGGGCGTTGAGTTCCCCGTAGCCCGCTAGGTCCCGGACCACGTAGTAGAAGACCCGATCCCAGGACTCGGGGCTGAACTTTCCTAGGGACCTCCGGTACTTGGATGCGATTCTCTTGGCCTCGCTCAGCACGTAGGAGGAGGCGTCCACCTTGAGGTTCTCAGGGGACTCCAGCTCCTTGCCCAGGATGGCGACCAGCCTCTGGTGGGACCTCTCCTCCTTCGGGCTCAGCTCAACCTCCTCGACAAAGTACTGGCATCCGGCCCCGGACCCAGGAGAGCGAATGATATTTACCTTGGCGAAGGGATTGTGGACCCAGTAGCTCTCAATAACTTTGCAGCCTGGTTGAGGCTTACGGGTAACCACTCCCGTGCTCGTCTTTCCCTTCCCTTTCTTTTTGCTTCTGAGGAAGCCGGAGAATCCCACCGGAATCGCCCCTTTTTTAAAGCATAAAAACAAAAGATGGAATGAGGGCTAAGGCAGCGAAAGCAACTGGGTGTAGTCCAGTCCAGCGGCGCTGTGAAGCTTCAAATCGACGCTCGTGCCTGCGGTAAAGCCTTCAGCGGATCCGGCTTTGACCCGAATCACCACCGTTTTTGTTTCACCGATCTTGATTGTCGGCAAAGTGCCGTCTATCGCCACCTGGGTGTATGAGGTGGACGGCTTTCCGTTTACGACCACGTACTCTATGGTGGCGTCCGCTGTTCCCGCGTTCTTCACATCTATGGTTACGTTCCAGCCAGTGCTATTAAAGAATGTACCGCTCGTGAAGTTTGCCACTGGTGTTGCGAAGGCGCTCTGTATCTGCAGCTTCTCGAACCTGGTGTAAAGGCCTGCGATTCCTCCCATCCAGTAGGCTACGGCGATGGCGACGACGATGGTGACGGCGACGAGGATGACGGTGGCTATCACTGGACTCACAGCCCTCTTATCCCTCAGCATTCCCTTGGCCAATTCCTTCACCTGACCCCACCAATAAACCGCCTGTTGATAAATGAGTTATGAAGCCATCCTCTGTCTTTGGAGTCTGTATTTATGAACTGGACGCTTCGAGCCTCTGCTTCTGGGGCACATCAAATTGAAGGTTTTCCGTCCTCTTTTGGGCTTTTGTCTATGCTCATGCCGAGTGGCGTCGTTGTTCATTGACTTTATTCGCGTAAAAGGTCACCTTTGGAACCTTGGCGAGTATCGATCCTCTCTATGCTTCTCTCTATGTCTCCCTCTCTGAGGGGAGGGGGGTATATTGACATTTGATGGCAACAGCAAGCAGAAGAATCATTGGCGGGCATGCTGCAAGTGGGCCTCGGCGTCTAGTGATGTTTTGGGTTCTGGAGAGGGGCCACCGCTCAAGCCCAATCAAGCCGTCATTTTTCGTTTTCGGGTTGGCCTCTAGCCCGTCGCCTAAGTGTATCCCGATGTGGATGGGTTGAGACAGGAGTTGCAGGAGAGGGAACCTATTGCCCAGCATATTTGAAGATTATTAAAACTATAGAGGGCTAACTCTCCATGTGTACAGAAAAAGAGGAAGTTGGGTGTTTACTTTGTTCTCTGAATATTACGCATCTGTCTTTCAAGGGAAGCTTAGAGGGCCTTGAAGGCCTCGAACCAACGGTGGTACAAGGGCAGGGTGTCGGGGGAGACGCTTGGCCTCCTCTCCTCCAAGATCGTCTTGAAGTCCTCCATCGCCAACGTTCTGGGTTTTGCCTCCCTGTCGTCTGCCCGTCCGGACTCGAAGAGCTCTCGGATGACCCTCAGCTGGGCGGACTGGCAGATGTCATGGATGTCGCTTCCGGAAAACCCTTCGGACCACCTGGCCAACTCGCTGAACTCCATGTCGGGTGCGAGCTTCAGGTGCTCGGTGTACAGCCTGAATATCTCCAGGCGGGAGCGGTGATCGGGCAGGGGGACGAGGATCCGCTTTTGAAACCTCCTGATGAACGGCCAGTCTAGGTCCCACGGCTTGTTGGTGGACCCTATCACGTAGAGGTGGATGTCCCTACCCTTGTCCATGATGCCGTCCATCTCTTTGAGAAACTGGTTCCGCACCCTGGCCTCCCCCCCGACCTCGTTGGAGTGCGTGCCGATCAGAGAATCCAGCTCATCGATGAACACGATGGAAGGGCGGCCCTCCTGAAGGGCCTTCTTGGCCGACCTGAAGAGTTCGGCCACGTTCTTCTCCGCCTCTCCCAGCCACTTGGACATGATGGACGCCGCGTCCACCGAGACGAAGGTTGCATCGATCTCCGTGGCCACCGCCGCGGCGAGCAGAGTCTTCCCGCACCCGGGTGGACCGAAGAGGAGAATCCCCCTGGGCCACCCCAGTGGGAACAGGTCGGGCCTTTGGGAGGGGTAAACGATGGCCTCCTTGACGGCCATCTTCGCCTCTTCGAGGTCTATAACCTCGTCCCACTTCACGTTGGGCTTTTCCTTGAGCACGAGTTCGTCGTAGCTTCCCTTCGTTGCCGTTGACGGTGGTCCTGTCTCAGATGTCTTCTCTTCAGGTGGCGGGAACTCCACGGGTCCAGCGCCCTGGAGCATTTTTATCCTCGCCTGGTATGCCGCGGCTCTCTGCATGTAGACCTCGTTTAAGTCGTAGTCGGGGTGGAGTCGGATGAGTTTCAGGAGGATGTCAATAGCCCTCTGGTACTCGGCGACGGCCAGCCCCCTCGCGCCCTGCCTGTCCAACCTCACAGCTTCGCGCGCGTATCTGGTGGCCGCCCTTTCGAGCTCCTCCGTGGCGCTCATCACCGATCACGGTTCGATCTTAATCTTGCCGCGGGCGTTGAGAACCTCCAGGGCCTCCAGCACATCTTTGGAGAGGACGTTCAGCTCCGACGCGCACCTCGGAACATCTATTTCACCCATGTTTTTACGGGCGTAGGCGAGCACCCATTTTTCTATGGACGAGGAACGATGGGTTATGAAGGAGGACTGTTGTGAATCAGTGTCCTCGGAGGAGATATAACTTTCCACGGGCCTCTCGACCTGTCTAGTGTCCTCAGAACAGCTGGAAGCTAGAACGGCCACCTCAATCTTTTCTGGAGATCCAGGCATTCCTGCAGCAATGTCCACGGGTGGCTCTGGAATCTTCGCCCTCAAATCCTCTTCGATGCGAGAGGCGGTTTCCCGAAGTATCTCCTCAGCTTCTTCGTCCTTCACCGCGACCGGCGTGATCGGCAACGCGGAGCTTGCGACAGTGGTATCCAGCATCTCGGTTACGACGCTGTTCAACCTGCTCATTTCAGACGCAACTTTAGGCATCACCACCGTCAACTGCTTCGCAACCTTTTGGGTGACGGCGAGCGTCGACCTAAGATCCCTCGTGATGCTTTCCATCTCCCTCATCGTCTCAAGCCTAAGGATAACCTGCTCCACCGCAAGTTGGGCGTGGTTAACCGTGCGGATCAGTTTTTTGACCTCAGCGAGCTCGCTGGCATAAACCAGCGCGCGCTCCCTGCGACCACTTTTGATAGCAGACTCGCATGAACCAAACAGGTTTCTGCTTCTCTCACGCAGTCTGACGGCAACCAAGTCCAGATGCGCATGTTGACTCCCCAATTTACGCGTCATGTGAAAAAAGAGGTCGTGGAGTGGCGGAGATTTATTGAATACACTCCTGATCAAGGTTTGCCGCCACTCCCCTGGATTCTCAGTTTCGATTTCGCCCACTGGACTACTTCACGCGGACGGTGATGGTGGGTTCTTGTGGAGGAATGTTTTCCTCCGCGGTCTCTGTCTCCTCCGTCACCTGCATCGGCTCTTCTTCGACGGGAGATATTTCCTCATCGGGCGAGTATTCTTCTACGGAAGGCGTCTCCTCAATCACCGGCGGCTCTTCTGTATAGGGCGTCTCTTCGACCATCGGTGACTCTCCGAGGAGTAGGTTATTGAGCTTCATCCTTACCGTTTCAAGGTCGTTCTTCTCACGGACGGCACGCTTCAGCCCATCCGTCATGGTTTTGAGAGATATTTTGTACGATTTTACGTCCACCGCTCCGATCGCATGTTCAATCTCTAGATATGTCTTTGCTGAGTGGAGCCTTTTGAACTGTTCAGTGCACGCGTCCACGTGTTTGTCTATCAGGTCCACTGTGGCTTGGGCATCAGCTTTCAGTTTTTTCAGTTCGCCTTCAAACTTTTGGTGGAGGTCCTCGTAGGTTTCAGGTAGGATTCTCTCGTCTTTTACGAGGTCGCCGAGGATCTGGTCCTTTCGCCAGATTAGAGGTATATCTTCGCATAAAGCCTTGGCCTTTACGTCGATGTCCGACAGAAGCACAATTTCCCCATCGTCGTTTACCCGTATCCGATCACCGGGATAGTAGCGGAATCTTTCGTCTTCATGTTTGATCAAGACCTCGGTGACATGGCCGTACGGGTTGACCATGAAGGATACGATTTGACCGACTTCGCGTCCATATCCGTCCCTGACGGTTTTGCCGATGGTGGAGAGGAGTTTTTCGGAGGAAGGTTCAGTCATGGTTTGTTCACTTCGCTAGTACCTGAAAGACGAAGTGTCCTCGGTCTGTGCGGTGGCTCTCTCCGCAGCCGAGATGCCTGTGGGCAGCTCCGGGAACCTCTCTTTCATCCTCTGTTCCGCAACCATGGCCGCTTCGTTCATGATCCTCTTGGCGTCTTCGTTCGCCACCTCAAAGTTCAAGGTCATACCAGTGGTTTGGCCGGCGTCCATTATTATTTCATTGAGCATCGTTCCAACCTGCCCCAGCTCCCTCTCGGCCGAGGGTAGGACCCCAGAGACCCCCCTCCTCACGCTCTCCAGCACGTTGGTGGCCGGTGCCAAGGTTACGACGATGTCGCCCAGCTCCGACACTGTTTTCAGCCTGAGCACAACCCGCTCTAAGGCGAGTCCAGAGTGCATCATGAACTTTTCCATTTTCCGTATCTCGGCCAGCTCGTTGGCGAAGACATTGGCCCGTTCCTTGTCGTGACTTGTATATGCCTCAACAATCTTTGCGAAGATGGTCTTGTCACGTTCTGAGAGTCGGTCGCCCGCCTGTTGTAGACGTTGAACCTGTATTTCGACCCGTCTGATTGCCTGATCTAGCCGGGGTTTCAGCGGTCTTGATGGGCGTATGGCATCCTTGATGCCTCCCTTATCTATTTCAACCCAGTCTTTAGCGAATTTGCTCGACATTTGACATCCCTGGAGAGGAGGAGGTTTAAGTGTGTATTATTACATTTTTAATATGGAGAGAATATTGCAAAATATACATAGATCTACATATCAATCCCTTCTCCACTCCAAAGATTTACAATTTACATGCCAAGTCTCGCAGTAGCTTTCTCGCAATAGACAAGATTGCTGAGAGCAGATTCGGTGACGCGCGATCAGAAGTGTAAGAGAGTTAATCCCACATTTTCCCTGATAGACAAAATCGTGTGAGTTAGCTTCAAATATGCAGAATCAGTAAGAATTTTCGAGGAAGGTGACCGCGATGAGTCGAAGAATAAAAATAATGGGGTCCTTCGCGTTGTTAGGGTTCCTCATAGGAGTGGCGGCGCACCTCGCGTACACCTGGGCCCTGCCCATCCTGATTGAACTCTTCCCAGAACTCCTCAAAGCAGGATGGCTGCTGTGGGGGCTTGCGGGCGCTTTGCTGGCGGAGACTCTCCTCCTGATTTGGGCGACCTTCCCTGAGAGATAGTAAGAGATCACATCTCGACAGATAACCGCGAACCCCAAGTTTTCTCCTCTCTATCAGAACCGCGTGCCTAGATTGTCCTAGAGGAAGCTCGAATAGAGAGAACGGTGGCTTATACATTGGTTATATAAGTTGGAAATCTAGTTGTTGTGTACATACCCGTCATACAGAGGGTCGCTTCATAACCGTTTTACCTACATACATTATTCCTATATGTTCGGTGAAATGCAAAATTGGTCGTAGTTGAACAGAGAACTGCAGATATGGAGCAGGAGAAGATAGAGGAGGCTGCACGACTAGCCAAACCATCGGTTTCCGTGGTAGGCCTCGGTGGAGCCGGTTGTAACGTGGTGTCCTGGATCAAGGAGAGAGGGATGGTAGGCGGAAGGCTTATCGCAGCGAACACGGACGCAACCCACCTCAGCATCAGCAAAGCTGACAGAAGGATCCTGATGGGTGAAAGGATCACCGGTGGACTCGGGTGCGGAGGCTATCCGGAGAAGGGAGAGCAGTCGCTGAAGGAGAGCCTGGAGCAGATGCGGAAGGAGTTATCTGGGTCGAAGATCATCTTCATCGTCGCCGGGCTCGGTGGAGGCACCGGGACAGGGGCTTCCTATGCCTTGGCGGAGGCGCTCAGGGACAGTGGAGCTTTGATTGTGGGCGTTGTAACCCTGCCATTTGCGGTGGAGAGAGTTAGGCTGGATACTGCGAGAAAGGGCATTCAACGACTGAAAAAGTCCTGCGACACCGTGGTCGTGATCGACAACAACAGACTCGTCAAGGTTGCTGGCAACCTATCCTTCGCCCAGGGTCTGGGTGTAGCCAACGAGCTGGTGGGAATCTTCGTAAAGGACGTAACCGAGACCATTACGACCGCGAGCCTGATCAACATAGACTACATGGACCTGAGAACGATCATGGAGAAACGCGGAATCGCCGCCATAGGGGCCGGCTACGGAATCGGAGAGGACAGAGTAGAGAAGGCCGTCAAGCTCGCGCTGGAGGGGCAGCTGCTGGACATAAGCGACATGAGCAAGGCCTACGGGGTGCTGATCCACGTCTCTGGTGGAGAGGACATAACCCTCGAAGAGGTCACTCGGGCGGGAGAGTTGGTGATGCGCTCGCTCCCCAAGAAGGCGAAGATCGTCTGGGGCGCCAGGGTGAACCCGGGGATGGGAAAAAAGGCCCACGTTATGGTCATCCTCACCGGCGTGGAGAGCCTCTTCCTCAGCCAACAGCCCAAAGTCCGCTTAGGCCCAGTGAAACTCTTCTAACCCTCTCCCTCCCATTTTTGTACATAGCCTGTCAAAGAGCAGGTGAAACCCTGACACAGGGGTTCTTCAGTTCTCTTAGGACGGACCCGACTGAAACTCTTATGCAAACGGTTAACCCATCTCCTCCGTGAAGATATCCCGAAGAAACTCCTTCTCCACGCCGAGCCTCTCTGAGAGCCGCCTCACCCACCTCACGTAAGAACGAAAGACACTGCGGACGATGTCCACCTTCTCCTCCCGCGAGAGAGCGTCCTCCCTAACGAGGAGGAGGGCAAACCACCTCCCCAGATCGGACAGGACGTAGTACTTCACCCAGACGGTGCGTCCGCCACTCTCCGCCTTCTCCATATTTTCCTCTACGATGCCCAGATCCGTCAATGCCTTCAGGTGTTCTATTAATGTCTTGTTGGAGTAGTCAAGGCTTTCGATCAGATCCCTCTGGTAAATTTTCTCGGATATCCCATGGTTTATAGAGAAATGGAGGATATCCAAGGGAACTTGGGAGCCGAAGATGGCCCTCAGGACGCTCCGCTTCTTCTTTATGGGTAGGAAGATCACGTAAGGGTAGATCCCCTCACCCACCTGTCTTACCACCGCGGGGGCCAGCTGCCACGCCCACCCTCTCTCCGCCGATCCTCACGAGGCCGCTCCTGTCGAGGACGAGGATCAACCCACTTCCCACGAGCGTGGCAATCGCTGTGAAGAGGGCCCTCTCGAAGACGGAGATGGGCAGCATGAGGACGAATATCTTTCCGAGGTCGGTCGTACCGTATTGTTCAATGAGCCACTTGGGGGACGGTAGGCCGGACCCTAACCATAGGAATCCCAGGGCCTTGACGACGTCCTTTATGGCCTTCAACTGGATAAACCATCCCACCGACGCTATGAAGATGATGTTTCCGGTCATGTGGTTCGCCATTATGCCCGCGTAGCTGGAAAGGGCGGTTCCCACGGTCAACTTCCACTTGGCGTTACTCCGTAGGAGGTCGGCGACTCTCCCCCGGAAGAGGATGACGACGGCAAGGGCCGCAAGGTGCAGGAAGGGATAGAAGAACACTTCACGCCCCACCGGGGTAAGGTACCAGAGCGCGATAAGGACACCGAGAACCGCCGCGGCCAGCTTCCAGTTCCCTATGCCCTTCCTCCGCGTTAGGGCCCCGCTGGTCATGGCGGCCACGAGCCCGCAGGGAAGCATCAGAAGACCGAAGAAGGTGGTTGATGGTATGATCCAAGATATGAAGTCGCCGAGGAAGACCGCCAGGCCGCCGAGCCACGGGCCGAGCACGATCCCGATGATCGGAGCCAAGATCACCGTAAACTCTATCTTCCCGCTTCCACCTACTATTGGGATGCCGGGAAGCCTAGACACGCCGACGAGGAGGGCGGCGAAAACAGACACCATGGCGATATCCTTCGACTTCAGTCTCATCTGGGACACCTTGTGTAGTGAATTACCTTCCGTATTAGGAAACTACACTTTATATCCTTTTCGGAAAACCTCAAGGCACTATTGCAACGGTCACTAGGACAAGCGCCAACGAGGTCCAGCCTTTACACGGACTGAAAGATGGAGTTTACTGATGAAGATCTATCCGTCGGTGACAAAGTGGAGTATTTGGGTCAGGAGAGTGTAGCAATAAGGTTCTAGCTTATACTTGTCCCTTGAGCAGTTTATTGTGTGTTTTGGGTTCGTCGGCTTGAGGATGCTCGGGGGCGTCGTGGTTTGGGTATTCTCCGGTGAGGATTCTTTCCAGTCTGATCATGGCTGGGGGGAAGTCGCATCCGCTCTCCTTTGTGCACCCCTTTCCTTCCCTGTGGTATGAACAACTCTTGCACGACCATATCTTCACCATAAAACCTCACCGTGGGGTGCCTGACAGCCGATTTTTATGATTGATTTCCTTATTTAACGGGTGCGAAAGATTGTTTCTAAAGATGGATATGGGCAAATCGGATTTTCTGCAGCCTGAACGCGAATATTTTAAGTATTCACTAATGCATCTTTGTGCAGGGTGGCGCGGTGAACCTGAAGAAGGCCAACATGCTCATAATCCTTTGCGTGGTTGTGAGCCTTTTCTACTGGTTCGTAGACCCGAGGTTTGTTGACCGGTTTTTGGTTTTTAGGGGCGATTACTTCCTCCAAGGATGGGTCTGGACTCCCCTCACGGCCCTCTTCGTCCACGCCGATTTCGCCCACCTGCTGGGCAACATGCTCTTCCTCTACGCCTTCGGGAACACGCTGGAGGAGGAGGTGGGGGCTGGGAAGATGGCCGCCGCCTTCTTCCTAGGGGGCGCCTCTTCCTTTGTCTTGAGTGTGCCCTTTTATGGGGGAGATGTCGGTATGGTGGGGGCTTCGGCGGCGATCTTCACGTTGACGGCGGCGGTGATGCTCACCAAGCCCCTGAAGTTCTCGTGGTTCTTCCTGATGCCCCTAGGGCTCGTGGCGGTGATCTACTTCCTGTACAACTCTGTGGTGGTTTACTTGATGATGCAGGGCGCCATAACGCAGAGCCACGTGGGTTACGTGTCCCACCTTATCGGCTTCGCAGTGGGTTTTCCGCTTGGAATAGCGTGGAGCCGCCGATGGGCGAGAAACCTCCTGATCACCGTAATTCTCCTTATTGGGTACATAATTCTCGCCTTTGTACTTGGGTTTTTCTTGGGGAGGATTCTAATCTGACACCACAATACAAAACTGATTGGACGAGGACGACTGAAGCCACGCTTCACTCTCTGTACACGATCCTCCTGCCGCAGTATCCGCAGTAAACCGCGTCAGCCGGGTTCCCTGCCCCGCAATAGAAGCATCGAGTCTCCCTCAAGGGGAACGGCAGCAACTTGGCTTTCCTGAACTCGTACGCGCTCACTGCGGTAATCGCCACTCCGAAGCCGGCGACTTCCACGGCCAGAATGACGGCTGGATAAAGACGGAGGAACACGTAGTCGCTGGGCAGAGGGAGCTGTTCCATGTCCTGAATCAACGAAAAGTACGTCTCTTCCCTTTCCGCCCTCTCCGTCTGTTCCCGTCCAGACTCAATGTAATCCGAACTCTCATGCACACCCGTCAAATTCTGATACACCAGCGTGATGGGACTTGCGGCAAAGGCCTCAGTGACGGCCGTCAACGGACCTCCTCCGTTGGGAATAACGGGGTCGCACGGCAGCCAACCCCAGGGCGGGACGTAAACCATGACCCAGGCGTGGCCGGCGGTGTGGTGAGCTTCATAGTACAGGTGGCCCTCCATGCCGGTGCTTGTCCAATTGGCGTAACCTTCCAGGTAGACTTGTCCCATCATGAGGAACGACGGGATGCCTTGGAGCCTTAACAGCGCAATGAGAAGGTTCGACTGGTCGTCACAGTCACCCTTACGGTTTCTCGCGGTCTCTATGGGGTACGTGGGCGAGGCAGATTCATACCCGATGTAAGATGTGATCCACCTCACGTCCTCTAAAACTATCTCCAAAACTTTCTCGCGGCCCTCCCGAAGAATTTCGGCAACCTCCAAGATGGTCTTGTTATGATACTCCGACTCGTCTTTCCAGAGGCTGGTGTTCAACCGAAGGTCCGGTGGGCTGCTCCAAGGGGCAACCTGTTTGGTGTAGTTCATTAAGGACTCAGGTATTTGACTCGGAGATTCGGATCCCCCAACGCTTATACTCCTCGAGATGTTCCTCGGAAAACTCTTGACTTCCCACAAGACTGTGGCCGTGTAGCTTTCGTTGGGGTTGAGGTTCGGGGGACCGTCTATTATGAGGTAGGGGTTTCCATCCTTGTCCAGCCTACGCACGTAAAAAAGCTTTCTTCCCTGAGAATCCAACACTTGGACGATGCGGGGTTCCTGCCACGAGAAGTCTAGGAAGGCTTCGGTGCGGAGTCCTCCGAATTCCACGGATTCGTTTCCCCTGTTTTCCACAACGATTGTTTCACTCAGGCGGAAGAGGGCCGCCGGCCTTCTGGGGGGGACGTAGTTGAGACAATATACTGAAGACGACCCGATGACCACTGCGGCGACAAGGATGACGACTAGAGTTCCCTTGTACCTCATAGGTTTACACAATCTCTTTTTCACAGTTTGCTAAGGCGCTTCTTCACCTTTGTACCAAGAATCTGACTGGTAAGAGATTAACTTTGTGTATACTCTGTCCGTACCATGTACTGACCCTGTCGCGCGCCTCTCCGAGCCGCATCCGTTAATCCTTGTCCTGTTAATGTGTCAGCCTCGCTCCGCAGTAGGGACAGAACGTGTGCTCCACCGAAACCCCTTTGCCGCACTTAGGGCACGACGGCTTCCTCAAGTTAACGCCACAGAACGGGCACACGTTGAAGTTGGGGGAAACCCCGACGCCGCATTGGCCACAGAACAACTCCATGGTGGGCTTCGGAGCTGTCGGTTTTCGGGCGGAAAGAAACACCAGAACCCAGAACAGAAGGGGCATGAACGCCCCGACGGGGATGACGGTGTAGCTTTGGGTGATGGGGAAGGGATTTCGATGTTCGCGGAGTCGCAGCCCATGAAGAATATCAGGGTTCTCTTTCTGCCCATGGAAACTCTCCTTCTTCCCTAAAAACAAGCTTATATAGATCGTAGGAAAACCATGATTTGGCGAGGGGTTGTTGTGAACCCGGCGGATTGGCCGTACGTGTTGGCGGGGTTTGGGGCCGTGTTGATGGCTCTGGTGGTACTTTTCGCCACGCGAGGGAGAAAGAAGGGAGAAAAAGAAGCTCCGAAAGCCGAGGTGGAAGAGAGGTGGTCCCTGAGAGGCGAGCGGAGCGTGACCCCTGAGGATGTCAAAAAGGCTCAGGAAGAGATTAGGTTGCTGGATCTCGAGAGGGAGGTCCTCAGCTACGCTATTAGGCGCCTCTATGAGGCCCAGGCGGAGGGAAAGATAAGCGAGGAGGAGCGGGACCTTTTGGCGGGCAGATACAAGGAGAGGATGACGGAGGTTAAGGAAATAATCTCGCGAAGCGGATCCGTCGTGGCGCTGCATGAGCTGGAGGGGATGCAGGATGACCTTGTGAAGCTGTTCACAGATCGCTTCGACGACCTGAACAAGAAGATCGAGGAGCTGAGGGTCCAACTCGAAATCAAACCGTTAATAGAAAAGCCTGTTCCCTCCCCGCCCCCGATTCCCTCCGCGCCCCCAGAGGAGAAAGAGGAAAGGGCAAAGAGGAGACCCACCCCAGCCCCCCGCAAGACAGAGGCCGAGGAGAGGATCGAGAAGATCCGGGAAGAGGTGGAGAAGGTTCTGCAGAGGCTGGGACAGATCGAGACGGAGGCGTGAAGGGTGAGCTGGAGGGAGAAAGCCAAGGAGAAGGCGGCCCTAGAGGCGGCCAAGCTAGTCAAGGACGGCCACGTAATCGGGCTGGGGAGCGGAAGCACCGCCGCCTACGCCATTCAGGGGATAGGGAGGCGGATTCGAGGGGAAGGCATCCGGGTCCTAGGTGTCCCAACCTCGTATCAGGCCATGACGCTGGCCGTGGAGAGCGGCATACCCCTCACCACCCTGAATGAGCATCCCCAGCTCGACCTCGCAATCGACGGCGCGGACCAAGTTGACGGGGATCTGAACCTCATCAAGGGCGGGGGAGGGGCCCTCATGAGGGAGAAGGTGATCGCCTCCGCTGCTAGGAGGCTCGTGATAGTGACGGACGAGACCAAGCTGGTGGAGAAGCTGGGGACGAACCACCCGGTCTTCGTCGAGGTTCTGCCCTTTGCCCTCCCCTCGGTTTCCCTCAAGATTCAGGCCATCGGGGGGAAACCAGTCCTCCGAAAGTCGGAGGCCATCGTAAGCCCCGTCATCACCGACAACGGAAACTTCATCCTCGACGTGGACTTCGGGCCCCTTGAGGAGCCTAAGGAACTGGACTTCCGGCTCAAGTTGATGCCGGGCGTCATGGAGACGGGCCTCTTCATCGGGATGGCGGATGTCGTCTACGTGGGCGGCCCAGGCGCGGTCAGAAAGTTCACGAGGAAACATTAATCTGAAACCGGCGAGAACATCTGTGCCTGGAGGAACATGGAGCCGGGGTAGCCCAGCTTGGTTAGGGCGCCAGACCTAACGGGGCGCAACTCATAATCTGGAGGTCGCGGGCTCGAATCCCGCCCCCGGCATCTACCCCACTTTTCTCTGCCATGTATCTTCCAAATAAGTTTTAAAAGCCAGAGGGCGTCTCAAAGGTGTGGGGCCCCGGTGGCTCAGTGGCTAGAGCAACGGCCTTGTACAGGGGTTGAGAAAGCCGTAGGTCGCGGGTTCAAATCCCGCCCGGGGCTCCACATGCGGGGCCGTCGGCTAGCTTGGTCGAGGCTTGATGGCTTGGGACCATCAGACGGGAGAGAAGCCCGAGTTCAAATCTCCCCGGCCCCACCACCAAAACGGCTTGTTTCATTTCACGAAAGGACAGACTTTCCCCTCGAACCACCTCAGACCTAAACACAAAATGTATATACGTTAACCTTAAACTCTAGCCAAAGGATAGGTGCGAAAGACGCTGGAAGGTCTAGGATGAAGTTCTCTTTCATAAATCCCGGCCCCAACTTGGAGCTGAAGCCCTCTGAGAAGAAGATGATCGGCTCCGCCCCTCCCTTAGGCCTCCTCTACATAGCCACGGTTCTGAGGGACGAGGGCTTCGAGGTCTCCCTCCTAGACCACGCGGCCGAGAGCATCTCCATCAAGGAAGCGGCGGACTGGGTGAAGCGGGAGAACCCTGACATCCTAGGCATCTCCACCATCATCACCTCCGGCCGGACTGCCGCCAGGATCGCCAGGGAGGCGAAGCAGGAGAACCCAGACCTCACCGTGGTCTTCGGCAACTTCCATGCCACCTTCAACGCCGAGAGGATTCTGAAGAAGTATCCCTGGGTGGACCTGATCGTCCGAGGAGAAGGCGAGCACACCTGCCTGGAGCTGGCCGGATGCCTCCAGAAGGGAGGCCGGATCAAGGACGTGTTTGGGATCACCTTCCGGAAGGGGAGCCGGGTCGTCTCGACGCCGGAGAGGCCGCTGATCAGGGATGTCGACGCCCTTCCCTTCCCGGACCGGGACCTGCTGGACGGGGAGTACCACAACACCACGGTCGGGGTGAACGTCGCCCCCAAGAAGTTCACGACCGTCCTCTCCTCCCGAGGGTGCGTCTACCGGTGCCGGTTCTGCGGTTGCCAGAGGTTCGCCCGCGGCCGCTGGAGGCCTAGGTCCGTGGACAACATCCTAGAGGAGCTGCATCTCCTGGCCGAGAAGGGGTACCGGCAGTTTATGTTTGTGGATGACAACTTCACGGTGAACCAGAGGAGAGTGATCCAGCTCTGCAAGAGGATGAGAAGAGAGGAGCTGGACATAGAGTGGATCTGCGAGGGACGGGTGGACGTCTGCTCCTACGAGTTGATGCGTGAAATCGCCGAGGCGGGCTGCAGGCTCATCTACTTCGGGATCGAGAGCGCCAACCAGAGGGTCCTAGACTACTACCGGAAGCAGATCACCCCGGAGCAGTCGAAGACCGCCGTGGAGACCGCCAGAAAGGCGGGGATCGAGGTCATCATGGGCTCCTTCATCGTTGGCGCCCCCCACGAGACGAGACAGGAGATCCAGAACACCCTCGCCTTCGCCCAGAACCTAGACCTAGACATCCCCCAGTTCAACATCCTGGGTGCCTTCCCCGGAATGGACATCTGGGACGAGCTGAGGGCGGAGGGGCTCATCGAGGAGGACCGGTACTGGGAGACGGGCGTCCAGGTCGCCGAGGTCCACCCGGACACGGTGCCCTGCGAGGAGATTATGGAGATGGTCAATAGGCACTTCAAGCATTTCTTCCTCCGCCCCGACTACATCCTGAGGGAGGTTGTGAGGATCATGAAGAGCACCTACCGGATGACTGTTGCCGTCAACAGTCTCACCCGCCTCGAAATCATAGCCGACAGCATCCGCCACTTAGCCCACTGAACGGCCGCGTACGCAAAAGCCTGAAGTAGAAGGTCATAATTGAAGAGTACGAACGATGCGACGACGGGAAACGGACGCCTGAAGACCGCGGTCTCTCTGAACATTTAGAGAACTACGTCACTGTCTCTGACCCCTTGAAGAGCACAAGACGAGAAACAAGATAGTGGAGTTAACGATTCGATATACCAATTTGCTCCCTACGAGGACCAGTGGCTTCCAACATCGCACGTTAGATGAAGCTTCATACAGAACTCCGGGACCTGCTTCAGAGGTACTGAGCCTTCAAAAAGGGGCAGAAACCTCCCTCCGATTAACCCGCATACGTCTGGTGCTATCGGCTTTGACCATCTTCGAAAAAAGTGCAGGATTCCTGTCACAAAAGAGCATTCCTACCTCCCGCGGACCGCGACCACGTGCCCGTGACCCCTAGAAAAATTTTTAAATCGTTTGGTGTATATACGTTCTACATAGAAACATTCAGCTAACTGGGAGAGGATAAAATAACGATCCCCGCCCCTAACTCCAAAGAGACGTCGGAAAAGTCGAAACAGCGGCATCCCTTGCCTCACAGATATAACTCGGCCGAACTTGCGGAGATGAAGCCTAACTTGCCTGAGGGGGGCGATGAGTTCGCGGGGAAGGGCGTTCTATTCCGGTTTGAGACGATAGGTGAGATTGGGTCGGCTCTGGAGGCGCTCTTGTCTCCTTCCGTTGCCTCAGTGGTTGTCCATGAGCTGGCTAGGAAGTGCGGCATGTCTTTATGCAAGAGAATAATGGAGGGAACGAAAACAGGAGAAGGGGCACTTAGACATCTCTGCACGTTGAAGAGCGAGGAGAACTGGGGGAAACTGTCCTTTCACGATGTTGACCCCGAAAAGGGTTCCGGAAGGGTTTTGATCACCGATTCATTTGAGACGGTGGCCCGCAAACGCGATCAGCCCAGCTGCCACTTCTTCAAAGGCTTTCTGGCGGGTTTCCTATCCAAACTATTTGGCAAGCCCATAACCGTGGTGGAAGAAAAATGCGCGGCCAAGGGCGATGAGCGCTGCGAGTTCAGGTTCGCCGATTCTCTCATCTTCTCCGCCGAAGAGGCGAAATAACTCGTGAATAACATAGTTGAAGAAGCCGCGTCAAAGTATTCTTCGGATGGTGTGTAAGAACCGCTGAGGAACGTTTCAATCGTCTCCTCGCCCCCAATTCTGCCTTCAGTGGGTTTATGTGGTGGTAGTTGGGTTTGAGGGTCATGAAGGGTAACATCTCTGTTTTTTCATTTGTGTTTTCGAGCTCCTTTCTCTTAAAGGGGCTTGAAACAGAGACCTCAGATTTCCTTTTCTTATCTCTCTCCAGATTTATGAGGGGGTCATCTTTGTTTTTCAGCTTCTTTTTTGGAAAAGGCGTCTGATTTTCAGTTTTTCCCTCCGCACTCTGAGGTCATGTTTAGTAACATTTTAAAATTTCCAGCTCCTCTCTTTCATAAAATGCACTGCACAGTGTTCACCAACAGAACGAATGTGTCCCCAAAAATCTTTTATTTTTTCATTTTCATATCCCTTGGAGGGTGGCAGCGTTGGATCGTTCTGCTCTTGATTGGCCGGCGGGGGTCACTGTGTATAATCCCGAGAAGTGCTATAACGGGTTTACGTTGGTTTCAGACGGGGTTTGGTGGGAGCTAATTGACATGAAAGGAAGGATTGTCAATAGGTGGTATGGTGACCCTGAGCTTAAGCTCGGCACCCAGATCTTTGAGCGGTTCGCCAATGGCAACTATGTCAGTAACTGTTTTCACGTCACCGAGCAAGACTGGGATGGCAACGTTTTATGGTCGCTTCCCTTTGAACGTGAGGGTAGACCCTCGTCCTCTAAATATCACCATGACATCCAGAGGTTATCCAACGGCAACTACATAGTCATGGTCAGAGAATACGTAGATGACCTGAAGATATCTAAGGTTAGGCTTCAGGACGATCATCTTATGGAGGTGACTCCTGAAAAGAGGATAGTCTGGGAGTGGTGGGGACACGAGCACTTCGACGAGTTTGAGTTCACCGACGAGGCGAAAAAAATAATCCATGAAACAGGCGGTGGCGAAGTTGGTGCTCATCCACCTCCACGGGAAGAATGGTTCCTAGGCGACTGGCTTCACAACAACACGATTTCCGTCCTACCTAAAAATCCCTTGTACCAAGATGGAGATTCACGGTTCAAACCGGGAAACCTCCTGCTATGTTCAAGGAACACTAACACGGTCTTTATAATAGACAAGTCGGGGAGCATCGTCTGGAAGTGGGGCTCGCTTCCCAAAATGAGGGGCTTCTGGATACTTGGCGTCGGCGATACTCGCAACTGTCTTGTAGGTCCTCACGACCCTAATATGCTTGACAATGGCAACATTTTAATTTATGATAACGGCGGAAGCGGCGGCTACCCTCCAGTGGTTCGCTTCTTCACTAGGCTGGTTGAAATCAATCCAGCAAGCGGAGAGATCGTTTGGGAATACGTTTACACACCTAGTCCCAGACGGTTTTTGAGCATAACCACAGGAGGCCTTCAGAGACTTCCCAACGGAAATACCCTTTCATTAGATTCGAACCAAGGCAGAATATTCGAGGTTACACCGCAAGGGGAAATTGTCTGGGAGTACGTCAAGTCAAGAGGAGGCTCCTACAGGACCCAGCGAATATCCTATGAAGACTGCCTCAAGGCAGACCCATACTACATGGAGACAGATGGACATTTAGGCGTAAAACCGGCTGAAACAAAAATTCCTGAAGGCATGGGATTACCCGTAAGGGGAGGACCAGACTACTGCCCACGCTTTTACAACCAAGACCAATAACTTACGCGTGCGAATTACAAAAACTAAAAATTTAGAATATTGACTCCATTCACAAGGCAAGCGCCATCTTAGTTATATGAGCGTTCTAAATGTTTACATCATGTTGGCGGCAGGGGTAGATTTGAACTCAACATGGCGTGGAGATATCCCCGTAAAAACCTCTTTTTTCTGCTTAATTTGGTTCTTCTCGTAAGGTAAGGGATAAATACGTCTAAGAAGGATGAGATATTATGCTAGTTGTTGTTGATGCTTCTGTTCTCATTCACCTTTCAAGGATTGGGCGTTTTCACTTGATTAAGTCGTTGTATAGTGATGCTGTGATTTCTCGGGGTGTCTATGAAGAGGTTGTTGAGAGGGGTTGGGGGTTGCCTGGCTCTTTGGAAACGGAGAAGGCTGTAAATGATGGTTGGGTTAGGGTTGTGGATGTAGCGAATAAGTGGAGGGTTAGGGAATCAGCCAAAAAGTTTAAGATTCAAACGGTTAATGCGGAGACCGTTCAATTGGCTCTTGAAGTTAAGCCTAATTTCGTTTTGGCGGATGAGGAAGAAATTAGAAGGTTGGCTGAGGAGAATGGTCTTAAGATTAGGGGTTGCCTTGGAATTTTGATAGATGGAGTACGCAATGGATTCATCTCGGTTTCAGAAGCCAAAAACGGGGTTGAAGAGCTTCGAGCTTCGGGTTACAGGATGAGTAGAGAAATATTAAAAGCCTTCTATGCATTATTAAAAGGCTTAGAGGAAAGGCGCTAAAACTATGGAAGTGACGGCGATTCCAAAGCGCATCCGACAGAAGTTTCTAGATGAAATTCTCGATATGTATGCTTCTGACGAAATATCAGCTGGGAAGGCTTCAGAAATGCTAGGGATTCCTAGAGCTGCCTTCTACCAGCTCTTAGCAGAGAAACGTACACCGCTGCCCAAGAAACTAGAAGAAAGCATCAAGCAAGAATTGAAAAATCTAACCTAAGAGACCTCCCTTAATCTTGTCTCAGCTAAAAGTGGAGACGCCCTCGCGAAACGCATTTTTCTGTTTTAAAGTCCATTAGCTTTAATGGGGTCTCTCAAATTGGGTTATTCTTGGATGGTGTTAAGATAAGATTTTATAATTGACTGGAAAGCAGACATGAGCGTCTATAGTATAGTTAATAACTAGAACTTATCTCATAAATGGTGTGAAATTTGACTGTTAGTAGTTCCGAAGGCGAGTTCAGTCCCTTTTAATAGAAATCGCATTTCCTTTTTATTCAGACGGCATTTATGAGATAACTTCTACATTTGGCTTTCATGCGCGCGGACTATTTTTCCAAACACTTTTGATACAATGGAAAATGTGGATGTGCGACTTTTTTCTTCAAAACGGGGATTTACCGCAGTTATGTCGCGTTATAGTGGCTGTATTGGTAGGCTTATTGGCTGGACTGTTAATGGGTCCGGTTTTCCCTCAATCTTTCTACGGTACCAGTTCTCAAGTTTGAACAGGAGGTCTTTTAGGGCGTTTTCCTCTGAGTCGGCCAGGTTTTCCTTTTCCTTCGGGTCCTTTTTCAGATTGTAAAGTTCTAAATGTCCAGCCGGATTACCATAGACGTCCGGCCTTATTGTCTGTATGAGCTTCCATTCCAAGGTCCTGATAGCCCTCTTGGTCATCCGCGTGTTCTCAACGCAGACCACAAAATCCCGGATGCCTCCACCTTTCTCGATCATGCCGGTCAGGGGTTTCCCATCAAATCGGGCTTCCGGTCTAACCCCTAGAAGTTCAAGAATTGTAGGCGTTATGTCCTCATGGGTGACGAGCCCTTTAACCCTGACGCCTGAGGGCAGATTTGGCGCCTTGATTATGAGAGGCACATGGACGTCTCCTTCGTACAGCCCGTGATGGTCGTAAAATATGTCGTGTTCGCCGAGGAGTTCACCGTGGTCAGCCGTTATCACGATTATGGAGTTGTCGTAGATTCCGAGGTCCTTTAGACACTCCAAGACACGGGAAACCTGATGATCCGCGTACAGTATCTCGTCATCGTAAAGGCAGTCAACGTATCCCTTATCGTCAATGTCCTCTTCTATGATCTCGCCAACCCAGCCCCTTAAGAGTCTCCTACCCCAAAGGGTCTTCTCCATCAAGGGTTTAAGCGGCTTCACTGGCTTACCGGATTTGTAGAAGGTTCCCCGGAATGGTGGAGGCGGAATGTAAGGAGCGTGGGAATCCCAGTAATGTATGAACATAAAGAAAGGCTTAGAACCTAGACGTCCTTCTTTCCAAAGTTTGAGGAAAGCCAAGGCCTTCTCAGTCGTGACTTCACCTGAAACCTTGTATCCGCCCGAGATAACCTTTGACCCCCCTGAAAAGACATAATATTCGTACCCCCTTGAAAGCCAGAAACCCCGCGTAGCTACAAGGTTGTCTACGGCCATCGTCATGACCTTTTCTTCGTATAGAGTCTCTGAAAGCATCGGTATGTCTCGACTTAAGATGTGAGAGCCTCCATGGCACACAATTTCATGTCTCAAAGGATGCATTCCGGTGAACATAGTTGTGTAGCCCGGATGCGTGGGTATCCCCGGCGCTATACAGTCTTCAAAGAGAACGGCGTCCTCAACAAACTTGTCAATGTTGGGAGTAGTGTTAAGGTGATCCCCGTAACAGCCCACATGGTCAGCTCTCAAAGTATCCAGAGCTATGAAAATAACGTTTGAGGAAACCTCCATTCATGACCCTCTCCAATTGGTTGTTAAATGTTTTTTAAGTTTGTACGATTATTTTACGTTTCGCATCTTATTAACTTGCGTTATGCAACGGCTAAGATTGTTAAGGCTTTTCGTGAACAAATTCGTCTACAACATCGTAAATTCTTTGTAAGAAATAGATTTAAATTCTGCGGAGAAGAAAAGTGGTGCTGCAACGAGAAATGGCTGAAAAATAGGATTCGCGAGTAAAATGGCGACCAGAGCGAGATACCACTCGGCCCACCTTCATCTTCACAGTTGCTTTGAGAGCGCGGCCAGCATTGGGGGCCATTGCTTCCAGGCAAAGAGGCTGGGTGTTGATGTCGTTTGGATTACTGACCACCACGAGAGAATCTGCGGGAAACAAGGTGAAATGTTCTGGGAAGACAATTTCGAAAGGCAAGAGCTTGCATCCCTTGAAGATAGGAAAGGGAAGTTCGATGGTTGGCGTGTGGCAACGTTGGATGACGGCGTGGAAGGTGAAGCGGGACTCGCGAAGGGTGTCAGCTTGAGCGGAAAGCAGTCGATGCGAGTTTGGGCAAGATCCAGTCCCACCAGGGAGGAGTGGGGGTCTTTACGTGTTGACTTCTGCACGAAGGGAAAGAGGCATCAGAGGAGTCTCATGACCGGGGTGGGCATCAGCCTAGCTCTGAGACCGGAGCGGGGTTTCGGAGAGAATGGAAGGCTTAGAATCCGGGTTGAACTCTCCCAACAGCCGCCGAACTTGGATACGGAAAGCATGACCTACGTTATTGGAGAACCCGATGAGGATGAGGGACTTCTACCTCTTGGCGATCTCAAAAGAAGAGAATGGAACACCTTGCACCTGGATTTGACCGAGGATGCGCGAAAACGCGCAAAGGGGAGCATCGACAACGTTTTCGGAGGCCTATCACTCTTACTGGACTCACGCAAAGGTGAACTTGTTGAACTCTACATTGACGATTTCCGCCTCGATCAGGTTTACAGATGCCAAACTGCATTTGATCGACAAAAGAAATTAGCATCGAAGCTCTCCGAACGCTACGGTGTGACAGTGCACGTTGGAAGGGAGATATCGACTTCCGGGCAGCATAGGAACGTCTTCGGCTCGTGGATTCCAATCTTAGACCGCAATGCTAAGCCAGAAGGATACTCGGACGATGAGACCGCGGTGTACGTCAAGTCACATGGCGGAGCTTTTTCACTTAATCATCCCTTTTCCAAGTGGAAGAGGCAGAAGCTCACGGAGGAAGATAGGAAACAGGTTGTGCGAAGCGTAATGGAGTCGTACAAGGAGAGCCGTTGCCACGGCGCCGACCTCATGGAGGTAGGTTTTCCAGAGGGGAGACACGGGTTTTCCCTCAAGGACTACTTGAAGCTGTGGGATGGTTTAAGCTGCGCAGGCATAGTGATAGCTGGGATCGGTGTCAGCGATTCCCATAACAATCGAAGTGGATGGGAGTCGGGGAACAACTTCGTGAACTGGATTCGATCCGAGACAACCGAGGAAGGGGATCTGGTCCGTGGCTTGTTATCTGGGGACATTTACATGGGTGACCCGACGCTTTTCAAGGGTGAGCTGGAGTTTGTGACGACTGAGGGCCATCGAATGGGACAGACCGTGGTCGGCAAAGAACATTCAAAGGTTCGATTCCGCATGACCAGCTGCAGAACTGGGTGGAAGGTCTCCTGGATAGTCAACGGAGTGCGAGAAAAAGTCTTAAAGGTGCAGGATGAAGTGTTTGATTTTCAAGGGGTGGTCAGCATCCAAGATTTCGGCTTCACTAGGTTTGAGGTGTACGACGAAGGGGGTAGGTGTATCTTATTGACAAATCCAATCTACTTCACGAAGAGGAGAGTACCTGAACTAAGGCGGGGATAAGGCTTTTAGCCGCTCTAAGGATAGTTCAGCACCCTTCACTATTGCCGTTCAAAATGTTTTGCAGTAGCGAGATGATTTGAACTCTTAGTTGAGTGTAACCAACGTCCTTAACTTAGCTCCACTGTCTTCCCCGTCTTGGAGGATTCGTATATGGCGTTGATGATGGCTACAGACTTTCGTCCTTCATTTCCGTTGACCATTACAGGTGTGCCCCTTTTGATGGCTGAGACCATGTCTTCTATTATGTTCTTCGGCCGATTCGGGTCAAGTTGAAATTCGTCTAAAGACGTTTCTGGGTTATCTTTGAGTTTGTACAGCAAAATCTCTCCGTCTTTCCATATGATGGACCCGTTGTCTCCAGTGATTTCAACTAAGGTTCCAAGGCTGGGATAACTTGTGGTTGTCGTCACAATGGAGCTCCATGCGCCGCTCTCGAAGGTGAGAAACGCCACACTCAAATCTTCCGTCTCGATTTTATGGGCAAAAGTTCCGCATCGACCGTAAACAGTTTTCACAGGGCCCATAAACCATTGGATAAGGTCTATGAAGTGAACAGCCTGGTTCGCAGCCGAGCCTCCCTCAGTTTCCCTCCTCTTGCGCCAACCGTGAGGATAGCCTCCCTCATAGTATTCTTGGCTTCGATACCATTTCACCCGCACATCGCCGAGAATGAGCCTTCCCAAACACCCGTTATCGAGGGCAAGCTTTATCTTCTGATTTGCTTCGCTATAGCGTTGCTGGAAGTCGACGGCTAGGATAACCCTTGCTTTTCTTGCCGCCTCGATGGCAGAGTCACATTTTTCAACTCGTATATCCATAGGTTTTGCAACGAAAACATGTTTCCCAGCTTCAATAGCCTTGATGGCGTAATCGCAGTGAGTTCCGCTGGGGGTGTATACGCCAATTACATCCACATCGTCTCTTCCAAGCATCTCATCGTAATCAGCGGTCCATTCGCAGTTGAACTCTTCGGCCACTTGTTTAGCCTTATCCTCTTGAAGGTCGCAGACACATACGAGCTTAGCCCCCTCAGCCTTGGGGATGAGCCTAGCCCTCTTAGCAGCAACCTCTCCAAGGCCTAAAATCCCAAACTTAACAGGGTCATTCATTTTTTGTTCCCGTCTGTTGCCTACGTAACGCGCCCCTGAACCTTTGTAAGTATGCTCTTAAGGTTTTTTACGTGTCTCGGAATGGCAAGGGTTCCTTTTTCTTTGAAGTGACGAGCCCCCGCTTCTATGGAGGCAACGCCGTCGAAGCCGTCCTTCAGTAGGTCCCGGAACAGTTCCTCATAGGGTATCAGGCCTTCCCCTATGTATGTGTGCTTGCGCGTGCCTGTGAACGGATCTTTCACGAAATCTTTGAGATGCACGTGAACAACCTCTCCGCGGATAAGTCGGTAACCATCCGGATATCCAACAGCCTCTCCAAGGTAGGAATTGGATATGTCCCATACGGCCTTCAAATTATCTGAAGGTAGGCTGTCAAACAGTTTTCGAAGCTCATCACAAGTTCCCACGTTTGTGCTTCCCTCCGTCTCAACCGCCAAGGTGACCCCTTCCCTTTCCGCCTTTCTAACGACACCCCTAAGTTTCTCTATTATAGAATCCCAGTGCCTTTCGATGGATTCCACCCTCCAGAACGTGAAAATCCTAATTATGTTTGCTTCATACGTATGAGCTTGACGTATGCAATTATCTAAAATTTTTAGGTGTGTACGGTACTCCTTTGGGTTGTTAAGGTTGCATTTCAGGAAGGGGGAAGCCACAACTGCAACCCTTGCGCCGTAGTTGTCAGCAATTAACTTTATCTTATTGGCCTCTTCCCTCTCCAAGTTTCCAACGTTCTTTCCCCACACATGCCGAATCTCAAGGTTTCTAAGGTCATTTTCAAGAGCAAACTTAACTGCCTCCTCAAAGTCTTGAGATATCTCATCCGTAACAATGCCTAAACGAATCATACTTACATGTCACCCTCATTTTGGAACTATGCTCATAGACATTAGAAGGACATTTATAAGATTTTGTAAACTGGGATGGAAAACCTAAAACTTCAAAGAACAAATCTCTTTTTATACTCTAAAGTTGATACGTCTCTTTCTTGTGGTGGATGGCTTGGATAATATAGTAATCTTCCTTATGGACACTCAGAGGGCGAATAACCTCTCTTGTTACGGTTATCCGAAGAAGACAACGCCTAACATAGACGTTGTAGCTGGTGAAGGAGTCTTATTCGTCAATAACATTATTCCGGGTGTCTGGACTCTACCGTCTCACTCTTCTCTGTTCACGGGCAGATATGTTTCAGGTCACGGGGCAGACGCCCATCATGAGTTCTTACCCGACGATTTTCCAACGATGGCTGAAATCTTGGGGAAACTTTGTTACAGAACTGTGGGCTTCTCCAATAACGGTTGGGTGAGCAGGTCCAGCGGCGTCGCAAGGGGCTTCGACGAATACTACCTGACAAGTAAAGATGGCGGGAAAGCCAAAAAGGTGGAGTGGTTTTACGTTGAAGAGGAGGCTTCAAGAGAAGGGGAGAAGGACAGAGGCTCTCAGAAGACCGTTAACGCGGCAATCAGCTGGATAGAAAAGAAACATGCTGGAAAGCAGCCCTTCTTCATGTTCATAAATGTTATAGAACCGCATGGACCCTACTGGCCGCCCGAACCTTTTAGGAGCAGGTTTCTTCCATCCGATGTAAGTGATGAAGAGGCGAAGTCTATACCGCCGCTCAAGTCAACAGGGGAATGCATAGACATAAGGGTTGGCAAACTGAGCCTCTCACCCAGAGAATGGGGCATACAGAAGGCATTGTATGACGGTTGCACAGCGACGGTTGACGACAGACTCGGCATGCTGTACAGATATCTGGAAGGCAAAGGCTTACTGGACGAGACGATTTTCATAGTAACCTCAGACCACGGAGACGTTCAAGGTGAGCATCCGCCCCACGTTGAACACCACCTCTGCGCCTATGATGAGCTTATACGTGTACCTTTGATAATGAGGTGTCCTGAAGCTTTGCCGAAGGGAAGAAAGGTTAGATGGATAACGCAGACAGTGGATGTTTTACCCACGATCCTAGACATTTTAGGAGTTAAAGACAAAGAGTTTTGGAGGACCCTGCAGGGATACAGCATGCTACCGGCATTAGATGATGAACCCCGCCGAGAATTCGCCTTCACGGAATATATGAAGCCGCTGCAACAGTTTTTCCTGATCTGGCAGAGGCATCCAGACTTCGATATAGGCGTATATAACTATATGCTGAAGGCTCTGAGAACCCTAGAATACAAGTACATATGGTACTCAAACGGCAGAAGCGAACTCTTCGACTTGAAAAATGACCCCGCTGAAAAGAACAACCTAGCCGAGGAGACGCCGGGCAAAGCTACAGAGATGAGGGAGAAGATGGAGAAGTTCCTAATGTCCATCGAAAAGGTCGATTACGGAGACTGGCCTAACGTTGGAAGGAGAATGAAAAAAATGTCGGGTGCAAAAGAACTGTTTAGGCGATTAAAGGCGTGGGGACTCTACAGAGAAACGAAACAAACACGAACACCTGAAGAGCAGGACACATACATCTGATTGAGATTATTTAACCCCTTTTGTGATCATTTTTTCACTCGATTAACCGGAGGGTAGTTGTCTTCTCGCCTATCTCAACGTCGAACAGCGATTTATTCTATTCTCAAATCTCTTTGCGATCTCCCTCAGCGCCTCTGTGTCAAAGCTCCAGGGAAGGGGGTGGGGTTGCGGCCGGCTATGCGGTAGGGGTAAATGTACAGCTTGGCTCGAACAGCATCGCCTCTCCACGGTTTTGATCTTTTCCAATACCTACCAATACTCGGACCTCACGATTTAAATAAAAACTTTACTCTATTAGTCTTCAGGAGGTTTGACCGTATGAGCGAAGAGCTTTTCACGGAAGAAGAGCTTAAAAAAGATGTTTGTAAGGTGATGGCGGCTCTTTACCGTCGCGGTCTCATTTCAGCGGTAGGCGGAAACATCAGCGCCAGAGTTCCGGGAGCCAAGGAGTTTTGGATCACTCCCAGCGGCGTCTTCAAGGGTGAACTAACTACAGGCGATCTAGTCAAACTGGACTTGGAGGGAAATGTCGTTGAGGGGGTGGTGAAGCCCTCTAATGAAGTCCCTATGCACAGGGCTATTTACAGTAAGAGGCTGGACGTAAATGCCATAGTCCACGCACATAACCCTGTGGCTACCGGGTTAGCCTTAGCTGGGATACCGATTCAGCCCATTACGATCGAGGCCGTCGTGACTCTGAGGAAGGTCCCTATTGTGCCCTTCGTTTTTCCGGGTACTGACGCATTAGCAAAGGCGGTTGCGGAGCATATAGTTGGTGTTCGAGCCCTCATCCTTCAAAATCACGGAGTTGTCGGCGTAGGATTTAATCTGATTGAAGCTGAGACAGTTATAGAAACGCTTGAAGAAGTGGCCACAACTCAGTTTGTCGCATACCACTTTGGCAAGCCTCCACTTATACCGGAGAAGGAGATTGAACTGGCCAAGAAACTATACAAATTTTGATTAAAAAGAAAAAAAAGGTGTCGACTTGACCGTTTGGTACGGTTATGCAGGTAAAATCCTGCGGGTGAACCTTTCAACCGGAAGAACCACCATAGAGAATCTTAACGAAGATTATGCGAGAAAATTTGTGGGTGGAGTGGGAATAGCGGCCAAGATAATCTTCGACGAAGTGAACCCAAACGTAGACCCCTATGATCCTGCCAACAAACTTGTTGTCATGACCGGGCCACTGGCTGGAACCCTGGTTCCCTGCTCATCCAGATACGTGGTCTGCGCAAAGTCGCCTTTAACTGAAGCTTGGGGAGAAGCTCACGCGTCGGGTTTTTGGGCTGCCGAACTGAAGTTCGCGGGGTACGACGGCCTCATCATAGAGGGAAAAGCAGGGTCGCCGGTGTATATCCAAGTTTGTGATGAAGACATCGAAGTAAAAGACGCCTCTTACATATGGGGAAAGGGGTGCCTCGAGAGTGAGGACTTTATCAAACAGGAGCTGGGTGAGAAGAAAACCAAGGTCGCCTGCATAGGTCCAGCTGGCGAGAAGCTCGTCAGGTTTGCAGCGGTCATAAACGACGGCGGTAGGGCTGCGGGAAGATGTGGCATGGGAGCCGTCATGGGCTCTAAGTTTTTGAAGGCGATAGCGGTTCAGGGGTCAAAGAAGGTTGCTGTGGCCGATTCAGAAATGCTTAGGAGCACGATAAAACGCATCTACCCCGTCATAATGTCGTTTCCCACAACACAGATTCAGGCATCCTACGGAACCAACGGAGAAATGGAAATATTCCACGAATACGGCGACGTACCCCTTAAGCACTACACAATGGGCGCCTGGGAAGGAATACCCAGAATAGCCGGAGAAGCCATGGCTAAAGCCATCGTTAAGGGTCAACGTGCCTGTCTAAACTGTCCTATAGGCTGTTGGATGTACATCAAAATTGATGAGGGACGCTTTGCGGGCGTTGAGGGAAGAGGACCAGAATACGAAACAGTTGCAGCACTAGGCGCCTTAGCCTTAAACGACAACATCGAATCCATTGCCAAGGCAAACGAGCTGTGCAACCACTATGGAATAGACACCATCTCCACGGGAGTAGCGATAGCCTTCGCCATGGAGTGCTATGAAAGGCGATTGATAAACAAAGAAGATACTGGAGGGTTAGAGTTGACTTGGGGCGATTACGAAGCCATCTTGAAGCTTGTAGAGATGATAGGGCGACGTGAAGGCTTCGGAGACGTGTTGGCTGAAGGCGTAAGAAAGGCCGCCCAAAAAATCGGGAAGGACGCCGGAAAATATGCCATGCACGTGAAGGGCCTCGAGGTGCCCATGCATGATCCTAGGGCGTTTAAAGGGATGGGACTGCAGTACACCACCTCCAATAGGGGGGCGTGTCACCTGCAGGGAATGACGCTCCGCATCGAACAGGGCGAACGGATGACTGACCTCAAAATCTACGAGCGCGTTGACAGGTTTGAAACGAAGGGGAAAGGTCGTATCGTGGCGATTATGCAGAACTGGCATGAAATATTGGAATCCATGATTATCTGTAAATTTCTCATGATTCCCCCGGGGCATGTGGCAGGGCTATATTCAATGGCGACTGGAATCACTTTGCGTCTTCCGGAACTGGTCGAAGTTGGCGAAAGAATATTTAATATAAAAAGGCTGTTTAACGTCAAGTGTGGCATAAGCAGAAAGGACGATGTTCTGCCAGAACGCTTCTTGCATGAACCCTTGCCGGACGGGGGTGCAAAGGGACAGGTCGTTGAACTCGAAGAAATGTTGAATGAATACTACAAAGTGAGAGGTTGGAGTGCGGACGGCGCCCCAACAAAGGAAACCATAAAGCGCCTTAAACTATAGAACGATCCAAGAAGCCTTGTCAGCTTATCTTACCTGTTTGAAGGCTTATGAAGGAAAAGAAGGGCATCCCGCCGTCAGCGTGCACACGTTATTTAAGGGTCTGCATTAATGTTTCCAGATATTCCTTTCCCATCTTAATCTCATTGTACGGATCTTCATAGGGCCAAACGTCCATGCTCAAATATCCCTTGTAGCCTACTCTCTTAAGTGCTTGAAGAAAAGGCTCAAAGTTATGCACGGTCCCCGGGGGCAAGTCTCTGTCCCAGTCTCCGTAATTGTCGTCGATGTGAACGTGAAACAGTTTGTCCTTGAACATTTCCACCACAGTGGGCAGATGCTCCCTTGCAACGATGGCGTGACCGGTGTCGAGAAGCGCTCCAAGATTTTTGGAATTGATCTGGTTTAGGATTCGAAGCGTACTGTCCGCATTGTTCAATATGCATTCTGGCTTATACTCTAAGGTAAGGCGCACATCGTGATCTTCAGACAGTTTAACGCAGTCAGAGACAGTCTCCACCAGAAAGTTCCAAGCCTGCCAGTATGGGATTTTAAGTGGAATGACATCCGAACCCGGCCATAAACTGACGAATTCACAGTTCCACTCTACAGCCGCCTCAATCGTTTTTTTGACGCGTTCCACCATGTTCCTCCGAACTTCTTTGTCAGGACTTGTGTAAACCGGACCAGACCAGACATACACGTTGTCATTGCAGCATATGTTTGCCAGTTCAAGGCCCCAAGACTCAAGCTTCCTCTTAATATCCCGTATCCGAGACCTCGGAAAAGCCTCTATGTCCCATATGGCAAGTTCGACAGCGTCAAAACCCATTTCTGCAATCTGACGCATAGCCTCTTCTGACGACATTCTCACACCACGCGTCTGCGCCGGACCGAAGCCAGGCCGCGCAGCTTCAAATGCCCAAGAGATGACGCTTAATTTCCACAATGTTAACGTCCCCTTTCAGAACGTACAGTGGCGATTGCATATAAAATTTTAGAGATATATGTCCCTTATATAATTCTGCATGAAACGTCTGCACTGTGCGGTGTTAGAGGCACCACGGGTTAAGTTTCCTCTAAAGCCTGCCTAGACGCTCTAACAGCTTCTATTTCATCAAATATACCCTTCACAGCGCCGTAGAGTTTCCTGTATAACTGATAATACCTACCATAAACTCTTGCGAGCCCCGGCTCTGGCACAAAAGTTTCTTTCTCCTTATAAATCATCTTTATGGCAGCTTCAGCGCCTTTGTAGGTCTTAGCCCCCACTCCAGCTAAAACGGCGGCTCCCAGAGCTGCTGCTTCGGTTACCTTTGGGACGGTGACCCTTCTGTTGGTGATGTTTGCTTTGAGCTGCAACCAGAATTCCGATTTAGCTCCTCCTCCGATAGCCCTTAACTCCGTTATCTTCGTTCCATGCTCTTCGATGGCTTCTATGTTACTTCTCAATTCATAAGTGAGCCCCTCCAGAATGGCGCGAATGACTTCCCTTTTGCTGTGAGCCAGTGTGAGTCCGAGAAAGGCTCCTCGCGCCTTCCTGTTGAAGGTTGGTGTTCCGCTCCCTTCAAAATATGGTAACAGAAAAAGTTCTGTTGATCCGACAGGCGCTGTGGATGCCTTATGGGTAAGGATGTCGTAAACGTCCATTTTCTTCGTTTTTGCTTCCTCTTTCTCTTCCTGCGCAAAGTTGTCTCTAAACCACCTTAAGATCACGCCGCCACTCGGATTAAAACCAAACATAAAATACTTATCGTCAATGACGTAAGGATGAACAGCGTAGCCTTGAAGACGCATCTTTTCGGTTAGAGTCAGCTCCTTTTGAAGGACCCCTATGCACTCAACAGTGCCAGTGGCATCCATCGCCGGCCCAGTCTCAACTATGCCCGCTCCCAAGGCTCCGCAAGGTTGATCATGACCCCCAGTAACGACCAAAGTTCCCTCTGTAAGGCCCGTTTCCCTTGCAGCGTTAAGGCTCATCTCTCCAGCTGCGAAGCCTGATGGGCGGACCTCGGGAAGAAGGTTCTCATCTATGCCGGCGATGCTGAGAATCTCAGAGGACCAGCTTTTCTTTTTGATGTCAAACATCATGGTTCGCGTGGCAATGGAGCGGTCAGTTACAGATTCACCGCATAATTTCAGATTTATGTAGTCTTCCCAGCACAGAAACTTGGATGTCCTTTCATATATTTCAGGTTCGTTTTCGCGAATCCACTGGATTTTGAGTAAAGTGTAAATGGGCATTGACGACGTTAACGGCTGTCCAGTGACACTGTATATGTTGTCCGCTCCAAAGTTTTCCTCCCACCACCTAGCCTCTTTTTCAGCCCTTGCGTCAAACGTGGTCATGCTCCAACATAGCCAGTTTCCATCCTTATCAACCGGGAGAAAAGCCTCACCTAAGACGCTTGTGCTCAGCGCGACGATTAATTTGGGATCTACCGCCTTATTCTTTATGCTCGCCTTGATCGTGGCTACTATGGTCTTCCAAACTTCCCGGGGGTTTAATTCCGACCAACCCGGTCTTCGATGATACAGGTTATACTCTCCATAAGCATATGAAAGAATTTTCCCTTCGAGAGAAAAAATGACAGCCTTACATCCGGTGGTACCTACGTCTAGCCCAAGTAAACACATATCATATTCCACACTGACTCAGGGATATTGATGTATCGTCAATTTTAAATTTTATTCAACACTTCTTTTTCAACCCGCCCTTAGCAAGCAGGTAACGCGTATTGAAAAGCTTAACCTTTAGGAGAGGGTAGGGTCATATGGATAATTTTAGAGGGGATAAGCCGCACTGGACCTAGTAGGCCTGAGGGAAAAGGGTTAAGAATAGTTTTGTTTTCGATGGGTTGAGGAAACCTTTCGCCATAGCGGGCGTTCAGCTCCTTATAGTCGGGTTCAGCCATTCCTAAGACTTTGTTGATTAACAGGTTTGTTACGAGGACCCTGAGCGTGTTACGGCCCGGTCGCAAGAACGGAGTAGCATCGAGAACATGAGGGACCATCCAGGTGACGCCGACTTTGACGTCGTTAACGTACACTTCGGCAATCTCCCGAACATCTCCTAAGTCTAATTGGAGCACCATATCCTCAGCTTTGTATCCTTCTGGAAGCGTAACCTCAGTGGTGTAGTTGGCGCGTCCCGAGAAGTAACGGTATTGAGGGTACTCCGTCCATGACCTAAGCTTCGTCATCACAACCTCACCGCCATTCGCCTTGAAGGATACGTTCCAAGGTCCTCTGATGACTATGGGCGGCGGAACATCTTCCACGGCGGCCTCCACCCTTCCCCGCCTACCTTGAACAAAGTATCGACCGTTCTGATCAACTCTCCCTTTGAGGACCAAGTCTTCCTTACGTTCTTCAAGACTCAGGACTTCGGGCAAGTTTGTATCTAAAATTAGAGGGTTCTTCTCGGTTTCTGCGAAAGCCAATATAGCCGACCCGAAAGGTTCAAGGGTTAAAGGCACCTTAGTCCCTTCTTCTGTGAATGAATAGACATGCACGGGATGAGCCTCTCCTGTCAATGGTTCCAAAAGCTGAGGGGCCTTATGCCCAACTCTGAATGTGGCATGCAACCTTTTAGGCTGTGGAGAGGTGTTAGCGACGAAATAAAGATCGATTTTACCCATTTGTCTATGGATGAAGCCTATCTCCGGCTCAGAATGAGAGAAGTCAACATCAGGTGAAAGGTGCGCCCGTAGCGTTTCGATGAGCCCCTTTCCGTAATCCTTAACTAGGTAGGCCATCCCTTTCCCGCACTGATTTTCGTTTACTCCTTCTCCAAAAATCTCTTGGACAACCCGTTTAACGATTCGCGAATTCTCTTCCTCTCCCATCAATCCACATGCGCTATGAGGAAGACAACGTGTGGCGATGACCACTCCACCCGCCAGACAGAAGTCCCGCAGCTTTTCGATGCTCCGAACCGGTATAAAGGAAACCTCGGGGAGAACGACAATTGAATAAGGTATCCCATTCACAAGCAGTCGACCTTCGCTGACCACGGCGTGGTTGATTAGGGCATCGTCATTCATTAAGTCGAAGCTGTAGCCGTTACTTAGGATTTGCTTGATCAGTTCCGGGTCGATGTGAATACTATGTGGCAGTTTTAAACTACTTGGATCCGTAGATTTCGCCCAAGCGTCATTGATTGGCAAATAGAGGGCTATATCCACCACTGGTGTACCTCGGCGGAGAACGTAGCCAACCCTCTGAATGTAAGCAGTGAGAAGAGAAAAATAGTTCCACCATGTGTTGTTGTGGTTGATGAGGCACGGGGCATAGAGGGTCCATCCGGGTATCCCCACTGAAGGAGGCGAATAGCCGTAGCCGTGGGCGATTAAGTGGTTGACCCACTGCAGGAAATAGATGTCCGCTGCCGCCTTCAGGTCCTGTAGGCCTATTGTGAAGCGACATCTTGGAAAAGGAGCGTCCACGCGCGAGAGAGAGGTGAAGGCTTCAGCTGAACAGACCGGTTTTCCGTACAAATGGGCGGCGGAGGAGGCCCATCGCGTTCTAGAGAGCTGCAGCCAGTTCCGCCCCTCACCTTCAGGAAGGTCCACATAGGCGTACCCAGCCAAATCAACAGGAGGGATGCCGTATAGTTGCATCCGCAATGAGACCTTGCGGCTGTGACACCAATCCAAGAGCGGTTTAATGAACCCTTCGATCACCAGCTCTGAGAGGGTTCTTCCGTAGTCGATGCGAACCTGAGGCGTCACTTCTCCGAAGCGATTCCAGAGGGCGGGCAGGTATGGCCGAAGGTCGTAACCCCGTCTCCGCTGGAACTCGGTCAGAAAGTTGGGGGACCAGTTACCGCCGTAAACCTCCAAACTGTCACAGAACATGGCACGCAGAATATCTGAACCGGCGTGGACAAGAGGCTCTCCCACCGTTTCTAAGTGCTCCTGCAACGCAGAGCGACTATAATGGTCTAAGACGTATCCTTCAGCGCCCAAGGCCGCCCGTTTAACAAATTGGAGGGTGTGACCCTCGATAAAGAACATAACTTCCCAGTTTCCATCATCAAAAGTCAACTCTACTGCTCCATCTTTGCCAACCTTGTCCGTTAGGTCGATAACACCAGCAGGGTCAAGACCGTCCCCAACCCTTCGGGCAGCGAGAACCCCTATGAGCTTTTCGTCTTCCTTCATGGAAGGAACCTCTACCTTTTTTGGTTCACAGGAGCCCTTGTCGCAGTGAACTTGCTGAGCTTTATATTGGATGCACCCCGGGGCCAGATCAATGGGAATGTGAGGGCCACCAAAAGGCCATCCGCTACCAAGGGTCACATCCACGGTGAGGCCCAGCCGTTGCGCCTTGGTCGCCGCAAACTTCAACGCCTCCAAAAATTCGGGAGAAAGATAACGGAGGTTCCTTATTCCCATGGTCGGGTTGTCCAAGCTGAGGGGATAGACGGGCTGAACCTCAATCCCTCCGATGCCGGCAGCCTTCATCATATCCAATTCTCGACCTAACTCCTCCTTGGTGACGGCTGAGCCGAACCACCACCAACGAACGAACAGCCGGCAATCGTCGGGCGGATGTTTAAAGTCAGCCGTGAGAGATTCCGTCTCTCGGCGGGCAGCTTCAACCCGTTTGCTGGAGGAAGGAGTGCAGCCGTTGTACAACAACCTAAAGTTCAACCTCAAGTTCCTTTTAAGCACTCAAGTACATATGTGTAGTGCATAGTCTCATCATCATGAAGGTTGTCGAGATGACTCCATCTCAAATCTTCATTCACGATTCCTCCAACCCATCAATGCCAGAGTAATATTGGAAAACCCAAAACACAGAGACAAATTTAAAATGCAACGAAGCAACTCTAAGGCACATGCCAAGTTGGTGTTGTGGATGAAAAGGGTTTTTGTGGTTGGTTTAGATGCGCTTTCACCGAAGCTCGTGGAAAGGTTCGCTGAGGACGGAACCTGCCCAAACTTTAAGCGAATCATGGACCGGGGAGGTTTCTCTAAGGCTCTTTCAGCGATACCAGCTCAGACTCCTGAAAACTGGACTACCATAGCGACGGGATCTTGGCCTGGAACCCACGGAATAGCCGTCTGGGGCAGACACAGCTACGGTGAGCCCGTGACAGAGAAACACGGAGAGGAAGCCATGTCCTCAAATCTGTGTAAGGCTGAGTACCTCTGGGAAGCCGCGGCGAGGCAGGGTTTAAAAAGTGTACTCCTCTACTTCGTGGGTTATCCGCCTACAACCGACAAGGCCATTCATGTAGACTGGTTCTGGAGACCGGGACGGTTCTTCTTCGAAATATGTCCTTGTGCATGTTATACAACGGAGGAGATAAAAAGTAAAGACAAAAAAGACAAAGGTGTACCTGTGTTTCATCTGAAGTTGAGAGAGGCTGAGGGCCGGATCAATATTCCTAAAAGTGAATCTCCTCCGCTAGAGACGACGATAGAGGTTTCACCGAAGGTTAAAGGCGAAGGCGTATCCTACCGCGCTTTACTTTTAGACCCTGACGGCGAGGGATACTCTCGTTGTATCATGACCAAGGAAAAAAGCGGCTCCAAAACTGTCTGCTCTCTTAAACCGGGGATGTGGAGTGAATGGTTCAGAGAGACCTTCACTGTTAAGGGGAAGAAAAAAGTTGGTACCGTACGGTTTAAACTTGTAGAGCTTTCAAAGGATGGGGCAAAGTTCAAGCTTTATAGGTCCCAAGTGTATCCGGTTTCAGGTTTCTCTCACCCACCCAAAGTGATTGAAGAACTCATAGAGAAGTTCGGGCCCTACATCAACGAAGATGTTGCAAGGGCTTTCTTCAACGGGTTAATCGACGAGAAAACAATGGTTGAAGAGTTCGAATACCAAATAAATTGGCTCTCTAAAGCTGCAAAGTATCTCATGGAGAAGTATGATGCCTCACTTTACATGACACACTGGCATTTCATAGATTCACTGGAACACAAAGTTCTTGGAAAAGTGGACCCGGTTGGAGGTGAGTACAATCCAAGGGAAGCCAAGGATGCGTGGCGCATCTTAAGACTTGGATACCAAATAGCCGACAGGCTTATGGGAGCCTTCTTGAATCAGGTAGACGACGACACGTACCTCATCGTAGTTTCCGACCATGGAAACTCGCCTAATAGGAAGCTGTACTCAATTGTTAAGCCTTTGGCTGATAGAGGACTGATAGAAGTCGATGAGTCCCTGGGAATAGAAGGGATCAACTGGGATAAGAGCAAAATCTTCATAGACTTAACGAACGTTTACGTGAACCTCAAAAGCAGATACGCTGGAGGCACAGTCGAAGACTCGGAATACGAAGAAGTTAGAAGAGAAGTTATAGATGTCTTCAGAAGCTGCAAAGATCAGGATGGAGAATATGTAGTGGCTTTCGCTTTGAGAAGAGAAGACGCGCCCATGATAGGACTTTGGGGAGAACATGTAGGAGATGTCGTCTTCGCTTATTCACCCGGTTTCACGTGGGGTGTCAGATCCCTAAAGGCCGAGTCCCTAAACGTTGGAGGCGCAAACCACGGCCCCCAAATACCAACCGCGGAGACGGAAATCTCCTCCAATTACGCAGTGTTTATGATGATGGGAAAAGACGTAAAGAAAGGATACGTGAGACCAGTCGACAAAATTGGACCGGTTAACTTGGTCGACATAGCTCCAACAGTGTCATACATCTTGGGAATTAAGCCTCCGAGACATTGCCAAGGCAGAATACTCTACAACTTCTTCGAAGGATGGGACGCAACGGACGTTAAACGTGAAAGAAGACTGCTGGAATTCCCGGAAAAGGCGCCCCTAATAGGCGACGTAACAGATGTAGCTTGATCCCCGTCGCGTATGATCGAAGACCAGACGATTCTTCGTGATCCGGGAAGCCGGCGAGGGAGCAGGTCATCAATTCCTCGATAACCCCTTATTGTTTTCGAGGTCACTCGTGGCTTTAACCATTCTTTAGAAACCCGGTTCGTTCACCCCTGCGCACGCTATTCTGAGCCCATTACTGTTCAAAATTGGGACTGTTTCCACGGGCATCCTATCAGGGTTCAGATCGATGCTGAAGTGGCTACAATATTCATACATCTTTGAGACGAGAAGCCCTGCGTAAATCTTTCCTGAAGCCTAGAAGGCTGTTAGCACAAAATTTATAAACAGTTGACACAAAGCTTGTTTTCTAGGGAGGGAAAAATAAAATGGTAAAGTATGAGGTAATAGCCGAGTATGCTTTCATGGCTTTCGCGGTGATAGCTGTTGTAGCAGGGTTTGCAGTAGGCTACGCGGCCTACGCCGCCAATGAAGAATACCCCCTAGGCTTTGAAGATGTGGCTAGCTATAGAGGCTACGTCACGTTGACCATGCTAATCCTTGGCATCGCAGTTGGTCTAATAAGTATAACAGCAAAAGAGGTCACGCCCTTTCTTATATCTGCGATTGCATTGATGGTCGCGAGAATAGGAATTGGCACAACGGCTGACGTGTGGGCGCCTCTCAAAGAAGTCCACAAAATACTACCTTACTTTGCTACCGAAATATTGAACTACATCGTAGCGTTCGTCGCTCCAGCGGCCGTCATCATCGCAGTAAAGGCGTTCTGGCCCTTGGCTAGAAAGAAATAGATCTCTCCCCCATTTTTCCTTTAAAACTCAAAGTGATTTCTCGAAAACGCAGGCGTCGTGGCTTGCCTAAGGGAGTTCATTTAGACCCACTTGACTCGCCCCACCCGGCGAGCATGGCGGTGATGGCGGAACTTTGATTACCATATAAATGGTGGGTACTATGTTGTAGATCGTTAGGATGGATGGAAATGGTTGGTGTGAAAAACAAAAGTGTCAAAATCGTTTTGATCGGTGCCGGGAGTGCAACCTTCGGCCGTAAAATGATTGCTGACGTTCTAGGCTCTGAAGAGTTGAGAAAGATTGACTGCACGCTTGTTCTAGTTGACATCAACGAAAAAACGCTTGAGCCCATGTACAAATTTGCCAACCTACTGAAAAACCACTATGGTTCGTCTACGAAAATAGAGAAGACTTCCAATCGACTTGAAGCTTTGCCAGAAGCCAATTATGTGATCCTCTCGGTGGCGCGCAAGCGTTGGCAACTCTGGGACCAAGATTTTTCGATGCCCTTAACTTATGGTTTTGAACAGGTGTTCGGAGAATGTGGTGGTCCCGGCGCACTCTTCCACGCACTTCGAAGCTTCGAGCTAGTAATACCAATATGCAAGGACATTGAAAGGATTTGTCCAGATTCTCTGGTTATCAACTTCACGAATCCCGTGTCTCGAGTAATGATGGCTATAAATTACCTCACCAAAGTTAACGCCGTTGGACTGTGTCACGGAGTATTTCAGGCCCACAAAATAATTTCAACGGTTTTACGTAGGCCATTAGAGGAACTGGACATTCTGTCAGGGGGAATCAACCACTTCTACTGGATCGTCAAAATCGCTGACGCCAAGACCGGGGAGGACCTGTACCCCGAATTCAAAAGAAAGGTCCAGGATAATCGGGCTCTCCTGCCACCCCTGTGTAGGAAGCTGCTCGAAGTCTTCGGTCTCCTCACTTACCCCGTAGACAGCCATCCAGCAGAATACCTCTCCTTCGCTTATGAAATCACTGGACCCCAGAAACACACATTTGATCGAGCCCAGAACCAACATGAAGCGGAAATGAGACAGTTGGAGCCATACCTAACTGGCGAGAAGCCTATAGACGAAAAAATCGCCAGTGGCTCCAGCGAGATAGCTGTTCCCATAATAAACGACATCGAATTTGACCGAAGGCAGTTGAGAGCTGCCGTCAACGTCCTCAACAAAGAAAGCTACGTAGAAAATCTACCCACCGACGCCGTGGTGGAAGTACCTGCCATGGTGGACGCCCAAGGCATTCACCCCAAGAAAATTGGACCGCTCCCGGAAGCGATAGCTGCGTTTACCAGAATTCAGGTTTCCATTCAGAAGCTTTTGGTTGAAGCATACAGTAATAAATCGAAGAATCTCCTGCTTCAAGCTCTTCTGTTGGATCCAATTGTGGACTCCTGTTCCAGAGCTGAAAAACTGCTCAATGACATGCTTAAACTTCAATCAACATTCTTACCCGAATTTAAATAAGATAATAATCAAGAATGCTTAAATGTTGGAGGCTCACATCCATGCCATATAAAAACACGCCAAGTCTCAACCAAGAAAAGCACTCAGATAAACAGTCTATCCAGCAGAATTTAGAGTTCGGCCCAGAAGAAATCGTTCTCATCATTCACGCAGACGACTTTGGCATGTGCCATTCCGTCAATCAGGCTACAGAAGAGGCCTTCAATAGGGGCATCATTTCTTCTGGAAGCATCATGGTCCCTTGTCCCTGGTTCCCTGAAGCAGCAGCCTATTATAGGAAAAACCCTGATGTTGATCTCGGCATACATTTGACCCTCACCAGCGAATGGGAACTCTATCGGTGGCCACCTGTCGCACAGAAGGATAAGGTTCCGGGGTTGGTTGACCGCGAAGGCTTCCTTTGGCACAGAAGAGAGGAAGTGGCGCAGCACGCTACACCAAAAGAAGTGGAGATGGAGATTAGGGCACAGATAGAGAGAGCCCTGCAGTTCGGTATTAAGCCAACTCACCTGGATGACCACATGGGTACGCTTTCCGCCCGCCCCGAATACCTCAAGGTTTTCTACATGGTTGCAGAAGAATTTAACGTTCCTCCCTTAATTGCGAGACGATCCTGTAAGGTCGCTAGGCCGCAACAGAAGCAGAAGCGTGTCGAGATCATTGAAAAAGCCGAATCAGTTGTAGATAGAAAACTTCAAGGCAAGTTTCCTGTGTTGGACTGCTTGCTGATGGGTTCTGGCGTAAACTATGAAGAACGAAGGGTTGTGTATAACGAGATGCTGCGAAATCTGAAACCGGGAATTAATCAGGTTATTCTTCACTTGGGCAGTGATGATCCAGAAATTGAAGCAGTCTTGGGAGAGCATATAAACACACGGCGTTACGACTTTTTGGTTTTTAGTGAACCTGAAACGAAGGAGATTCTTAGGCAGAGGGGCATCAAACTTGTTGGATGGCGGGATCTAGCTTCCCGTCTCCATCGATGTTGAATAACATGGATAGAAAGGGCACTTTCATGAATCGATTTTAGGAAGTCTGACGCTCACGTAAAGGCACGCTAAATTCGCCTCTATCTACACGCATTCTCCATTCCTCGTAGCTTTTTGTAAGCCCTGTTTGTTCAGCGACCCTTTTGACCGACTCGTAGACCGGCAATCCGCGGTCTACTATAAGTTCCAGCGGGTCCACCCGTTTACCTAACTCTTCTCTCAGCCACCGATGCATCCTAAGTTCAAGCTCGTCAACCACCTTCAACTCGTCTTCGGCTAAGTTGCATGTCTCCCGAGGGTCAGCCTCCAAATCGTATAGTTCGATGTCCGGAGTATTCCAGAAGGCCTTATCCAAAGTCTTTATGAGCTTCCACCTTCCCCTGCGCACTGCCCTTTTCGCGGTCCATAAGCCTTGGTTCACATAGATTTCGCTGTAGCCTTCCTCCTCCCCTTTAGCTATTTTGATCAGGTCTTTTCCTTCCATGACCTTTGGTACTTCTATTCCGAAGAGATTCAGAATTGTCGGAGCAAGGCATATAGTGGATTGAACCAGGTCTTTAACCCTCTTGCCTTTAGAGATTCCTTGAGGATATCTGATTAGTAGAGGCACGTGTACCGTTGTCTCGTAAACCTCGCAGTGGTCGAAGTAGAAGTCGTGTTCCCCCAAGCTTTCTCCATGGTCGGAAGTAAGTATTACAACCGTCTCATCGGAAACCCTTAAATCCTCAAGAAGACCCAACAATTTTTCAACGTTGTCATCTGCGTAACGGATTTCGCCGTCATACTGGGCTATTACATACTCGATGTCGGTTACGTTTTCCCCTATGGCGTCTATGTGCCTCTTCGTGCACGGCCACACAGGTTGAGTTTTAAGTACGTCCAAGCTGTGGTTTTCAGGGTTAGACTCGTTTCCTTGGTAAAATAACCGCCTATACGGGTCTGGAGGAAAATATAGGCTGTGGGGGTCCCAGTAATGGATGAAGATGAAGAAATCCTCGTCCCTGTGTTCCCTTATCCAAGGTAAAGCCATCCCGTTAATCTCTTCCGCGTCGACTTGTTGCAGCCTCCTCCTCATGCCTGCAACGGGGTTCATGTAATACTCGAAGCCGCGAGCGAACCATCGCCTCATCATGTAAAGAGTGCTTACTGCGGCCGTGGTGATGCCGTGTTGAGCCAGCATCTCTGTTAGGCAAGGCACATCATCAGCCAAGTCCTCATTCTTGCTGTGGGAAACTATGCCCGTTTGAATGCCCCTCTGTCCCGTGAGCATGGAAGTGAAAGATGGCTGGGTTGGCACATCACTTGGGTAAGCGTTCTCAAAGAGTGCACTTTCTTTAGCTAATTGGTCAATGTGAGGCGATGTTTCACGATTGTAACCGTAGCAACCAAGATGGTCGGCTCGAAGAGTATCTATAACAAACAGTATAACTTTCATTTCCAAACCCCTGTTCCACTATAATTCATCGTCAACCTTGCTTTTTTACTTATAAAACCTTTATTTACATTCAGAGTGGGGCTAGAGCCTACGGCGAATAAGTTTCGCCTTACACCGAAGCTCATCATCATAAGAGAGTGCGATAACTGGAAGGGACACCGTGAAGGCATTTGCGGGACCTGAGTTCCAAGCAGCCGCTCTAGGGACGTGTTCTCTTTTCGCTGGGTCAACTGGTTCACTGGTTTTCTCTGTTAAGGGACCAACTAGTTCCATACCGATCTGAGGCAATGTCTTGTGAACCCAAGCATCATCAAATGTTACTCCTGTATCGTCCTTTGCCTGCAGGTGTAGAGTGCCGTCTTGGAAGATGTCGACCAGAACAAAGGCACCACCTTCCCAAGCTGCAGTAACGACGTACATAGTTCCGTTCTGCTCTGTTCGAAAATAACCATGCCAATGCCCGTTGAAGACGATGTCCACATCATACTCATCAAAGAGGGAATCCCAACCATACTTGAAAGGTTTGTCGTTTCTATGAAACACGGCGAATTTCCACGGGAAGGAGGAGTGAGCTTCCAAGTCTTCTTCTAACCATCTAGTCTGAGCAGCCATGGCTCCATCATATTCTTTGGCTTCACTGTTGAGGACGATTATGTGGATGTCTGGGCCGCAGTTTAAGGAGTACCATTGCTCTTCATATTGGGGATCGACGATTGGCAGGGCAAACTGTTCATAGTACAACCAGTAGGGTAGGTCATGATTGCCTAAGGCAGGTATGATGGGTATTGAATCGTCACTTCCCGTAAAGTAGGTGTCCATATGATCGAAGAAACTGTCCCATTGGCTTTGATAGTAGCCCTCGTCAACTATGTCGCCGGCGATAACCACGAAGTCTGGATCTAACTGACCCATTTGTTGAGAGACTTTATCTCGTATTGAGGCTCGTTCTGGGACTCCGAAGTGTGGATCGCTGCCGACTACAAACCTTATGTTTGAACGGGTCAGCGGTGCTGTCTTGAAGGCCCTCTCATCGCTCCACACGCCTCCCTCTCCGCCGCAGATGAAGTAGTATGTGGTGCTCGGGGAAAGCCCGGTCAGCTCGACGTCATGGATGTACCCTGAAGCGCTCATCCAAGGATAGGGCTTGGAAACGTTAACCGGGAAGGAATAAGTGTGGTGTGTGCCTTGAGCTGAATACGTATAAAGGTCGGGTTCACTATTCCTGGGAACCGTGTCATAGAGAACAGTGTCTCCGGAATCTGACTTGTTGGTCTGCCAGGTAACCGTTATCGTGTGAGCCGTATCGTTCTGCCAAGTCAGATGCATGTGTATAGGCCACCCTGCGAACGTGGTAAAGTAAACTGTGTCAGAAGCCCATGTGTTCCCGGCCGTATCATTTGCATAAACTATCAGGCTGTGCGACCTGTCAGACAGATTGGACAGAGTTGTGTTTTCAGCAACGGTCACGTTCGCTTGGCCGTCCAGGCTGTAGCCAATCCAAGAGGTCGTTTCACTCACGGTAAAGGTTAAGGGAACGGCGTTTGAATATGTCTTGTTCTCAGGCGAGAGAATCTCGAAGGCAAACGTGGGCGCCCGGGGAGAAACCAGCAGGAAAACAGCTACCACAATGACGACAACAGGAACAACAGCAAGAAAAACGTAACGTTTTTCCAGGTCTCTCAACCTCAGTTTATCCTTGCCATCGTACAAGATTTGCCTTCTCGCATATTTAAGGTTCTTATTTGTTATCTTCCGATATGCGCTTTCCAAAAAGTTTGACGTTGTTCGATTGATCTCGCGAAGGCTGAGTTCAACCTCTGCCTCTTACGCGCGCTCCAGTATGTAGAAGTTGGAAGTTGCGACTTTAAACGCGATTCAACTTGGAATGGGGTGAGAGCCGGCGGCGGATGAGTTTCGTCTTGCGCCGAAGGTCGTCACAGGACAATGCGATGCCTGTGAAGAATGCTGGGAAGGCATTTTGAGAATCTATGTTCCAAGCAGCCGCTCTGGGGGTGTATTCTCTACTCGTTGAGTCGACTGTTTCATAGGCTTTCTCTGTTATGGGGCCGGCCAGATTCATGCCGACGCCGGCTGGAGGCAGTGTCTTGTGAATCCAAGCCTCATCGAAGGTTTCTCCTGTGTCGTTCTTAGCTTGTAGGTATAGGGTGCCATTCTGGAAGATGTCAACAACAACAAAGTTGTATAAAAATCTAGAACAGTTAACATGCCATCCTGGAAGGGGATATGCAAGGCCTGCACCCCAGCCTCCAGTAACCAAGTACATGGTTCCGTTCTCGTAGTAGGGTTGCGTTTTGTTATAGCTGGGATTCTGACTTGGAGGTAGTAAGGGATCTGAGTTGGAGTCGGTCCAGTTTATCGGCTGTACTCGCATATAGTTGTGGCTATGCCCCTGGAAGACGATATCCACATGATACTTGTCAAAGAGGGCAACCCAACCTTCCGTAAAGGCTTCCGGGAATTCACCATGGGAAGACGCGAAGACGTTCTTGTGAAACATGACGAATTTCCACGGGACGTTGGCGTGAGCCGCCAAGTCTGTTTCTAAAAATCTTTTCTGAGTCCTCCATTGTTTACCAGTTGAGTCTTCTTCAGAGTTCAGGACGATTATGTGGATGTCTGGGCCCCAGTCCAAGGAGTACCATCGCTCATTGTTTGGCCAGATGTTTGGCAGGGCAAATTGGTCAAAGTACAGCCAGAAGGGTGCCTCATGGTTGCCTATACAAGGTATGATGGGTACCGAATCGTTCTTTCCCACAAAGTAGGCGTCCGTGTGATTAAAGAGACTGTCCCATTGGCCTTGATCATAGCCGTCTACTAGGTCGCCGTTGATAAGCACGAAGTCCGGATCTAACTCACTCATAAGTTGAGAGATCTTATCTCGTTCTGGGTCGTTGGTTCTAGGATCGCCTCCGGCTACAAACCTTACGTCGGAACGGGTCAGCGGAGCCGTCTTGAAGGCCCTCTCACTGCTCCAATTGCCTTCTCCTCCGCAGATGAAGTAGTACGTGGTGTTGGTGGAAAGCCCGGTCAGCTCGACGTCATGAATATACCCCGTAGCGTTAATTGTACCGTAAGAATAAGTATGGGGAGGACTGGTTCCGTTTTTCCCATACTGGTAGAGGCTGGCGTTACCGTTATGGGGAACGGTATCATACAGTACGGTGTTTCCGGAATCTGAATTGTTGGTCTGCCAAGTGACCGTTATCGTGCGGGCCGTATCTTTCTGTTGCCAAGTCAGACGTAACTGTATAGGCTTATCCTCAGTAGTTTCCGGAGTTTCCGAAGGAGGAAACGGATTGAAAACCAGCAGGAGAGCAGCGGTCGCAACGATGACAACCGAGATAACAACAAGAAGGACGGTACGTTTCTCCAAGTTCTCTCCACCCAGTCATCGTCATGTAGAGACAAATAGATGTTTTGCTTTTGCTCCATATTTAAGTTTTTAGTCGTTATCTTCTAATTTGCCTGTCAAAAAGGTTAATGTGATGTATTGCCCAACTGACCTCACAAAGACTGGATTCAACCTTGCCTCTTAAGTGTACGCTTCCGTGTACGTAGAGGTTGGAAGTTGGAACTTTAAACGCGCTTCAATTTAGAATGGAGCATGAGCCTGCGGCGGATAAGTTTCACCCTGCGCCGAAGATCATCATGGGCAAATGTGACACCTGCGAAGGACATTACGAATGGGTTTGTGGAGCCTAAGTTCCAGGTAGCCGCTTTAGGGGCGTGTTCTCTACTCGCTGGGTTGGTTGGCTTATGGGTTTTCTCTGTTGGGGGACCGGCCAGCTCCATGCCGATGGTCTGGGGCAACGTCTTGTGAATCCAAGCCTCATCGAAGGTTTCTCCCGTGTCATTCTTGGCTTGTAGGTATAGGGTGCCGTTCTGGAAGATGTCAACCACAACAAAGTTGTATAGCGTCCTGTTGTAGGCGGTCCACCATCCGCCGGGCGTAAAATATCTGAGGGGTGCACCCCAGCCTCCGGTGACTATGTACATGGTTCCGTTCTCGTAGAAGGGTTGCGTTTTGTTGTAGGTATTATCTGGCGCTGACGGAGGTAGTGTGGGATCTGGGTTGGAGTCTGTGTAGTTTATCGGATTTGTTCGCCAATAGTTGTGGCTGTGCCCGTTGATGACGAGGTCCACATGATACTTGTCAAAGAGGGCAACCCAACCATACGTAAAGGCTTCATCAAGTTCGGGATGGCCGGCGTAGAAGACGTTCTTGTGGAACATGACGATCTTCCACGGGAAGTAGCGGTGAATCTGCAGGTCCCTTTCTAACCATGTAACCTGATCCGTCCAACTCTTACTAGTAGGGTAGTTTTCACTTGTGAGGACGATTATGTGGATGTCTGGACCCCAGTCTAAGGAGTACCATAGCTCATTATGTGGCAGAGCAAATTGTGCAAGGTACTGCCAGTAGGGTGTCTCATGATTGCCTATACAAGGTATGATGGGAAGAGTTAGATTGTTGCTTCCCACAAAGTAGGCGTCCGTGTGATTGAAGAAGTCGTCCCACTGGTCTTGACGGTAGCCACGGTTAACTATGTCGCCATTGTGAAGCACAAAGTCTGGATCATATTGACTCATAGTTTGAGATATCTTGTCTCGTTCTTCAGGCCCATCTCTATTATCACCGCCTGCTACGAATCTTACGTTTGAACGGGTCAGCGGCGCCGTCTTGAAGGCCCTCTCACCGCTCCATCCACCCTCTTCTCCGCCGCAGATGAAGTAGTATGTGGTGTTCGGGAAAAGCCCAGTCAGCTCAACCTCATGGATGATCACTGGATAAGAAATGTTTAGGCCTTCTTCCCCGCCATAATTACCTGAGAAATTATGGTTTATGCCTTGGGTTGAATAACTGTAAAGGTCGGGGTCACCGTTCCTCGAGACAGTGTCATACAGTACAGTGTCTCCAGAATCTGACCTATTGGTCTGCCAAGTGACCGCCATCGTGTGAGCCACATCATTCCGTTTCCAAGTCAGACGTAATCCTCTAGGCTTATCCTCAGCAGTTTGAGTTTCAGAAGGAGTAAACGGGTTGAAAACTAGTAGAAGAGCAGCCGTCGCAACGATGACAACGGGAATAACAGCAAGAAGAATACGTTTCTCCAAGTTCTCTCCACCTCAATCATCACTGTATGATGGAAATCTCAATATAAAAATTTCCATTTCAAGCTCTTCATCTGGTTCCTTTGTCAGAGCCTGCATGGGCGTTTCGCCAGATTCAACGGAGCCACCAAAGGCGTAACATATCCACGAAACGAGTCTTCCTTCAGTCTTTACCAAGTGGAACTTTCTGTTTTTACAATTATGGCATGTGCACCTTTTTGCATGTTGTTACGTTCAGTCTTCGTTAGATATTTGTTAACGTTTGTGAACCAATCACTGGCCTTCCCAATTTTGCTACTCTAGCCTGTAGTCTCCGGTCTCCCAGCCTTTAAGCTTTCGACCGTCGAAGAGTATCATGTCACCTTTACGATAATTTATGCTCTTTATCATGTCCCAGTGGACGGCGCTCTCGTTGACTCCTCCACACTCCTTGTAGGCGAGGCCTATGGCCAAGTGTATGGTCTTAGCCATCTTTTCGTCGAAGAGTATGTTCCTTGTGAACTTGGTTATGCCCCGGTTGACGCCGATTCCGAGTTCACCCAGCCGTTTGGACCCTTCGTCCGTTTGGATCATTGACTCCAGAAGGCCCTTATTCTTCTCTGCAGAGTAGTCCACGACCTCCCCGTCTTTAAACTTCAACCTTACGCCCTGCACCTCCTTGCCATACCTGACGGCCGGAAGGTCGAAGAAGACCTCCCCGTTCGCCGAGTCGTCCACAGGCGCCGTGAAGACCTCCCCGTCCGGCATGTTGTGGGTGCCGTCGCTCAAGACGGCGGTTCTGCCCCTGATGGACATGGTTAGGTTCGTCTTCTCCCCGATGATCTGCACCTCGTCCGTGTGGTCCATTATCTTCTTTAATTTAGCCATCTTCTCCGTCTCTTTCTTCCAGTCCCGAAGCATCGCCGAATAGACGAAGTCCTCATACTCCTGCACCGACATCTCAGCCTCCTGGGCGTAAGCCGCCGTCGGACACTGCGTCACACACCACCTCTTCTTCAGCCTCTCGTCGGAGATCCTCTTCAACGCTAGGCTTCTGGCGCTTATCCTCTTTGGGTCCACGGTGGACAAGTACCGTGTGTTCTCCTCGGAATGGATAGATATGACCACGTCCGAGGCCCTCACCAGCTCATAGTAGTGTTGAGGGAAGACATTCAGATAATCTTCCGGGGTCACCTCGTAGTAACCCCTCAAAGCCTCCGTGGGCACCGTCACGATCAGCAGGCTGGCCCCCAGCCTCGAGGCCTCCTTGTAAATCTCCGTGGCTAAGTCTCTTCCGCCGTCGGTTATCCCGATGAGAACTTGGTCGCCCTTTCTGACCTTGGTGGAATAGTTCACCAAAATCTTGGCGTGCTCCGAAACTCGCGGGTCCATACTGACCACCAAAGACATCATCTTCAAACTACGATGAATGCGCCTCTTGAGTCTATTCTTTCGCCTCCCGGATTATGGCGACCGCGGAGCTTGTCCCTATTCTACTGGCCCCCGCCTCGATCATCGCCAAAGCCTCCTTGAGGGTCCGTATGCCTCCTGCCGCCTTGACTCCTATGCCTTCGCCCACCGTCTTCCGCATCAATTTGACATCCTCCACGGTGGCTCCGCCGGATAACCCTGTGGAGGTCTTCACGAAGTCCGCCCCCGCCTCCTTGGCGAGTCTGCAAGCTTCAACCTTTTCCTTCTCGGTTAAGTACCCCGTCTCGATTATGACCTTGACCAAAACGTTGCCGTGGGAACGGGCGACATTGACAACCCCTTCGATGTCCCTCTTCACCGCCTCGTGGTCCCCTGACTTCAAAGCACCCACATTGATCACCATGTCTATTTCGCGGGCGCCGTCCTCCACTGCCCTCTTAGCCTCAAAGGCCTTCACCTCAGGAAGAACGGCTCCATAAGGAAAACCGACCGTGGAGGAGACCTTTACGCTGGTTCCTTCCAACAGTCGCGCAGCCAGAGAAACGTGAACAGAATTGACGCACACGCACCCGAAGCCATACCTCTCCGCCTCTTCGCACAGCTGCACAACGTCATCCTTAGTCGCGGTGGGCTTCACCGCTGTGTGATCGATCATCTTGGCCAACCGCTCCCTCGAAATTCTCAAAACTCCACCTCCCGAAACTACACAACCATGATCAGGAGAAACCCTTATAGAACAGAGTTACAAAGGTGGGGGAGGCTACTTTCCCTTTTGTTTTTTGAACTTTTTGATGGCGTCTCGGTGTTTCGCCAGGGACTTTTGGAAGGCTTCAGTTGCGTCCTTGTCAAGCCAGTTCAGGTAGGCTAGGCTGACCAATATGACATCGGCGATGTCCACTCCTATCTCCTTTCCCTGCCTGCCCTGCTCCAAGTACTTTTCCGCCACCTGCCCAACCTGCTCCGCCAAGAGCGTGATGAAGAAGCTGGACGTGAAAACCTCCTTTTTGTGGGTCTCGTAGGAGATTTCCTTAACTGCTTCCTGAGGCTCCTTTAACGACATGTCTTCACCTCCGAGTCAATTGGATACTTCTAATTTTTTAAGGTTATCCGTGATTGGACCTGACCGTTTAACCTGAAGAAAGGGTCGTTGCGTCTCTCCTAAGGCTTGGCTTCCAGTAGGTCCTCTATGTATCGCTGTGCGAGTCTATCTCGTGACCTCTATCTCCCTCATCTTCTCCAAGGTCTGGGGATGTTTCCGGAAGTACTCTCTGGCAGGGTCTAGGATTTCCACGAGGGCCTGTGCGACGCCGTTCTTCAGGTCGAGGGGGTGAAGCTTCCCCTTCACGTAGGACTCTTCCAGTTCCCGGTAGCTTTCAAAGGTCTCTGAGCCCCCATACCTTCGCGGTCGAGGAACCTCCAGAGACCCCTTCTCAGGGAAGACCACGTATTTGGCGTGTTCAAGCACGGGGTTTCCTTCTGCCTGTTTGGGTGGGCAGTAGGCTCCCTTGATTTTTTCGCTAATCTCGTCAGGGGTGTCGTGGATGAATATGCAGCTTTCAGGTATACTCTTGGACATCTTGGAGCTGATCTTTTGGTTTATGTCCAGGTTCTCGTCAAATTGCCCTTCATGTCTTTCCGGTTTCTGAAGGCCCATGAGGAGAGGCGTATGGAGGCATACAGGCTTCTTCCAACTGAACCTCTCCGCCACGTCCCTAGTTAACATGTGGGCCTTCCGTTGATCCATGCCTGCGCAGGCCACGTCGAGGTCCATGTGGAAGATGTCTGCCGCCTGCATGCACGGATAATACACCCACGCCGTCTGGAGATCCGTCAGGCTCATCTCACGGCCCATAATGGGCAACGCCCGCCAAGTCCTCTGGAGGGAGACTCCCTTGGCTATGCGGATGACTTTTTCCCAGTATTCGATGTTCTTGGCGATGTTTGAGGCCCAGAGGTACCGCACGCTGTCCGGCTTTACGCCTACCGCTGTGAAGCAGTCCTTGAAGTACTCACCGCAGGCCCGGATCTTCTCCATGTCTCCGCCCAGCTTGTCATTGATCCACGAGTGCCAGTCGGCCAAGAAGATGATGAACTCGAAGCCGGCCTTCACCAAGTCTTTGATCTTGGACCCGCAGACCAAGCCCATGCCGATGTGCATCAAACCGGAACACTCAAAGCCCCAATAGGCCTTAGGATGCTTCGTCTCTTCCAGCAGACTGCGCATCTCATCTGCCGTCACCACTTCTTCCGTGTTCTTCATGACTAAATGAAGCTTCTCCTTAATGTCCAAGGCTCATCCCACTACGTAGAATATGGAAAGGCGTAAAAGTGTTTTGTCGCGGGCGCTGTGTCCCACGTAACTAACCCTTAACCTCACTGTAGAGCCTTACGCTCCCCTCAGCTAAGCTCTCTCGACGTGGGTTCGGGACGCCCGCGCCCACCGTGTCCCGCACCTGGGTGAACCCTCCCTCACGGGTGGGTAGAGCACCCCGCCTCGGTCAGGTCCGTCTGCACGGGCCCCGTCAGGGTTTCGGTGGGATTCCGTTTCGGCTCCTCTCATCGCCACCATATAAACGGGCTTGATGCGAGATAAAGATTTTGGAGGAAAACTCTAATTTACGCTGTTCGAAAAGATTATGTTCTTGCAGAAAGGGGTGTAAAAACACTAGGTCGTGGGAGGTCTTGTATGATGAAGATAAAGCGTGCGCTAATTTCAGTTTACGACAAAAAGGGTATCGTTGACTTCGCTGGAGAATTAAACAAGCTCAGGATTGAAGTAATAGCGACTGGCGGAACATTGAAAGTCTTGAAGGAAGGTGGGGTTCAATCTATGAAACATGTTTCGGATGTCACGGATTTTCCTGAGATACTCGGCGGCAGAGTTAAGACGGTGCATCCAAAGTTGATCGGTGGGATACTCGCCCTAAGAAGCAATGAAGAGCACATGGACGAGCTTGAGAGGTTAGGAATACAGACGGTCGACATGGTTGTTTGTAACCTGTATCCCTTCGATAAAACGATCAAGGGGGGAGTTGATCTTAGGGTTGCTCTGGACAACATTGACATAGGCGGTCCCAACATGATTAGAGCTGCAGCGAAGAACTTCGAGAACGTGGTTGTCATCATCAATCCAGACAAGTATAATCAGGTCCTCAAGGAACTGAAGAAGAAAGGTGATGTAAGCATTAGAACCAGATACAACTTAGCGGTAGAAGCCTTCAAAGAGACGGCAAGATATGATTCGACAATCTGCAAATTCTTGGAGAAAACATTTAGAGGAGGTACTCATGTCTTTGGAAAGGCTGCTTAAGTTCTCAGAGGTTGTCGGAAAGCTTAAGGTTACCAAGAGGTCGGGATGGGTTTCTCAGGTAGGGGTGACCGAACCTGAATCCGTGGCAGACCACAGTTTCAGATGCGCCATTTTGGCAATGTGCATCGGCGACTTGACAAACGCCGGTACGGAGAAACTGATCAGAATGTTGCTCTTACACGACATTCAGGAGGCACTAACTGGCGATTACAACTCTTATGCGAAGAAGGAGATAGGCATCTCCAAAGTGAAATCCAAAGAGAGAACTGCCGTCAAATATATTCTATCTCTGCTGCCTGCTGAGTTAAAGAGACAGTATTTCCAAATTTGGGAAGAGTTTGAAGATCGAAGGACACGTGAAGCAACTCTAGCACACGATATAGATAAGATCGAGATGGTGATGCAAGCATTAGAATATGAGAAGGAAGGATACGACTCAGACAAACTTGAGGCGTTTTGGACCACCGTTGAAAAAGAGATAAAGACCCTTGTGGCTCGAGACTTGTTTAAGTTGCTGAGAGACAAGCGAATGGCCAATAAATAGCCAGCGGCGCGAGAGAAGCATCATGGCTTTATCACTTTGCAGGTGACCCCGTCAACCCTCAAGACTCTGGTTTTCCCAGTCTTTGTGTTCTTGTAGGCGGCCTCATAAACCGGCGTGTAAACCACAGCGTATTCAGAAACCTCAAATAACTCTCGGGTGATTCGCTCTGCGTCTGACGGCTTCCTCACGATCTTTGATCGGACGGTGCGGATCGCCCTTTCAGGGGGGACCTTGAGCTGTCTCACCCTCTCGCCGTGTTCAGCCAAAACTTTTTCGGGCTTCTCCTCCGAGGGGGCTGAGGGGAGACGTTTGAGCTTGACTTCTCGGCCCTCCTTGTCGAGGATGAGGTAGATGGTGGCTTCGTGCAGCAGCCTCTGTTCGGTTTCGAGTTTAACCGCTTTTCCGCCTCCGCGAACCTTCGCCAACCGGGGGGCCTCCGGCTTCAACACTTGGCCGAAGATGACGAGTTCCTGCACGTCCTCATCGACCTCGAGGGTGTAGATGTGCCCGCGGTAATAGTCTATGGTGTATTTGCCGTTTACAACGATGTACGGCTCATAGTACTTTTCAATGGATTCGCACTGAATTTCCTCTGGTTTAGGTTTGAGGAAGCCCATCTTGGTGAAGAGCTTGATCTTCTCTTTCTCTCCCGTGAGCTTTACGGTCGTGGGGTCAACGAGGGTCTTGTACACAACGGTTTTTCTCTCCGCTATCCTCTCCTCAGCAGCGTCAACACTTTGGGCCAAGGATCACCACTCCACCTGTTTATTAACACTAGAGAGGATGTAGCTAAAATGTCTTTTTGCACATTAAGAGGGGTGACGCTTCGTAAAAAAAGGGAAGAGACGACCCTAGGGTTCTAGGCTTACGCTTCGGGCCAATCGTGCCAGTGATGGGTGGCGTTGAACCACATGTAGCAGCTGGCGTTGTATTGGTTGTAGTACTCGTCGGTGGGCATGATCACCCCGTGGTACGGGTCGTACACCGTTTCGTCCATCTCCACCCAAGCGTGCCCACGGTTTTGCGCTCTGCCGAAGATGACCTTGGGGTCCCCGCTGAAGTTCAGGTAGGCCGTGCTCGCGAAGAGGATGGCTTTGTCCTCACAGTCCCCGGCGCCCTTCCCCAAGGTCTCAGAGGCCTTCGCGTAGTACTCCAAGCGGTGGTAAAGGTTCCAGTCGCTGGTGTAGTTGATGTCCTCGTAGACACTCCAGAAGCTCGCGTTCAGGTCGTCACCCTCCTCGTAGACCGAGGCGTCCCACCACTCCGTCTGTCGCCCCTCGTCCAAGACGTTGTCGTCGAACCAGAGCTTGTACATCCACGGCATTCCCGGCGCCCTTCTCTGAACAAAGTTCGGGACCCCTCTCCAAACCACGTTAACCTCCTTGGTCCTCGTCCATTGAATGGTTCCCCTTCCCCGGGGTAGCGTCAGCGTCAGGGAGGAGCATATCACTATTCTGATGGGTGTGCCCGGCTCTATCTCGCTAGTGTTTCCGTAGACTGTGATGGATCTGTCCACGCCTTTCGTCCACGTGAAGTTCTTCTCGAATATGACGGCCCCAGTGGCGTTGTAGATGGTGATGTTGTGGCTGAAGCTCACGTGGGCACCGAGCCACCTAGCCACCTTATCCCCTGAGACCTCCCTTAAGAAGTGTCTGCGGTGCGGTCCGCCCTCCGTCACCTCGTTGAGGAAGTTGCTGTTTGTCGGCACCGTGTACGCCCTGGCCTCGAACGTGAGGTCTAGGTTGCTCAGGGGCGAAGAGGCCACGGGGTGGTTCACCATGGTCAACTCCACCGCGGAGGCATACAGCATGGACTCCGGCTCAGGCTCGGCCGCCGGTTCCCCGGGAAGAAGCCACGTCACTCCGGTTATGATGGAGACGGCCAAAACTAGGCCCAGCGCTGCGAAGAGCGCCACCTTGCCCTTCTCATAGGACACTCCGACACCTCCTTGCTCCCGAGATTTGGAGATCCGGTACTTAATGCAATGCTTTTGAACAGTCTGTTCAAATTCTTGTACACTAGGGCTTCTGGCGCCAAACCCTGAGGGTCTCGTACCAGAGGATTCCCGTCCCTAGGACGCCGAAGACGAGGGCGAAGACGCTGTAGAAGTTAAGCTCTCCAAGCCTTGAAAGGTAAAAGACGAGGAGGGTGGTGAACATGGTGGCGTACAGGACGTACCGGGGAAGCATTAGGGCGCCGACCTTCATGAACTGCTTGAGGACCCCCACCCTAACCTCCCTCACCAAACGGTAGTCGCCCCTCTCCTTCACGGCCAAACCCAGCTCCTCCAACTTATTCAAGTGATACGCGGCCAATGCTGGACTGGAGAACCCGAGAGACCTCTGGGCCTCCCTGACCCCCACCGCTCCCCCCTTGCTCCTCAACAAGAGCCAGTACACCCGGAGCGTGTTGCCCTTCAGCTCTCCCTCAAACCTCTCCTCTTCCAAGGCAAACCAACCAGACACTGCTCTTAGGCAACCAGCCTTAAAAGCATCTATTCTGTTCCGCCATTTCAGGAATACTTCTTCTCCCCGCAGGAAGTAGTTGATAAACTTTTGGTCAAGAATGGGTTTTTTCTGCACTTGCCAGTCAGGGTAGGGGTGCGTCGACACTTGGCTTCTCATCTGGAAGAGGGCCTCCTTCTTTAGGCTTAACTCTTTTCTGATGTCGATCCTCTCGGCGCCAGCGGGAACCTCCGGGGCACGTCTTTCGTCAACCTCCGGCCTCCCTTCAGATAGCTCCTTGGTCCAAATGATGAACTGGTAGGCTTCAGGCTTAGGCTCCACCCGGGAGAGAACCTCGGAGACAACGGTGTTCACCGCCCTGTGGGCTGCGTGGGCATTGGGATGATGGAAGTAAACGATGTCCGGCTTCTCGGTCTCAGTAATCTTGGCGACCTTCTCCACCACCTTCGCAAGGTTGGTATTCAGCACACTCTCTTCTAAGTCCAAAAAGTACAGGTTGTACCTTCCCACGTCCAAGGCATCCGCGGCCTCCTTCATCTCTTCCTTCCTTTTCTCCTTCACCTCCAGGGGCGTGGGGTTCTCCCTGATGCCTAGAACCCGCATGTGGGAGTTCCTTCCATCCAAGAAGATCACGATGTAGACAGCGTCACCAGCCCTTCTGTGCTGAACTAGCCTTCCGCCGGGACCCAGGATCGCATCGTCGTCGTGGGCAACGTAAACTCCGACTTTCATCTTAAATCAGCAGCTTTCACGGGCTTAGAAGTTCAATCTAGAACCTCTTCGAGGTCCACCTCAAAGGCTCCCGTTGGGTTTTCAAGCTGGAAGTTGTTAAGCACCTCAGGATGGATCTCCCCCAAGACCCCTACGCTCCTGCGCTTGTAACGGATCGCCGCCACCCTGCCCGGCAGGAAACTTGGGTGCTCCGTCTCCGCGATCTTCCATTCCGCCACGCCAAGGTTGTTCAACAAGGCCTCCACGTGGGACTTTATCTCGGTGAAGTTGGCGGTGGCGTGGCAGGAGACCCCGGCTACGTGAAGCCGCCGCTCGGTGCATGTCTCCCTCCTCGGGTTGGGCCTTATCACGTCGGAGACCTCGAAGATCTGTTGGGGGTAGCTCTCGTGCTTGTTGTCCGCTAGGTTCTTCATCAGGCTGGGCAGCAGAGAGTTCCGGACAATGGAGTACTCCGCGGAGACGGGGTTAGCGAGTTTGACTGGCTTCTCGATCTCCAGCCTCATCTTTTCGTAGTGGTCGGCCTCGTTGGTGAGGATGAGGTTCATGACCTCCGCGTACCCCAGCCCTATCATGGTCTCTCGGGCGTACTTTGCCACCTCGCTTGCCCTGTGCTCCTTCCCCGTGGTCACGGTTCTCGGTTTGGTGGGCTTCAGCCGGAAGAAGCCGTAGCCTATGGCGACCTCCTCCACTAGGTCGATCTCGTGCATGATGTCGATTCGGTAGGCGGGAACCGAAACTTCCAGAACCCCTTGTCCCACCCTTTCCACCCCTAACCTGCTCCTCCTGAGGCTCTCCACGACCTTGGCCTCCGAAAGCCTCAAGCCCAACATCCTTCGGGCGTAATCGACCCTCATCCTCATCCGCAGGGGATTCAAGTCCGGGCAGACAAAGGTGCGGTTGGGATACTTGACCTGAACACTCTCGATGGAGCCGCCCATGTCCGCCAGGGCGGTGACCAAGATGTTCAGGCCCCAGTTGATCGCCTTAAAGTCAAGTCCAGTCACGTCGATGAACAGGTTTTTCGTCTGGCGGCTCACCCGCGTCAACTCGCCGTTAATGATCGGAGGGAAGGAGAGGATTTCGCCTCTGCGGTCTACGATGAGGGGATACTCAGCGAAACCTTCCATAAGGTGGCGGTAAGTCACGCCCTTCTCGTGTCTGTCCAGAATTTCCTTTAGGCTCATCTCCTCCGTCTTGTCCAGAGGAATGAACCTCACGGCGTCCGGTTCGCCGGTGGTGTACGTGAAGGGAAGTTGAACCGCGTCCAAGTTGTGCACGCCGATGGAGACCTTCCTCCGGTCTCTGCCCACGCCCCAGTGGATGTCCTCCTGCATCTCCATCAGCTCCCTCACCGAGTCATCGTCCAGCGCTAGGTCGCGCACAGCGGCGCCCACCACGTAGGGCCTGACCTTCGAAACCTTCGGGTCCACGGTCAAGGTGATGTCTCCTTCCCGAACCTTGTATGAGGGTAGGCCGGTTTTCCAGCCCCTCAGACCGCAGAAGGCTCGAGCCATTCCAGCGTAGCTTGAAAGGTCTATGCGATTGGGGTTGAACTCCACCTTCACATAGTCTGGACCGGTTTCCTCTATGTCAACGCCCAACCAAGGGAGCCACTTCACCATCTCCTCGACCGTCAGGGGCCTGCCCACAAAGGAAGAGAAACGATCTTCATAAAGCGTAATCACCGGCATATCGGGGTCCTCCTGATCCAGCCTAAGTCGTTCTTGTACAGGAACCGTATGTCTTCCACACCAAACTCCAACATGGCCAGCCGCTCCAGCGTATGCCCCCACGCAAGCACCGGATACTTTATGCCGAGGGGCTCCAAAACTTCTGGGCGAAACATGCCCATTCCACAGAGTTCAACCCAGGCTTTAAGCTTCGGGACGTAAACCACACTTTGCGCCGAAGGCTCAGTGTAGGGGAAGTAGCTGGGCCAAAACTGAACCTTTTTGAGGCCAAGTTTCCTGTATAACTCTGTTAAGGTTCCCATTAAGTCGCGCAGCGTCACATCTTTGTCCATAATGATCCCTTCGATCTGGTGAAACTCCGCGGAGTGTTTGTAGTCCGGTTTCTCATTGCGGTACACGCGGTCCACAGAGAAGACCTTCACCGGCGGCTCCTTATGCTCGGAAAGGTAGCGGATAGTCACTGCGGTTGTATGCGTTCGCATCACAAGCCTTTTCGCTTCATCGGGGTCCCACTTGTAACCCCATCCAGTGGATCCCGTGGTCCATCCGTCTTCATGGGTCTTCGCCACCGTCTCCACAATCCCTTTGCCCGGCAGCTTTCCCAGTTGGGGCCGTGCAAGGTAGAAGGTGTCCATCATCTCCCTAGCCGGGTGATCCTGGGGCTGGAAGAGGGCGTCGAAGTTCCAGAAGGCGGTCTCCACGATGGGACCCCTGATCTCCGTGAAGCCCATCTCAAGGAAGATTTCCTTAACCCTCTGGATTATCTGTGTCATAGGATGAACTTTGCCGGGGTACGCCGCGGGTCCGGGCGCCTTCACGTCGAAGCGCCTGAGCTTCACCTCCCGCCACCTCCCTGTTTGTATGAGTTTGGGGGTTAGTTGGCTGACCTCCTCCACGAGTTCTATTCCCCGCCTCACCAAATTCCAGCCAACTTCCGTCAACTCTAGCTCCCGGAGGACCTGCTTGTCGACATCCACGAGCTTCCTCCTCTTCAGGACAGGGACGGCCCTCTTCAGCTCTCTGTCCAGCTCCTCCACGATCAGAGGACTCCTCTCACCCAGAAGGGAGAGGAGCCTCTCGTCGTTTCCCTTTGGGGGTTCCTTGAGGGCCTTCAGGATACGCCTCCTCTTTTCCAGAGACGCCCAGCCCTTCTGATGGAGCCAGCCCAATCCAATATTCAGAAACTTCTCTTCCATGGACGCCTCTCTGGCAACATCTTCTAGGGGTGCCTCACCCTCCAACCGGATCAAGGAGCTGATTAGGAGCCTCTCCGGAAGCCCCTTCTCTGCGTGGTGTCTCCCCTCTGTGTTCAGCCTGATCACGGTCTGCTTCTGTTCGTGGAGTTTCACCATCTTCCTCGCGGTCAGCGACAGGGAGGCGCGCATCACCGCTGCGTGGGCTAAGCCGCTCTTCTCGGCTATTTGGTCGATGCTTCCCCTTCCCTTCAGCGTTTCTAGGGCAAGCAGGGTTCTCTGCTCATGCTCCCGAAGCTCAACCACCAGTCTTCCCTCCAGAAGTCACCGAACCTCGGCTTTCTCGACGGGTTAACAGACGCGGTTTAATACAAGAATTCCTCTTAAAAGTCTTTAGAGTCTAAAATTTATGGTGATAAAGTTAACTTTTAAAGGTAATTTTTTCGAAGAAGAGGTTCTGGTAACTTATTGGGATTTGACTGTTAAGAGTTTTCTGGTGGTAACTTTCGGGGTTTTTCTACCTATTGGTTGGTGGTTCTGGTCAAAAGCGGTGTGGTCAATTCGGGTTGGTCAAAGCGGGTCGTTTATTTAAGTACCTGCCTAAGTTATAATTTATGTATGGTCGGAAAACTGGAAAGTCCGTATGTTAAGAGGCTCAAAAAGTTGGCTTTTCGGTTAGGCTTTGTACCTTGTGAAAACGAGAGGTACGGTGGAGGTCACTACCTGCCTGACTTGGTTTGGAAGAAAGACAATAAAACTGTGGGCTTTGAAGTGGAATCTGGAGAAGTGGTAGGTAAGAAGGTAGCTGGTGATGCCTTTTGGCTTTATCGAACCTTTGATATAGGTTTCATCCAAATCGTAAACACAAAAGAGTTTAAGCGTTTTGAAAAACTGATTCGGTATCTCAATTCAGACTTCAAGAATAAGGTGTACGTAATATCCACTGATTTAGAGAAAGTCGAAACAATATTGAAAGCTAAGAGTTTGTTATAGGATTAAGGTCTAAGTTCTAGGCTTTTCTTGATAAGTCCTAGCCACTTGTTTTGGTCTTCTATTCCTAATCCTGCTTTTTCTGCTGGTGTTTTTCCGTTTAGGGCTTGGTGTGGTCTTATGAAGTTATATTAAATTCTGAACCCGTCTATCATTTGGTTTTCGTCTCGGTTCTTTAGAGCTCTCAAAACCTTGTCTCTTTCCCTTATTGAGCCTTGCATCCTTTCATGGTTAAGGTCGGTTCCGCCGAGTTCCCAAACTTTAAGGACTACGCCGTCCCGTGCATTTATACTTCTGACGCTTAATAGACTTCCCAAATTCACTCCGTCCCATCTGTATTTTTTCGTTTCGCAACGCTTTTATCCGCCGTTTCGAAAGCAGAGTCCATTTCAATGAATTCAACCGATTGTACATCTGTACCGGTGACTACTGAGTTGAAAAACGCCGAGTTTTCAATCAAGTTCTTCGGGTAGTAAATCTTAAAGTTGCCCTTCTTGGCCTTCGGTACAGATGTACAGATACTCGAAAATTGTTTTTTGAACTCCCGCACAAGCCTTAGAAGAAGATATAGAGAAGCAACATTTCTACTTTATTAGAATTGCTTCTTTGACGCCTTTAAAATGAAAGTCTCCAGTCAAAACCTTTGAGTTGGTTCTCATAGCAACGGCCAACACGTAAGCATCAGCAAGCCCGAAATCCTTTTTCGCCTTCCGCATCTCCGAATGTAACACGCCGGTTTCCTTAGAAATTTCTTCATCCACGTCGAGGACTTGTGAATTGCTCAATAAAATGTCATAGGCGGTTTCAAAGTTTCGTCCTTCACGAGCGGTTTTGCTTACAACCTCTGCAACGGTCACTGCGCATGTGTATATCTCATTGTTTTCCTCTTCCAAAACGGATTTAACCTTCTCGCCAGCTTTGCTTCCGATTAGGTATTCTATCCAAGCATAGGCGTCTATGACGTACCTGTCACTCATGGGCGGTCAACTCATCCTTAACGGTGAACGGAGTCAAGCCCTTAAAAACACCGAAACCATCCTTCCTAATCTTCTTGACGGTTATCTCTACGATCTCGCCTTCCTTAATTTTCTTGCTTTCCACAAGCTCCTTTGGCAAAGTAACCACTAATGATCCACCAACTTTTCGCGTTTTTGCCAGACCCATCGATATCACCGCAATTATATAAAATGATACTAAAGTTATATTTAACAATTTCGCTATACGTTCCACCCGTTTGTCAAAAGTACGCTATTCTCTCCTTAGCTTCCGGTTCAAGGAAAAATCCCATTAAGAGGGAATTGAAAGCCTTTTTTTTCTTAACTCGCAAAGACCTTCAAAAACCCTGCTTAACTTGGACTCCCGCACAAACCTTAATACTCTCTTAGTGGGTCCTAAAAGGACAATGCTGAATCAAAGAGAACCGATGGCAGGCGGTGTCAACTTTGGTGAATGAAGAGGAGATGGTGGTTACCCCGTGGGAGGTTTCGGGTAAGATCGATTATAACAAATTGATACAGAAGTTTGGCACAGAGCCCATCACCGACATGCTTCTGGAGAGAATAAAGAGGCACACTGGCAGACTCCATTTACAGCTTCGAAGGAAGGTGTTCTTCTCCCACAGGGACCTAGACTGGATTCTGGACATGTACGAGGGAGGGCAGAGATTCGTGCTGTACACGGGCAGGGGACCATCCGGCCCCGTTCACATTGGGCACCTGATCCCCTGGATTTTCACGAAGCACCTGCAGGACTCCTTTGGCGCCAAGTTATTATTTCAGATGACCGACGACGAGAAGTTTCTCGTCAACCCAGACTTCACCGTGGAGAAGTCCGTCGGCTTCACCTATGATAACTTGCTGGATGTCATCGCCGTGGGTTTCGATCCTGAAAAGACGGCGGTCATCTCGGATATCAAACACGTTGACGCCCTCTACGAGTTGGCGATAAAGGTTGCCAAACACGTGACCTTCTCCACCGCAAAGGCGGTCTTCGGCTTCCAAGACAGCTCCAACATAGGGATCATCTTCTTTCCGGCCATTCAAGCAGTGCCGTGCTTCCTAGAGTCGGCCCTTACGGGTGAAAACGTGCCCTGCCTGATCCCCGCGGCCATTGACCAAGACCCTTACTGGAGAGTTACACGGGACATAGCCCCGAAACTCGGCTATCACAAGCCAGCCCAGATCCACTGCAAATTCCTGCCGGGCTTAGGGAAGGGTGGAAAGATGTCCGCTTCCCTCCCGGAAACATGTATATTCACCGTGGACTCCCCGGAAGTGGCGGAGAGGAAGATTTGGAACGCCTTCACAGGAGGAAAACCCACCGAAAAGGAGCAGAGAATCAGTGGAGGAGACTCGGCCATCTGCACGGTTTACCAGTATTTTTATCATCTATTTGAAGAGAGCGACGAGAAAATCCGAGAGCTTGAGGCCAGATGCCGATCAGGAGAGATCATCTGCGGGGACTGTAAAACACTGTTATCAGGAAGGGTGAAGAAATTTTTGAAGGATCATCAGAGAAAAAGGGAGAAAGCCAAGGACATGGTGGATAAATTCTTCATTAAATAGCTCAAACTTCCTAAGCGCCCGTACAAAATCTCCGTCAAAGGAAGCCATAATTGACATCATTGAAGGATTTTGAATCGGCTCCTCTTCGAGAGAGTCAGCTGAGCGAAGCAAACCACAATACTCACGAGGGCCGCTAAAAGGTAGGGTGCCTGGAGGCTGATTTCACTTACGGTTCCTCCGGCCAAAGAACCCACGAAGTACCCGAAGCCTATGATGCTCTCAAATATTCCCGCCGCGTAGCCTCGGGTTAAGCCCCACTCACGCAGAACAAAGGAGAGGGACGCGGAGTAGCTGGCACCTGCACCAACACCGAACGCCGCAAAGGCGACCGTGAACAGGAGCGTGGTCGATCCTTCGGTCGTTAGGAGGGACGAGATGAAGAAAATTATTGAGCTTGAAAGAAACATGCCCGCCTTCTTGAATCTTGCCTCTATCCTCATAGCTTGGGAGAACACGATGGTTCTAGTTAATCCGAAGGCGAGCATGATGAGCCCTATTTCGTGGGCTGGAATGCCCAACTCCGTGGCGAAGGCGGGAAATAGCGAGGTGAGGATGCCAATGACGAAGGCGAATAGGAAGATGGACATTAGGGCTGTAAGGACCGCGTTTCGGTCCCTAATGGGGAGATCGGTTGAGCGCGGCTTGGTAGAGTGTTTTTCCGTGGAGAATTTGGTTATTCTCTGTTTAGCGGGGGTTTTGTCGATTAGGAACATGGCTAGTACGCTTATTGAGAAGGAGACCGCTGAGGAAAAATAAAAGGGGGTCTTCACTGTGTACCCGCTGATCAGTAGGCCCCCCACCATGGGACCGATGATCGTAGCTGTCCCCCACGAAAGGTTGTACTTTGTCAGAGCTTCCTCCACTGCCTCATCTCCTGCCGTGTCCGCCACCAATGCCTCGAGAGTCGGCCAAAACAAAGCCAAGGAAACCCCCTCAACCACTTTGATGAAAATCAATCCCTGCGGATCTGCACAAAGGGCATAGAGAACACCCACAAAGCCGTAGGACGCCATCGCCACAGAGATTAAGGCGCTTCTCACAAGCCTGTCAGAAATCTTCCCGAAAACCACGGGCATAAATGAGTAGGCGATCCCTCCCGACGCCCCGATGGCACCTATAAGGAAGGGTGAAGCGCCCAGTCTGTATGCGTAAATGGGCACAGCTATCCCAACGATCCCCGCGCACATCTGGCCGAACATTGCAACGCCGTAGAGGAACCACGCGGAACCGGACCGGGACACGCCCTTTTAACACCTCTTCCTTAGCGCCATAGCGAGTCTGAGCGCCTCTTATGAGGCTGTTTTGACTTTTATAATTTCAGTCGTACGGCCACATTTTCCAGTTCGGTCGCTGATGGGGGCCGTCTCGGGATGTCACCCACAAAACCGTCTTCGCGGTTACACAAGACCTAGAAGAAGCCTTCTGCAAACTTGGGTTTGGGATCTGAAGCGCCTAAACATGGGAAGGGAAGGGGCAGGTCGCTCTTGGCTAGCCTAATAGTGGCCGCTGTGTATTTCTTTATCATCGTCGCCACTTTGAAGCTCATAGGCCCTATTCTGAAAGACTCGGACCCCTCGTTCATCTACCTCCCTTGATGAAGCCGGGGCGGAGTTTCTTCTGCCTGTGCCGTGTACAATGGATTGGAGGCTCTGCTTGATTTATTCTGGCTCTACGATAACCGCGGTTCCCGTGGCGGAGATCACCACGGTTCCCTGGAAGACATCGGAGGTCTCAAGGTCCAGCCCCACGATGGCGTTGGCGCCCATCCTCTGGGCCTTACTCCTCACCCTGTCCATGGCCTCCATCCTAGCTTTCTCGAGTTCCGAGGTGAAGGCGGTCACCTCCCCTCCCAACATGGACTCGATGGACGCGACGATCTTTCCCCCAACGCCCCTGGTCCTGGGGGTTAGGCCTGTGACTACGCCTAGGATCTTCTTTATCCGGTAGCCGGGGATGGTGGGGGTGGTGACTATGATGAAGTCTGGAGGGGTGGGTGTGGGGGCGCCTTCCTGAGCCGGGGCGCCGCATTTTGGGCAGAATTTGGCTTTTTTAGAGATTTCAGCTCCGCATTTGGAGCAGATAAGCATCTTCTTTCACCTGGTTGTATTAACTGTGCGCTAGGATAAAAAGGTTCTTGACTGAGCGCCTTCAGGTTTTCCCGTGTTACCGCTATAGGTTCTAACCGGTTACACAAAGCTTAGATGTCTCTTCACCGTTGAGTAAGCTGCAGATGGGGGCCGGGGTCTATCTAGGATTTCATGAACCATCCTGCTCTCCGGTAACCCGACCCTCCCATCAATCCATTCGTCCGGTCCTCTTTGCATTTGTCACCGCCAGCATAGAGGCTTGTTAGGCGCTGCTTTGAACGCGTGGACTCGGTAACAAGTTATAGGATAAGCCGCATCGACTAGGTTCCATATTTGAAGCTAGTGAAACCAGATTTTTGAATTTAACGGCGGGCTCCCGCATTCTTGGGAAACGTCGTTTCTACGGTTTCCTCTCAAGATCCCAATCACGGTTCAGTGGGGCCAGAGTCGTCATCGCCCACCAAGCAAAGTTAATGTTAATCTCACATAAAAGGATATAGGCTAAAGGCCGGTGTTGACGGGGATGCTTGGGAAGATCAGGGTTGTTCCCCTGGCCGCGGAGAGCCTCGGCGTCAGGTCCATGTGCACCTACGTGGAGACGCCGGACGTGAGGGTTCTTCTGGACGCCGGAGCCTCCCTGGCCCCCAACCGCTTCCGCCTTTCCCCGCATCCCAGGGAGTACGAAGCCCTGGTGGAGTGTCGCGGGAGGATATCGAAGGCCGCGGAGAGGGCGGAGGTGGTGACGGTGAGCCACTACCACTTCGACCATCACACGCCCTCCTATGAGGACTGGTGGTGCAACTGGTCTTCGGCGGAGGTCGCGGAGCAGATCTACGGGGGGAAGAGGGTTCTCGTCAAGAGTTACCGGTCCGTGGTCAACTTCAGCCAGAGGCGTCGGGGCTGGATGTTCACGAAGACCGGGGGGAAGAATGCGGAGAGCTTGGAGGTGGCGGACGGAAGGACCTTCGAGTTTGGAGATACGAGGCTGAAGTTTTCGGAGCCCGTCTTCCACGGACCTGAGGGCACCGCACTGGGCTGGGTCCTAATGACCACCGTCGAACGAGGCGAGGAAAGGGTGCTCTTCGCCTCCGACGTCCAAGGCCCCATGCACACCCCCACCCTAGAGAAGATCCTGGTGGAGAGACCTCAGCTGGTCATCATAGGGGGGCCGCCCCTCTACCTAGCCGGGTTTAGGGTGTCTGAGGAGCAGATAGGGCGGGGGATGCGAAACCTGGAAGAACTGGTGCGGAGGGTCCCGACGACGATCTTGGAGCATCACCTCCTGAGGGCGGAGGAGTGGAGGGAGCTGTCCCGACCGGTGTTTGAGGCCGCTTCGAGGGCAGGCCATGTGGTGGTCACCGCCGCGGAGTTCGCGGGAAGGGAGAACAGGCTCCTAGAGTCCCACAGGAAACAGCTCTTCGAAACCGAGCCGCCCGGCTCCGAGTTCCAGAAGTGGATGAAGCTACCGCTCCCCAAGAGAAAACTGACGAAGCCCCCATATAGCCCCGCGGACGCCGAAGACCCACGTTAAGATGGACCGAGACGGGTTGGAACTCGCGCGCGCATCTGAAGGGTTTGCACCATTATTTTTCAGCGGGGATTAGGAGGGCAGCCAAGATACCGACTGAAACGATGATTAAGCCAGCTATGCCGAAGATGTAGGCTTTCGACACTGGAAAAATATTTGACATGATTCTTTCAACATGGTAAAGTGTTCCCAAGTCAAGATACGAAGGTGTGCCTCCCCCTATCAAACCAAGCCCGCCCATAGTTTTATTGTACATGGCTGTCATGCCATAGGTGAAGCCCACGAGCGCCCCTCCAAGTGCAGCGACAAAAACCTCGGCAACTCTTAAAAGTTTAAACTCCATCCAAACACCTCATGATAAAGACAAAAGTATCCTTATTAGAACGCGGTTTTAACAGTGTCCCTCAAACGCTGTGGTGATAGGTTTAAGGGTATCCTGCCTTTTCCATTATTTTTTTGATTGAACGGTGGGCTGGAGAGGTGGAGGGCAGTTCGAGGAGGGATTTTCCAGATAGGACGTAGTTTTCAACTTCCTTGTCGTAGGCGATTTTGCCTAAGTACTCCAGCCCCGTTCTTTTTTTAACCTCTGCCTCTAGGTCTTCTTGGAATCTGTAGCCTCCGATGACGTAAAAGTTTTTGAATTTTATCTTCACCTCTTTCGCGATTCTGTAGGCTCTCTTCACGTGGTCGAAGGATTTTTTGGAGGGGTCTATTATGTCAAATATGTCATCTACTTCGGAGGCTATCTTCCGGTTTAGATGCTCCAATCCGGCAGGGGAGTCAACGAGTACCCGCTTATAGGTCTTCGTCAACCTTCCCAGCGCATTTTTCAGCGCGGCGTCAGGTAGGCAATAGCACCCCTCTATCCATTTGGGTCCCACCGCCATGAGGTCGAAGTACTCCCCCTCGTACAGTCCCCTCTCCCAGATCCTACCCTCAATCCTCTCCGAAGGAGTTACTCCAACCGTGGTGCCCCCTTCCTCCGAGAAGGTTTCAATCAACAGCTCGGATATGGTCTCCTTCCCCTCCCCCCTCAGGTCTACCCCGACCATCTCCCCCAAGTTCTGATCCGGGTCCGCGTCTACAAGGAGGACCGGAGTTTCGCCCACCTCAATGAAGTATTTAGTCATGAGGGCGACGAAGCTCGTCTTGCCGCCGCCTCCCCTTCCCATGGAGACGATCCTCTTCACGCGACCACTCCTCTCCTTCACAATTGATGGGCCGTTATATCAACGTTTCACACGCGGATGAAGCCCCGAGCGCTTAACTACGTAAGACTTACAATAAATGTGGATTGTTCATAAAGGTTTAGAGGACTCCTACATGAGTCCAGTTAAGTATTAATGGAAAGACTTCGTAAGAACGGTTGGTGAAAAGGGATGGACCACATACCAGTTCACTTTGACATACCTGCAGAGAAACCAGAAGTCTTGGCGAAATTCTACCGTAAACTCTTCGGCTGGAAAATCGAAAGGACTGAAGGACCTGTCGAATACTGGCTTATCTACACATCTGCCGAGGAGGGAAAAGGCATGGGCGGCGGAATCAGCAAAAAAGAGGATCCTAATCAACGACCAATTAACTACATTCTGGTTGAGTCTGTGGACGAGTACAGCAAGAAGGCCGAGAAACTAGGAGGAAAGATAACTGTACCCAAGCAAGAGATACTGGGCATAGGCTACCTAGCGGTCGCCCTCGACCCTGACGGAAACGTCTTTGGGCTCTTGGAGGCCATCTCTCCTTAAGCTCCACTTTTTCTGTGTTACTGTAATGTTCAACTCCGTCTACTGATTTGTTACGGCCACCAGCCTTCTCAGGGCTTCCTCCACACGTTGGATGTGCCGTAGCGTCTCCTTTGAACCCTCGAAGGTCTCTATGACCTCATGGCACTGCCTCAAAGCCGTCTCCCATGCAGCCCAGTAGCGGATTCTCTCCAAAGACTCACCGTTCTTTCTCACCTTCTCAAGGAGTTTAAAAGACCAGCGACGCAACAAACAGAAGAATCCTAGACAGTCCCCAGTGAAAGTGAAATTTTACGCGCGAAGATAAGATAAAGATTCGACTATTTTGAGGTGATATTAGCTGAAAATATGTAAGGCTTCGAAAAACGTAGCGTGCGTTCTGAGAAGAGCAACTGTAACTATTAATATAGATGCGTATTTCTGCATGTTAACAACTAATAAATCTATAATCTTAGAGTAGTGAAGAGGTTATATGGTAATGAGACATAGCGAATCAAAAGAGTTGGCCGCGACGTTTCGTGAGCTGAGCCTAAGCTACGAAGAATTCGGTTGTGTATTAAGGGGGGTCGTTGATGAAGTAAAACCCTTGAAACATTTAATTGGAGAACCCAACGCAAAAGCTAAAGGTTCATGGCTCATTAAAGCCGGCGTAGCGTTAATAGCCTTTCCAGATCCAACTATAAGCGATTTGATGGGCGCCGCTTTAGTTGCGGCAGGGTTAATTAAGAACAAGATGAAGCGGATAACCGCCGTGGATGTCTGCAGAAAGTTTAGAGAGGAAGTCGGGAAATTAGAGGACGTAACGCAGGAGCTGGCCCATTAAGTAAACATCATTCTATGGAGAACTTGTCGAAGGTCACTTATGCTTGAAACCAAGTAGTCTGAAACTTTCCTCAACTCATTTTCCTTTGCCTTCTCTGTTAGGGAGGCCCATGGTTGTCATACCACTCCTTGGCCGGTTTAAGTTCACTCGCCATGTCCCCTACGACCAAGCCTTCACTGGGATGGCAGGCAGCCATTGAAAGTGCACACTCGTAGAGTTTCTTCCTTTGTTCATGGAATGGCAGGAAAGGAAGGGATGGAAGGCCGAAATGTTTAGCGGCTACTTCTCTGGTGACAATTTGATCGAAAAATCCTTTAATGCCGAGAAGACCAATATTCGATAACGTCATCGTTAATTCCAACTTCAACTCTTCAAAAACGTTAAAGTAGGAAACCTGTTCTTCACAGAGCCGCGCCACCTTCGTTTTGGAAACCTTCAAACCAAAATGCCTTGCAGTATCATAAATCGCATGCACCTACCTTTGAAAGACATCTGTAAGCGTCCCGTCTAAATCAAAAAACAGAACCCTCACGGCATCACCTCCTCCGCTGCCTCAGAGAAAAGCGTCCATGTTCTTTTCTTCTATTATATTAAGTTAGTCCACAAACTTTTTGATACATCCTTAACGAGGATACTCTCCGTATATTCTTTTAAGATGTTTCATGAGTGATCTTCCCTTTCTTTCGAGTTCGATGGCGGAAATCGTGCCATTCAACGGGCAAAGCTTATCAACGGTTACGCCCTCTTCGTCGGAGTATATGATTGGGTAAAGGTAACAGCCAAAAGGTCTTATGGCGTAGACTTTACACCGCTTCATGTTAGGATCGTAGAAGTAACACCATCCGTTAACGTTCCTTAACTTTACCAGCCCGCATTTGTTCGAAACCGCAAACTCTTCTCTGCAATAGCCAGCTTCTTCCAACCTAGTGAGGTCTTCTTTTGAAAGCGGCATTTCGGTTCTTTCGCAGCACACACCACACTTGGAACATCGCATGGGTTAAGCTTCACCAACATTACGCAGGAAGGTCATTTGAGGTTTCTCAGGTGTCTTTCCATATCTTGAATACCGTGATCGATTCGCTGGTTGTCACGTTTGGTATCTCTCGAATTTTAAGGATTATGTCCCTCATTTCGTCAAGGTTGCCTACCCCGATCTTCATGATGAGGTCGTTCGGCCCATGAATTTCGTAGATCGCGCTGACCTTTTCGTTCTTAACCAGTTGTCCTACTACATCCTCAAAGGAACCGGACTTCACGTTTAACAATAAGAAGCCGCAAATGTTTCTGCCTAAAGCCCGCTCGTCAACCTCTATAGTATACCTTTTTATAATGCCCTCATCCATCATTCTCTTCACACGGACATGGATTGTGGCATCAGATATCCCTAAATCCCTGCCGATGTCTGTGAAGGGCGTCCGGGCATCCTTCCTGAGAATTTCCAATATTTTGCGGTCAGTCTCATCCAGCTTCTCACTCATCAATATCGCCAAATATAAGAAATACATAGTTTTATATATGTTTTTTCAAGAACATCCACAAAAACCGGTAACTTTATTAAGACCTTCTTAAGCAATCAGAACCTACTGCCGGACTGTCACGCCGGCACCAAAAGGAGAGAAGAAAATGTCTAAGAAGAAACCAACAAAGAAGAAAGAGGAAGAAGAGGAAGAGCCTGAAGAGGAAGAAGAAGAGGAAGAAGAAGAGTGGTAGAATCGTGTCCTATCTGGGAAGGTGTGCCGAAGAGCACACCACCCAATTTTTATGTAATCTCGTTTAGATCCACGTTTACAATTTTATTATTTAGAGGTTAAGGGCAAGGTTCTGAGAAGTCAACAAGTTTTGTTTTGATCCAAGTTTAGCCTATTAGTTTGTTGGCTCCTGTATCTGCCTAACCCGTCCCATGAAGCTGTTATAGCCAAGTCACCGGCTCCTCTTGTTTTTCGCTTACGTTGACGGTTAAGTTAGATTTAGATTTTCAAGAAGGGGACGATGAGGAGGGCCGTCATGCCCGCCAGCTTCATGAAGATCACAAGGGAGGGACCAGTTACATCCTTGAAGGCGTCGCCTATCGTGTCTCCTATTACTGCGGCCTTGTGGGCCTCTGACTCCTTGCCGCCGAGGGGGCCCTTCTCGATTATCTTTTTTGCGTTGTCGAAAGCTGCGCCGACGTTGTTGAAGAAGGGGGCAAGCACAGCCGCTGAGGCGATCATTCCAATGAGGAGGGAGCCCAATACTTCGCCGCCCATAAGGAGCCCCACCACCATGGGGGGGACTATCGCCACAAAGCTAGGAAACATCATCTCTTTTAGGGCGTTTTTTGTGGAAATGTCGATACACTTGACATAATCAGGATCGGCTCTGCCATCTACGAGACCTTCAATTTCTCTAAACTGCCGTCTTACCTCATCAACCATGAGTAGGGCCGTCTTCGCGGTGGAACTGACGGTGAGGGACGAGGCTAAGAAGGGCATCGCAACGCCGACGAAGAAGGACATCACATTAAAGGGATGAGACAAATTCAACCATTTAACACCGATTGTCTGGAAGAAGGTGGCGAAGAGGACGAAAGCCGTGACGGTGCCTGAAGTCATTGCATAAGCTTTTGTGCTCGCCTTCATAGTGTTGCCAACCGCGTCGAGAGATTCGAGGGTTCCACCTGCCTTCGGCGTCTTCGCCATGGCCTGTATTCCGTTGGCGTTGTCAACGATGGGACCAAAGGTGTCGGACGACATGATGAAACCTATCATGAGGTCTGTTCCAATGTTGGCTGCAACGATCGCGTAGAGCGAGTGGCCTGAGACAATGAAGGAGAAGGCGACGGAAGCCATGACCGCGAGGATGGGAAGAATGGAGCTCTGCAAGCCGTATGCCATGCCTGTTATGATGTTTATAGCCGCTCCCCGCTTAGAAGCCTCCGCTATCTTCCTAACAGGGCTTCCGCCGATTCCGGTGTAATATTGAACCACTAGCAGGGCTAGAATCGTTGCCGTCAGACCGCTTAAGACCGAATAAAAGATGGTAACATCGTTTAAGAGTAAAATTGAAAGGAGGTACGATCCGGCGGCGCACAGGACCGCTGTCGCCAAGAGACCAAAGTTAAGAGATGCGGAGGGACTCCAGCCTCGCCACTCCCGAGCCAAGAAAACACCAATTATAGAAGCCAAGACTCCGATGGCCTGCAGAAAGAAGGGAAAGATCACGGCGTTTCCGCCGTACTTGTCGACGAAGGCTAGTCCCAAAATCATTCCGGTTATGATGTCGCCGCTGAAGGACTGGAAAAGATCGGAGCCCCTTCCGGCGCAGTCGCCTACGTTGTCGCCCACCAAGTCAGCGATCGTAGCCGGATTCCTTGGGTCGTCCTCCGGAATGTTCATCTCCACTTTCCCAACTAGATCAGCCCCGATGTCTGCAGCCTTGGTGTAAATTCCTCCCCCGATCTGGGCGAAGATGGCCGCAAGGCTGGCCCCAAACCCGAAGCCAACTAGGACTTCCGGATCGCGGAAGAGGACGTAAAAAATGTAGAGCCCAATGAGACTCAGTCCCGTGACGCAGAATCCCATGACGCTTCCTCCGAGAAGGGCTATACGGAAGGCCCGTGACGATGATTTCGTCGCCATGTTAGCTGTCCGAACGTTAGCTTTGACGACGACGTTCATCCCGATGTAGGCTGTGAGGAGTGAGAGGAACGATCCGGCGACGAAGGTGACCGCAGTCTTCCAACCTAAGAAAAGATGTATCGCCACCGCCAACAACGGTATAAACCAAACGATAGTCTTGAACTGCCGGTTAAGGTAGGCCTTCGTCCCAACGCGGATGCGGTCTGCTATCCGCACCATACCATCTGGTCCCACGCCCTCGCGTGAGATGAGGTACGTTACATAAAGGATGACGAGCACCGTGAAGACTCCTACTAGGAGTGGAAAAGCCGAAAAATCCATCTGATACACCTCTCCTAATTATCTGCACCCTCCGGTACCGTTTACGAAGAGAAGCATTTTTGAAGTTGTCCTGGGAAACATTATCTCTGTCCTTCTGAGCGTCTACCTGAGTTCGCTTCCCTACTCTTAAAGTTGTCTGTTTTCTCAGTAAATACTTCTCATAGAAGATAAACCGACATTTAGACCTTAGGTAAAAATGAAATATGTCCCTAAACATCAAGAAGCAATTATTGGTGTTCTTTACAGAAGATACCTGTAGAAATTTGGTAAGATAAGATTGAAGTGGTGCGGCCGCCGGGATTCGAACCCGGGTAGTCGGCTCGGGAAGCCGAAGTCCTAACCAGGCTAGATTCCGCTTTGTATGATCTACGGCCGCTCGACGGCCGCCGCAAATTGGTAATCTAACCTCAGTTTAAATCTTTTATGCCTTAAAGGAGGCTTGCTTCATGGTTATTCGAGGGCTCACAAATTTATTGGTAACTGACCTAATACTCATGTGGGCCTGAGGCCATGAAGCTACCGCTTTTCAACTCTCCGAGGGCGGCCTTCTGCACCTGCCTCCCCAAATACAACCTAAACACCTATCTGAGGAGATGCGCCCACGGGTGCCTCTACTGCTATGCGGTGAAGTTTCCAAGTTTCGTGGGTCCAGCCTCGCCACGCGTCCAACTGCTGGAAAACATAGAGGAGATGGCCAAGAAAACCAGGCTGAAGCTTCCAGTTATGATGTGTGACTGCACAGACCCCTACCAGCCCCTGGAAAGGAAGTACAGGATCACGCGACGGTGCGCCGAGACCTTGGCAAGGTATCACTTCCCCCTCTTGATAGTCACCAAGTCGGACCTGGTCACGAGGGACCTCGACATCCTCCAAAGAACTCCCACCACCGTGGCCATATCCGTAACGACCCTCAGAGAAGACATCGCAAGCTTCATGGAACCCCACGCGCCACCCCCTGAACGGAGGCTCTCCGCCCTGCAGAAGGTCGCGGACCGGGGAATAGCCGCGGTGGCCAGGATAGACCCTGTCATACCGACCGTTAACGACGACGAGGAGGACTTGGAGAGGCTCGTCTCAGCCTTGGCGGATGTCGGTGTAAAGCAGGTCACTGTGGCGACTGTGAAGCCGGTGAGGGGTTTCTTCGCCTTGTTAAAGGATGCTGATCCCAGGCTTTATGAGAGGCTGAGGAGGATGTACGCGGACGGCAGGTGGATGGTGGGCTACAAGTACCTGCGGGAGGAGGGGAGGCGAAGGATCATAGAGAAACTGCGACCCATCGTCCTGAAACATGGGTTAAACTTTGCTTCCTGTCGGGAAGGACTTTCGAGGCTCAACACCTCCCTGTGCGACGGGACGGCCTACTGCAGAAACCTGTTAACCGGTTACCTCAAAGAGGAGGCAACAGCGGAAAACTAGGAACCAGTCACGCCTCGTCGATGAACCTGCTGGCGGGAGGAATCTCTGGCGAAAGTCCTCGTCTTTCCCGGATCGTCTTTATGACTTCTAGGGCGAGGTTTTGGGGCACCTTCTCCCAGTGGTCGAAGGGGCACTGCCAGAAGGCGTGGCCCGAGGTGGCAGACCTCATATCGGCGGCTAGGCCGAAGGTTTCGGCGACCGGGATGTATCCGCTGATCACGGTCATGAGGCCCTTCTGCTCGGAGGAGACGATTCTTCCCCGTTTTCTGGTAATGAGGCTGGTCACTTCTCCCACCCACCGGGAGGGAACGGAAACACCGATCTTGGCCACGGGTTCTAGAAGAACAGGGTTCGCTGTGAGGAAGGAGCCCATGATGGCCCTTCGGGTGGCCGGCATGATCTGCGCCGGTCCGCGGTGGACAGGGTCCTCGTGGAGCTGAGTGTCCATAAGCATGATCTTCAATCCGCGCAGGGGCTCCTCGCAGAGGGGACCGCTTTCGCACGCCCACCGGAAGCCAGAGAGGGCCATGTCCCTTATCTCCCGTAGGAACTGGACGCCCTTGGTCATGTTGAGGAAGATGTTCTTGTGCTCATCCAACGCCCACACGTTCCTCGCCTCCTCTGGGGGCCACTTGGCCTGACTGTGCAGCACCGAAGCCATCTGTTTCCTACCCATATAATCGTTGATCTCCCCTTTCTCGATCATCGCTATGACATGTTCCTCTAGGGGTGCCACCCGTATCCAGAAGCGGTTGTGCTTGTTGGGGCTCTTCGCCATAGCCGACACGCCCTCTCCGGCTACGCTTTCCCGGTAGACCACGATGGGGCGAGATGTGATGACATCCAGCCCGTAGTCCTTGATGAATTTGCCTGTGATCTCCAGGTGGAGTTCCCCCATACCGCTGAGGAGATACTCGCCTGTCTCCTTGTTTATGGTGGTGACGAGGTTGGGGTCCTCAATCGCCAAGCGGTGCATGATGTCCACGAGGCGCGGCAGGTCCTTCGGGTGCTTGGGTTCCACGGCGATGGTCACCACAGGCTCAGAGACATACTTGATGCGCTCGAAGGGCACGCCTATGTCCTTGTGGGGAACGTCGATGAGGGTTTCACCGGCCCTAGCGAGATCCATCCCAAGCAGCGCTGCGATGTTTCCGGCGACGATGCGGTCCACCACCTCCCTGAAGGCGCCCATGTACATGGAAACCTGCTGGATTCGATAGTCCTTCTTGGCCCCTATCAGATAGACTTGGACCCCCTCTTGGACCGATCCGGAAAGGAGCCGGCCGGTTGCGACGAGGCCCGCGTGGGGATCCATGGTTATCGCGGTTATGCACATGACAGTGGGCCCGTCGTCGTCGCAGTTGGTCATGGCCTTTCCGACCTCCGAGTCTAGGTCCCCCTTCCAGATCTTTGGAACCCGGTATTTCTGGGCCTCCACGGGGTTGGGGAGGTTGTTGACGACCATGTCCAGTATGGCCCTGTGGAGGGGAAGGGTCTTCTCAAGCTCTTGCCAGCGTTCCTGCCGATAGGCCTCCGCGATGTCGCCGAACTTGACTCCCTTCTCTTGGGCGATCTCCACCGTGAAGCCCCACTTGTGGAGAGCTGAACCGAAGGCCACCGTTCCCTTAGCTGGGTCCACTTTCCACCCCTCCTTGAGTTCCGGCTCCCCGTACAGGTCGATGAGGTTGTTGAAGTCGCGGATGATTCGGGAAAGCTTCTCCTGGACCTCCTGGGGGCTGAGTTTCAGCTCCCTGATCAGGCGGTCCACCTTGTTGATGAAGAGAACCGGTCGAACCCTCTCCTCCAGCGCCTGCCTCGTCACCGTCTCCGTTTGGACCATGACCTCCTCCACAGCGTCCACCACCACCACGGCCCCGTCGATAGCCCTCAAGGCCCGCGTCACCTTCCCCGTGAAGTCCACGTGGCCCGGCGTGTCAATGAGGTTGATGAGGTAGGGCTTCCCTTCGGTCTCGTGGAGGAGGGAGATGTTGGCCGTCTTGATGGTGATGCCCCGCTTCTGCTCCTCCTCCAAGTAGTCTAGGGCCCGGGCCTCCCCCGCAATCTTGGGCGAGAGGAGCCCTGCCTCCGCTAGGAGGGAGTCCGTCATCGTGGTTTTCCCATGGTCGATGTGGGCGATGATCCCGATGTCCCGAATATCCTCCTTCGTGCCCATGAGCCTCAGGATATCGCCCGTCTGCCTGAACCGCGGCATCTCCGTCCCCCATTTCTGTTCTGCGCTTAACGTGACTCGGTTAGGTCATGAGGAAGGAACCCTATAAGGTTTTTCTGGGCGCTCTACTTGTACCTCTTGCGCTGACGCTCCCTTTTCTTTTTTTGACGGCGCACCCGCTTCTTCTTCCACTTCTTCCTCAACGTGAGCATCCCGTGAATTCACGCACAATAGCAGGGCGCAGCTTTTAAGGTTTACCCGGCATCCTCAGCCACCCTACTGAGAACTACTAAAGAGCGTGGCTATGAACCCTTCAAAACCCAAGGATGAAAATCTAGACTTCGCAAAAGTTATTTCAAATAGGATTAAATGTCTCATCATTCACGTTTAGACTGCAAAGTCCTCTCCATACCCGACCATCCGCTAAGAAGAAGAGAGGGGCTACCGCCCTCTCACCCGCTGACCGGGGTTCCGTCCGAGGGTTATCCTCTTCTCGTAATTCTGTCGGCACCGCAACCTAGGCGACCGCCCCTTTCTGGATGTAGGCTCAACCTTAGGAGTCTGCGACCGAACCTTTCCGGCCTTGGCCAAACTTCCGTGAGTCGGCACCTCAAGCACCTCCACATTTAAATTTGATCAGCAAGGCATTTATATCTATCCTTTCGAGTGTAGGAACCCTGGGAAGAAAAAGGCTCTCCTTTGCAGTTGCAAGAAAGCGTTCTGAAAGAGTTTAGAGGGAGATGATGAACCAGAGGCGCTCCACCAGCTCCTTGTAGCGGTTGCGAATTGTCACCTCGGTCACCTGGGCGATCTCGGCGATCTCCCTCTGGGTTTTCCTTTCGCCTGTGAGGACGGAGGCGATGTAGCTGGCGGCCGCGGCTATGCCGGTGGGTCCCCTCCCGGAGGTGAGCTTGAGGGTTCTGGCGGAGGTGAGGGTCTTGTGGGCGATCTCATCCGCTTTGCCCTGCATGGCGAGCTGGTTGGAGAACTTGGTGATATACTGGCTGGGGGTGAGGGGAGGGACAAAGAAATCGAGTTCCTTCACGAGGAACCGGTAGCTGCGTCCCACCTCCTTCTTGTCGACGCCCGAGACCTCGGCGATCTCGTCGATGGTCCTCGCGACGCTGCACTGCCTACAGGCCATGTATAGGGCGGCGGCGGTTACGCCTTGGATGGATCTTCCCCGGATGAGGCGTTCCCGGACGGCCTTTCGGTAGATGACTGAGGCGGTCTCGAGGATATTTTTGGGCAGGTTGAGGGCGTTGGATATTTTGGAGATTTCGGACAGGGCGAAGGCGAGGTTTCGCTCCGTGGCGTTGGAAACCCGGATGCGCCGCTGCCACTTTCGAAGCCGATAAACCTGGGCCTTCTGATCAGCAGGGATTCTCCGCCCATAGACATCCCGGTCGTGCCAGTCGATCATGGTGGAGAGGCCCTTGTCATGGATGGTGTATGTGAGGGGGGCGCCCACTCGGGTGCGCTTGTCGCGTTGTTCCTGATCAAACGCCCGCCACTCCGGCCCCCGATCCGTGAGCTTCGCATCGATGACGAAACCGCAGTCCATGCAGACGATCTCGGCGTACTCGCTGTCCTTCATGACCCGGCTGCTCCCGCACTCGGGGCACCGCTGAACCCTGAGGGACTGTGCAAGGGTTCTATCTTCGCTCAACCGCTTCCCCTTTTTCTCTATTTGTCTTAGGAGCGACGTAAAGGACATGATGGACGAGGCGACGCGGACCCTTCACCCGAGGTTTCACGGCTACGTAGGGTGAAGCAACAGGTCCGAAGACATCAAAAACCGTTCCCACAGGCTTGAGGCGTTCATCGACGACTTCGACACCGATTTTTGGGGGTTTTTCGGCCTTAATAATTACGTTTTTGCCAGGACTCACGTGGAGGACCCGGCCGATTTTCTGCAAGCTTTCCCCCCATAAAACGATGGAGTTTCTAACGAGACCGTGCCATATAAACCTTCCTAAAATCTTAAAGATTCTGGGTTAGCTTCCAGACCTCAATTCTAGAATTTTCTCTGCGATCTTCCGTGAAATTTGGGCCTTCGCTTCCCTCCTTGGGAGGACAAGCATTCCTGTTTTTTGCCGCGAGAAGCTTGGGTGCGCGGCGTCAGGAACGATTTCGGGTTGAAAGCCCAGCAGTTCGGCCGCTTTCCGAACCTCCTCCAGCTTAGGTGTGGGTGTGGCGAGTCTCTTGGGGACCCTTCGGCCTTCTGATCGAGTCTTGGTTGAGTCAAAATAGAGGGGCCACAGGACGATTTTTTCCTGTTTCCGCATCTCTGCACCAGCTGGTTGTCAAGCCCAGCAGGGGCTCCTCAAGCAGATTTTTCTTTGACGAGAATGGCGTTCACGGTTCCGTCCCTTCCGGGGCGGGAGGTAACCCGGGCGGTTCCCAAAGGGGTCTCAACGACCGTTCCCTTTGTGATCACGCCTCGGCGGTCATAGTCTAGGTTGGCTGGGTTCTCTGCCACGCGCAGCAGTTCAACCTTCTCCGTCTTCCCGGTTGACGGATCGGAAACGTTTGCCCACGCCGAACTCAGCAAACGGACCTTCATCCTGCCTCCACGTCCACGGCTAACCTTCTTTTTGGGTTCGCCCAACGTGGTTTCGGCGGGAAAGGAGCCCTTTTCAAACTGCCTCTTCATCCGGTGGGAGCTTTTCCTGCCACCTGAAGCCTTCCTTTTGTGCAGGTCACCATGCCACACCATAAGCCCCATCTCTTCAGGAGTGTTATGGAGATACCGAAATTCGGTGTATATAAACATATTCATGTGACGCCTCGTGCCACGTACGCATATTTGTGGCATATTTGAAGCCTATTAAAATATAGGGGTCTAACCCTCCATGTGCAAGGGAAAGGAGGAGTTAAGGCTTCACTTCCTCTCCCAACATATCCCTCGCGTCCCTTCCTCGCCTAAACATATCTGAGGAATATAAAAAACTTGGGGGAGATAGAGCCCATCTATGGCTTCAAATCCTAGAGCAACTTTGTGGAGACCGAAGCCCGGAAGAGACCGACAAGGGGCCCTCACTCTGAAGGAATCATTCCGACCGCCGCCGTCCTTCCCGATCGAGCCACCGTCCTGTTAGTTTTCTACGCCGAGGAGAAAGAATGAAAACAGAAAAAACTTACGGGGACATATAGCAGTAGGACTATGTCTAAAAAATATTGAAGAAGATTATAGAAGTAAAATTTTTATGTTCCATACCTTCTTAACGTTAAAGAAATCAGGGGAAGAGGGCGAGGACCTTCATAGAAGTCTTTCCGCAACCGCTCTCGCGGGCACTTCTTGAGGGTTTTCTCTCTATCCGATTCGTTCAAAAGAAAGATCTGGAGACCTTAGGGGGATAATGAGGGGGCCTGTGAGGACCGATGCCTTTTATCAAAAATATTAGGTTAAAGGGTTGGAAGACCTTCGGCCTGAAGACCACCGCCATCACTTTGGACAGGGGATTTACCGTGCTTACGGGCCCCAACGGCTCGGGCAAAAGCAACCTCGTGGACGCCGTCTTGTTTGGGTTGGGGGAGTTGAACGCCAGGAGACTCCGCTCCGAGAACTTTGCAAAACTCGTGGGAATAGGGAAGGCGGACGCCGCCAAGGTCGTCCTCCAATTCGAAAACTCCGACCATCGCATACCCTTGGACACCAACACCGTAACCGTTTCCCGTGAAGTAAACAGGAAGGGTCAAAGCGTCTATCGGCTCAACGGAAGGAGGGCCCCGAGATCCCGCATCGTTGACCTGCTGTCCATGGCGGGAATCAGCGCCACCGGCCAAAACGTGATTATGCAGGGGACCATCACGCGCATGACCGAAACCAGTCCTCACGAACGCAGGCGGCTCATAGAGGACCTGGTCGGCATAAGCCAGTACGACGCCGAAAAGGCCGAGGCTGAGGAGAAACTCCGAGCGGCCGAGATATCCACTAGAACCGCCATGGGCCGGGTGGAAGAGGTTCAGAGAAGGGTGGATGACTTAGAGAGGGAGCGCAACGAGCTGCTCCGCTACAACTTCATCCAGAAGGAAGTCAGGCGGCTCGAAGCCGCGAAAATCTCCCATGAAACTTCGGAACTAGAAGGGAAAGTTAAGGATCTCTCCTCAAAGGTTGAAGAAGTTGGGGGTAAGGTGGAGAGGTTAAGGCAATCGAGGGAAAGGTTCCGGTCTCAACGCCGGGAAATCGAGGAGGAGTGGAGAAAATTCAACTTGGAGGAGAGGGGAGCAGAGGTCCTCAAGGTTCAGATCGAGATGGGGGACCTCAGGTCCAAGATAACCGAGCTGACCACCAGGATAGACGCCGGAACGGCGAGCCTCGAGGGCCTTAAGAAGACTAGGGAGAACAGCCTCCAGCAGCTCGATGTCTTCGAAAGGGAGATCGCCGACACTCGCGGAAGGATTCAGCAGTTAGGACAGGAGCACGATCGCATGTCCAAAGAGATTGAAGCCCACCAATCACAACACGACGCCGCCTCCAAAGAAGTTGCAGAGATTCAAGCGAGCCTGGGCGAAAACAGCAAGAAAATCCTAGAGATCGAGCGCCAATTAGACCTGCTCTACGAGACGGTTGTAGCCTATCGGGGGGATTACGCCCGAAGCGGGGCAACCATCGGAATTTTCTCAAGGAGGCTGAAGGACCTCGAGGACCGTGGGAACACGTTTATGTCGACCCTTACTGAACTCCAAAAATCCCTCACTGACCTCCAAGGGGTGGAAAAGGAACAGAGAGAGCAGATCAAGAGCCTTCAGCAAACCCTAGACCGGAAGGTCGCCCAGAAACAGGCTACAGAAAGCGAGGTTGCCGAGGCAGAAAAAATCGCCAATTCCGCCCGGGAGGCCGTGGTGGAGTTTGCCACCCAACGAGAACTGGCTGAAAAGATCGCGGCGGAGGAGCACGCCCTGAGGAACATTGAAGAACTGGGGAGTCTGGGCGTGATCGACGGCGTGTACGGGCGGTTTAGAAACCTGATCAAAACGGAGAAGGGCTACGATCAAGCGATAGAAGCGGCGGCGGCAGGCTGGCTCGACTCCGTAGTCGTCCGAGATTTCGATGTGGCCTTTACCTGCGCCGAAACGTTGAAGCGCCTGAAGCTCGGCAGGATCAAGATAATTCCCCTCCGGGAGCTGTCAGCCCTCAAATCCGTGAACCCCCCGAAGATTGAGGGAATAAGCGGAACCGCTTCCTCCTTCATAAAGTGTAGAAAACGATACGAACCGGCGGTGACCTTCGTCTTTGGAGACACCTTAACGGCCAGTGACGAAAAGGCGGCGCTCACAGCTTCCCGCAGGGGCTTCCGAACCGTCACGATCAACGGAGACCTCTTTGAGCCCCGTGGAGGCATAGAGAGCGGATACTATCGGGCTCCCGTCGACTTTTCCTCGATCATTCCCGGCGAGTCAGCCGTCAAGAATTTGGACCAAGCAGTGAGGGCGCTTCAGGAACATTTAGCCAGAAGAGGAAAGGATATAGGCACCCTAGAGGAGGAGATCGACAATGCGCGGGTCGAAATCGCCCGGCTGACCGAGGCCACCACCGTCATTAGCGGCGAGGTCACTCGGGTTCGAAGGAACATCAAGCGCACCAGGCAAAACATCCAGCGCATCGAGCGGTATGTCCAACGCTCCCGTGAGCAGATGGAGAAAGAGAAGACACAGTTGGAGCTCCACAGAAAACAACGCGCCGACGCTCAGGAGAAGATGCTGAAGCTACGCAGAGAGTTGGACGCCCTGAGACGGAAGACAGACCCATCTCAGATTCAAGAGATGGAGTTCCAACGGGAAAGGCTAGGGGAAACTATCATGGGGTGGCGGCAGAAGCTCGGCGGCGTGGAAGCTGAACTCTCCACCCTCCGGTCGAACTTGGAAAAGGTTCTGAGTGTAGGCTCCAACAACTTAAGGGTCCAGCTCAGGAGGCTGGAGCAACAGCTTTCAGCCACGAAAGAAGGAGTTGAGGAGGCCCTCCAGCAGAGAGAGAAGCTTGAAGGGGAGTTCTCAAAACTCGAACAGTCCAAGGAGGAGCTTTCCCGCTCCGTTTTGACGGCAAAGGATGAGGCAAGGCGGTTCACCTCTCAAATCGACGACATAGACCAGCAGCTGCGTGAGCTAGACGGCCAGTACGAGCGAGCCAGTGGGCTGTCCAACCAGCTTCAGATCAGCCTTCAAACGCTCCAGATGCAGCTGGATCAGCACCGCCACCAGCTGAAGGAGCTCGGTTACGAGGAGCCCCTTCCGGTCCCGCCGGAACAGCTCGTGAGGGTGGAGTCGTCGCTCCGCCTGATGCAGCTCGAACTTAAGAGGCTCGGGGCCGTCAACCAGCTGGCTCTGGACCACTATGCCGAGCAGATCTCACGATACAAAGAGCTGTCCCTCCGCATCAACGAGCTGGAACAAGAGAAGCAGGCCATCCTATCCTTCATGGAGGAAATCGAGCGGAAAAAGCGGATGGTCTTCATGGACGCCTACAACCGGATCAACCGAAGCTTCGGTGGGTACTTCTCCAAGCTCACGGGCGGAGGAGAAGCCTCCCTAAAACTGGAGAACCCTGAGGAACCCTTCGTCGGAGGTATGGACATGATCGTTCAGTTCCCCTCCAAGCCCGCGATTCTTGTGAGCGGGGCCAGCGGCGGGGAGAGGTCCGTGGCCGCGGTGGCCTTCATCTTCGCCCTCCAGGAGTTCATGCCAGCGGCCTTCTACCTGCTCGACGAGGTCGACGCCCACTTGGACGCCTTCCACGTGGAGAGGTTGGGGGAGTTGTTGGCGGAGGAGGCGGCGAAATCCCAGTTTTTGGTCATCACGCTGAAGCCTGAGATAGTCAACAAGGCCGAGACGGTTTACGGGGTGTACATGCACAACGGGGTCTCCTACGTGGTCTCTACCACCTTCAGGGGGGCGGCCTAGTGGCTTCATCCTCTGGGAAGCCCTTCTATCTTCACCCTCCATGGAACATACTCTTTGAACTCCACAAGCTGCAAAAGGTAACGCCATGGGAAATCGACATCGCCTACCTCTTAACGTCTTTCCTAGAGGAGATGAATAAGCAGGGAGAGACGGATTTCAGGGCTTCAGGTGTAGCGCTGGATTCCTCCTCCGTGATATACCTCATGAAGTCTAGGCTCCTGCTAAAATTGGAGGAGACGCCGCCAACGCCGAAACCCCCACCGGACTTTCTTCCCCCGCCACTGTTCTATCCTCTCCGCTACGAGTTGACATCCACCACCATCAAACACCTCCTAGAGGCGCTGGACGAGGCGCTTAAAGGTGAACGGCTGTTTGCGTTAAGGCCGCGCTTAGAACCTGTTCTGCCGCTTCCACCTGAGGTCCTTCCCCCCATGGACCTTTACTTAATGGAGATAGAGAAACAGATGGAGAAGCTGTATTGTTCCTTCCTCCAACTCGCTGAAAAAGGAGAGCTGATCTTCTTCTCCAAGGTCACAGCGGGACTGGAGAGGCTGGAAGCGATAAGAACCTTCATCGTCCTCCTCTTCCTCGCCCAGAAGGGGCAGGTTAGTTTGTGGCAGGAGGAGGAGTTCGGCGATATTTATGTAACCCTTCCAGGGGGCTTAGCCACTGCTGGAAAAGGAGCAGAAACCGTCTGAAATGGTTGGACAGGAACAACCGAGAAGGGATATAGACTTAGTAGAGGCAGCCCTCTATGTGGCAGGCCGCCCCCTAGACCTGAAGACATTGGGTTCCGTCATAAAGACTCGATCTAAAAGAAGGGTTCAAGAAGTGGCGAGGGCGCTCGTGAAAGAGTATGAGAAACGCAACACTGCCTTGGAAATCTTGGAACTAGAGGACAAACGCTTCGTTATGCAACTCAAGGCTGAATACGCGCCTGGGGTTCGAAAGCTGTCCATAAGACCCCTCCTCACTCCGGGCCCGCTGAAGACTCTGTCCTACATCGCCTATCGGCAGCCTGTGCTCCAAACCCAGGTTGTTGACGTGCGGGGACGCCACGTCTATGGTCACCTCAAACAGCTGGAGGACATGGGGTTGATCGACCGTGAAAGGGTTAAAAAAACGAATGTTCTGCGAACCACGGATTTCTTCGCTGACTACTTCAGTTTGAGCCGTAACCTTCGAACCATGAAAAGCCAGCTCGGGGGCATATTCAAGGGAATCGCCAATTCCCAAGAGCCTTAAATCCCCAGACGGGTTACTTGGCCTTATGTTGCAAAATAAACAGTGTATCTAAGGGCCTTGAAGCCCGTGCGTTCAGGATCAGTTCGAAGGTCGGGGTTCAGGTTCAACCAGCTTCAGAGTTTTTATTCCCTTCTTGCACCGCGAAACTTTTCCGCCATCTTCTTCAAGAGGCATTTTATGTTTTCTCCGTCGCCATACACGAGCATGTACCCGTTCTCCTGCATTCGGCACGAAAGTTTTCTTTCCTCGGCGAACCTTTCTATGTCTTCCCGAGGGGTTTCCTCCGAAACTCGAACTCGAACCCAACGCTTGTCTCTCGGGAGACCCGGAACAAACCTCGAAGGAACCGTCACGTCCTCTTCGTAGACCCCTCTTCTGGCCCTCTCTAGCTTCTTCATCCACTGGTCCACATGTTCTAATCCAAGTTTTTCCTGCGCCGCAAAGACGAGGTACGATTCGACGTTTCCCAGGTACCCTTCAATTCTGGGAAGGTTTTCTTTCCGGGTGGGGTCCGCTTTTAAGATCTGTATCATGGTCTTGGCGGAGCGGAGGTCCTTCATCACTTCAGCTGGAATAGTCTCTCCCCTCTCCCGGAGTTCGGTAAGTAAATCGGCCAGCACCTTCCAGAGCCCTTCATAACCCATCTTTCCCGCCGCCTTGGCTAACAGAACAAGGAGATTTTTTCCGAAGCCCCCACCCTGTGTTCCTTCAAGGCCAGATCATTCGGACTGACACCTAAGGCCAAGGCCAGCAGCTCCGGGTAGTGGAGCACCGGGATGTCGAACTTCTCCCCAAACTTCCTCTCTATTCTGGGCTGGTTGGTGTCAAACATCAGGTGGCAGAAGGGACATACGGTTATGAGCGCCTGAGCCCCCGCCTCCTTGACGTTGCGGAGTTTTTCCCTGATCAACTGAAGAGGGACATTGTCGTCCACACCCACTACGGTGGCGCCGCAGCACCGGGTTTCATCCGTGTAGTCTAGGCACTTGGCGCCTGTTGCCTCGATGAGTCTCTTCAGGATCGTGGGGTTTTCGGGGTCATCGAGCCCAATCTCCTTGAATGGACGGAGCAGGTGGCACCCGTAGTGTTCCGCCACCCTGAGGTTTTTAAAGGGTTTTTGGATGTTTCTTCTAATCCTTTCGAGGCCGACATCCTCCGTAAGCACTTGAACGATGTGTTTAACCTCTGTGGTTCCCTTAAACTCCAGCCCCGTCTCCTTTAAGTACCCGTTTATCCTCTCCCTCAAACCCTTGTCCACCTTAAGGCTCCTGTTCACCTTATGTAGGGTTCCGGCGCACCCGTTGCACAGGGCCATGATGGGTAAGCCCTGCTCCTCTGCCAAACAGAGGTTTCGCGCGGCTAAGGCGAGGGCCATCTCGTGGCTTATGGGGTCCAGGGGGAGGCCGCAGCAGTTGAACTGGGGCATCTCCACCAACTCTACGCCAAGCCTTTCCGCCACTTTCCTAGCGGAGACCTCGTAGCTGGGAACCCGGTAGGGGACCGCACATCCCAAGTATAAAAGGTATCTCAGCTCAGGCACCCGAGGACCCCCACTTCTCCCTCAACCGTGAAAAACCCGTGTCCCTCGTTAGCTTGGCAAGGGCTTCAAGGTCCGCCTCGGGCAGGGGAGGCAACTTCAACTCCTCCCTCTTTCTGAGCTGCAGCCTCGTGATCTTGTAAGCGTAACCCGTCCCCAGAACGTTGGAGGCTAACTCCCGGTATGCAGCCGGCACAAAGCCCTCCTTCACCGCCATGTTCCGAAGGGTCCTCAGGACCGAGGCGACCTCTACACCCTGTGGGCAACGGTCGGTGCACGTGAAGCAGGCGGCGCAGAGCCAGAGGGTGTCGCTTGAGAGGACCTTTAATCTCATCCCCAGCTGAGCCATCTGCAGGATCTGTCGGGGTCGATAGGATTCGCTGAAACGGGCGACGGGGCAGCTTGAGGTGCACGTGCCGCACTGGAAACAGATCTTGAGCGTTTCACCGCCCGGGAACCTCATAATTTCATGCCTGAAACGGGGATCTACCCTTATTGGCGCAAGGGTTTCTGGAGGCGCTTCCTCTTTCCCTGCCACCACATCTCCTCCACCGCGCTCAGAGGGGAGTCCATCTTGGTTTCAGCCTTTGATAAACCTATCGGCAACATGTTTACAGCGTACCGAACAACCTTAAGGGGCTTCCCCTATGAGTCTGATATGCCTTGTTGGATGACATGTCCACGCAAGGCTTCTAGAAATTTTGGTGAAAAGGGGGTTTATTCACAATCCTTCCCAACACACCAGACAAACGTTGCTGAACATCGCGCCTGAGGTAGCGACCCAAGAAACAGTTATATACGCCCCCACCCTCTAACTCTACGCAAAAAGGTAGAAGGTACCAGCCATGAGTGTGTTTGCAGTGCCCGGGGCTTATGATCGGGCCATCACCGTGTTTTCCCCGGATGGACGCCTCTTCCAGGTAGAATACGCCCTGGAAGCGGTAAATCGCGGAGCCACCATTTTGGGAGCCACCTGCCTCGAAGGGGTTGTGTTAGGGGCGGAAGAGCAGATTCAATCAAATTTGCAGGACCCTGACTTTGGTTGGAAGCTTTTCGAGGTGGATGAGCACCTCGGGGCGGCGGTGGTCGGACTGGGATCCGACGCCCGCGTTCTCATCGACCAAGCGAGGATCTACGCCCAAAGCAACAGGCTAACGTACGACGAACCCATCGACGTGGAAGTCCTTACGAAGCGCATCGGAGACATAGAACAGATGTATACCCAACACGCGGGGGTTAGGCCCTTCGGGGTCTCGATCATCTTTGGTGGCGTCGACAAAACTGGAAGCAAGCTGTTCACCACCGACCCGAGCGGCACCTACAGAGGCTACAAAGCCCACACGGTAGGGGTGGGTCGTGAAACCGTGGAAACCGTGCTAAAAGAGGAGTATCAGGAAGACATGAAACTCGATGAAGCAGTTAAGCTCGTCATAAAGTGCCTCATGAAGGCCCTCGAGGCGCGTGGTGAGAAGCCGAGGGTCAAAATTGCGATGATCCCGCTGGATACAAGAAGGCTCAGGCTCCTGACTGACGAGGAAATAGGGGCTTACACGAAGGACCTGTGATCTGAAGACCCCGCAAAACATTTAACTCAGGACACTGAGGTGCCTAACCGTTTCCTGCTTCAAAGCGTACTTCGAGGTGTGTGTGTGAGCGAACGTTACACCGTTGCGCGACTTGCACGATTAGGAGAACACTTCGAGGTTCTCGTCAAGCCCGAGCCTGCCCTCTCCTTTCGGCTTGGAAAGATCACGTCGGTCTCCCAGGTGCTGGTCACCGAAACCGTGTTCCTCGACGCGGGCAAGGGTTTGAGGGCGTCGGAAGAAAAGCTGCGAAACGCCTTTGGAACTGAGGACCCCCTGGAGATAGCCAAGGTGATCCTGACGAAGGGCACGCTGCAGCTGACCGCGGAACAGAGGAGGCAGCTCACCGAAGACAAGCGGAAACAGATAATTTCCTTCATATCCCGTCAGTGCGTCGACCCGAGGACGAACCTTCCACACCCCCCCACCCGCATAGAGCAAGCCATGGGGCAGATCCACTACTCCATAGACCCCTTCACGAAGGCGGAGGAACAGGCGACAGAGATCATAAAACTCTTGCGCCCAGTCCTACCCTTAAAAATGGAGCAGGTCTCCGTGGCTATCCGCATTCCCCCTGAACACGCGAGCAAAGTCTACGGAACCGTCAAGGGCTTCGGCACGATTAAGCGCGAGGAGTGGAAGGCCGACGGGTCATGGTACGCGGTTGTGGAGTTGCCCGCGGGATTATATGGTCCTTTACTGGAGAAACTGGGGGAGAAAACTCGTGGCAACCTTGAAGCGAAATTGATTAAATAGTCTTGCATACATGGAGAAGATGTAGGAAGGAGGTGTATGGATATATGCCTATTTCTTGTGAAAAGAGACAGCTCGTAACTCCAGGCGACCTGCTCGCGGAGGGCGATTACACGGCGGGCGAAAACACCTACAAAGAGGGCGTGAAGATCTACGCGACACGGTTGGGGCTCGTCGACTATGAGGACCGAAGGCTGCACGTCGTTGCCTTAAAATCCTTCTATGTTCCCAGAGTCGGTGACTTGGTCATCGGGAAGGTGGTGGAGGTGAACTTCAGCGGCTGGATTCTAGACGTCAGGGCCCCCTACCTGGCGACGCTCAGGGCGTCGGACACGCTGAATCGACCCTTTAAACCCCAGAGGGACGATCTGCCCTCCATCTTTGACGTGGGAGACCTCATCCTTTGCGAGATAGTCGCCTATGACCGAACCCGCGATCCTCTGTTAACCGTTCGCGAACCGGGTCTAGGGAAGATCACGCGGGGGCGGATTGTAGAAGTTACCCCAACCAAGATCCCTCGAGTCATCGGAAGGAAGGGCTCCATGGTGAACATGCTGAAGAAGGAGACCGGTTGCCAAATCACTGTCGGCCAAAACGGCAGAATCCTCGTCAGCGGCAGAACCCTCGAGGACGAGCGGCTCGCCGTCATGGCCATCCGAAAGATCGAGGAAGAAGCCCACACGAGAGGTTTAACCGATCGCGTAACCGAACTGATTCGAAAAGAGAAAGGAGAAATTGAACATGCCCAAAAAGGTGCCTGAAAAGACAACTGAAAAAAAGCCTGAAAAGCTGGTCGACGAACAAGGCGTTCGCTTGGACGGGAGAAAGTCAGACGAGTTGAGACTGACGAAAATCGAAGTCGGCGTCCTCAGCAACGCTGACGGATCCGCGTACATCGAACAGGGAAAGAACAAGATTCTTGCCGCGGTGTACGGCCCCAGAGAGATTCACCCCAGACACTTAGCCCTGCCGGATCGAGCCTTGCTTCGCTGCCGGTACCACATGGCGCCCTTCTCGGTGGAGGAGAGGAAGTCCCCCGCTCCCTCGAGGAGAGATATGGAGATCTCCAAGGTGGTCCGGGAGGCCCTGGAGCCCTCCGTCTTCCTCGAGTACTATCCACGGACATCCATCGACCTCTTCACGGAAGTCCTGCAGGCAGATGGAGGAACCAGGTGCTCAAGCATCACCGCCGCCTCCCTCGCCTTAGCCGACGCCGGGATTCCCATGCGGGACCTAGTTGCCTCGTGCGCGGCCGGAAAAGTAGATGGGTACTTGGTGCTCGACCTCAACGACTCGGAGGACAAAGAGGGCGAGGCCGATGTCCCCTTGGCGTTTACGCCTCACCTAAATGCCGTAACCCTGCTTCAGATGAACGGAATGTTGACCCTCGAGGAGTTTGAGCAGGTGGTGAAACTAGCCCTCCAAGGCTGCAAGCAGCTTTACGCCCTTCAAAAGGAGGCTTTGAAGGCGAGGTACGTCGCCGTTCAAGAGGAGGTGGATGAGGAGTGACACCCTCCGTCATAACCTCCCGCGTGAGGCAGAAACAGATTGCCCAGTTGATTTCCGGTGGAAAGAGGCTGGACGGCCGGGGTTTAACAGACTACCGTAAGGTTCAGCTGGAGAAGGGAATCATCGAACGCGCCGAAGGCTCCGCTCGAGTGCGTCTGGGCAAAACAGAAGTAATGGTGGGCGTGAAAATTGAGGTTGGCGAACCCTTCTCAGACACGCCCAACCAAGGGGTTCTCACCGTCAACGCTGAGCTGGTGCCCTTGGCTTCACCCACCTTTGAGGCGGGTCCACCTGGCGAGGATTCTATAGAGCTGGCAAGGGTGGTTGACAGGGGCATACGGGAGTCCGAGGCTATCGATATGGAGAAAATGTGCATCGTGCCGGGGAAGAAGGTTCTCGTGGTCTTCGTCGACGTTTACGTCCTCAACCACGACGGAAACCTCATAGACGCCTCGGCCATGGCGGCACTAGCCGCCCTCCTCACCGCCAAGGTCTTCAACTACGAGGTGAAAGACGGTGAAGTCAAAATAAAGCCGGGGTACACACAACTTCCTGTGAGCAACTACCCCGTGGCGGTCACCCTTGCCAAGATCCAAGACCAGCTCGTGGCGGACCCGTCGCTGGAGGAGGAAGAGGTCATGGACGCCAGGCTCACAGTTACCTTAGAGAAGGACGGGAAGGTCTGTGCGTTGCAGAAGGGTGGATCCGGCGTCTTCACCACGGAGGAGATTCTGGAGGCCGCCAAGATGGCCCAAGAAAAGGCTGGAGACCTGCGAAAAATCGTGGTAGAAGGCTGATGGGTCGCCGAAGGAAGACGAAGAAGGTCGGCCCGACCAGGGGGCTTGGAGCCCGCTACGGGGCCACCGTTAGAAAACGAAACGTCCAAGTTCTCGTGGAGATGAAGAAAGACCACAAGTGCCCCCAGTGCAGCTCCGAGTCAGTCCGAAGAGTAAGCGTGGGCATTTGGAAGTGTAAAAAGTGCAACTTCACCTTCACAGGGGGCGCCTACACTCCCTTCACCAAGCTCGGCGAGGTGGCCAAGCGCTCGGCAAAGGGCGGGTCGCCCTGACAGGTTTCCGCGGGCGAGAAGAGAGTGATCCTGATCACCACCTCCCGGAGGCCCACGAGGGGGATGAGAACCCTCTGCCGCGACCTCGCCCACTCCATCCCCCGCGCCACTCGCATCAACCGTGGCAAACTGAACCTCAGCGGGGTAGCCGAGAAAGCTCTGGAGTCCAACGCCGACCGGATTGTCATCCTTGATCGGTGGAAGGGTGGGCCCGGAAAAGTCGAGTTCTTCCAAGTCGGTTCGGGGGGCCTAACCCCGGTTCCACCCATGTTCTACGTCGCAGGTGTGCGGCTCCAAAGGGAATTTAAGGCAGGAATCCGGCCTCCCCGCGACCTTGTCGTAACCACGCCGCCCGAAGGGCCTCCCGAAACCGAGAAAATCGCAGAGTCCCTGGCAAGTTTTCTCCAGATTCCAGTGTCAACCGTGGCGGAGGCTGCCTCAAAATATCCTGCTTCCATGCACGTTTCATCCGGCCCTTCAGGCCTCACCCAAATCACCTTTCTGCTCCTTCCCGAGGCGTTGGAGGTGGGTCCCCGCCTCACCCTGTCGCACACAGCGTGGGAGATTCGAAGATGATGGCCCGAACCGTTATCCGCCTAAACTTCCCCTCCGAGGAGCATTCAAGAATCGTGCTCCGCGCGTTGAAGCCTGAAACAGAAACCGCGCCGACCCGGCGTTCCAAGATTCGCGTCCGAAGGGATGGCAAGGAATTAATTCTGAGCTTAGAGGCAAAGGACACTTCCGCCCTAAGGGCCGCCGTCAATTCGTATCTACGCTTCGTGTACTTGGCCAAGACCACCTTGGACGTTGCTGAGGCCCTGAGGTAGATGCCTTAATTATTTTCTTCAACAGAGCAGGATTAGGGCTTAGTTGCTCTAACAAGTATAAAAGGGGAATATTAAGAAGACCGGCTGGCCGAAACGGCCCTCTCGGCTACCTGAACGGACATCAAAAGGTCGTCGAGGGTGGCTATGAAGGTCTCAAGCCTCCTTTCGCACTTCACTAGGGTGAGCACCTTTGACCCCTTTCTGGTCGTTTTGACGGTTAACCCGGCGGGGGCCTTCACGTTATCCGGGGAGACGGCCTTAGCCACAGCTTCCGCTTCCCTGGCGTTCTTGTAGGAGAGGGTGATTCGGGCCTCCAATCTGCGGTCCTCACTGTGTACTGGCGTTACAGCAGCTTCATTTCCTTGGGCAGTTTTCCCACTCTTTTCCTAAATTCCTTCGGCCAATTTTCTGGGTCGAGCCCCTTCTGGGCCAGAAAGGCGACCATCCACCTCTCTAGGCCGATGCCCGTGCATCCGGTCCAGACTTCTCTGCGCGATGCTGTCTTGAACTTCCAGGCGTCGCTGAACTTGGTCCCGGCAACTGTTAAGTTTTGGAACTCCAGCCATTCGCTCTCCTCTCGGCTGCCTCGGAAGGGAAGGTACGCCTCATAGTCTACCGTTCCCACTTCTCTCGCCCCCTTGAATTCAACCTCTCCGGCCTGTTCCATGTACCAAGGCACCACCCACGCCATCCTCCACTCCAGGTCTAGGATGTGATTGAAGATGTGTCTATACCGGTCCATCACTTGATCCTTGATCTCCAGCGCCTGCTCCTTCGTGCCCATCCAGATCACCTCGATCCTGTGGAACTCCGTATCCCTCTCCAGGCCCTTCAGGCCGCCGGACTCCCATCGGTAGCTCGTCCCACTGGCGTCCCAGACCTTTATGGGCAGGTCCTCATCGGGTATCAGCTTCTTCTCGAAGAACCAGTAGAAGGGGGGGCACTGGGCGAAACACATGCCGCCGATAGGGGGCGTCAACTTATTTTTCAGTAAATCCAGAGGAATTTGGTTCGTAACCTTGACGTAGTCCACGAAGTCCTCCCATTCTTGGGGATCCCACTTTTCCGCCCGGGAAACGTAGTAGAAAGCGTTTGCCGACCCCGGCATGTGGCCTGTCCTGAGCCAGATGTCCAGCGGGGTCATCTTGGGCAGTAAGACCTCTTCAAACTCCAGGGGTTTTAACAGTTCCTCTTGGGCTATCTCGTGCATGGTTCGCATGATTCTTGTGGACGTGGGGGTGTGGAGCCACTCGCCGGCCGCGATCCTCTTTATCCACCCCTTCTTCTCCATCTCTTCCGTGGGATCTCCCTTCCAAGCCATTTTCTTCCTTGGGCCCTGCCACAACAGCTCCCAATGCTCCGCCTTTCCTCCGTATTCTTGGGCGGCGATCTTCTCATCTATTCGGTCTAGGGTTCTCTCCACGTACCGGTCTTCAAGGGCTTGAGAGTCCAAGTTTTGAAGCCTTATCCACAACTCCCCATCTTTTTCTTTTATCTCCTTGACCCAAGGAACCTTCACCTCAATCCCGGCCTTCGGCTTTCTCTCAGGCTGATACCGGATCTCGTAATCCTCCACGAAGATGTCCCTGACGCCGACTTGGTGGCTCTTTCCCAGCTTTTCTCCAAGATAGGTTCTCAACCGGAGCAGGGCGTCGTGGGGGCGGAGGTACGTAGTTCCCTCTACCGTCACGGTCAGATGGTTCCCCGTAACCCTCCACCGCGTGAGCCTCGATCCCTCCTTCTCGGCGGGGACGCCCCTTCTAAATAACACGGGATTTATCTCCTTTGCCACTATATTGGGCAGCTCTAATTTGAGAAAACTTACGTCCCTGCTAAACTCCAAGCGGCCCCTTAGACGAAACTCCACGAAACAACCTCCCGCAGGCTGAACCGGGTCTCTGAAGCGTCATCCCCCGCGGGCAGCTTTCGGGTGAACCCCATTCCAGACGCCTCAAAAGTACAATTGAATTCTAACTTATATAAGCACCTAACCTTTTTCCTACTAAAAAAGGGGAATAGGGGTCTCCTCGTCCTGAGCCCATGGTTGGTTATGCAAGCAGGTGGAAACCGTGTATTGTGTAGGTTTATCCGGAAAAGTTAACCTCTTATTTTCCTCTACTTCTGAGAAAGAATGTTATGATGAGGGATGGAAATAGGCATCCTCTTAGACTCATGTTTGTTAATTTCTGACAGAAAGTTGAAAAAATTGTAATATGCGATTATCTTGGGGATTTATCTTGTCAATTCTCTGACGAGAGTAAAAATAGTGAAAACAAAACATTCAGTGATTCTACGCGCAATCTTCTAATGGGCTTTCATGCATGCTTTAGGAAAGTTGAAAGATTTCTTTTGCGTTTTGTGTAGTTGCTTCGGCCAGTTCATCTAGTAAGATTCCCTTGAGCTTTGCAATTTTTTCAGCTATGAAAGGGATATAGGCCGGTTCGTTTCTTTTTCCCCGCATATCGTAGGGAGCAAGCCAAGGGCTGTCAGTTTCGAGAAGAATCTTGTTCAAGTCTATCCACTTGGCAATTTCATGTAGTCTGCGGGAGTTGGGAAAGGTAACGGGCCCTGCAAAGGATATGTAAAATTTTGACTTTACGCACTGTTCAGCCATTTCTTTGCTCCCTGAGAAGCAGTGCATTATGCCATCTATTTTTCCTTTGAATCTTGACAGTATTTCAAGAGTGTCGGCATGCGCTTCTCTGTCGTGGATTACAACCGGTAACCCTAACTCTTCGGCCAGAAACAGTTGAGCTTCGAAGGCTTCCTTCTGGGCCTCTCTGGGAGAAAGGTTTCGGTAGTAGTCCAGTCCAATCTCACCGATGGCTACAACCTTTGGACTTTCAGAAAGTTCCTTTAGGCTGTCCAAGACGTTTTCGTTAAACTGACTGGCGTTGTGAGGATGAATTCCTACGGTTGCGTAAAGCCCCTCATGCTTTTCCGCTAATCTAATGGCTTCTCTGCTGCCGTCAACATCAAACCCAATGTTCACTATGTATTGCACATCGGCCTCTCTGGCTCGACTTATCACCTTTTCCCTGTCTTTGTCAAAACTTGCCCATTGAAGATGAGCGTGAGTGTCGACTAACATGTTTCAGCCCTAAGGTTGGTGAACCCTGATGTAATGGGCCTAGACCTCTACGATCTCGCACCGCAGTTTCTTCACGACACCCTCGGCCTCCGTCGGGTTGACCTTCAACGTGAAGAGCTTCCCAGGGGTTCGAATCTTCAGCTTCACCACCCTCTTCAGCCGCTTCACGGCGCAGTACTCTGCCCGCTCAGAGAGCCGGACAAACCTTTCCACATCCATGACTTCTTCAGGCACACTAGACACCTCAGCCGATCAGGCGAAACCTCTAGGTAAGCCATTAATTATTTGGCTTTCACTCTTATCTGTTATGGTTACCGTGAACCGCGGTTCTTGAACATGAGACAACCGAACTCACGCGTGTTCTCCTGTCGCAGAGCACCTTTTTGAGGGTTATAAGGTTTATGCAGAGACATTTGGCTGGTCTATTCTTATTCCAAGCCATTGACCTACAGATGAGAGATGACCTTTAAGCGTGATAATTTTAAATGTGGGAAGAGGGAAGAAGTATAACTTGAGGGTTTTGTTCATGAGGCAGGAGGCGGAAAACTGGTTTAGACAGGGTAAGGCAGATATGAAAACAGCTAGGGATTGCTTAAACGCGGGCAATTACTATGCGGCGGCTTTCTTTAGCCAACAAGCCGTTGAGAAGGCTTTAAAAGCTTATTTCATCATCCAACGCGAAGATATCCCGCCTAAAACTCATAACCTCTTGGATATCTGTCTGGAGCTTGGAGTCCCGGAGGAATTTCTCACCACCGCGCGGGAATTGACCCCTGAGTTCATCATCACGAGGTACCCCAACGCCGCTGGCGGCGTCCCAGCTGAGCTGTATGATGAAAGATCTGCCACAGAAATTCTGGAAAAAGCTGAGAGGTTTTTCAAATGGATAAAAACCAAGATAAGGCCATAAAGGAGTTCATCTCGCGGGTCAAAGGGCGGTTTCAACCGAAGGAAGTGCTCCTCTTCGGTTCACGGGCCAGAGGAAACCACTGGAAAGGGAGCGACTACGACATCGCCATTATCTCAGAAAAGTTCAAGGACATCGATTTTAGGGAGAGGATCATCATGGTTTACGAACTGGTGGAGGAGCCGCTTAACGTCGAAGTTCTCTGTTACACACCGGAAGAGTTCGAGAAGAGAAAGGACGAATTATGCATCGTGAGAAAGATCTTTGAAGAAGGCGTTTCCGTCTGAACACCGAAAAAGGCTTAGATTAAGAAAGGACATTATGTTCACCCTTAATTGTCTACTAGCCTTTCAGGGCCCTCTTCAGGGTCTTAACGTTCTCTTGCCACTCTGTGTCGCCCTTAGTCCAAGGTGTCGCCACCAGAGAAAGCCTGACCGCGTCGATGGCCTTCCCGTAGAAGGCGCTCCCGGCTACGGTGACTATTCCGTGTCTCTCGATGAGCTGGTTGGCGAACTTTTCTCCGTCGACTCCATTGGTTCTCACGAGGGCGTAGAGGGCGCCGAACTGGCCGTTCCCGGGGAGAATGAGGGGCAAGTTCTCCTCCATGAGGCTGGTCAGCCTGTCGGCTAGGATGCGGCAGGTCCACTCGTGGGTTACGGGCTTGTCCAAGAACATCTGGAGGGCGTGGGCGCCGACGGTGAAGGAGGGAGTGGGGCTGCTGAGGTTCTCTCGGCCGATGATGGAGTTCATGACGGCCACCCAGCGGGGGCTGGCGGTTCCGAAGCCGAACCTCAGGCCGGCCATAAGACAGGTCTTCGAGATGCTCGAGAGGATGCACATACTCAGGTAGTGTTTCTCGGCGACCCTCCGGAAGTCCTCCAGCCTTCTCTTGAGGAACTCCCTGTCGAACTCCGCCTTGGTGGAGGTCAACCTCAGGATCGTGAATATGTAGGGCGCGTCCCAGATCACGCCTCCCTCCCTCTCCTCCATGAGGCGGGCAACGGCCTCCAGGTCCTCGGATGAGACGTAGCCCGTAGGGTTGTTGGGCATGCTCAGGTAGAAGACTGAATCCTCCGTGACCTCCTCTTCTGCGTGTCCCATGTCGAGGGACAGGTCCTCCCTCACCTTAATCCTGGCCTCCCGGCAGCCGTTTTCCCCAACTATGCCTGAGATTGACGAGTAGTCCCACCGGGGCAAGAACACGGTCCTCCCGGGCCGGATTGATCGGAGGGCGGCGGTCATGCACTGCTGTCCCCCAGCCGTAACAATCACCCTGTCAGTGTCCTCTTCCCCCAGCGGGACCCCGTGGACCTCCCGGAAATACCGAATCACCGGCTCCTTGACCTGGTCGGTGCCGCCTGTGGGGGAATAGGCCAGACCGCCCGGATGAGGGTAGAAGGCGTCCACGATCCCCATCTTCAGCGCCTCCGCCACAACCCGCAGTTCCCCATCCAGTCCTTCGTTCACTTCAATGTCCACCTTCTTGAAGAGGTCAAGGCGATAGGGCAGCTTCCCCACGTTTCCACTGCTGAAGTCGACGATGGGCAGTCCTCGGCCCTCCCTCTCCGCCGCCTTCGCCATGGCGTCCCTGATCGCTGATGGAGCTGGTGACAGGCGCAGAAACTCCTGTTTGGCCTCGTCTTTCATGGTTCCTCGTTCTCCGGATGTGTACCAGAATAGTGCAGCCATCCATTTAAAATACTAATCTCTCACTCCTCATCAATTTCCCGTGGTCATGAGCATCCCCTTGGCCCTCTCCATGTTCCGCGATGTTACTCCTCCCCTCGTGAACATCATGTACATCAGCTCAGTCATCACCTACAACCTGTCTCCACTCCACCTCTGCCTCGTCCTCACAGTCGGGTACTACAAGCCGAAGGTCCACAAGGTCTACCGCCGCCTCATACCCCTCTTCACACTTTACTACCTAATCGGCCTCCTCACCAGCCTCGCCATGATAAGCCTATAACCCAAAGCCCCTGTCTATAGTTTTCTGGTTCGTGGTTGAATGAAAAATGAGGACGAGACGAGAATCAGCGCACAACATCGTTCTACTTTTAGAACAGGGTGTTCCAATGAGTAGAATTATTAGGGTGGCCTTAATAGGTGGAATTATCCGGGTGCGAGGGGTATCAGTTGATATTTCCACCAGTAAATAATGTTATTCCTCCAGATAATCCTATTGCTCCACCTTATTACTCTACTGTCCAAATTGTGATTGTGTTTGTTTTTACATTTTTAATCGAGGGAACGGTACTATGGTTTTTGATTAACAGATTTCTCAAGCCGAACCCAAGGTTTAAGCCTCGTCAAATCCTTATCCTAGTCTTAATCGTCAACATGATAACCTTCTTTTTAGGTAACTACGTCTTGATTCCATTCATAGCATCGCTACCCTAGGCGACTATGTTAAGACTCCCTAGAGATAATACAGAAACCAGCTTTTAGGCAATACTACGAGTACCGTTCCAAAGCGGAACTAGAAATGAAAGGGCTGTCACAAAAGACAACATCTTTCTATTTTCCATGTTTGTCTTTTCCCATTGTTTAATCAACTGATTAATTTGAAGAAACGCAACTAAAAACGCTAATATGAAAAAAACCACGATAATAACGAATTGAGTCGTGACAAAGGAAATTAGGTTCGGACCGAAATCTGGAAGAGCAGTACCCATAATCGCTAAAGAGAGTATGATGAGGAGTATACTTGGGATTAAATCACTTCTGTCTTTTGACGACATACTGATTCCGATACTTTGTCTTGTACAAAGATAAGCTTTACTAAGTCAAGTTGAGTCTAATTCTTTTTGGCAAAAGTTTTGAAACTAACCAAAAAGCGAAAATCAAAATTGCAAGCATCACAAAAGCACCATCTACGAATCCAGTAACGTATAGTCCATGGTTCTCCAGAAGATAAGGTCTGATTTGTGTGTAATATGAGAGAGTTGCCATTACAGGAATGAAAAGAAACCAAAACAACTTCTTAGCTAACCAATCTAATAACTGTCGTACAGTAATGTTAGACCGAGCTCTCCTTCGCGAAGTCGTGTATTCTCCGCCTGACATATTCTGCTCGGTCATATCTTACTATGTTAGAATGTTTATGTAGTTTTATCACAGAAAATATCACTAAATATTCGACCAAAAAAGACACCTTTTTGCAAATAAAACGCTTTTTGAACCCATAACGAGTCAAACGAGTGAGTAGAAAATAAATATATGCAGATTTATGCAGATTTATGTTAATTCTACCTTAAAGCAATAAGGCAATAAGGCAAAGTGGACATGTTTTTTGGCTGTTTCTTCTCCAGTACATTTAACAACCTAAACCACACTAAACTTTCAGTGTATTAGATCATAAGACAAGTGTGTTCTCCCGTGTAGGGATAGTGCGTCTTCCTGCTAACCTGTTGATCGAAAAAAGTTTGGTGGGCCGGACAGGATTTGAACCTGCGACCTTACAGCCCACAAAGGGGTTTCTGCACGTCAAGCAGATGTCCTACCGGGCTAGACTACCGGCCCCAAACCTTACAGACCAACTTTATCCTTATTAACTTTCCCGGCAAAACCTTAATAGCCTTCCCCGCGACGTGAACTTGAGGGGCGGGTAGATCAGTTTGGAATGATCGCAGCGTTGGCATCGCTGAGGTCCGGGGTTCAAATCCCCGCCCGTCCACAAAAATCGAACATTTGTTCTATAAGTAGAACGATTGTTCGATGAGAGATCCGTTTCTGTACCCGGGTTTGCGTGTCCTTCTATTGTTTTTCAATGAACCGTATCGAGAGTTTCATTTGAGAGAGATACCAATTCATATCGTTGTAACGTGTCTATAAGCACCTGTTCAGTAGTTTTCTTTCTTAGACGTGATACGAAGCCCGCCTTAACACGGCTTTTATGCAGTTTCTGGCAAGCTGTAGAAGAGAAGGTGTGGGCCTTGGTGCGGAGTTCGTTGGAGGTTACGTACAACATTCTGTCCCTGTGCCAAGATGGGGAGAACTCCAGTACCCGGAAGTGATCAGGATGGCTCCATGCATCCTTCTCTTTGATAAGGCGGGCAAGCTCGTTGGCATGGTCAAAGACGGGATACTGATGGACGAGAAGGGCAGGGAGGTCAGGGAAATAGCCGACCAATCGATCAAAGTTTCGGATCTGATCAAAGAGTTAGTGCAGCGGAAGGTCTCCGGTTACGTGGCTTGATCTTCCGGAGCGACAAGGTGTGGTTTCTCCTTTCTCTTTCATGTCTATGCGATCGATGAAAATAACGAGATAAATATTATGAAAAACCCGTGAAGGATAGGCCCTCGCACTACTGTTCCAAAACCTGCTCCACGAGTATGACCCAGCGGAGTGTGGGTCTCCATTCGCTTGTCCGTATTTTACCGTTTTTTCAGCTCCATTCTTAATGGGCATCGAAAAAGCTAAAACCGGAGGGCGGTAATCTCAATACCGTGATGCCGATGTCAAAAGAGGATAAGATGTTAGAGGAGCTGAAGCGAATCAGACAGTTGCTTGAGCCTAAGCCCACCCCACCGCCACCAAAAGGACTATGGAACGAGTTCATGGACTTCCTCTCAAAATACAAGGTCTTGGGTCTCGCCGTTGCCTTTATCCTTGGCTTGTACCTCGGCGAGTTGGTGAAGGCGCTCGTCAACGACCTGATCATGCCCATAATCCAGTTGGCTGTGCCCGGCGTTCAATGGGAGAATATAGAACTCGGCCCCTTCCGCGTCGGAAATTTTGTAGGAGCCTTGATCACCTTCCTAATCGTCGCCTTCGCAATCTTCGTAATAGTGAAAATCGCGAAGCGATGGGGTATAGAGTAAGGCCGGTGCACGAGATCCATTTTGGATGAGGCCACCAAACCTCCGCGACCGAGGAAGTCCCGCACAAACCGACACAATCCTGTGACTTGGCTATTGTAGGGTTTTAGCGGCCTTGTCCAAGCAGCCCCTCAAATACTTTCTGAGCGCTATGTAATTCACAATATCCTCTCATATTTTTTTATCTAGTTTCTCCTTGATTAGTTAGTAATCATCACCGTGACTGATGGCTTATCTTTGACGCTTGCTCTCCTCGCATGCCCCAATTGCTTCTGGGCACATCGTGAATAATTATGGTCAGCCACTCCGGCTTCACTCCAATTTCCTCAAAGGCCTTCGTTATCCCCTTGATCAGCTTCTCCTTCTGCTCTTCACTTCGGCCTTCCCACATTTCAACCTGAACCACTGGCATCTCTTCCCCACCTGCTCTAGAATCCTTTTCTTCCCTTATTTGATTTTTGTCGGTGCATACCTACAAAATGCTCAGTTAGCTTTTGAAGACTTGTTCCATCAGGTGCGCATGCTGGTCTCCTAATTTGAACTTGACAGCCATTACCATCCTCATTACCTTGTACATATTTGCTGCATATAAAAGTAGGGGGCGATCCTTGATGAGTGTAGTCTATGCCTTATCGTTTTATTCCGTTATTCTTACGGTAAAGAGGCGTAGAGGGGGCTTAACGGGTAGAGGTGGCCAAAAGCTTTGTCAGGGTTACGACGGTGGTTACAGCTGCGAGATCAACACCTGTTTTTCCCGGCGAGAAACTGAAAGGCTGCTATGTATTTTGTGTTCATAAATCATAGAAATGTTTAGATTAATTCACTTTTCCCTGTCACCTATCTTCCATTCACTTATCCGGCTTAAGTTTATCTAGGGGTTCCCCGAGCACTTTCAACTCACCACATTTGAAGCCTATTAAATTATAGGGGTCTAACCTTCCATGTGTTCAGAAAAATAGTCCTAACTTTTTTAAATAAAGCAGAGGTTTATTACCTTGCCCTTCACTGGAGTCCTAGACCAGCAAGAAGGGGCCGTGGTCCAGTTTGGTCTAAGATTCCTGCCTGGGGCGCAGGCGGTCCGGGGTTCAAATCCCCGCGGCCCCACCACGCGGGGAATGGGACATTTTGATTCATTTATGTTTCCTGAAGATTTTGCCTCCATCCTCGTATTCTCCTGTGACGTACTCGAAACCGGCTTCCACAAGTTCACATGCTTCCTTAATGGTCTCTGCAACTCTGACATGGAATTCGTCTTCCTTGAAGCTTATAAGCTGAGTGTACAGGAGCGTTGAGTTTATGCTTTTGTGGCCTAGAAGCTGCTTCACGTATAGGATGTCCTTCGTCTTATGGTATTCCATGGTTGCCTTCCAGTGGCGTAGAGTGTGGAAGGTTATGCAGTTTATGCGTGGATTCTGTAGTTTGTTGGCGATTCTTTTCCGTTGCCTCCGGAAGCTCCTTCCAAGATGTCTAAGAGATCCAGCAAATACTTCTTGCGATGTCCTTGGTAACGCCCTGAGCATAGCGATTAACTCGGCGGAAATTTTTAGAACTCTTGGGTCGCTTCCTTTCTCCGGCGTGACGGATATGGTTCTAGTTTCAAAGTTGAAGTCTATCCATTCAAGCTGCCAAGCTTCTCCGCTTCTCACACCTGTATCCTTAAGGAGCTTCAGGAAGGTAGAGGTTTTTCGGTTGCATCCAGCGATCAGTTGGTTAACCTCTTCCTCTGTCGGGATGAAGGGCAACTTTCTAACTCGGTTGTATTTTGGTGGCTTCCATGTTTCTCCAAGCATTTTAAGGAAAGTTGTGTAGAGTGTGACGGCGTGTTCTTTTGTGGTTGTGTTCCACCCTTCCTGTTTCGCTATGGTGAGTTTCACGTTCTCCGGGTCTAGTAGGTCTGCGCCTCGTTTACATAGGGTTTTAAGAAGCCTAAGGTTTCGGGTGATTGTGGATTCGGCGTAGCCTTCCTTTTTCATCCACCACATGAACTCTATGATTTTGCCTTTGGTGGTTGCTTCGTCTATGCTTGTGCTCTCCCGCTGAGCCTGTTCTTGTCGGGTTTCCACTGTGGCCAAGTTTTTCGCCCCTTTTGGCTGGGACGCATATTTGGCGTTACTATCTTTGTAAGGTAAAGTATTTAACTGTTTTCCTATTTTTGTAAGGTTATGAAGTCCTACATCTTCAGCGAGCATGAACGAACCATCTTGAGGAGTTTCGTTAAGGGAGAGACGCCTAGAAACAACCCTACGGTTATGCAAGTTAAAAGCAGAATGAAAAGCTGGAACCTTCTCAGAGAAGATATTGGACTCTATTCGGTTCTCGCTAAAATGTTCACTGAATCTAAAACCGCAACTTCTACATAGATACCGTTGAATAGGGCCTTGGTTAGTGTAGCGTAAACCATCTTTGAAAACCTTAGAATTTCTACATTCTGGGCATTTGGGGGGCTGTGCGGGTGGAGGCCCTAACTCCAACTTCCCCTTTTTAACCCGCTTTGCCAAGTATGCTTTTTCCATAGTGGAAGCAGCCACTCCCCTCGCTAGATGTTTCCCTCATAGTCTCTTAGGCAACGGTCACAGAGCCATTTTTCGCCTTGACCCGGAATTATATGAAGTCTCCCGTCTGGAGAATCGCAAATTTCACAGGGTCTTTTTAGTGTCGTTTGTGGCGCGGAAGCCTCTTTCGCGTCAGGGGTGTCAGGGGTGTCAAGGGTTATTTCTATTTTAATATAACTAGGGTCGTTAAGCTCTACAACCTTCCAAGGAGCCTTAAAGTTTTTCGCTTGTTCAATTAAAGTATAGAAAACCCTTGACACGCTTGACACGCTTGACACGCCGTCACTATATCGTATGCCCTTGAATGCAGTAACTCGGTTCTTCTCTACGGAGGCCCTAATATCGGTGACAGCTACATGCTGTGGAAGGTTCTTGAAAAACGTCGTCTGTGTTACACATGGGATTCCTCGGCTCCGACAGTAAGCGGCAAACACGTTGAAAAGTTCCTTTTTCTCAATGAAGGCGTCAGAGTCCACTTCCAAACAGTCCATGACAAAGCTGGCTATCGGCGAGGACTTCCTGATGTAGTCCTCTCTAATCTCGTCCGTAGTCTTCATGTGGCTGAAGTCGCCGTTATTTAGAAGTGTTTTAAGCGTTGACAGCGCTAAGTTCAACAGCCCTGAAAGTTCCTCTTCAGTCGTTATTTTCTCAAGTTTCCGGGGGTCACAGTTTTTTCCGTTGAACACGTTGGGGAAGGTGATTATGATCCAGCGACGGAAGAACGCGTCAGTGTCATCCATAGCCTCAGGAACCTTGTTTGCGCTGAATAGGAGCTTCGCGTAGTTGATGAAATGAAAGCTATCTCGAAACTTCTTCTCTGCCGCTAGCTGATCGGCGCCAGTTAACATCTTGAACATGCCTGTTCTCTGGAGAGCCCGATCTGGAAGGTCGGCGTAGATGTTTGCGTATTTTCCGAAGAGGTCAGCCCGGGCAAATCTTACCTCTTCAAGCTCGAACAGGTTTCGGCCACTCACGTTCTGTGGTCCTAAGAAAGTTCTAACGAGGCTCAGCCAAGTGCTTTTACCATTAGCGCCGCCGCCGACAACCATAAGCGCCTTATGAATTGGGTAACCACGATAAAGGCAATAGCCTATGGCCTCTTCTAGAACTTTGATGTCTTGTTCGCTGTTCACGATTTCTTTATGGAACTTCTTAATCTCGGGGCAGTCAGCTTCCGCGTTATAGTTCATAGGCAACTTGTTGAAAAACATGAGTTCAGGCGCGTGAGGTTTAAGCTCCATCGTGTTAATGTCCAACACGCCGTTGTTCAAGGGCAATAAGTTAGGTGATTCCTCGCGCCGCTTCACGTATGTTGAAGCCTCAACGTAGTCGGTTACTTCGCCAGCGCGGTTCTTTCGATACTCATCTCCGAGGCGCCTCTTACATTCGCGCTTAATCAAAACTTCGCCGAGAGGCTGATAATAACCATCCAGATAAACGTATATTTCCTTGCTATCCATCATAGTGGCGAAATGGTATTCACCCAAAAGTTCCTCAGCTAGAAGCGCTGGAATAAACTTGCCATCACCGTCAAAATAGTTCCCGGCAGTTATCGCCGGCTTAGTTTTCTCTTCCTTGATTAATCCGCGTTCTACCGCTATCTTTCTCGCCTCCTTGAAAAGCTCGCCTCTTAATGCCCCAGGTCCCGCCTCAGCACAATCAACCAGACCCTCTTCAACAGCCAGCCATAGGAGAGGGCCTCCACCAGTTCCATGCCTAAAACAATGCCACACATTTTTAGATGGATTAACCCAAAAATTCTGTCCAGTTTTGGAGCTATGAACTGGATGTGAACCATAATATTCGTTTCCTCTCCTATGTAACCTCGAAAGAGGGACCACTTGAAGAATAGCTAAGTTAATGTTTGACCTCTTCTCCTGCCTTGCCATGGCTTCAACTTGTTCTATCTCCCGGTCTGGAACAACATATTCCTTGAAGGCTTCTAGGAGCTGCTCCCTAGTAACTTGCGCTAAAGGTCGGTCGTCAACAATCTGATAAACCCCTCCGTTAGGATGAGTAGAGCCGGGGCCTACCACCATTTTGCCTTGACCCTGAATGTCTCCAATATTTTCGCCTTCCTTGTCCCGTAGCCTAATTGGTTTCTCCAAGCTACTGATAAAATAGAGATGCCAGCCCTTGGAGCCAGGGCTTTGAACCGTGAAAGTCTTAGGCAACTTCTCTTTAACTATCGCCTTCAAATCTTCATTATCAACATCGACGATAACTATGCCGTAGCCACCGACTACGCCGTAGTTGCCCCCTTGCGCTAGCCATTCTGTAATCTTCGGGTCGTCGGCAACCATGGGGTTGAGTGGCCAGCCTGGGTCTACGGGCTCCTTGCCTTTTCCTCGAACCTTTATGAAATGTGGACCTAAACTAAACAGTTTAACAGTTAAAGTCTCCGGAATCTGAGGTATGTTTTTCATACAATCACCACAAAGTCTAGGCAAATTTTTTAACCTCTATGTTCCGAATACTGGAGGGCGCCCCCCCCTCGCCGGATAGTATCCTTGCACCGGGGTCTCAGCTCCCTCTTTTCTCCCTCTTACTTTTTAGGCCAAAAACTCAAGAAAGCGTCCGGTTCTTCTTGGCTGCTGCCGAGTTTCATCGTGTAGGCTTTCCCGTCTATCGTCACGTTGAGGGTTTTCTTCTCAGCTTTCAGTAGGACCGCTTTAAGTTCAGGGGCATCACGACTCCAAAGCCACCGTCCCAGCTTATCTTTCATTTGTGTGGCCTTTGAGAAGGCTTCCTGTGCTAATGTCTCCAAGCCTACGATTTGTGCACCTTGCCTATTCTGATCCCAAGTTTCTTCGATCTCGCCTAGTCTAGAAACGATGTTTGAAAGACCCTCGAAGATGGTATTTACCTCAGCTTTCACCTTCTCTATTTCACTCAAGGCCTTTTCACCCCCTTTTCGTTCCATATCCACGTGCCACGCGGGAAGCCCTCACCGCTTTCCCGCAGGTGGAACCAAACCCGGCCATCCTTGTTGCGGTGCTTGATCGGCTTCGCCTCCGTCATGGTGGCGCCTCCTTTTCCAGCCTCATGATTAAATCAAGTTCCTTTTTCAGGAAATCAAAGTCGATGCGGAATCCCTTGGGTTTAATGATCACGACAGAGTTGTAGAGTAGCTCCACATCATCTCCAACATCTATCTTAAATATTCTGAGCCAATCAGGTGGCAACGCCGTTACTTTGCTGTCACCGCTTTGCAGAACCTTTCTTTTTATTTTTGCAGGCATATACTATCCCAAGATAAAGATACTAATAGAAATACTTATATGTTTCCTTTATCACTTAAACTATCACTTGAAAAAGATATATGGTGAGTGAAGTGGAGAAAAAGGAAAGGTCAAAAACAACTCCTAGAGTACTCTTGTTTTTAGCAATAAACAAGCCAAAAAGTATGTGGCAACTCGCTAAAGAGTTGAACAAAAGCTATGGAAACATCCATCAAACAATAAAGACACTGATGAAGATGGAAGGTGTTAAAGTTGAAAAAACAAGGAGGTCGTCTAAAAACCCTAAAATTAACGTGGAATACTATGGGCTGACCACAAGAGGGTTAATTAACCTATTCATAATAAACAAAAACTCTTGGAATTACATTGACCAAATTGCTGACCAGCAGAAAGATAAACTTCTCACCTTTCAAAAATGGAGCCTTTTCAAAAATGCGGGCCTAAAGGAAGAATTGATACGTTACTTTCAATCTAGCATTGAAAGCCTTGTCCTTTTTTATGCAACGAAAAGCATGTTAAATATTTCCGTCTCTTTCCGTAACGAAGAGGATGGTAAGACAGCTATTGATGCTACGACACTTTTCATACCTCTTCTAGCTCCAGAACAAAAAAGAAATGAAGCTTGGGCTAAACTATGCAAGCAAGATGAAGAATTAAGACAATTCGTTGACTCGCAATTTAGGAGAGAGGAGCAAGAATACCAGCGAATCCATACCATAAAGACATGGTGGACTAACCTTTAGGGATCGCTCGGAGCTAACTTAACCAAATCTGTCGAGTTGGCTGGTAAGACCCTAATTTCAAATGAACTGGGGGTTAAGGGTCAAGCTCTTGATATTTCGGCTCGAAAAGTAGGATTATCTCCGACTACTTATTGGAGATGCAAAACGATAATTGAGCAGGGTTCCCTAATTTCAAATGAAATGGGGGTCATGCAAGGGGTCTAGTGCCTAAAACCTTATTGCAACTTTGGTAGGTAAGCATGTTGTTCCATAAATGTAACGTTAAATATAAATATTACGGTATCATCATCTAATACTTAGATAACTACGCTTGAGGTGAGAGAGGTGCTGGAGGACCTATTCGGAAACAGTACCCTCGTGAAGGTCTTGGACTTCTTATTGGAAAACAGGTTTTGGGACTACACAAAAACGGATATAGCTAAGCATGCTGGAGTGAGCAGAACACAGATTTACCGGATTTGGGACTTGATTCTTGAAAACAACCTTGTGAAAGAATCCAGAAAAATAGCAGCCACCACACTATATCAGACCAACCGTGACTCTCCCATCATTAGAAGCCTAGAAAAGTTGTCGTTGACCATAGCTGACGAGAAAAACGAGAGAATACTGCAAGATTAGCCAAAAAGGTTTATTGAACCTCTATAGTCTGAGGATTTTCTACACCTATAATTTTAGCCATTTTATCACTTTGCGGGATCTCACACACAAAAAACAACCTTTCAAAAAACCATGATAAAGACTAGGTACTTTTAAGGTAAAAACACTAGGGGGGAACAGTCCATAAAGTTTCTTAGTCTTTAGAATAGTTTGAACAGTTTAATTTTGACTACAGTTATTTATTTACTACGCTTCACCACCCTATAAGGAAATTCAAGGTTAAGTGAACAAAAACACCGTGAAACATGGCTTATTCTACCTTATTCAAATAAAGTATAATCAACCATGCATTTACGGCCCGATTAGAGAAAGGAAGCTGTTTCTAGTCTTCTTTTAATCTTTAATCAATATATTTTCATTAGAGAAAATTAGTATTTTTGGACTGTTTCAACTTTACCTGTAGCTGCTTTATCAAATGTTTCTATAACCTTCATCCCATGAATAGTTAAGTCGTACAGATAGTTTGTTCCTCTTGTCACAGGCATAATCGTCCCGTAACTTTTACATCGCCGGAACGAGTTTCCTATTTCATCAGGGTTATGGTCAAACAACTTTATGAGGTGTCTTCTGATAGTGCGTTTGTCCATGGCTCCCCGGTCCTTTAACAGGTGGAGCAAGTCTAGGTCTTCAACGTGCAATCTACGTAAAGACCAGTTAATCCGCTGTTTCTCCCATACGTCCCATTCTTCTTTACTCATTTCTTTTTTACCCCTAACAATTTGTCTTGATAGTCTCTCCAGTCTGTCTTAACGTAGGGTCCTAGGCTTTCGATGTCTGTTATGCCTACAAAGTCTCTTAAAGCAAAGGGTGAAGTGTAAACGTATTTTCCATAGTAGCTTTCAGCTTGGCTGCGGAACCAGTGACACCACTGGCCTGTTATGTAGTTGACTATTTGCCATGCTCTACGCCTACCAAAACAGAACAGTTTAGCTTCAGGATCACTTATGCCGATCATAACATAGTCTTTAACCAGTTTTGTGAATTTGCTGAGTGGACCAGACAGGGGCAACGCAACTTCATCTCTTATTGGGCTGGTGGTGTGTTTAACAGGCTTCCCCTTCCGGGTCTTCAACCTCTTAACCAAAATCATGTTCCGGATGAGGATGAAGTCAGGATCAGCCTGAAAGTCAAATTGTTCCTTTCTAAGGCTGAGGACTTCGCTTATCCTTCCGGCAGTTAGGAAAAGGAGAGCCATTAAGCAACGGTCCCGCTTATGATATTTTTCTACGTTGAGTTTGTAGGGCCACGTCTTCGATGTTATGAGGTTGTAGATTTGCTCTAAGCCTAAATGGGCTTTAACGTCTTCCAAGGTTCTGCGTTTGACATCAATCAGCCAAGGTTGAGGCATTAATCTTTCCCCTCTCCTAGTCACGTTATGTATTCCAGCCTTCTTTTCCGGGCCATGCTCATGGCTTTCCTCCGAATTTTAGTCTCCAACTCCATTTCCTTGACCATTAAATTGGTCATTCTCAGGTCCGTTATGAGCTGGTATTTTTCCAGTTCCTTCAACTCCTTCCGTCTCTCTTTTTCTTTCCTATTCATCATGCTTCACCTAAAATCTTGTTTGAAGCTTCTTTGAGTAGGAGGGCGCAAGCCTGTTTATGAGATGGATAAAGCAGCGAGCATGCGCTTAAAACTTCTTTAACAAAGTCGTCATTCACGTTCACGTTCACGTTTACGGAAGGCTGTGTCTGGTCTTCTTTGTCCTGTTCAACTGTTAAAGTTGAAATGCCTAACTTTTTAAGTCTGTGATGGATGGCTGTTTTGCTTCGACCCAGCTTAGACGCTATGTCCACGACAGGTAAATCTTGACTGTACAGGTCTTTGAGGTGGGCGTCGTCTTGGCTTGTCCATTTTTTGCGTCTAACTCTAATGGTTTCTGTTTCAGAGGCTTGTGATCGCTCCTTCATCTGAGCATAATGTGCCCGGATGCTGCTCGGGGTTCTTCCAAGCTTTTCAGCGATTTCAAAACTCTTTAAGCCTTGCTCATTAAGCTCCTTCAATTTTTCTTCTTCCTCTCGGGTCCACCCTCGCCCCAGAAGCGGAATCTGCTCAATCGTAAAGTCTTTTTCTGTTTCAGGCTGCTTTGTTTCTTGTTTGTATGCTTTCAGGAACAGGTAGGCTTCACCATGGAGGCTCTGGGCGAAGATTTTAACCCCTTCAGCTTCTAACTGTCCACGCCACTCATTCTTGAAGGCCTTGTTAGGAATAGCCAGGACTTCTCCGAAAGGCTCTATGTGCTCAAGCGGCCACGTTTCCTTAAGCGTCTCCATTAGAGACAAGTCTGGATGGCTCCTCCATTATTCATAGTCTAACAGTTTAACTTTAACTTTTCCATGTGAAAAAAAGGGGAGTGTGCGGGAGATTTCTCCACCTGTCCCAGAGACAAATCCCCGCGGCCCCACCACGCGAGATGTTTTCGTTTCCTGCAGAAGGAAAATAACCGAATAATCTTCAAGTAACTCTTCTCCTTAAGACGGTTTCTCAAGGCTTTTATTTACTGGCAAACTGTAAAATTCAAAGTGTTTTTCATAAAGATTGAGGAGGAAGTGGCTCAGGAGCTAGCGCCCGCCCTCAGCGTCATCCAAGCATTGGACAGAAGGGGAGTCCTAGAACTCGTTGAAGCATTAGAGGGGGAGCTGGCTAAAGAGGGCGACAAGGCCTACCAATGCATCCTACTGATTCTCCTCAAAGTGTGTGAGAGACGGCTCAAAGCCTTCTCAGACAGTTCGCCTGGGGCAGAATAGAGCTTAAATCTACATTTCAAATCTATAACTAAGGAAGGGTGACAAAAAGAAGTTTGCGAAAAGTTTTTAATGCAATATGCCAATTTTTGGGTAACAGTATTAATTTTCGCAAACGGTTTGGGAGGATAAATTTTAAATATTTTAATGCAGTATGCCATAATGCGGGTAACTGCTTTAAAAGATGTGAAAAAAATGGTTACGAAAACCGAGGCGCTATACAAAGCTCTTCTAAAAAGGAAAGTAGTAAGGTTCAACGACATCGTAAAAGAAGCCTCAGGTATTATCGAAGCTGCCCCAAACCGCAGATACATTTACCGTAAATACGTAAACAGGCTGATTGAAGATAGTAAGCTTCAAAGAATCCGAAAGGGATTGTACATAGCTTTTTCACCTCTTGAGGAACCAGAGAGACATATGGCCGACAAACTTCTAATTGCCTCGAAAATCAGAGACGAATACTATTTAGGCTTTCACACAGCTCTGGAGTATTACGGCTGCGCCAGCTCCTTCTACAATGAAGCGTACATCTGCGTCAAACCAAGGGACAGATTCGATCCATTTCAGTATAAGCGTTTCACCTTCATACCTGTATTCGTCAAAGATGTCGCTTTAGAGGTTGAAGAAAAACGCTACCAAGAAAGCACCCTAAGGGTCAGCAGCAAGGAAAAAACATTCATCGAATGCATCGATAGGGTTCAATACACTGGAGGCTGGGAGGAATGCGTCAAAAGCCTAGAAGGACTTGCAGGCCTCAACATGGAAAAACTGCTAAACCTGCTCAAAGAATATGGAAGCGATACTCTATCTAGAAGAGTTGGCTACATTCTGGAACTTCTGAGAAAGCGCTCACCATTCTACGAACATGTAGAAGACCGGTTGTTAAGTGACATAGAGAAGATGATAACGGGACTACCGCGATACCTAGTACCTAGTGAGAGAGGCATTCTAAACAGAAAATGGAAACTATACGTTCCAGAAGACTTCGAGGAAAAGCTGAGAGGCATCTAAAGTGAAGAGACAATATAACCTCAATGAACTTTCACGAAAATACGCCTTTAATGTCCGAGAAATAGACCGAAACTTTACGAGATCGACATTGAGGAAACAATCGATGAAGTCTATGTAAATTCCAGCCTAAGGAATCTATTGCAAACAGAGAAAGTCTCAAAACTCGCCTTCAAAGAAATGACCCGGCAGAGCATACAGTTCAGCAAAACAATAACGGCAAACTTGACAGACAATGAGATCAAAGCAATTGACCAGTTCTTTGAAATCAAAGCATTTAACCCGAATCTGATCGACTACCAAGGAATCTTCCACGAAAAAATAAAAGAGCATCCAGCTATTCTGTGGGCACTAACCAACTTGGACAAATAAGATAAAAAAAGGTTGAGTTTCATCCACTCATCCACTCATTCGCTCCAAAATTGACCGGTTAAGTATAGATCAAAGTGTTCTGAATGTTCCTATGACTCAGCTTCTGTTTTTTCGTACTTGAAGAGAGGAACTGGATCAAAGAAATTGTTCTTCCACTCATAACTGTCTTGCAAGAAATCGATCTTTTTCATTCCAAGCCTTATAGCATCATCGATCTCGAAAAGGTTGAAGAAATGGCCGATTCCGGAGAAGTCTGTTACATTGTATCCACATATTAACGTGTAGTAACATTTGTTGAAGAGGGCGATTAAATCAACGCCGGCAATTCTGTTGCCAATCAGGACGGAAATTGTTCTTATTTCATAAGATTTTCCAGCCAACTCTATTACTTGGCGAAAGGCTTCTACTTTTCTCGGGTCTTCCCAATCTGTTTTTTCGTTTTTTAGTTCGAACCTCTCCTTGCTCAAACGTACCAAATGCTCAAAATCAGAAAAGTTATTGATGATTATCTTTGGGTTTTGCCTTTCGATTCTTCTCCTATTCCTTCTGAGGTCGAGCCTTGTCTTCTTCTTCAGTGTCATTAAAAAATCTTCGTGACTCCTAAATCCCCCTAAGTTCAGAACATACTTTGACTCATCTTCTTCAAATTCTATTTTGCCGTTTAAGGATCTAACTGAATCTTGAGAGATGGCATTTAACAGAAGTGGAGAGGGCGCAAATAAGAGCAAGAAGGGAACATAGTTTGGATCCATGCTGAAAAACCTTACTTCCTCTTGCCAATCACTTCCAAACCAAAAATACTTCTTCTTTTCATCTTCATACCAAAGGGGTAAAAAAGCTAATTCTTTAGATTGATTTTTTAACAGTAAAAAATAAGGCTTGTATCGGTAGGCCTTGTAGAATGCAAAACGGAACTCCCAAGTATCGAAGAGTGTCTTTTTGGGACTAAATTTTCTCCAAAGCCTGAAACAAGAATCAATGTCGGAGACAACTTTCATCCCCAAGTTTTTCGAGAACGGTAAACCGCCATTTTCGTTGTAGAAATCCTCCAAGTTTTGAGGGAGAGGAAGTTCTAAAGAGCAAGAAGAAGAGGCCCGTGAAGAAACGATTCTAGAGTTCATGCCTATGTTTCATACACGTTTTCTTTGCCATTAATATCACCTTTAGATTTATATGTTTATTCCATACTTCGCTATTCTTCATCATCATGTATGTGCGCCGAACTGAAATTTTCTAAAATAAAAAAAGAAGTTTACGGGATATCGCCACTTAGGGCTGCGATACAAATCCTCGCGGCCCCACCAATAATACGCGACACCCCATTGGAAAGGGGATTTACTTGCGCTTTCTGAAGAGCTTCATGTCGTCCGTGTCGGTGACGTAGACAAACCCGGTTCGAAGAAAGCTTTCGTCTTCTCGGAAAAACTTCTCCTAAAAGCGCCACCGGAAGGTTAATATAACGGTGTTATAACTTCTCTTTTCAGAGAACAATCTCGAAAGCCTCGCAGGCGCCATAATTATGCGTCCCTAATCCAATTCTATCACTCGGATAGACGCATTGCAAGCCGGTTCCTGCGATGCCGAGAAAGAATTATTTCCATCAGCCTATTTTTGAAAGATCTTTCCTAACGGAATTCCTCTGCCTGATGATCTCATTCGTGTCCCGGCATCCCGGGCTTGATGTTCTCCCTGGGGGGCTTTGAATCTCCTTTCAAATGGGAAACTGAAAGCCTCAAACTAGGCATTTAAAATTGGTGTTGACAGCGATTCTTAGGGAAGCCCAGTCTTTCAGCCGGTGCTTTCGGGCTGCGTCATCAACCTTCCAACTTTAGGGTCGTATCGCCTAACGATCCTAATGTTTTCGGCTTCCAAGATGCTTACGTCCACCGTCACGGCAACGGGATTCCCTTTTTCCATAATGTGTCCAGAGTAGACGTTCTTCGCCTGGTCCATTACCGACGCATGAAGGTGAACAACGACCTTGCCTTCCTCATCCTCACACACTAGGCCTTGGCAACTCCCCAACTCCACTGGCCCCTTAACAAGTAAATCTGGGCTTGGTGAAACTCCCAGCGGGTCCTTCTCGTTGGGTATTCCATGGCGTATTGCGGCTTTTCGGAGGGTGCCGATGGCGTTTATTAAGATTCCGCTTTTGATGCCATAAGCCTTACAGACCTCCACTATGCCTTGTACAAGCTCGGTTTCAGGAGTGATCCTGGCGACCACCAGCCTCCCTGGCTTGGACTCTGCGGCCACATATTTTTTCTCAGAGGGTTTTGGCATTCTGATTTGCCTCCTAACATTAGTGCTGGAGATGTGAAATATATCTTCTTGGGGGATCTTCAACTTGAGGATTTCGGAGAGTATTAACTGTAAGTGGCGAGATGATGCTTGTTAGAGGTTGGAGTTAATGGCCTTGAATGGAGTGTCGGTGGTAACAACCACTTGGAACGAGAGGGAGAACATTAAGAAGCTGATTCCCCTAATAAGGAACGTGCTCAGAGATGTCCGGCATGAGGTCATAGTTGTGGATGACGGTTCACCTGACGGGACGGTTCAAGCTGCCAAAAGATTTGCAGACGTAGTCGTCGAGAAACGGAGAGAAGGTCAGAGTAAGGGCTTACTCTACGGAATGAAGTTGGCCAAGTATCCTATCATAGTTACGATAGATGCGGACTTGGAGAACAACCCCGAACAGATACCTGAACTAGTCCAGAAGACCGTGGAATTTGACGTCGTCGTCACCTCACGGACAAAACTGCCCAGAATATCCGAGAAGATAGCCTCTAAAACCTTGGGCAAGGCGGTGGGCGTAAAGGATGTCTTCTCAAACTTCAGAGCATACAGGAAGGAGACTGTTTCAAGCTTTGAGTTGAAGGGCGGAGAAACCTTCGGAGCAGAGTTCCTGATGATCGCCAAGAAGAAAGGGTTCAAGATAGGCGAAGTAACCTATGAAGAGCTAACCAGAAGAGAGCACCCCAGAATCGGCGGCAAAATCAAAGCCAACCTAAGAATAACCTGGGCATCAGTCAAATCCCTAATAATATATTTAATATATTTAATTTGAGAACTCGGAACGAGCCGGCTGGAGGGGAAAAAGCCCCCAAGCCAACGACCCGTTACACCTCCTTTCGAAGTAGGGAAACCTCTACTCAAAATATAAAAGAGTGAATCTAATATATGTTGGAGGATACAACTAATGGCTGATGACTCGAAAAAGCATGGGTCTAGATGTCTCATTACAGATTATATACTAACAACTGAAGAAGAAAGACAGACGTTTAGAGATGTAAACAGAGTTATGAAAGGGAACATTTTACTAGATATGACCTTTAGCGGTAAACTATTAGAAATTTATAGCCTAGATCGTTCCAATTACACTCATGGGTTCCACAAGTTTCCAGCCAAATACATACCTGAAATACCAAGATGGGGCATCCTTAAGTTCTCTAGAGAAGGTGACATCGTACTCGATCCCTTTTGTGGTAGCGGAACAACAAATGTTGAGGCAAGACTTCACAAAAGGAATTCTTATGCAATTGATGTGGACCCAATAGCTCAAATTCTTACAAAAGTCAAAACGACTCCACTTGACAAAAATGCATTACGTAAAGCAAGGGATCAACTATTCCATAACATATACTCTACCAAGCAAGCTGAAATGCCAGAATTTCCCAATCGTGATTACTGGTTTCGACCAGATGTATTAGAGGACCTTGGTATTATCACTAAGCAGATAACCCTCATTGAAGATTCGAATATTAGAGATTTCTTCTTCGTGTGTTTATCTTCGATGTTGAAGGAGGTCTCCAACGCTGACCCAAAATTCCTATATGCATTGGCAATAAGCAAGAAAATGAGAAAGACGAATAATAATCGAAACATTGATGCCAAAAGGACCTTTATACAAAGAACAAAAGAACTTATACCTAAAATGAACTTGTTCTCGAAAGTATGCCCAAAAGATTACTTTGTTAAAATAATCGGAAAAGATGCTAGAGACATTGAATTGCCTGATGAATCCGTGGATCTTGCGGTTACCTCTCCTCCTTATTTAAATGCTGTAGACTATCCGAGAGCAAACCAACTACAAATATACTGGTTGGGCTTATGGAAAGGAAAACTCTCAGACTTGAAAAAAATCTATATAGGAACTGAACAAGTAACAGAAAAAGAGTACAAAAATCTAATGAAGTATGGAAATTCTGTTTTAGACGATATATTGGAAAAAATATACCAAGTAGATAAAAAACGTAGTTATGTGGTCTACAAATACTTCTATGATATGAAGAAAAACTTCTTAGAAGTGAAGAGAACTCTAAAGCCTGGAGGGTACTACTGTGTTACTGTAGCCGATAACGTAGTTAGAAAAGTTCAAGTGCCAACTCATGCTATTTTAATGGATATTGCCCAAGAAGTAGGGTTCAAAATAGTTGATTACTTTGGCTCAGTACTTATGATGAGACCACATGATATGAGAAAAACTGAGAAAATTAATGCTGAATGGGTTATGGCCTTCCAAAAAGAGGGTTAAAGTTGAGTCAAAAGGGGAAGCTTCCTCATTGGCACTGCAATAAAAGATGGACTAAAATTAGCAAGACTAGGGATGCTCTCTCAATTCTTGAACAAAAATTCGAGGGAAAAACATGGAATGCAGCGAATCAATCCTTTTATGCCATTTTACTTAATAAAAAAGGGCTTTCGAAAGCGACTAATCCGAGATCCGCTCGGGCAATAATGGGAACTTTTAAGTTTTTTGGATTTGCTTATACTATTGAAAAGAAGCCCCGAACAAAAGTTGGGAAACTGATTATAACTAAAGCAGGAAAAGATTTTGTTCATGGAAACGTGCCAGATATACTAAAGCTCCAGCTTCTGAAGTGGCAGTTTCCTAATCCTTATCAAGGAAAGGGACAAGTAGCCCCTTACACGCGATCTCTTAGACTCTTTCCTCTCCGAGTCTTGCTCCACTTAATATATGATATAGGTCCCGCTCACGAAGATGAACTCGCCCTCTTTGTCTGGAAAACAATAAACGGCAATCCGGAAGAACTAGATCGTGTGAAGAATGAAATCCTAGAATATCGTTCTCTCAATGATGCAGAGAAGAGGCAGTTTCGCAATAAAGATCCACTTTATAAAACTAACCATGAATATGAAGCGCATATACGTCCATACATTCTGGAAACTGGCCTTTTTTATTTTGATACTAAGTCGAGAATGCTAGGGATCTCTCCTGAAGCAAAAGAAGAAGTACCAAAATTAATTACCAAGGCTGAACCAAAAATAGACTGGACAGATGAAGATGAGTGGTTCGAATATTTTGGGGACATAATGTATCATAATCCACCTAGGATGATCCAACTTAAGATAGAGTCAAAAATTTGTGTGCAGACTGGGCTTTATGTCAAGCTAACTCGGAATAGTACAGAAAGGTATGGCATTACCGACGAAGACGGGATCGTAACGTTTAGCGTCTATGACAATCGAAAATATAGAGTGGAAGTTTTAAACCCAAAGGATGCTTCCACCATATTCAGGGATTTTTTAGCTGTTAAACCCGGTGAACCTACTGTCAAATTATCTATCAAAAGGGGACTGCCGCCTCATAAGGAATCTCTCGAAGGAATGTTAGAGAAAGTAAACCAACTTTTGAAAAGGAGATTGGATGATGAAATTAGAAATATACTCAAAATGCGTTCAAGAATTACTGGGGTGACGCTAGAAAAGAGGGCCTTACGTTATATCAGAGGAGCAAGATTTGAACAACTAGTTTACCAACTATTAAATAATTTCAAAACGAAGGTCTTTGATGATGTGATTTGGAACGGCAAAGTTGGGGAATGGGGGTTACCTACTCCTGCTCAGAAAGTTTCAAAAGAAACAGGCAAGAAGCTCCCTGATATTCTAGTATTTCAGAAAAATGATGTTTATGTAGTTGAGACCACCTTGTTGAAGGGTAGAGCACAGTGGGAAAAACCAGAAGCAGTATCCGTTCCTGACCATATTGAAAATATGATATCCACTTATAAAGGCAAGAGAGTCACAGGACTCTTCATAGCTGAAAAGCTTGATCCCAGCGTAGTTACTAATCTTGTGACAAGAGGAATCAATAACAACTATCAAGTTGTACCAATGGAAATCAATGAATTTTTAGGCACAGTGAGGTTAATGAAAACCTCAGGAAAGGAATTTTGGAAGTCAAATTTAATCAATTCATGGAATGTCCATAGACGAATTGTTACTCGTAGTGTCAAATAGCGTTAAGGGACTAACCCTTCGTCTCAGAACGCCCATGAAAAAACCCTCTAGCCGGACCCCAACCGAGCGATCTCAGGCTCCCAAAAAAGCAACCCTAAACAGCCCCTACCAAAACACCACACTTTTCCCCAGCCAGAAATATTAGAAGCATATTTGAAGACTATTAAAATATAGGGGATAGTCCTCTCCATGTGCAAGAGGAAGGCCAACCAACAACCACACCAAACAGCCCTCACTAGACAGTTCTATGATGCGGTTGAGTAGGATTGTCTATGAATGTCTATAGACCCCCCCTCCCTCTCTAGTCAGAAGAATAATATAATAAATAGAGACACAGAGACGGGACAGAACATTGCTGAACAAAAACCATAAATCAAACCTTCCTGATAAAAGTCAAGGGTAAGAGGATGCATTCTTCTCCTGAGCACAGTTACTTCAGCGTCTTTAAAGATGAAACCAAACTGGACATCAACTATGTACCGCCACGCCTCCCACACCGAAACCATCAACTCAACCTCCTAAACCAATTCTTCCGCTTCACAGTCGAAAAACCCGGAAAAATGGCTCAACGCGTCCTGATCACCGGAAAGATCGGAACAGGAAAGACAGTCCTCTCCCAACACTTCGGACTGAACATAGTGAAAGAGGCGCAGGAGAAGGGAATAAACCTCCACTACGTCCACGTAAACTGCCGCGAATGCAGAGGAAGCCTCTTCATGACCCTCCAACAGGCCATCTTGAACTTCTTTCCCCGTTTCCCAGGCCGCGGCTACTCAGCCGAGGAACTCTTACACATGCTCATGCGGGCCCTAGACGAAGAAAACGCCTACCTCATCCTAGTGATGGACGAGCTTGAGGCCCTCATCCGCACCGCGGGCTCCGACCCAATCTACAGCCTCACCCGCGTCCAAGAAAGCCGCCTTGGAGCTCCTCAGAGGCTCTCCCTCATCTGCATCCTCCGCGAGCCGAAGCACTTGGACATGCTGGACTCCAGCACGAGGAGCACCCTTCAGCGCAACATCATCCGCTTGGAGGAATATTCGAGACAGCAGCTTCTAGACATCCTGAGCGACCGGGTAGAACTGGCCTTCAGAGGAGAATCCGTCTCTGAGGAAACCTTGTCCTTCGTCGCCGAGTCAGCGGCCCTAGAAGGGGGTGACGCACGCTACGCCATCGAGCTTCTGTGGAGAGCTGGCAAGTATGCCGACGCCTCGGAGGCGCCCACGGTCTTGCCTGAGCATGTTAGAGAGGCGACCGCCAGCATTTACCCCACTGTTCGGAGGGACACTATCTCTTCCCTCGGCCTCCACGAGAAACTGCTCCTCCTCGGCGTTGCAAGGAGCTTCAAGCAGAGGGGAACCGCGTACCTGCCCATGGGAGAGGTTGAAGACGCCTACGCCGTGGTCTGCGAGGAGTACGGCGAGAAGAGGCGGGGCCACACTCAACTCTGGAAGTACGTGAGGGAACTCTCCGTCCTGGGCATTATCGAAACGGACATCTCCGGGGCTGGGCGGCGGGGGAAGACTACTCTCATCAGCCTGCCGAGGGTTCCCGCCTCTGACCTGGAGCGGGAGTTGAGTAGGGCGCTTTACGTGAAGAGGAGGGGGTCCTGTGCTGATTGAGGATGTCTTCTCTTCCAGGGGGCGGGTGAGGATCCTCAGGGTCCTCGTGGAGATTGGGGGGCTGAACATCTCGGAGATCGCCCGCCGCGCCGGCCTCAACTACGCCACCACGAATCAGCATTTACAAGTCCTCGAAAGGGCGGGGCTCGTGGGACACAAAAGGTTTGGGAGGATCCGCATCTTCCGCCTTGACGAAGAAAACCCTAGGGCGAGGATGGTCAAAGCCCTCATAGAGTCATGGTAGACTTTCGATGCCTTCATGGCTCACTGTCATCTTTTATATCATTAAACTATAACCGCCCAGAAAATTAGCGAAGAAAAATACCCGGTTTATTCTCTACTTTTGACGAGGAAAGCTAATGTTGCAAACCAAAACGCAAAGACAATAAAGAAAATGATCACCCCCGAAGCGGCTGCGGTGGCCGGTTCCACCCCTTTCCCTTTCAACATGTCAAAAACCCCCTTCAGCGCCACGAACGCAACGATGGCACCAACTGCGAGATAAATTGCCCTTGACATCATGCTGTAAACCTGCGACGCAGACAAGCTCTCCACCTTCCCTGATTCCTTCTGACTAGACCCATCGCGGCAAACTAGAATCAGAGGGTTCTTAGATGCTTTTTAAATTTTCGGGGGATTAGGTTTCGTCACGCGGCCCAGAAGGGGGATTTTCGTCTCATAAGCTCGACGAACTCGTTTAACACGTCGAGTTCTTCGGCGGATAGGCGGTCTCGGAACCTTGTCAGCAGGGCTTTCGCGTGGGTTTCCGGTATCTTCGCGTAAAGTATGTCCCCTTCGTTGATGTGGCGCCCGACCACGGGCTTGTTCAAGGAGATGGCCACCTGCATCCCGGTTTCGGCTTCTGAGATGGCCTCCCCGCGGTCCTGGACCTGCATGATTTCACCGATGTCTCTCCCATCCTCCTTCACCATCCCGTGTCTCGGCCGTATCCTTCCCGCCAGGACCTCGACTCCCACGATGGCGGGCTTCGCCCTCCTGAAGACGTAGCCCGGTAGGAGTTTGACCTTTCCGGGCTTGATCAGCCCGTCGAACTCCATTCGAAGGCGGGCTTCCCTCTTTTCCCTCAGCCACTGGGTGTAGTCGTCGATTAGGTGGTAGATGATATTGTGCCGAAAGATGGGAACCCCCCGGTTCTGGGCTTCCTCCTCGGCGTCAGGCAGAGTCTTTACGTTGAAGCCTAGGACCACCCCGTAGAAGGGCTCGTTTTGCCTCACCACGGAGGCTTCCGTGACATCCCGTTTGGAGATGTCGCCTACATCCGCCAGCCTTATGGGAACGCCGTTCCGCCTCAGGCTCTCGGCGATGGCCTCCAAGGAGCCCAAGGCGTCGGTCTTCAACACCACCCCGTCCACGTCAGTGGCGATCCTGAGCCTCTCCACCTCCTCGGAAACGGACTCCACGAACCGCTCAGCCAGCTTCTCCGACGGAACCGCATATAGGGGCGCGCCAGCCAGTGCTTCCTCCAGGTTCGGCGCCGCGATCTTCACCCCGACCGCGGCGGAGACCGTGTCCACGGAAGAGAACTTGTCCCTCGGATCCCTTATCTCGTCGAGGGGTTTAGGCAGGAGGACCGCCCGGACCTTGGTTAAGATAGGCCCTTCCTTGCCCCCCACCACGATGGCGTCATCCTTCCCAAGGACCCCGTCGTAGATGATGGCGTTGACGGTGACCCCGAGCCCCGTCTCCTCCTTGACCTCCAGCACCGTGCCCTTCGCCGGCCCCTTGGTCACCCGAAGGCGGTCCCGCAGATACTGCTGAGTCAAGCCTATGAGAACCGCTAGAAGCTCGGGCACGCCCTCCCCCGTCTTGGCGCTCACCGGGACGACGGCCACGGTCCGGGTGAAGTCCGATATCTTGTCGAAGCGGTTTGCCTGGAAGCCCAGCCTGGAGAAGGTCCCCACGATGTTGTAGAAGCGCTCGTCCAAGTCTTGTTGGACGTAGGACTCCTGGCCTTGGTAGGACTCCAAGAGGGGCTCACCTGGTTTGGACCTCCAACCGGGAACACGGTCGATCTTGTTGGCCGCCACGAGGAAAGGAGTCTTCCTGGCCTTGAGGATGTCGAGGCACTCATAGGTCTGTTCCTCAAAGCCCTTCAGGACATCGATGACAAGGACGGCGATGTCAGCCACCGCCCCGCCCCTCCTCCGGAGGTTGGCGAAGGCCTCGTGGCCCGGGGTGTCTATGACGAGGAGGCCGGGAATCCTCAGTTTGCCCTTTACGCCCTTCAGGAGGGGTCCGCAGACCTTGGTGAGGGTCTCCACGGGGAAGAAGCTCGCCCCGATGTGCTGGGTGATGCCTCCGGCTTCACGGGCTTGGACGCTGCTCTCCCTGATCTGGTCTAAAAGGAGGGTCTTCCCGGTGTCGATGTGACCCAGAACGCACACGATGGGTTGACGTATAGGCATGGCGTGTCCCTCGCAGACGGGCTCTGAGCAGCTTCCCCATTACCTCCGCCTTTCCAGTTTACCAACCCATCCCATTGAAGTCCAAGCTTATAAACCGTTTCCAAAAACCTAATGTTCGCGATCACCTTTTTAAATCCCATAGGAAGAACCTGTATCCAAGGATTAGCCATGTTGAGAGAACACAAAACTCTAGAAAAATGAATAGTTCACGAGGCGTGCGTCTATCATTTGAGTTTTAAGCTTTTTCCATGGTTCTTTGACTTTCCTCCCCCTTCTTGGGAGCCTCCAATACCTAAAACGAAGGCCTTTTAGGTGTAGTAGCCTTCACCAAAGACTTAAAGCTAATTCTCAACTCATAAAGTTGTAAGGGAAGAGTCGGTTGTGTCTCTAGTGAAGATTGAAATTGACGAATCAACTGTAAAGCTGGCCGAACGGGTCCTAAGAAAACACAGGTGGTTGGGGTTTGATTCCATTGATGAGTTTGTGCTGGATACTATTCGCCAGAGGCTTGAACTCTTGCTTTCTCTTCCCGATTTACAAGAATAATTCTCTCGGTTTTTTCTCTTATTGCTGATTCGATGAATTGTTGACGGCCGTAATTCAACTCAGGACCTTTACTACAATTCTGTCTATTTCATCTGTCATCGGCCTAGGTATCCCCAAATTTACTCGCTCGGTTTCCGGTTTCTTGGTTCTCGACATTTTCTTCTCACCCTATTTTGAGGTACCTGAGACGCGATAGACCTATAACCTTTTTCATCTTCTATTACCTCTTGGGGTGGAATTAGAAAGTTGTTCGTCCGACTGATGGTGGCAAAGGACTATGACGCCGTGGTTGGCTTGTGGGGCAGGGCCGGTTTGACCTCCATAAGGAGGTTCGGCAGGGACAGCAGAGAGGCCATTGAGGGGCAGCTGGAATCTGAAAATTGTGTCTTTCTTGTCGCCGAAGAGGAGGGGAGAGTAGTTGGGGTGGTTTTTGGGAGTCACGACGGGAGGAAGGGGTGGATAAACCGGTTGACCGTGGACCCGGAGTTTAGGAGGAGGGGCATCGCCCAGGAACTGATCCTCAAAGTGGAGGAGAGGCTGAAACAGAAGGGAATCCAAGTGTTTTCAACCCTGATCTTCAAGTCCAACGTCTCCTCCCTGAACCTCTTCTCCAAAATGGGCTACAGAGCAGACTCTTCCATCCTCTACTTGAGCAAAAGACTGGACAAGGAGGCCTGATTCCAACGTCGTGCCGTATCTCAGAGAGAAACGCGGCTTTTCAATTATAGTTCATCTTGTCATATTTCATACTGTCAAACCCGATCTTTTTAGTTTTTGCATTATTTCTTCCACGACTGTTTCTGGGGGGATGTCCACCGACTCGCATTTTGCCTCTATGAAGGGTACTCTGCCCCGGTAGTAGTTTATGATGGGTTGGGTCTGCCTCTCATAGACCTTTAACCGTTCCTTGATGACCTCAGGCTTGTCGTCCTCCCTCTGGTAGAGCCTCCCTCCGCACCTGTCACACACGCCCTCCCTCTTCGGCTTCAGAAACCTTACGTTGTATATGGCGCCACAACCCCTGCAAACCCTTCTGCTCGAAAGCCTCTCTATGATAATCCATTCTGGCACGATCAGGTGAATTATTGCGTCAATCCCCGTGATCTCGTCCAGGGCCTTTGCCTGTCCGACGGTCCTTGGGTACCCGTCCAAGATGAAACCCTTCCTGCTGTCGGGAGCATTGATCCTCTCCTTCAAAACCCCGGTGACTATTCCGTCGGGAACCAACTCGCCCCTATCTAAATATTCAGCCACCTTTTTGCCCAGGTCCGTGCCTCGCTTCACGGATTCCCGAAACAGGTCGCCCATGGATATGCTGACTATTTTGAGTTTCACTCCCAGCCGAGAGGCGTAGGTGCCCTTCCCCGACCCGGGCGGACCGAAAATTATGAGCCTCATTCCCGGTTGACCCTCGCACAAAGGCTTCCCATGTTAAAGTAAGAGTCGGCTTCGGTTAGCCCCTTCCCTTCTCTTCCTTTCCGTAGTACTTAGTCCACCTGAATTTGCGGGAGTCCCGCTTCATGATCACCGAGCTCTTCCTGCACTTGCTCGAACAGAACCAGAGGACGAGGCCGTCGTTCCTAACGTACATGATACCGGTGCCCGCTGGAAACTTGTTTCCGCAGAAGGAGCAGAGTCTTGGCCTCGGCACGGGCGAAACCCCCGCCCTCACCTAATCTTCCTAGCCTCGCGCTCCGTCTCCCTCAACATGAGGATGTCCTCGACTCGCACCGGCCCCTTCACGTTTCGCGTGATAATGCGCCCCTTGTCCCTTCCCTCGAGAACCCTAACCCTCACCTGAACGATCTCGCCGGTGACCCCTGTTCGCCCGATGACCTGGATCACCTCGGCGGGGATTAACTCTTCCGCCGCCTCCTCCTCCTTACTCATCCGGAACCCTTCTTCAGCTTTTCCACTCGGGTGGAGATCTCCTTCACAAGGGTTGCGGCCTCACCCGCCTCGGTGATGCACGCGGAGGCCGCTTGAATGTCTATCCCGGCGGAGGTTCCTAGCTTCTCCTTGCTGGGCACGAACACGTAGGGGACCTTGCGCTCTTCGCAGAGGAGGGGGAGGTGGGCGACAACCTCCGGAGGGTCCACATCCTCCGCTATAACCACCAGCTTCGCCTGACCTCTCTCCACGGCCTTGGTGGCCTCGTTGGTGCCCTTTCGGACGCGGCCGGTTTCGCTGGCCGTGTGTAGGGCTTCATAGGCTGCGTCTACCACTTCCTTGGGGACCTCGAACTTCACGTAGAACGGCTTGGACATAGCCTCACCCCTTTCAGGTGCTGGAGTCTTATCCACGGCTCATGCTTAAGAATGTTTCGACTACCGATGGGCGAAGTAGGCGGTCAATCCCCCGTCGAGGCCTTCGACCCGAACAAAACCGAAGCGTTCAAATTGAACGATCTCCCCGCTGTGCAGCGTTTTACAGGCTTCCTCGGCGACGCCCTTCGCCGTCGAGGCGTCTGGCATCACCACTTCGCACTCAACACCCGTATCTGTTGGAATCCAGTGGATCAGACGGATACCCAATTTTCGAGCTTCTCCGTAGGGCTCACTGTGGAAGGCGGTCTCGATTCGACCTCCCTTGACTTTCTCCACCTGAAGGTTGAAGAGCTCCATGAGCCGTATCTTCTCTCCAACTGTCAGGCTGTCCGCGTCCTTGCCTGAAACCAGAAGGGACGCCTCACTCTCTTTCGGTTTAACCTCGAAACGGCGGGAGCCCCTCTCAGGATAGTCTGGGTGTAGGGGAATCAGGACGCTAAAGGTTTTGGGAACCTTTTTCACGGTGAGCCTTCTCGGATCGTGGACGAAGAAGTACCGGTTTGCCGTGGGATCGACGACCTTCCGGTTATGGGCGTAGAGGTTCTCCCAGCTCAGCACAACATCCACTGGCCTGGGGCCCACGTCGACAATCAGCCTCCGGATCGCCTCCGGCGTTATCCCCCTCCTCCTCAGGGCGGCCAGGGTGGCGAGCCTCGGGTCGTCCCAGTGTTTGTAGAGGCCGCTTCTGAGGCCCTGCAGGATTTTGGATTTGCTGAGGGAGGCCCCGGTGATCTTGAGCCTCCCGTAGTGTATGGCTTCCGGGTAGTTCCACCCGAGGTGTCGGTACAGGTACTGTTGCCTCGTCTGGTTGGTCAGGTGCTCCTTCCCCCGGATGATATGGGTCACACCCATGAAGTGGTCGTCTATGCCGCAGGCGAAGTTGTACAGGGGCCAGACCCGATACCTGCTGCCCACCCTCGGATGAGAGTACCTCCTCGTGTCGATGATTCTCAGCGCCGGCCAATCTCGAACGGCGGGGTTAGGGTGGCTCAGGTCGGTTTTGATCCTCACCACGGCCCTTCCCTCCCTGTAGGTTCCATCCAGCATACGTCCCCAACGGTTGACGTGCTCCTCCGGCGGCAGGTTTCGACAGGGGCACGGCCGTTTCTCTAGCACCTTTTTTCGAAATTCCTCGCGGTCGCAGGTGCAGACGTAGGCGTGGCCCTCTTTGAGAAGCTTTTCGGCGTGTTCGTAGTAGATGGGGAACCTGTCGCTTTGGATGAACTCGGCGTCCCAGGGGCAGCCGAGCCACTTGAGGTCCTCGCGGATGGCTTCGTAGAACTGCAGCTCCGACTTTTTGAGTCTCGGGTCGGTGTCCTCGAAGCGGAGGTAAAAGGAACCTTGGTGCAACCTTGCGTATTCGTGGCTGAGGATGACGGCCCTGGCCGACCCTAAGTGCAGGACAAAGTCTGGGTTGGGGGCGAAGCGAGTTACGATGCGCTCGTACCTCTCAGCGTACGGTAACGGTGGAAGCTTCCTTTCCGCTTCAACTTTCTCCTTGACCAAGGCTTCCGGCCATCTCTCTTGAATCATCCTCCTCTGTTCATGCGAAGAGAGCCTGTTCACTTCGCGGACGACATCGTCCACGGTTGAGGCGGCCTCTCTTATCCTCGATTTGAGCTGCGGGCGTTCAGCAAGTAGCCTTCCGAGAACGGGCTGCCTCCGGGCTTTTCCCCCATGACGAACCGCGTTCAGAAGCGCGATTTTCCGGATGACTTCTTTGAGTTCCCTCTCTTCCCCCGAGGTCAAGGTTTTTCCCTTGTCTTTAGGCGTGAACGTCAGATCCTTCTCTCCACAAGGTACTCGGCGAAGGCCCTCAGCTTCTCCTTAGCGTCCGACGGCGCCAAAAACCCGTCAACCTCCGCCCAGCTTTTCTTCACTAAGCTCCTCGCGAATCCCTCGGCGTACCTTATCGAACCGTATTTTTTTATGATTCGGATGGCCTCGTCCTTCAACTTCTGGTCTATGGTGTGCATGCGGAGGATCTCGGCCAACCTCTCTCTGTCCGCGGCCTTCGCTTCCTTCAAGGTGTGAATCACCAGCAAGGTCCGTTTTCCCTCGGTTACGTCTTGGCCGAGCCCACCCTTATTTTCGGCGAACTTCCCCCCGGTCAGGTCTAGGATGTCATCTCGGATTTGGAAGGCCACGCCGATGGCCTCCGCGAACCCCTCTACCTTTTCAACCGCCTCCTCGCTGGCGCCGGCCAGCACCGCAGCCATTTTCGCAGCCATCCTCGCTAGGGCTCCGGTCTTGTACACGCACATCTGGAGGTACTGGCCCTCGGCTATTCGGTCGGCGTCAGCTAGTCCTCTGTGCCACGCGATGTCCATGGCCTGTCCGAGGCTCAGCTTGATCATCTCCCTGGCGTAGATCTCATAGATTCTGCTTTCCGTCTCTGCGGTGAGTTTTTCCTTGTTTTTCATCAGGGCTAGAAGGGGTAGGTAGAACATGGCGTTGGCGACGTTGAGGGCGATGTCGACACCGAACAGCCTGTAGGTGCAGGGCTTGCCCCTCCGAAGGTCGGAGCGGTCCTCCATGTCGTCCGTGATCAGGGTGGCGTTGTGAACCAACTCGGGGATGATGGCGAAGTCCAGGAGCTCTTTGGGGTCCCCTCCAAGGGCCTCGCAGACTAGGAGGAAAAGGGCGGGCCTCCACCTCTTTCCCCCTCGGTCCAGAAACTCCCATATGGGTTCGGCCATAGCCTTGTTCAGGGCCTTCAGGTCTTGTTCGTATCTCGGCGGCTCCAGCTCGAAAACCAGAGAATCCTTGGCATATTTCCTCGGAATGTACTTCTCTATTACCTTATCGATAACCGACGCCTTTTCTTCCAGAATTTTTTCGATGTCCCCTTCCATTCGACCACCCCATCTAATCAACTTTAATGACTCACGTTTTTTCGCCTCGCGTACCGTTCCGGTTGAAAACCTCGCGCCCGGAGCCACTCAGCTGTTTTTCCCATGATCACCAAGGGCACCCGTTTCAGCTTCTCCACGGATTCTGCTCCCAGAAGGAACATTGTGTTCCTCAGCTCTTCGATCATGAATTGAAGCGCCTTTTTGACTTCCTCTGAACCCTTTGTTGCGGGATACAAGATGGGTAAGGCTGCTCCCGTCAAATCTGCTCCTAATGCCACGGCCTTTGCAACATCCGTTCCTGAGCGCACTCCGCCTGAGGCAATAACGGTTAGGTTAACAGATTGAACTGCCTCAACGATGCTAACTGCAGTGGGTATGCCCCAGTCCCAAAAGGTTTCACCGAGCCTTTGACGATTCTCGTCTCGGATTGCCTTCGCCCTATGATACTCCACGGCCGCCCAGCTTGTCCCACCAGCCCCGGCTACGTCGACTCCGGCCACGCCGGCGGCTTTAAGCTTTTCAGCTTCTTCAGCCGCTATTCCGGCGCCCGTCTCCTTAACGATCACCGGAACGTCGAGGGCTTGAGTGATCTCCGCTATCGCTTTGAGGACTCCCACGTAATTTGTCTCCCCTTCGGGTTGAATCGCCTCTTGCAGCGGGTTCAGATGGATGGCTAACGCGTTGGCCTCTATCATTTCTACGGCTTTTTTGGCCGCCTTTATACCATGTTCTCTAATGATCTGGGGGCCTCCGATGTTGGCTATGAGAAAGGCCGTCGGAGCTTTTTCCCTTGCGACTGTGAAGTCTCTCTGTAGCTTTGGGTCTTCGATGGCTGCCCTTTGACTTCCAACCCCCATGCCTAAGCCCAATTTTTCTACTGCTTGGGCAATGGCGGCGTTGAGTTTTATGGCTTCGGCGGCGCCTCCGGTGATGGCCTCCACGATGAGGGGTGCGGAGAATTTGTGGTTGAAGGCGGTGGTTGAGAGGTCCGCTTTGTCTCGTTCGATTTCCGGCAGGGCTCTATGCACGAAGTGGATGTCCTCGAATCCCGTGGTGGCGTGCCGGGCTTGGACGTTCTCCTCGAGGCAGATCCTTATATGGTCGGCCTTCCTCTTTTCGATGGGATCAAGCAACGGTTTCCCTCGCCTCAATGGTGGTCCCGACAACCCTCTCACCCCTAAGGGCCTTATACAGGTTATGGGGCCTCGTTGCATTTACAATTATCGCCGGTATCCCCTCCGCGATGGCGGGTATCAACTCAAGGATCTTTCCGAGCATCCCTCCGGTTACGTCAGTCGTTCCCGCCCCTCCAATTCCCCGTTGAAGGTTTTTCAGCTCCCCGGGGGTGGCGTGTGGAATGAGGCGAGCAGATGGATCCCTTTTCGGATCCGCTGTGTAGAGGCCGTCGACATCTATCCCGACCACTATGCGTTTTGCGTTGAGTTTCACGGCCATCTTGGACACGAGCTGATCCCCCGATAGGATGGTGAAGCCCAAGGCTGAATCCAGAACCGCGTCGCCGTAGAGAACCGGGGTGATCCCCAAGTCCAACAGCCCGAGGACCGTTTTCATTTCCATCCTGCGTATTCGGCCGCCGTCGGTGGTTATGAAGGCGGAGGGCTGAAGGGTCACAGCCGGAGTCCCCTGTCGAATCAGGGCCTCCAAGATTATCTTGTTTAACGAGGCCATGGCCTGATGGGTTTCTGAAAACCCCACGATCTGTGACGGGTTCCTGTAGCCCTCCCTTATCCCGTACTTCTTGGCGACGGGATGACCGAAAGACCCGCCCCCATGGACTACCAAGAGGGATTCAACCTTCGCCCGTTCAATCTCTGCCGCAAGCCTCGTTATTGCTTTCTTGTCCGCGGTGAGCGCCTTATCCTTCACGGTGATGACGGAACCTCCCAGCTTCAAGACCGTTGGCTTACCCCTCAACTCTCACACCTTCATTGGTCTTCCACCCGACAAAAGTGGTTCCACCCTCCTCCTCAATCGCGCTGACGACCCTTTCTAACCCGTCGGGAGGAGCCAAGGCGATCATGCATCCCCCGCCACCCGCGCCAGTGAGCTTAGCCCCTAATGCCCCGGCTTTTCTCGCCGCGTGAACAAGCCTGTCAAGGGATTCGGTTGAGACTCCCACGGCGGAAAGCATCGCGTGGTTGACGTTCATCAGTTCGCCGACTACATCCAAGTCTCCCTCCTTCAAGGCTTCAACGGCTCGTAGGACCAGCTTCCCTCCAGCTTCTATGAGGGGGTTAACGACCGACGGGTACCGCTCCCTTCTCTCCCGCACCCTTGCCACCATCTCACCCGTGGAACGCTCGTCTCCCGTGTCGCCGACCACCAAGGGGATGTCTCTCTTCACGTCCAGAGGTGTGGAATCCTTGTCTTTGTAGAACAAGAGAACCCCGCCGTAAGTGGAGATCGCCGGATCTATGCCCGACGGGGTGCCGTGGACGAACCGCTCCACCTCATAGGCGGTGCGGAAAACCTCCTCCAGCGCCATCTCCACGCCCAGAAGCCGACTCACGGCGGTCGCCGTCGCCGCCGCCACCGCCGCTGAGGAACCGAGGCCGGAAGCGACGGGAATATCGGAGTGAACCTCCACATCCACCCCCGCCTCCGCTTCGGAAAGGTCCAAAACCCTCTGAACCGCTATCCTGATTGGTTCAAGCCTCCAGCGGGCTTCCTTACCCCCCCGCTCCGCCTGAAAGCTCTCCTCATCAAAAAAGCCAGAAGCTCCCAGGTCAACGGAGTTTACGTGTATCCGTTTATCCGCCCTCAACTCCGCGTAAACCCGGGCGCGCCTGTCGATGGCGGCGACGACGGCCGGCTCGCCGTACACGACGAAGTGCTCCCCGAAGAGGATGACCTTCGCGGGAGCTGAGGCAGCGACGACCAATTCATGCCCCCCTTTAGGTTTCTCGCTCCACGTGTATTTTAGGATTAAGGTTATAGAAAGGATGAGGTTAACTTTTTGGGCTAGATCGCATGGGCCTCCAGCCAGTCCTTGAAGTCTTCCACGGTTTTCAAGAGAACGTCTGAGTGGGCCACTATCCAGGGGCTGGGGTTCTCCATCCGGCAGATCACAACTGTCTTCTTGCCCCTCCTTTTAGCGTAGAAGAGTTCCATGCAGGTTCCAGCGGAAAGCCTGGGCAGGTATGCGATGAGGAGGTCGCACTGGTCAATGTCCTCTAGGTCCCTTCTGATGAAGTCTGTTGGCGGCACTTTTCTCCACCAATCACGGCCCGCCGCTGAGTATAGGACCTTCTCCCGTTGCCAAGGATCGAGGGGCTCGTACCCACGGCACAGTAGTATCTCTCGGAGTCTGTTTCTGTAGGACTGGTTCTGTTCCAGCCCTTGGATAGGCCCTGAAAGGAAAACTTTCCTTCCCATTGTCAAAACCCCTAGAGCCAACCTAGATATTAAGGGGCACATCTAATTATTGTTTGAGGCTGGAAAAGGCCTTGAGAGGTTGCCTATTCGGTGCCGTGGGTGATGGGGCTTGCCTGTGCATGTCCACAAGAAGGGGATAAGGGCCCTAGGGATCTCGGAGAGCTTCGTGAAGGGCGTCAGCGAAAGTTCGGTTCTGGCCGGTGTGGTGATGAGGGGTGACATGGTCGTGGACGGGTTCTCCTTCTCAAGGGCGAGGGTGGGGGGCATGGATGCCACCCAAAAGATAATGGACATGTACCAAGCCCTGGAGAGGGATGACATCAACCTTCTGCTTCTGAACGGCTGCGTCATCAGCTGGTATAACGTCGTGGACCTCCACCACCTGGCTGAGACCATTGGGCTGCCTCTCATCTGCGTTACCTACGAGGAGTCAGAGGGGCTTGAAAGATACTTCGAGGAGCTCTTCCCCGAGGACTGGCGGTCTAGGGTTGAGGTTTACCACAAGAACGGGGCGAGAACCTCCATGAAGCTCCAAACGGGCCACATCATCTACGCCCGATTTCTAGGCATGAACGAAGAGGAGGCCCTGAGGGTTCTAAACAGATTCACACTCCACGGGGCGGTCCCGGAGCCCCTGAGAATAGCCCGCCTCCTTGCAAGAGCCCTCATGAGAAGCACTTTACCTAATATATGAGAATGGGTTTGAGGTTAGAATGCACTGTTTCACCTGTACCTGAGGTTCATAAATTATATATTAATTTCTATTTTAGATTTGCCGCTGATTGATAAGCGTCCACAGTTGAATTCCGCTAAGAATTGAGGTGAGCTTAAGGTGGAAAACGAGAAAAGGGGCATACTGATCGTGGACGACGACAGAACTGTCCTCAAAAGCCTCAAGAAAATACTTGAACTGGAAGGCTATGATGTCGACACGGCGGAGACTGGTCGAGAGGCCATAGAGAAGTCTAAGGCCCAGTTCTATAATCTGGCGCTGCTAGACATTAATCTCCCAGACATGGAAGGCACAAAACTACTCAAAATGATGCATGAGACTCTGCCTAAAATGGTGAAAATCATAGTAACCGGCTATCCTGCGCTGGAAAATGCTGTAAAAGCTCTGAATATGGGAGCCGACGCGTACATCATGAAGCCAATTGACCATCCAAGGATGTTGAAGTTTGTGAAGAAAAAGCTGAAGGAGCAGGAAGAAGCCGATAAATTTGGCCAAGAAAAGGTGAAGGACTGGATAGAAACACGGGTCAGAAAACTGAAACGAGATTATCACTAGAATTAGAGTGAATGATAATGTGTCAAAAAATGCTAAGTTTTGACGATATACTTGCAGAAACAATAGACGAAGTCGTCAAGAATGTGTTTGAGAAGGATATAGCGAAAATCGTTTTAAAATACTTGAAGAAAAATAGTTCTAAAAAGCTGAACAAAAGAGTTCGAATTCTTGCAGATGCTTTACCGAAGATTTTGGGGGAAAGTTCCGTCATCATTGAGGATTTAATTCTCGAAACTTTGTACTCTAAGTGCGGATTAGAATTAAAGTGGAAAAGAAACTATAGGTTTGCAGACTACGTTCTAGATTTAATGGACCGCCATAATTCCAACCGCATCGCATGTCCCAGCGTTTCGCCTAAATGACTGAATTTAGGACTTCCTTCACTTCTTTAGTCGAGATAACTTCTAAGCGGAAGTTTGATTCTTGTCTTCCTCAAATACTCTTATTCCCGAAAAGAGTGGTTAGGTTCATTAGTTTTTTCTTCCTACCCAAAGGACACCGCAAACAGAGAAAGACCCTTTTTAAGGTTGGAAGCCGATAGTTATGGCGAGCGTCCATGAAGAGACCGGCAGCCGCTGTCTCCATCGTCCTTGTGCTGTTTTCAACCGTCTTCTCTTATGTTCCTTCATCGGTGGGGGCTGAGGCCCAAGACCTGAGCTTCGTCATCCAGACGTCAGTCACCTACTCAAACAGGGGAACTGAGACTTGGAACCTCACCGAGGAGGACCGGACGGTCAGCCTCTTCATGAACAACACGTGGCAAACGGTTAGCTTAATAAACCACTCGCACCCTGTGGAGGCAACGAAAACCGACGGAGACGGAAACCCCACCGCGGTTCTGCAGTTTCCCGAATCGGCGCTACAGCCCAACGAAACCATAAGCTTCACCGTCACATACCATGTCCTCTCGAAACCTCGCCTGCTCCCCAGCATAAATAAGGAGGCGTCGGGAACCCTCGATCAGGTTCCAACAGACTTACGCGAAGAACTCAACGAGACGGAAGACCCTTGGCTGGTTAACGATCCGGAGCTTCGAGAGCGGGCGTACAAGCTTGCGGAAAACGAAACGAGGGTCCTCACCATCCTCAGAAAATACGTCGCATGGATAAGCGAATACATTGATTATCCGAGCAAGCCCCAAGAGGTCCCCTTGTACCCGAACGAAACCTACCTGCAGCGCGAGGGAGACTGCGACGACCAGGCCATCCTGCTCATCACGCTCTGCCGAATCCTCGGGATCCCGGCCTACCTTCAGGTCGGCTGCATATACTCACCTACGACGCCGATCGAGACGACCACGTACTGGGATGGACACTTGACGTCCGTTCTGAAGCGCATAGGGTGGCACGGGTGGGCCATGGTTTACGTTCCGGGGTTGGGGTGGCTGCCCGTCGACTTGACGTACGTGTGGGGTGGGCTTGTGTATCCCCTTGACGCCATAAGGAGGGCGGCCGTAACCTCCCAGCGGGTGATTCAGTACGGAAACGTCACCAGAACGCGTTACGTGGCTTCGTACCGGGTGGCGAAGGCGTTTCTCCAAAACAACAATTTCTATATCTACACAGAGGATGAGATGAACACGGAGAGCCCTGGCGAGATGAGGAAGTGGTGGCTTCAACTCAGCATCATAGGGATGACTATAACCGTGGCGATCGCCGCGGCCCTTATTGTCGACACTCGCATTCACCGAAAGCCCACAAGAGAAGAATCCAACTCTTAAAGAGCAAGACGCTGAATTTCCTTATTTTTGCCTAAACAGATCCCTGTACGCGGGCACCACATCCTCGGCGAAGGCCTTAACGCCTTCCTCAGTCTTGGGGTGGCGGAGCATCTCCGCTATCACAGAGAAGGGTATAGTGGCGATGTGGACGCCGAGCTCGGCCACCTCCCGGACCTGGCGGGGGTTCCTCATGCTGGCGGCGATCACCTGGGTCCCGTATCCGTAGTTCTGGTAGATCATAAGAATCCTCCTTACAAGGTCAACCCCACTGTAGACGCCGCTGTCATGACGACCCTCCCCGCCGACCTGTCCCTCCATTATCTTCTGGACGGGGTAAGGCTCAAAGTAGTCGCCCTTCTGGAAGTCCACACCCCTCTTCAAGCCCATCCTCTCCCTGATGCGGTCATCTATCCGCCCCGCGAAGGGGCTCGCGTATGTAGCCCCCGCCTTAGCCGCTAGGAGCGCCTGCTCGGGTGTCATGACTAGGGTCGCGTTGGTGGGTATCCCCTCCCGGCTCAGGTGCCGTATTGCCTTCAGGCCGTCGTAGTCACGGGTCTCCTCGTTTATGTGGGGGTTGACGGGGATCTTCACGACCACCTGCCCGCAGGGGCTGAACCTCTTGTACAGCATCTTTGCCTGTTTGACCATCCCATCCGCCTGCAGGGCGATCACCTCGAGGCTCACCGGTCCGGGAACGGTCTCCAAGATTTCCCGGATGTACTCATCCATGGTGACCCTACCGCCCCTCTTGTCCATCGCCTCTTTGATGAGGGATGGGTTGGTTGTGGCACCGTCGACGATCCCCCATGAACATGCGGCCTTAATCTCGTCTAGATCGGCCGTGTCGATGAAGATCTTCATTCTGCATCAGCCATCCATCTGTCCCTTTAACTCTTAACCTTCTCTAAAATTTTGCCGTTCTACTCACGGGTCTTCTTCAAGCTTAAGCGACTACCTCGATTCCCTCGTTGGATTATCTCTTTATGCCTCGGCTCAGCTTTTTGGGACTCGTGGCAAACGTTATATGTTTATATGTAGCAACGGTATTTACAATTTGAATGGAGGAAGGCTTACGGGAGTGGCTAGGCGCATTTTGGAGGTCTTGATGGAGGAGCCGAGGCAGACGCCCTCAAACTTGGTGAAAAAGATGAAGACCCAGGGAAGCACTGTCCGCAACTGCCTCGTCTTTCTGAAGGACCTGAGGCTGGTTGAGACTCCTAGCAGAGGCCTATACAGAATATCTTCTTTAGGAGAATATGTTCTTGAAAAGGCGGAGGTGCTCTCCACCAAAATCGAGTGACTCTGAAAAGAAACCGAAAAACATTGCTGCCTTTATTCGCTCACTGAAGGGGTGGATGAGGGAATTCAGTTGAGCTTGGGTTTTCCTCACGCATCCGTAAGCGATAGCAGGTCGCCAGCGTTTCCTTCAGCTGCGTGACTGTTCAGATATACGAGCCAATTATTTAGACATATATTAGGATATAAATATGGAGCGATATACGTATTATTGATCTATACGAAAAATATATATGATACGTCTATTAGGAACTCGTATAAGGAAGAGGGGAAGATTGAGCATCTTGAGCTCGTTAGGGGAGACGTTGACGGTCGGCATTTCACTGGTTAGGGCACGTATGGTTAAGATATTTGTCAAGCCATGGATGGTGACTGTAGCGATTTTGGCTGCAAGTGGTGGTCGTCCCCCCGTCGCGATAACCATGTTAGCGGCAATCGCCGTATCGGCTGTCTCAATCGGCGCTTACATCTACAATGATGTTGTGGACTTAGAGATGGACAGACTCAACCCAAAGAAGCGGGATAATCCCCTTCCATCAGGAAAAGTGTCGGTGGAGGAGGCCATGCGTGTTGTTTCCATCAGTTGTGTTATCGGTTTAGCCCTGAGCTTCTTTTTAAACATCAAGGCTTTCCTCCTTTGTGTAGCCTACACGGCACTGTGTTTAGCATACTCAACTCCGCGCATCCGCTTCAAGAAAATGTTTCTACTCAAGGAGGCGACGATGGCGGCAGGCTGTTTCCTCCTGAGCCTAATGGGTGGCGCAACCGTTGGGTCAATCTCTACACCTGTGATTTTTATAGGGGCGTTTCTCTTCGCTTACACGATGGTTGGGGCTCCACTCGACGAATCCTTTGATGTGAAAGAAGACGAAAGATATGGTTGCAAGACACTAGCAATGGTGCTAAGCTGGAGGAAGATAATATCGTTGATGATATTTTTTACATTAGTAATAATGACGCTGACTCCTTTAACCTACAGGCAGTTGGGTTTTAACACGCTCTTCCCTATAATCATGGTTGGCTCATGTGGTATCTCGCTATCACTCCTGTTTTCACTTCTAAGTCGTGCGGAAAAGGGCCCAGAATCGTTGTCAAAACTAGAATTGGGATCCCTCTACATCTGCTGGGTGATGATGCAAGTGGCTCCAGTTCTCGGATCTCTATGACTTAGCCCTTACATAAGGAATCTTGAGTTTCTTTTGTCCTTCTCCGAGGAAAGTATCCATTAATGAGCCTATCTCAGTCCCCTTGTTCCACAGGATTTTGAAGGTTTCAATAAATTTTTCGCTGAGTTTCTCGTTTTCTAATATGAAGGCGATGAAGAAGGCCCCAGTATAGGGCTTTGCTATTTCAATCATGGCGTATTTGGAGTCTACAACCAGAAAGGCGTAAGGTAATTGGGCTAATCTTACTTTGAAGTCAGGGGACTTCATGACTTCTATGAAGGTCTTCAACATAGTTGGGTGAGCGAGCAACATTCGCAACACCGTTTGAAGCTTCTCTCCAGGATTTCTCTCATCATATAACACGTTGTACTTTATGTTTCTCTTCATAATTCTTAGAAACGTTTCGGTCACCCTGAAGTCAAAATACTGGGTTGCAAGATAAACTTCTTTCTCGGCTTTCTCTAGGAGTTTTACCGTTTCCTGAACAAGCTGTTCATAGTTGTCAACCATCCGCACTGAACTGACGAGACTCTCCATCTCAGGGAGCCCTGAAGCGCCGCCCGCGGATAGTGCCTGTGCGATGGTCTTTGTCTCTTCGAGGGTGAGCGTATTGGCCCGCTTCAGCTTGCCCAGAAGGTCCAGGCGGTCGCGTTGGCTTAAAGCCTTCTCGAATACCTCCCCTAAGTTGTAGCAGAGTTTTCCTAATATTGTATGTTGATACGCATCCTCGTTTTTTTCGATTAGGCCTGCGTTCATAAGTTCGTTGAGTCGAGTGTAGTATCGCTTCTGGGTCAGCCCCAGCTCCTTGATGATCTTCGTGGAGCTGACTATGCCGTCCCTGGCCTTCCGAAAAATCTTTAGGGCATCCTGATTCGCCAGGGAAGATAGAATTCTCTCCATTTCCGCGAATGACGACTCTTCTTTTTCGCTGGTTTTACTCAGCTCCAGCATTTGATGGTTTCCCATCTAGGCCTACACCCGGTCTTTCGCCTCAAACCAAATTCATATCATGATCGATAGTCGTAAAAAAGGGTGTGAAGTGGGAGTATATACCCGGAATCTAGAGGTTACATGGGCGAACTCCGAGTTTCTACATTATCCCCTTTACCATCTCTCAGTCGTTTCCCCCTTAACGCAAGAGACGCCCGTGCAGAAAACATCTTTTCGGACTGTTGCACCCTGAACCTGTGTTATGGCTTTGCAGTCCCGACCGCTGATTCACAATTACTATAAAGCGTGCGCGCAGTCTCCAGAATGGATGGAGGCAAATAAAAAATGAAAGGAATCAAAGAACATTTAAAAAAAATCGTTATTCTAGAATAGAAGCCAAGATAGGGTTTATCGTAGAATTTTTCGTTCCAGAACAAGCATTTTGGGTGGGATGCATGCAAGTGTAACTGTGCTCTTTCGAGTTCATGAACCGTGATTACTTCGTTTAGGTTACCATGGAGCGAAAAATGTTACCTTGACACACACGTGCCGTTTTACAGGTATTGATCACGGGTTCATAAAAGTTTTATTTATTAGCCTAGAACTCTGGCGCAAACGTTCGACATTCCTGCGAATGGATGAAGAGGGAAGGTGCTTTAGATGGCTAAACTCGCCCTTGGGTCTTTGACCAAAGCCGTTGTAGACACCACAGAGGAAGCGCCCATACGGGTTTTGCATGTGGACGATGAACCTAGCTTCTTAAAGGTTGCGAAACGATGCTTAGAGATGGAAGGCGCGTTCCAAGTGGAAACTGCTTTGTCTGTTGAAGAGGCCGCGGAAAAGATAAAGAAGAAAAGGTTTGACGTGATCATTTCGGACTACGTGATGCCTGGAAAAGACGGCCTAGAATTTTTGAAAGAATTGAGAGAGAAGGGGGACAATACTCCTTTTATTATGTTAACCGGAAAGGGCAGGGAAGAAGTGGCCATGAAGGCCTTGAACTTTGGCGCGGACCAGTACCTCAACAAAGCCGGCGACCCGGAAACTGTGTACGGTGAACTGGCACACGGCATACGCCAAGCCTTGAAAACTAGACAGATGGAAGAAGCCCAGCGGGAGATCGATTGGGGCTTCAGAAGTTTGGTTGAACTGGCCCCTGACAGCATAGCAACTTTGGACACGAAAGGCATGATTACATCATGTAACAATGCTCTAAGAGAAAAAATAGGCTATTCTAAAGGTGAAATCGTTGGTAAACACTGGTCAAAGCTAGGATTCTTCCGGGCGAGAGACCTTCCCAAATACGCAAAGATGTTCAGTTCCTTTATAAGAGGAAAAGTACCCGAGCCGTTTGAGATCAATTGCGTCTGTAAGGATGGAACTCTCCTTCCGCTTGAGGTCCGTATTAGTTTGTTGAAAAAGGGAGGAAAGATTCTTGGTCTTCTAGCAATCTCAAGGGACATCACCGAACGCAAACAGACAGAAGAAAAAATGATTCTACAATCTAGTTTTTTAAAGATGTTGACAGACGGCATCGTAGTCAGTGACGCTAATGCAAATATTAGAGAGGTAAATGACGCTATCCTGAGAATGTACGGCACCGACAACAAAGAGGACTTGATTGGAAAAAATTCCTTTGATTTTATTGCTCCCGAAGACCGAGAAAAAGCCTTTGCAAGTTTAAAAGAAGTGCTGGAAAAGGGATACAAGAAAGGCATTGAATACCATATTATCACCAAGGATGGGAGTAAAATCAATGTGGAGATGAACTCATCAGCCATGAAAGACAAGGATGGTGAACTATTAGGATTTGTGGCCATTGTACGTGACATCACCGAACGCAAACAGATGGAAGAGGCACTTAGGGAATCTGAAGAAAAATACAGAAAACTGTTTGAGGAGGCGCTGGATGCTATCTTCATAGCCGATGCCGAAACAGGTATAATAATTGACTGTAACCGTGCAGCATCAGAATTGGTGGGCAGAGAGAAATCAGAACTGGTTGGTAAACACCAGAGGATTCTCCATCCTCCGCAAGAAATCGAAGGAAGGTTTAGCAGGACTTTCAAACAGCATCTCAAAGAAAAAGAAGGACAGGTTTTGGAAACGCAGGTTATTACCAAAAAGGGAGAAATCAAAGATATTGCAATCAAAGCCAATGTCTTTGAACTTTGGGACAAAAAACTGATTCAAGGTACATTCAGAGACATCACCGAACGCAAGAAGGCGGAAGAGGCGCTGGCCCAAGAGCGCGACCTGCTGCGTGCCCTCATGGACAACATTCCAGACACCATTTACTTTAAAGATGTCAACTCCCGCTTCCTGAGAAATAACAAGGCACATGCTAGGGTGCTGGGCCTCAAGGATCCCAAAGAGGTTGTAGGGAAGACGGACTTCGACTTTTTCAGTCCGGAACATGCCCAAGCTGCCTACGCAGACGAACAGAGAATTGTGAAAACAGGGAAGCCTGTAATCAACAAGGAAGAAAAAGCTAGGAGAGCAGACGGACAGTTTCGCTGGGTTTCCACCACTAAGGTGCCTATCATAGACGAGGAGGGGCATGTTACCGGCATAGTCGGCATCTCCAGAAACATCACCGAACGCAAGGAGGCAGAGGAGAAGTTGAATGAAACGCTGAAAAACTTGAAGCTTCTTAACGAGAAGTTACGTGTTGTCGGCAAGTTGACGAGGCATGACGTCCGAAACAAACTCTCCGCAGTCGCAGGGAACGTCTTCCTAGCTAAACGGAGGCTGACCGGTGATCATGAAGCTCTGGAGTATTTGAAGGATGTTGAATCAGCGTGTCTGCAGGTAGAAGAAATTTTTGATTTCGCGAGAACCTATGAAATGTTGGGCGTTGAAAAATTAGTGTACATGGACGTAGAAAAAAGTCTTGACGAGGCGATTTCGTTGTTTTCAGACCTGCACGGCGTGAAGTTAGTGGACGATTGCCGTGGATTAACGGTGCTGGCGGATTCACTGCTGAGACAACTCTTCTACAACCTAATCGACAACTCGTTGAAACACGGAGAAAAGGTTAACCGAATTAGAGTGCACTATGAAGAAACTGGAAAAGATCAGCTGAAATTGGTTTATGAGGATGATGGCGTAGGTATACCCCAAGCTGAGAAGAAGAAGATTTTCGAGGAGGGCTACGGAAAAGGCACAGGCTACGGGCTGTACCTAATACAGAGACTCTGCGAAGTATACGGTTGGACCATCCGAGAGACGGGCAAGGAGGGCAAAGGAGCCCAATTCACCATAACCATACCTAAAATGGACGAAAGTGGGAAAGAAGGGTATCGACTCACTAGTCCCGTCGTCAAAGCCAAAGTTGAGAATAGACATAGCCTTTCTAGGCTTACCGTTCCCCCCGTGCGCCATTGAGGCCTTCTTGGTTGTAGGCGTAAACTCGAAGTGCTCATCTACTTGGCCTCACACTTCGTCTCAGAAGACAGCGGGAAAGAGCGGGAGAACAGTTTCCATTCTAATACCGGGAAGCCAAACCTTCCAAACAAATAGGTTTAACAACAGAAAAGAGGCTTTGGGTTTTTCTTCATTAGCTAAGACTGAGTTGCTTCTCTGCGTCCTTCTCTAGGAGCGCTCATTCACGGTGAAGACAGAAAGCGATTAGTGGAGGGACGCCCAACTGTTGCTCGAATTAAGGCTTCACGATGGGCGTGAATAGGCTTTGAAGATGGGACTGATAACAAGGAACAAGGACGGCTACTGTTCCACCCGGCTGCTGGAGGCCATGAGAAAACGGAACGTAACCCCGGTGTGTTTCAGCCTCCCCCACCTCGTCGCCCGGGTCAGTTACACTCCCGAAGCATCCACCCAAGAGGTTGACCTCCTCAAGGATTTGGGCGCCCTAATCGTCCGGCCTATTGGGCGCGGCTCCCTGGAGGAGATCATCTTTAGGATGGACCTCCTGCATCGCCTTGAACGTCTAGGGATGCTGGTCGTCAACCCTCCCTCTTCCATCGAGCGGTCCGTGGACAAGTACTATACCATCGCCATCTTGGAGGAGCGTGGTCTACCTGTTCCGCGGACGGCGGTGACCGAGGACCCTGACGAAGCCCTTAAAGCCTTTCATGAGCTTGGGGGAGATGTGGTCGTCAAGCCCCTGTTTGGGTCCAGGGGGATGGGCTCCACGAGGGTCTCCGACCCGGAGATTGCCAGGAGGGTGTTCAGGGCCGTTTCCTTCCATCATGGCGTCCTCTACCTCCAAGAGTTCATCCCCCATGGAGTTTCAGACATAAGGGCCTTCGTCCTCGGCAACCATGTCTTGACGGCCATGCGCCGCGTGGGAGAGACCTGGAAGGCGAACGTAAGCTTAGGCGCCAAGCCGGTGCCCCTTGAGCTGAGTGAAGAATTGAAAGATTTAGCAGTTGAGGCGGCGGGGGCAGTCGGTTGCAAGGTGGCCGGCGTGGACATCTTAGAGGGGTCGGAGGGGCCGATGATCCTTGAACTTAACAGCCAGCCCGGGTGGAGGGGGCTTCAATCGGTCACTAGAATAGACATCGCGGACGCCATCGTCGGATACGTCCTCTCTGAGATGAAAGCCTAACCGAGATTTTTGAGGGTACTCTATGATAAAAGAAGTATATCCTACCGTTTACAACCTTTCTACCCAAATGATCGAACGGAAAGGGGACCTAATCGCGGAAGAGACCCCCCTACACATCTTCCTGAACCAAACCCACTACGTGACCATCCTCTGCTCCCCACGCCAACTGAAGGAACTTTCCATAGGACACCTCCTCTCCGAGGGCATACTGAGATCGGCGGATGACATCCAAGAGATACGTTTAGAAGGGAATGGAATGTGTTGGGTGAGGTTGAAACCCCATGTCGACCCGGAGAAGCGGATTTCAGTCGCTCAACCCTTCTCTCGACTGATCGTATCAGCGTGCGGTTCTCCCGACTACTGGCCCATCTTCAAGCTCATCGACAGGCTCAGCCTCTCAAAGGTACCCTCGGGACTCACGGTGGAAGCCAAGGTTATCGCGGAGTCTGTGAGGCACCTCAACACCCTCGCTGAAACCTTCAGGAAGACCGGTGGGGTTCACGTGGCAGCCCTCTACTCCACAAGCGGCGAACTGAAGGCTTACGCTGAGGACGTGGGGCGCCACAACGCGGTGGACAAGGTCATTGGAGCTGGAGTTCTGGGGAGGGTGGAATTTCAGGGGTGTTTTTTGGCTTCGAGTGGCCGTCTCACCGGGGACATAGTGTTGAAGGCAGCTCGGATGCGGATTCCGATCGTCGCCTCCATGGCCGCAGTTATCAGTTCCGGCGTCGAGGCTGCACATCGCACAGGGGTAACCCTTATCGGCTTCGTGAGGGGGAAGAGGATGAGCGTCTTCACCTACCCGGAACGTATAGTTATAAACCCCAGCCTCGCATCAGCAGGCTGAGGCTGACCACCGTTGAAGAGGTCGGCAATAATCCTAGCCGGCGGCTTCTCCCGACGCTTCGGTCAACCCAAGGCCCTAGTTCAGTTGGAGGGCAAACCCCTCCTCCTCCACGTCCTTGACAGAATATCCGGAGTGACTGATGAAACGGTGTTGGTCGCAAGCTCCATTGATCAGAAACAGACGTTTACACGTTTGTTGAATCCCGAAGTGAAGGTGATCGTAGACGAGCAGGGTCCAAGAAGTCCTCTCCTCGGAGCGCTGACCGGCTTCCAAAACGCGCGGGGCGAGCATTCCCTGTTGCTTCCCTGCGACGCCCCCTTCGTCTCCGTGGAGATAGCATCCTTCCTCTTGGATCTGTGCCTTCAGAGGGACGCCGTCATTCCCCGATGGCCTAACGGCTACATCGAACCCCTCCAGGCGGCCTACCAGACCAAAACGGCTCTAACAGCTGCGAAAACAGCTTTGGAACATGAAGAGCTTGATCTGCGGTCCATGATAGCCCGTTTGAGGAAGGTACGTTACGTGTCAACTAGGGCCCTCCGGAGAATCGACCCGAAATTAACGACCTTCTTCAACGTCAACACGCCAGAGGACCTGAAAAGAGCAGGGTCCATGCTTAAGTAAAAATGGATGTTGAGGATGATCCTTATGAAGGCTTCAATTAGGAAACTGTTTCGCTTTGCGGGTATAGAGGCTGGAATTCTCGTTTGGATGGTGATTTTGCTATCGATAAGCTATAACCCTTGGTTCGTTTTCACTGAACATGCATTCAGCGACCTGGGCGGTCCAAGGGCTGAGAAGCCGTGGGTATTCAATTATGGTCTAATGATAGTGAGTGTCTTTGGGCTCCTCTACTCTCTATCCCTCATAAAGGATGCAACCAACAAGGTGGAGACTGTTGGAGGAGCATTCATGTTTACAGCAAACATCTTCTTAGCCCTAGTAGGCTTTTATCCCTCCGGCACCACACCACACACCTTCGTCTCCACTTGGTTCTTCATCCAAGCTGATTTAGCGATTGTCACTTGGGGGATAGGGCTTCTGTTGAGAGGCCGGAAGGTTTTTGGAATGGTTTCCACCACCATGGGAATATTAGGGCCGCTGGTCGCTGCACTCATAGAGTGGCCTTCAATCGCAACTTTGGAAGCCTACGGCATAATAATGATTGACGCATGGATGGTTCTTATGTTAAAGGCTCATATCGTGGATAGCAACCTGTGAGAACAGGTGGATTTATACAAAATAACGGGAAATTCTCCCAATGACTGTGGTGGCGAAGAGGGGTTTTCAGCTTACTGGGTATGTTGGGAGCACGGTTTTTCCGTGGGCTTCGTTTAGCACTTCGGCTAAGGCCAGATATACTGCGCTTGCTCCACAAATGACGCCTTCCATCCCAATTATGCGTGTGAACGGTTCCAAGTTTGTGGTTGTCAATGATGTGTATGATAGTATTGCTGATTTGATTGCGAGCAAGAAGAACAGTACAGCTAAGCTCATGAAGACAAATTGTATTGCACGATTGGCTTTTAGAGTGCCGAAGAACATGACGAAAGTGAATAGTCCCCACATGAAGAAGTAGGCCATAGATGCTTCTTGACTGACAAGCCAAGGTGTACTGTATCCAGGCATGTAGGGAGCATACGCGGAGAAGGGCCATATTCCCCAACTTGCTACATTCGGCATTCCTAGCCAATTTAAGGTTACAAAGGACAACCAAAACAGCCCGTATGAAGTGAATGCTGTTGTTCCAAAGGTATTGCCTCTCTTGTATTCCAGTATGCCCGCAATGATCTGCGCCATACCTCCGTAGAATATGCCCATGCCGAGAATCATGCCGTCTATGGGTCTCAGTCTAAAATTGTGAACAAACATAGCAAGGATTGTGGTCATTCCGAAGCCTAACAGCCCAAGTGGCGCCGGATTTGCAGATTTTTCACCCATGCGTTTCCAGTCCTTTAATTCTAATTCTTATTGACAGAGGCTCTTTTTCACATAGCTTTTAGATTTAAGTCTTTCCACGGACACGGACAAAAGACGTGACCTATGCATGTAACGGTTACGTGTTCAGCGATTGTCTTCCGCATACCGCTCAAACGGTATTTATGAGATGCCTTCTAGCAAGTTTTTGCATACTATGCGCTCAATTGGTTAAATATGATTATTTGATGTACAATTGTTTTAGTAAAAACTTGCTTCTTACTTTCTATTAATTATACTTTTCACGATAAACAATGGCACCATAACAGATGACTCTTAGAAAAAACACGTGGACAAGACATAAACAGCGAAAGATACTCATAAAACATAAGTAAAAATGTACATGGTCCGGTGAAAAATCGTATTATTCAGATAATGGTTTTTGGTTTTCGTCTCTGCTTTTCTTTGTCTCTATTATTATCTTCTGAGCAGGGGGAGGGGGGTCTATGATCAGGCCTACTCAAGCCTAGTCAGGCGCATCATCCGCGGGCATGTTGCACACGGGGGCCTCGGCGTCTTTCTATAAAGGGGGTTAATCCCTCTATGTCCGAGTCTTCCATAAGCCCTTTAACACTATTTATATACCGAGTTCTAGAATCAAAATCGGTGAAAAGCGTTGCGTGATGTAAAAGGCCCAGATGAAGTATCCGGGTATAAAGGCGATTCTGATCATGTTACTAGAATGAAGAGGTTGTTAGTTGTTCTAGGACTAAAATTGGGCTTTGAGGTAGACGTTGAGGAGGAGCCCGAATCGGAGCTGGGCAAGTTGGGTATACGTCACGACGTAATTTGGTATATGGTCCCAGAGAACTGGCATACAAAGCTCTTGGATAATATGCAGCGAAGTGGAAAATCGGATATTTCTTATAGAGACCTCGTCCGTCATCGTCATGGTCTGAAGCGTCGTCTTCACGTCGCCTTCGAAATCGAAGGAGGTGATGCCATGACGAAAAGCATGAAGGGCGACATCTCGAATCTCTCGAAATGGCCGTATGGCGTAATTATAGTGTATGATGAAGGGCTCAGAGGAAGATTCGAGAGGGCACTAATGGAATTTAGAAGGCTTCATGGGCCCAATAACGTTATTATAGTTTCCTTTGAAGATATCGAAAATCTCTGCAAGGCGTATAACCTCACGCTCTGAGCCTTCCTTGAAGGGGTTCAGCCCTTTTTTCTAAATCTAGCTTGCACACATAGATAGAGACCTAGACCCCCTATATTCTATTTGCCTTCAAATATGCCTGATCTCTTAGCGTGCACGACGGAAACTAGGCGAGGGCTCTTTCTTTCGGCTCTCTTCTCCTATTTCTAGGCCATATTTGGGTGCTAGGCGGTATGTTGGTTCTTCGATGATGCTTGGTGGTTCACCTATCTTGTTGGCTAGGTCGTTGAGGGCCACCTGACAGTACCCCATTTCCTTATATTCCTTGAGGGCCTCTTCTACCTTCTCGTCTAGCTCACTGTAGAACCATAGGGCATATCCCCGCCCGGTCTCCTTCTGGGACAGCTTCATCTAATAGAAAAATTTTTGGGGTTGATGTAGATATCTTTTGGTTGATGAGGGCGGTGTTCGTTGAGAAAAGACATAGCTTTCCTTCTTGTAGCTGTTTTGTCAGCTTTGTTCACCTTTGCGTTCTTTTTCTTTATCTTGGAGTCTACGAAAGCGGTAAATGAATTTCTATTAAACTTTTTTCCCAATATTACTACGGAGGCAGGATGGAAGCAGTTTCTAGAGACGTTCAGATTTGTGAGACTGTTCGGTTATATTGCCTTCGGGATCGTTTTGGTCTTAATACTCGCCGGCTTCGCCATCCGGAAAGGCTACCTCTCTTCTATTGGTTCCGTAGCCTTATACTTGCCCGTCTTCGGCTACTTCTCGTTAACCATGTTCTTCCTTGTCGGTATAGGTGTTATGAGGGCGTTATGGTTTCCATTGATTGACTGTTCTCCAACTCTACTGTGGCCTGGCGACATTGTCTTGACGCCCTTATGGATTTTGGAGGATATCTTTCTTGTTTCGGACGGGGTGCCTGTATCTCTTCTTTTGTATGATATAGGCAGAAAGTTAAGCTTCTTAGTTATAGGAGTAGGGGTCTTCATCTTCTTTTTAGGAGTTTTGACATGGCTTCACGGGAAGTTTAGAGGATATGAGATTGTTGATTTTTGGATTTATAGGTTTTCGAGGCACCCTCAATATTTAGGCTTCCTACTATGGAGTTATGGAATGCTGATGTTGACGTTTTTCCTCAGAATGGTAAGTGCTTGGGGCGTGCTTCCTAGTCCAGGTCTTCCCTGGTTGGTCTCCTCGTTAACCGTAATTGCTGTCGCTTTAGATGAAGAGTTAAAGATGATTGAAAAGCACGGTGAGAAGTACATGAAATATCGCGGCTCCGCGCCTTTCATGCTACCTGTTCCAAAGCTACTTTCAGGGTTGATAACGTTTCCAGTGAAGGTTTTACTGAAGAAGAAACTCCCAGAAAACAGAAAGGAAATTGCTTACACAGCGTTGACCTACGGCGTGATGTTGACTTCGCTGAGTTATATTTTTGTGCTTGTGAACAGCGTTATATCATCCTTCGCTCCACAATTGTCCTCTCTCATATCTGATTTTATTTCTTATATCATATGTCTTACCTTCTTTCTCCTATTTCCACTTCTACTGCAACGACTGCTACGCAAAACTGTGCTTAAGGACTCTCTTAACGTCCTGTAACCCTAAGCAGGGTTGATCAAGTTTCGTGAACAGTCCTGCACTATCCACTCTTATCCCCGCTCGGTCTCCTTCAGGGACAATGGAATACCACAAGACCAAGGACAGCCTACGCGTAAAGGAAACCTTGAGGCACAAGAACATCAAAAATACCTTGGTCTACACAAACTTGGAAAAGGGCTGTCTTTAAAACATCAAACAACGAATTCATAGTTAAAACCATTAACAACTAGAGGCATGTAAGCTCATAGAGGCAGGGTTTGAATATGTCACAGAAGTCGAAGGCAAAAGGATATTCAGGAAACGGAAGTGAAACAAAAAAACCGTATGAATCAGCAAAAAACCACATGATTCAAATAATCGGCGTGGAAGAATTGCCCATCATAAAGGAGAACGATAACATCGCCAAGCTTGTCTGTGAAGCCGCAATGCGGCAGGGGACTCCCATTGAAGACGGCGACATCATCGTGGTTACGCATGTCATTGTTTCACGGGCCGAGGGAAACATAGTAAACCTAGATGAGGTGGCTCCCTCAGATTTCGCCAAGGCCTTCGCCAGTCAATTCAACAAGGACCCAGCTTTGGTGGAGGTCGTCCTCCGAGAGTCAAAGGGCATCGTCCGGATGGGTGATGGACACTTAATCATGGAGACGAGACACGGTTTCATCTGCGCCAACGCAGGGGTCGACCGGTCCAACGTTCACGGAGAGAGAAACGTCGCCCTCCTACCGAAGGACCCAGACCGTTCCGCGCGAAGAATACGACAGAGAATCCGGAGGTTAACCGGGAAGGACGTGGCAGTCATCGTCTCCGACACCCATGGTCGCCCCTTGCGGGATGGCGAAATCAACATTGCCATAGGGGTGGCTGGAATCAGCCCAATCCGGGACAGGATAGGGGAGTCAGACCTCTTTGGGTATGTCTTGAAGGTGAAGAGGACGGCATTGGCGGATGAGCTGTCTTCTGCCGCTGAGCTGGTCATCGGGCAGGCGGACGAAGGGGTTCCTGTAGCCATCATCCGAGGGTACCGATACCCGAAATCCGAGGAAGCGAAGGCGACAGAACTCATCAGGCCAAGGGAAAAGGACCTCTTCATTTAAGGGGCAGGAGATTATGAAAGGTTTAAATATGTTCTTTTTGTGGTGATTGTGGTGAGGGGCTTTAAGTTTTTGGTGGTGCTAGTCTCTTGGATCGTAGGATATGGTTGGTTTTCTTGTTGGGCCTGATCGTCGCAGGGGTTCCTCTGACAGCATATGCCTACATGTTGAACGGGCAGGTCTTGGCTCTGGAGAACGAGATGAGCCTGAGGGATCAGCAGTTAGCCGGGCTTCAGGGGCAAATAGACAGCCTAAATGAAACGGTCGCGGGACTGCTGGAAGAGGTTGCGAGACTCCAGGGGGAGATAGAGGTCTTACGTTTGCTACTCAATTTATCTTCATATAGCTTAGAGGATATTATAAACAATCCTGAGAACTATCTGCCTCCTGGAGACAACATCACCCGCCACAACGAATTTAGCGCCGAATTTATCGTAGTTGACGTTTCAGGACCTTTCAATCTTACAGATATGCTTAGGCGGGAGTGGGAAATCTGTGTGGTTGTTCTAAGGGACAGTTATAATTACGAATTGTCATTCCATATTTCGAGTGAAGATTATCAGAATTACAAATTATGGGTTGGAAAGAGTGCACCTTTCAATATAAGTGTAAGTGACGGCCCATACTACGAATCATGGTCTTTCGAATTGGTAATTAATCGGGTCGCTTATAAACCGTATGATAATTACCATGGAGCCTACAGTGTCCACATTTACTTGGTGACAACTTAATGAGAGAAACTATTAACTAACACGATAATCGTAAAGGTTCAAGCGGGCGTCGATGGCGGTCAACCTTGTCTAACTTTGAAGCGCCAATGGAGAGGATTGTCCTAGTCTGCGTCTTGAAGCTGACGAAGGACGGTCCTGTCCGGAGGGAGCTGGTCGGCAGAGAGGCTCGGGTTCCCCTAGAGACAGCTGATAAAGTGTTGGAGAAGTTTTCTGCCTTGGGGCTTCTTCGGTTGACCGCCAAGACCGTTGAAGCCTCGTCGAACCAGCGTGTCAAGGTCGCCATTCAAGCCCTCGAGTTGGGTGCGGACCCTGAAGGGGTGTGTAAGGCCCTCCGTTGGGGAGAGTTTGAGGATATAGCTGCGGTGGCCTTTGAGGCCAACAACTTCACCGTCAAGAGGAGTTTCAGGTTCAAATGGGCCGAAAGAAGGTGGGAGATTGACCTTCTCGGCTTTAGGGAGCCCCTCATCGTATGCGCAGACTGTAAACACTGGATCCGCGGCTGGAGAAGGTCGGCGATAACAAAGGTCGTTGACGCCCAAGTTGAAAGGACAAGGGCTTTAATGGAAGCCATACCTTCCCTGCACGAAGAGATGGGGCTAAGTTACTGGAAACGGGCAAGGTTCATCCCGGTGATCTTATCTCTGGTTCCGGGCCCCTTCAAGTTTTACAAGGGCGTCCCCGTCGTTCCTGTTCTGCAGCTTCGAGACTTCCTGAGTGAACTGCCCGCCTATCTGACCGAACTGAAGCAAATCTCCACGAGCCTCTAACCCTTCCATAGATAGCAGTTAGACCCCCTATAGTTCTATTTGCCGTCAAATATGCCTCAAATACAGGACAGGGACAGTAAGTTTTCGAATTTACTTTCTGTTTACTTGAAAGGATTTACCTGCTCTTAGGCACGTTATTTAGGCCTGCTGCCGCCAGGTTCGGCTTTCTCTGTCCACTCCCATCTGATGGTCCCAGGCCTCGCATAGTACGTCACAGCCAGAGAACTGCCCTCACGGCCGTCTATTCTGAACTGTCGGCTGATGGAGGCTCCCCTCCCAACCCTGATCAAGGTGAAGTCCAGCCAGACGCGGACCTGAAACCCCAACTGCCTTAGGCGCCTCGCCGTCTTCACCTCATCCTCCCAGTCAGACGGAGAGAAGTGGCTCCGGCACCTCCGCGTAGTCTTGCACTGAAATATATCGACCACGCCGCCCTGACTGAAGACGATCAAGTCAGGCTTAGGATAGGCTGATGTGCCTGCCCCTGACCCGGCACTCCTAATGGCGAACAAGCCCCTCTTCCAGGCTTCCCTTACCCGCTCCTGCTCCCGTCGGACACCAGCCCTTCTGGCTACCCATGGCTGGGCTTCAGTTGTTAAACGGCGGCCTCGTTTCAAGGTCGTTTCCCCTCCTCCACGCTACCATAATTATGTTTTTCCTATATATCTGGATGGTATAAACGCTTAAACCATGATGGATGAAATAAAAGTACTGCTTTTGTTTCAAAGGATTTCGGGCCTTTGACATGAAGGAGGACAAAAGGATGCCTGTGTACAAGCATGGTAAACAGAAAGAAACAATAGACCTAGAAACCTTCAGAAGGTGGATAAGAAAACTCGATGGGTCCCCTCAGCCCCTCCGGGACAAAAGCCTTCTAGCCTTTCTGTACTGGTTCGGCGTCAGGAAGGAGGAAGCCCTAGAGCGGGTGAAGGAAGACTTCAGCGTAAAGGGCGGGATCATGACGGTCAACGCCCCACCCATGAAGAGTGGAGAGAGGCCTCCCCTAGAAATCCCTGCAGATTTGCCCTTTGTCAACCTCATTATTAAACAGGTGGAAGAGACCAAGCCAAGGCAGAGGGTGTGGCCTATATCCCCTGTTACGGCGTGGAGAATCGTGAAAAAGGTCAGCGAGAGACATTACCCTCACTTCTTCCGGTTGAACAGGGCTACACAGTTCCTCAACGACCCAGAGATCACTATTCCCCAAGTGAAGACATGGTTCGCATGGAAGAGGATAGAGACCGTGAACAAGTACATTGGATACAGCAAAAGGCACATACGCCAAATGGCCCCGAGACTCCGAAACGAAGTTGAAAAACCATAGTCCAAGACGCACATTTCTTTGGCTTCACACCGTTCCCTCTCCTAAAAGGCCGAGTGTTGTTGATGCTTCTGTATCCGCGGATGAGGTTCCCACTCCTCTTTTTAGCTAGGTGATGTCCAAAAAGCTAAGTATTACCATAGTAACCAACATCACCCAATGTCCACTACAAGTCACCACGAAAAGGATAAAACGCCTAGTTTTGCCTACATAAAGTGCTGAGAAAACCTTGCCCCTCATGAGAAAAGCTCAGAAAAAGCTCCTTTTCAGCGTCTCCGATTCTTCATCTCTTAAGTGACAAGTCGGTGTAACCAAGTTTCCATAATAAAAATCCGCTTCTATACCATCGTCGCGCTTCCTAGTTGTAGCAAAGACTCCTATAGAATATGACGGATACAAAAGCATCAACAGAGATCCACCAAAAACAAGGCAACAGAATTCCTCAACACCCTCAGTCCTCCAATTCAGCGGTTGTCTTCTTGAAGGGAGTTATCTGCTTTCCACCCATGGACTCTGCCGTTTTAATCAATAATCGCTTTAGTCGTCGTTTCCAGGTTGTCTCGCTTCTTCCGACAAGAGTATAGAATAGAATAAAAAAGATTGAAATATAGAAAGGTATAATTAATAGCACCGATCCCGGAGAGGCTGGGCCTTCGTAAGGGAAGGCGTATTTGATTAGATAAATCGAGAATAGTGTGATTAGACCAGAAAGGATAATCGATGCCATAAATCTGCCTCTTATTTGCCATCTTTTTTCTCGAATTAGACTATATACGAATCCAACTCTCAAATTTCCGTTGACAGAGATGGCTCGGAGGCTTATCCTATGACCCTCAGGCGACCCAAGGAGCAGGTCTCGGCCCTTAGCCCACTCATCTAACACTCCACCGTCCTCATCTTTCCCGAGCCGCCGAAACCCCCATCTAACTATGCCATCACTCAACAAATCCAAATACTCTTCTCTCTTAGTTCCAAGACCCTGAAACGTACAGGTACGCCACACCTTCCAACCCTTAGGCTTAGGCACGCCAGACACCTTCAAAGGCAACATGTTGGAATGAAATGATCTAATGTTTTCTACCCCCAGATCAGCTTAGCTAGACAGATTACTCCTATTACAGCAAGCCAGATGGCGACCATGACTAAACCAAAACCCGATCCCATTAAGGCAGCCAATCCAAGCATTGCTGCTACGCTTTCAGCGCCACCAAAATATAGGCCTAGAATTAGTGCCAACGTGACAAAAGAGGCGAATGCACCCCCAAAGTAGTATTGTTTTGCCCCTGAAAGTCCACCAGCCCCGCCTAAGGCGCAACCAAGTCCGAAGAACGTTAGCCATATTGATGTCACGCTTCCGATTGTGCCAAGAACGGTGCCGACATTTATTTCTCCAAAGTCAACAAGTCTTCCAAGTATTTGGGACACTGTGGGCATTGTTTTCGGGGTATTCACTGTGTTAACGTACCATCCAAACGAGGTTAAAATTTTACCTATCGCATTAGATATGCTGAGTTTTATGATTGTAAGCGATGGCGATACCCATCCAGGAAGGGTGTACCACCCTAATTTTGTGCTAAAGTAAAATACTGTGTTGATAACATTAACACCTAGCACCATCCACGGGATAGATGCGCCATAGGGAAGCATATCCCTATGAACTTGGAATGTTATGTCTTTGGGTCCTGTTCCCCAGATGTCGCCTTCAATCAAGGTTGTGTATGTGTAGTAGTAGCCGTTAAGGGCTTTATATGTGACCTTCTGTTCATACTTCAGCACTCCACCTTCCTCAAAGAAACGCCCTTTACCCCTAATGTCAATGAACCTACAATCATCGGGTATGCTTCCTTGTTCTAGGCCTTGTATGTAGGCTTGTACTGTGCCCATGTAGAGGCTGTTCTGGTAGTTGTCTACTTTGAGTGTTGACGCTTGGAAGGAGGTTCGGACCTTCTGGTGATACCAGGGGTGCCACCGCCACTCTCTGACCGCCCCGTAAAACACAGTGTAGTCTTTGCTGTAGACAACATTGTCATCAGATTTGGTGTAGAAGTTGATGGTTATAGGCTCGTTGAGGTCGCTCCAAACGTCACAGTTAAAGGTTACAAGCTGGTACGTCTCCGTCTTTATGCCGCCATCTTCCACAATAACCTTTTCAGGCCCTCCCTCCTTCTGGTAAGTTATGTTGTAACGTCCTTCACTTTCACTTGAATAGAAAACCTTCATGTACAGTTGAACCTTAGTGACGTGCAGCCTACATCGAGAGTACGGGTTCTCTGGAAGAAGAGTGAAACTGCAGACAGGATCAAAATACTGGCTAAAGGGGTTCTCATATTCACTGGGGTCAAACAGGCTCCTAGACACACTGTCCGCATACCAACGCGGCTCTAGGGCAGCACCCACAGTCACGTTGCTTATCTGATCCAAGCCAGCCTTGTAACGGGTGAAGGGGTCATCTGAAGGGTGTTCAGTTTCGCCATACAATGCTATGTCAAACAGATCCATTCCCTTCAGTCCTCCAGCTCGACGGTTGTTTTCTTAAAAGGAGAAACCTGCTTCCCACCCATAGACTCCGCCGTTTCGACTAATAGTCGCTTAAGTCGTCGCCTCCAGGTTATCTCGTTTCTTCCGACAAACATATAGAATAGAATAAACCAGATTAAGATAGAGAAAGGTATAATTAACAGTGCTAATCCCAGAGAGGGCGGACCTTCGTAGGGGAAGAAGTATCTGATTAGATAAACCGAGAATAGCGTAATCAGACCAGCAAGGACAATAGAGGCTATAGATCCACCTCTTATTCGCCATCCCTTTTCTTGAATTACATCATGTACGAATCCAACTCTCAAATTTCCGTTGACAGAGATGGCTCGGAGGCTTATCCTATAACCCTCAGGCGATCCAAGGAGTAGGTCTCGGCCCTTGGTCCATTCGTCTAACAATCCGCCGTCCTTATCCTTCCCAAGCCGCTGAAACCCCCATCTAACTATACCATCACTCAGTAGATCCAGATACTCTTGCCTTTTACTTCCAAGACCCTGAAATGTACAGGTACGCCACACCTTCCAACCTTTAGGCTTAGGCACGCCAGACACTTTCAAAGACAACAGCCTTCCTTAACACCATCAATCCTCCAACTTAACGGTTGTCCACTTAAAGGGAGTAATCTGCTTCCCACCTAAGGACTCGGCGATCTCTAATATGCGCTGATCGATCTTTTTTCTTGGACGTATCTCTCTGCGGTGAATAGTGTAAAGAATTGGAATGGGGGGCAATAAAGAAAGAACAATTACTATGAGTACGAGGTTTACTAACCCATACGCTTCGTAGAAGGGCTTCCCTAATAGGATTATTCCTACAAAAAGCGGCCAAACAAACATTAAGGTCATGAGTGCAATAAGCCCTAAAATGAATTTGATTCCTTTGGAGGATTTTAGAGGAGATATTTTTTCTCCTGTGTAGAAGTAGCCGAATCTGAGGTTTTTGCCTTGGAGCTCTGCTCGCAGCCCCATTCTCAGATGCCTCTCCTCCCTGTCGTACCCGAGTAAAACGTCAGTGCCCACCATTTGTTGCAGCCCCAAAATGTAGTAAGGGCTGAAATCCCATAGGCGAAGGGCATCCTTCAAACCCAAGTGATGCTCAAAGGGTTCAACGGGAGGAAGCTCCTCTAAACCCCTTTCTTTCATGGCCTCAACAACCCTACCCAAAAACTCATCCTTCTTATGACCTAAACCCTCGAACGTACATGTGCGATATATCTTCCTTAGAGGCTCTACACGGCCAGACATGGCACTCATCTTTCAAGCAACTACATTAATGAATCCTACTATAAGTATTCCTGCCACCACCCAGCCCAATGGACCCAGTAATGCGAGGGATTATTAGAACAACGCATTTCCTCTTCTCCCTTCTGGTCTGAGGCTACTTAATCTCAAGGAATAAACTGAATTTTATGTGATGGTTGTGGAGTTTCAGAATCTTTGAGCTGACTCGGTTGGAAGGCTGGTTAGTTTTAACTTTGAGAGTGGCGGTTCGACTGTCCTTCGCTAGACCAGAAGGCTCTTCATACGCTCTTCCGTAACTGTTCATATCCATATTTAAGTGCACAAAAAGAGTTAATCTACATGTTTCAATAAAAACTAGGAAATTCGGTGTTCTTCGAAACTTATTTAGACTTGTTTAGGGATATTCGATGCCAATAAGGGTTAGAATGTGGTGAGAAAGCGTATTAAAGTCGTCAATTGAACAGAAAACTGTTACAAAATTAAAAGGTAACCGCTGTTAGTCGTTTCGTGAGAGCCTTAATCGACCTCTGGACCTTTCAAAATTTAAGGGACAAAAGACTTTATTTAAGGATCGGAACTTTTCGCTTGTTCCGGCGGGTTATTTTGGTTCTTTGGCGCCAGCGTTATGATGCTTTCCTAGACACGACTTGTTCTAAGCCGAGTGGTGACATCAGAGGATGAAAGTACCGCCTGCCGTAGAGATGGCGGCCTCCACATAAAGAGTTACTGGTTTTTTATGTCTTCGGTTATCTTTTCCGATTTTTTCGTGGCCACTTCGACGGCTCTCATGAGGGCTGTTCTGATTCCGCTTCCTTCGAGTTCGTAGATTCCTTCGATTGTGACCCCTGCCGGGGTGACGACCATGTCCTTCAGTTCTGACAGGGGTTTTTGGGTTTCTAGGATTAGTTTCCCCGCTCCCACCGCGGTTTGCGCCGCTGAAGCCAGTGCCAAGTCCCGGGGTAAACCGACCTTCAATCCTGCGTACATTAGGGCCTCTATAATTATGGAAAGGTAGGCGGGTCCGCTGCCGCTCAGTCCGGTGATGGCGTCCATGTACTTCTCCTCAACCTCCAAGTGTCTCCCCATCCTTTCGAAGATTTCCTGCACCCTCTTCTTATCTTCGGGGGTCACGTGGGGGTCGGAGCAGTAGGCGGTGAAGGACTCCTGCACTAGGAGGGCGACGTTGGGCATGGCCCTCACAAACCGGGTTTTGGGGGCTATCTCCTTCAGGAACTGCAGGGGGACCGCGGCGGCCACGGAGATCACCAGCTTTCCTCTGACCTGTTCCCTTATCTCCCCAAGCACATTCTTCACGTCCCGAGGCTTCACGGAGAGGATGACCACGTCGGCTTCCTCCGCCGCCTTTCTATTGTCGCTGGTCACCAAGGCACCCAGCTTCTCCAGCTCCTTCAGCTTCTCCACCCGTCTCCTAGTCGCCGTGACCTCAGCGTACCTGCTCCGCAGGAGGCTCCCTGCAATGGCGCTGCCGATGGTCCCCGCACCTATCACACTTATCCTCAATTCCATCCACCCATTTTTCCGTTTTTTTAGACAGTCCTTTTTACGGTTCCGATACGAGTTGTAAACACTCTCCCTTTGCCCCTTTTAAGCTTTCTAATCACCGAACACGCATCCTCAAGGCTGTGTTGGGTTTTTTGTTAGGCCAACCGGCCATTGGAAAATGTGCAGGATGAAATTGTGGAGTTGGGGTTTGTTTACCGTTATGAATAAATGATGGAAGACGCGGGCTCGAGAACAACAGTGGACTTTTTAGGCCCAGACCTTCTCTAGCTGGCTTTGGAGTTCACGCTTCCGCGTTTCGTACTGCTCTATGGGGACCTCGCCGACCCGGTAGCGGGTTTCCAAGGTTTCAAGTTCCTCCCGCAGCGCCTTCTCCTTCTTCTTGCGGTCAGCGATTAGGGTATCCAGAAGATCCAGCATGCTCTCCACGTCGGGTTTGACCTTCTCTTGGGTCTCGCCGGTGAGGACCTTCTCTTCCACGAGCCTGTCTAAGCTCTCGTAACACGCCCTAGCTCGGGTCTCCAGATCGAAGATCTCTTTTGGGGTCTTGTCGATGAACAGTCTCTCCAAGTGGTCAAGGTCATCCCTGAGCCCGCTTATCGCATTCTCAAGCCCCGTAACCTCCGACCGTAGAGCCTCAGCCCTTCTGTTGAAACCGTCTGAGGAGATCTCCCCGATCTTGTGCCGTACCTCCAGCTCCTCCATGAACGTCTTCACCTCACCGTAGCGTTTCTTCCTCCCGTCCAGCTCCGACCTCAGCCTATCCATCACGCGGGCCCGCAAGCCCATGGAGTCCTGAAGCTTGTTCGTGTACTCATCGTAAAGCTTCAGAAAAATCCTCTCGGAAACTGCCTTGGATTGGAGCAGGTCAAGCAGCGCCACCTTCCGAGTGTAGTGCAGCGAGATGCCGGCCATCAGTTCGCGAACGTCTCCTTTGACCTCTGTGGGCACCGACAGCGGGGGTGGTGGAGGTGATGGCGGTTCTGCGGGGGTCAGTGGTGGGACTGGAGGAGCCCTTGGAGGGGCGGTCCTAGGAGGCAGCTTTGCGCCGCAGTATATGCAGTAAACGGTGGCGGGAACCCTTCTCCCGCACTCGGGACAGGGAATGTGGGCTTTCTCTCCTCGTTCAACCAACCCGGATCATCTCCCAAATCCTGATGACATCAAGACAGTATTACATCTATTCACCGATTTATAAAATAAACTGTACTTGGTGTCGCTGGTTGTTAGATGCACCGAAGACAGGAGGTGAAAAGGGATTTACACGACAACCTCCAGCCTGAGACGCCGAGTTTCCCGCCACTTGTGCACGGAATAAACAGAGGTTTCTAACTTAATTAAAGTGTCCCATAACTATCTTTGTCGGCCACTTTGGTTCCTAGCTCATCAAATGTTTATCCAGTATCTGCCGACATCCAGTAAATCTTCAAGTAACTCAACAAGTTTTGGGGCTGCTCTAATAAGGTCCATGGAGGTCACAATTCCTACAAGTTCATCGTCTTCAACGATGGGCAGTGTCTTGATCTTCTTTTTGGCCATCAGCTTCGCGGCGTCCTCTATGCTGATGTCGGAATTAACCGTCACAAGGGGACTCGACATTATCTCCTTAACCCCAACCGTGGCGGGATCTAGGCACGGCGCCACTATCTTCTGGAGGATGTCCCTTTCTGTCAGTATTCCAACAGGCCTTTTTCCCTCCACAACCACAATTGAACCAATCTTGAACTTGTTCATCTTCTGAACAACCTCTCTCACGTTTGCGTCAACCCCCACTGTTTTAACTGCTTTTGTCATAATTTCCCAGACCCGCAGGGTTCCAGCCATTACAACCCCTCAAAGAAAGGTATTCTTTACATTATTAGTTATTTTTATTATTTTTGCTGTCCTAATGCCACACCTTCCGTAGCACCGGCACAGTAAAATCCGCCCCAAGCGAGTGACATCGCCCCCTCAAAACTCCCCTCCGCCCTACAACCTGTGTCCACACCGACACCTAGTTAAGGTGAAGCCCTTCTCTGGCGTTGACCCTTCAGTCTCTCATCAAACGTAAACAGTTGAAAAATCCGTGTTCCCATAAGAGGTATACGTGAATACACGCATAAACGTTGGCGGCGTTTCTAATGATGACGACCGCCAGGAGAGGCGTTTACTCGCTGGTGATCCACGTAAAGCGGGGCCTCAGCATCCGCGTGGGAGCCCTAGGACCCCAGAGGTTTCCCAAGGGATACTACGTTTACACAGGCTCAGCCCTAGGACCCGGCGGCCTAGAGGCCAGGATACTCCGCCACATGCGCCTCAGCAGAAATGGAGTAGCCTATTCACGCCCCTTTTGGCACATAGACTTTCTCTTGGCCCACGAGAAAGCGTCCTTGGTCGCCGTGGTTGCCGCGGAAATCCTCCGAAAGTTGGAGTGTGAGGTGAACCAGTCTATAAGGGATAGGATAGGGGCGGAGATCCCTGTCCCGGGCTTCGGCGCCTCCGACTGCAGGAAAAACTGTGAGAGCCACCTTCTGTTTTTCCGCGGGGAGGACGTGAGGTCAAAGGTCGCTGGTCTTTACGCTCGGAAGTTTGGAACCGAACGTCTTGTTTCGTTTGGTGTCTGAGGCTCTTGGCTGTTGTTTCTCAAATCTTCTGCGCAGCCGGAAGCCTCAAATTCCCGTGGGCATAAAGGATGAAGGGGTGGTCGATCAAGGAGGGTTCCCGTGTCCATCGTTGTACGGCAGGCTACCTTAGGAGACTTGGATACGCTCTGGAGGATCGAGAGGGAGTGCTTCTCCGCCGAGGCCTTTCCGAAGGAGTACATTGCGTACCTCTTGGGGGCTTCTGCCGGGGTGAGCCTTGTCGCCCAGGTGGACCGCGAAATTGCGGGTTTCATCATGGGTTTGGTCTATAAAGACAAAAAGGGGAGGGTTGGCCACGTGTGCACGGTTAATGTTCTGGCAAGACACCGGAGGAGGGGAGTGGCTTCGAGGCTCCTAGATGAGCTTGAACGGATCTTCATGGAAAGGGACGTCACAGCCTGTTTCCTAGAGGTTCGCATGGACAACATGGCGGCGCAGAGGCTGTACCGAAGGCACGGCTACAAGGAGTTGGAGCGCCTCCAAGATTATTACGGCAGGGGAGTCCACGGGATTCGGCTTAGAAAGAGTCTGTGACCGGCTTAGCGGGGGAGGGTCGCTTGGAGGCTGTGAGCAGGAGTTAGCAGACAGTACAATTTGGTGTCCGTCTTTGTCTTTTCTGTGACTCTTAGAAGAGACCTAGTAGCCCTTGGTCATTCTTCACTTTGAAGGCTGAAGCCGCCTCGGTTCCGCCGTTTGTTCGCCTCCGGTTTTGTCCGTGTGCGGGCAGGCGTCAGAAGATATGTCTCAAGTCCGCTTGGGGAAGCTGGCCCTCGGTTTCGAGGGGCGGGGGTTCACCAGAAGACTTAAAAACGAATATGCTGTTTAGACTCCCTTGAGATGTGTTGCCGTGAGTGAAGCACCAGCGGAATATGTGAAGGTGGAAGCGTTAAAGCCCGGTTTTAGGAACGTGAGCGTAGTTGTGAGGGTCGTCGACATGGGGGCACCCCGCACGGTCATGTCCAAGAGGGACGGCTCCGAGCACCAGGTGGCGGAGGCCCTGGTGGGGGACGAGACAGGATCCATACTCCTGACGCTCTGGGACGACCAGATTGAAGCGTTTGGTTCCGATGACGTGTTGGAGGTCAAGAACGGTTACACCTCCCTATTTAGGGGTTCCCTGAGGCTGAACATCGGGAGGTACGGGACGGCGGAGAAGGTGGAGAAGGAGGTCGGGGAGGTGAACACGGAGAATAACCTCTCCGAGAAGATGTACGAGGAAACCCCTTGGTACCAACCCACAGGAAGGCCCTACAGAAGGCCGCGCAGAAGATACTAAACCCCGTAGAAACCTAGTTAACCGTCAAAATCACCTCTTAAAGAGGCCTTTATCTTTACCGTTTCTCCTTCTATATAATATGGTAAAGGAAAGTCATAAGAATGTGAAGCATGTTCACCGCTTAGCTGCCTTTGCAATTTCGCATTAACTTTCATCTTTGTTTGCATTATTTTATTTTGCCGGATGACGAGAAGGCATTACATTGAGAAGTTAGGATGAAATCTCAGAGTTACTCCGACGGCGATAAACGATAAACTTTATTCCGTATATGCACGCACTCTACCCCTCTTCCCACCCTGCTTTCTTCTTGTTATATTCATTTCGCGTTGTGTGGTACCGCGCCGGGGTTCCGAGGACGACGACGTCCGCTGGGACAGCCTTCGTTACGGTGGCGCTGGCGCCCACAACTGCGTTTTCGCCTATCTTGACTCCGGGGAGGATGGTGGCGTTGGCGCCTATGATAGCGTTTTTTCCAACGGTTACGCCGATGAGTCGTTTGCTGGGGGGGTGGGGGTCGTTGGTGAGGCAGACGTTGGGGGCTATGAAGGCCCCGTCTTCCACCACGGTCAGGTGGGGAAGGTAGACGTTGGACTGGACGTTCACATTCTTCCCGACCTTCACAGTTCCGTCCAGCTGGGTGGAGGAGCCGATGCGGGTCCCCTCACCCACCACGCTGCCATCCCGGATCAGCACGCCGTGCCCGGTCTCCACGCCGTCGCCCACGGTCACCGCCTCATAAACCACCGTGCCCGACCGAAGGACACAGTTCCTACCTATCTTGGCGCCCCTACTGACGAGGTCGAAAGCTTCGATGTCAAAAGGCTCCGGAAAGCGGAAGCCCTTGAGAGACCTTCTGGCAGGGTATCCTACTATCACGTTTCTCCCTATGAGGGAGCCGACACCTATCACGGTAGGACCCAGAACGATGTTGGAGCCCTCCAAGCGGCCCTCAACCCGCGCCCTAGGCGAGATGAAGCTCATTTTTCACAGCCCCCCAAACGCAGGAGAATACCACCTTTACAAGGAGTTCTAAAGGTAAGGAGGTATATATGGTTAAGTAACTAAAAACAGGAGAAATACCTTTTTATAGGTTATAGGCCATGATCCCTATAGTTTCTACGTGCCACATTAAAGGGATGGGGGAATTTGGGTTTCGAGGATTTGGATGTGTGGAATCTCCGTGTTTTCTTTCCTTTTACTCTGATGAATACCGTGTGGAGAAGCTTAGGTAAGGGTGAAAAAACCATTCTGGATGTTGGCTGTGGAAAGGGAGAGCCCATGAAGGTCATTAATAGATTCAAAACGTTCTACGGGGTAGGTGTTGATGTTTTTAAGCCCTACTTAATCAAATGCAAAAACGAAAGTACTCATAATGAGTATTTGACATGTGATATTCGCTGGTTACCATTCAGAAAAAAATCGTTTGACACTGTGATGTGTGTGGAAGTTTTGGAGCACCTTGCTAAGAATGATGGTTTAAAATTGATTTCTGAGATGGAACAGATCGCAAAAAAGATGGTGGTCATAACCACTCCATCGCCCTCCTTTGAACAAGAGGCATTTGACAAAAACCCTTATCAAGCGCACTTGTCCTTTTGGACTCCTGCTGAACTCTCTAAGCTTGGATATCGGGTTCGAGGACTAGGCTTGCCGGAGATTAGGGTAGGAAGAGGATTTATGCCTCGCCTTCTTAAGATGTCTAAATGGTTGAGCAAAATCGTTTGGATTTTTGCTGGGTTATTCGTTTATTTCTTCCCTAATTTGGCTGAAGAGTATGTATGCCAGAAGAAAAATGTTTGTTAACCCCAACCGTAGTTTCTACGGTTAAAGTTGGGAGGATAGCTTTGCGATGGGTTAGGATGGGGCGTGGTGGTTTCCTTGTGGGCTGAAGCTGATGTTCAGGTTCGCAGCCTCCTAGTTATAGGTGTAGATGTGGTCTCTTTAGCCGCCTCCGCGAGGAGGGCTGGCTGCCGGGTTCTTTCCGTGGACTACTTCGGGGATCAAGACCTCAAACACGTATGCCATGAGAGCCTGTCCATCCTCAAGCCCAGACCAGGAGAATCCCTGGGGAGGTTTGGCTCCGACTTCGCCCCTGAAGGCCTCCTCCGGTTAACCAAAGACCTTCTGAGAAAGCATGATGTAGATGCCGCACTGTTGTCGTCGGGCCTAGATGACCAAACGGATGTCTTGTCTGAGTTTGACGATCTAGTTCCCATCCTCGGTAATCGCCCCGGAGTCATCAAAGGGGTTCGGGACAAAATGAACTTCTTTGGAGAACTTGAACGCCTAGGAATACGGCATCCTGAAACCATCCTCGCCGAGAACATTGGAGACGCGAGAGAAAAGTCTAAGGATATTGGGTATCCCGTGATAGTCAAACCTTCCAAGAGCTTCGGAGGCGCGAGGATAAGGGAAGCGCAGGGTCCCAAGGAACTGGAGCAGGCGTTCCGGGAGGCCGTCCTCTTCGACGGGGAGATCTTGATTCAGGAGCACATCTCTGGAACTCCGGCAAGCGCGTCCCTGATCTCGTCCACCAATGGGGTTGTTACCTTGACCTTGAACGAGCAGCTTTTGGGGATGGGGGAGGTGGGTCAAAGGGAGCCCTTCGGTTACTGTGGAAACGTGGTTCCTCTCCGGGTAACCGAGGCCGTCGCCCAGGAGTGTAAAAGGGTGGTTGAGAAGATCGCCCTCCACTTCGGCCTCGTTGGGTCCAATGGTGTAGATTTGGTTGTCTCCGAAGAGGGCGTGCCCTACGTTATTGAAGTGAATCCCAGGTTCCAGGGGACCCTAGAATGTGTTGAACGTGTCCTCGGGATAAACTTAGTGAAGGCTCACGTGGGAGCGTGTACACAGGGAAGGTTGCCTAAACCTCCCGAGAAGACATCGGGCTTTTGCACTCGCCTCATCTTGTTCGCGCCTCAACGTTCAATCGTACCTAACTTGGAGAAGTTTGAAGGGGTCAGGGACATCCCCTTGCCGGGGGTTGTCATGGAAGAGGGTGAACCTGTCTGCTCCATAATAGCTGAGGGGCCGGATAGGGACTCTTCACTGAGAAAGGCGAAGACGGTAACTGAGCTGATTTGCAGGTCACTGCAGCCCCAAAATTGATCATCGCCTAATTGAGCTGTGAGGAGAAGGCCGTCTTTCTGAGGAACCTGATTAGGGGCATCCCGACCAGGGGCGTAACGATAAGGGCGGACAGCGCCACCTGAATGGGTGTGACGACAGCCCCTAACGTCCACGCCAGCTGCAAATCTTCGACGGGCCATCCGTAGATGAACTGGTAGGTATGACAAGGCACAAGGAGGAATATTCGGAACAGTATGTCGGCCTCCAACCCAATGAAGGCATAGAGGCCCAGATAATACGGTAATCTCTTGCCCTCCATTTTCCCTTTCTTCCCATTAGCTGATGTGAGAGCCGCGGCGCAGAGCCCGCCGTACGCGAGATAAGTGTTCCAGGGTCCCCAAACAGGAAGTTGCCAGGTGACGGGGGTGGCGAAATAGGCAACAAACAGAACCGTGTAATACGCGAAAACCGGTTTCCACCTCCCCTTGAATAGTAGACCGGAAACCATGGCTCCCACCGGTGCCCCTAGGGTGAAAAGGAACTCGGGGGTTCCCCTGAAGTACACGAAGTGGCCGACGGTTACCCCGATGAGGGTGGATAGAAAACCGGCGCTGGGGCCCAGCACGATTCCGGTGATGGGCGCAGTGAGGAAAATCCATGACCACCAGACACCGTACTCACGGAACTGAGAGATGCCGGTAATGGAGTCGTAAACCGCATTCAAAGCCGCGAAGATGGCGATCAGGGAGACAAAATGAGAAGTCTTCATTTTTCTTCTCTGTGGCATGTTCCGCATAATCTCCTGATGCTTTGCACGTGTTTCTTAACGTTTTCTCAAATCGGCGGCAGACACAAGGCGTAGACAATCCCGAAACTTGCTGACAAAACCCTTAAATTGAGAAAGAAGATATAGCGCATGAACAAAAATGTTGAGGAAAGGGACGTTGAGATCATCTAAGGGAAGGGCCAAAAGGATGATCAAGGCGATCGCCGTCCTCATTCGAAACACCACCTGGAAGTGTGGGAGGGTAGAGCGCCTCGTGGTGGACTACCTGAGGAGGCAGCTCCGAACCTGCGGTCGGGTGCGAATCCCCATTAGGGAGATGCTCCAGCACTTCAGGCTCACCGGAAAGCAGAAGAGCGAGTTTCTTGACGCCATAGAAAGGCTGGAGAAGAGACGCATTATTAGGGTGGAGCTCCTTTAAAACCGGATTTGACTTCAAGGTTCTTTGGGCACCGTCACAATCTTAAGCTTTCTCTTCTGATCTGACTATAACGATCGGCTTGTGTTTCACCCTGTCGAGCATGTCCCACGTGACGCTGGTTAGGGAGACCCCGAAGGCTTCTGCCATGTCCCACACGGTCCGCCCCGCCCCGAAGCCCCGCGCCCTGTTCGCGACCTCCGCGATTTCAAGGGCCTCCTCCACTCCCGTTTTAGAACCCGCCACCGCCAAGGGCGTGGACCTCCGCTTCAACCTGAAAAACCTCCCGACCACATAGGCGAGAAAACCCCCCAGGGAGTGAATTCCTTCCATAGGCTTGAGACGGTGGGTGAAGTGGAAGCCCCCCAGGGAGTAGGTCTTGTCGGTGTCCACGATCAACACCGTTACGTCCTTGCCCAGCTCAGACCTGATGCGCCCCCGGATCCTATGGGCCACGCTCCAAGCGTCCCTCAGGGGAAGGCTGACGTAGGAGTAGGGCAGGTTGCTCCCGTCGATTCCTCCCTCCGACCCGAACATCAAAGCCCGCAGAAGACCCGCATGCTCTAGGGCGACCTGCTTGTGAGTGCTCCCCTCCTCAAAGGGATACCTTCGAATGTGACGGATGGTCCTCCTCCGGAGGCGGCAGAGAGGCCCCATGACGTAGCCCCAGACCCAGCGCATCCAGTACCTCGCCAGAAAGCGGGCGAGCCAGCCCGGCCGGACGGCGCCCTCATTCACCAGGTTGCCCAGAGCGGTGGAGACGGCCTTCTCAGAGACCACCACATAGTCACCTTCTTCCACCTTGCTCCTGACGGCTTCAACGATCTCCTTGAGGTAGTCCTCTCCCGGCTTCCAGTATCGGGTTGAAACCGCCGTCGCCCTGTATCGTCCAGCCACCCTTCTCACCGTGAAACGGCCGGCAAGACAGTTTGTGAGCCCTCAGTACTTCCATGGTGTTTCGTCACCAAATAAATATCGCCTTGTGTCCGCACAGAGGCTTGAGAAAAATTTGCGCGCGCATCAGCCTTCCTCTTTCGACAATTCTTTCTGTAGAGAGATATAATATGGTTCAAAGCCAATTTTCCTATAGAACACCATGGCTGTTTTGTTGGATGCTGCAGTTTCTACTCTAACGGTGTTTACCCCTTTTTCTTTGAACCAATTGTGGACATGAATCATCATAGTTTCTCCTATGCCTTTCCTCCGAAATTTCGGGACGACATAAATCTCCTTAATTTCTCCGTAGACTCCTTCCTTGAAAAATTCGTTTTCATGCGCTTTCAGCCAAGACCAACCGACGACCTCGCCCGCTATTTCCCAAACGAACATACCGTCTTTCCCTTCATCGTACGCCTTTCGCAACACGCGCATATAAGCGGGTAAACCGTACTTCTCTGAAATCCTAATTTTTTGCCGATATTTTTCCATTGACATGTGCTTGGGCGGGAAGCTTATGACTATTAATTCCTCATGAAAACCTTTGACTATTTCAGAATGGTGCTTCCAAGAAAACCTTTTCATCAACAACCTATCCAACTTCTTACACCGCCGTTACTGCAACTTTTATTTTACGTCTCTAGATTTAAAGTCTACACGTAAAAAACGCGCGCCCATTAGGAGAGAGTAGAGTTTTGTATAAGATAATCCGTGGATGTGAACCTTTTAGAACTTGTTTATGGCGGTTACGTTCACGTCTTTGGGTATGCCCAGCAGCTTCTTCACGGATTCGTTGTCGAAGGAGCCTATCCAGCAGGTGCCTAAGCCCTCAGCCCTTGCAGCCAAGACCAAGTGAGTGAAGGCTATGGTCACGTCCACCAGCATGCTCAAGTCCCCCATGTACCCCCCGCGGTTGTAGTGGATGTTGTATCCGCAAGCCACCACCAGCACAGCAGCCTCCGCCACGAAGTCCTGATCGCCGCAGGCCGAAGACCATCCGCCGTTTAAGCTCCTCACCCTTGACCAGAATGAACCTCCACGGCTGCCGGTTTGACCCTGAAGGGGCTATCCGCGCCGCATCCCAAACCCTTTCCAAAACCTCCTCAGGTATGGGGTCCGGCCTGTAGGAACGGACGCTCCTCCGCGTGTGCACCACTTCATAAAACTCTAAAGTACATCAGCCCTCCAACAGACACTACAGGGAAAAAGTCGGCCTTAAAGGATTTGTGGAAAAGCTTCTTTTGTTTTATATATGCGGGGATAAGGGGCTCGGCAACTAATTCTTTGAAGAAGATGGTTCCTCTCTTTCCGCGTGCTTGGCTTAAAGGGGCATTTCACGAACGAATTCATCATAGTGCGTCTTAAAGTCTATGAGGTTTCGCCATTCTTGGTAGAGCCTTGCTGCCTTAGCGTCCTTCTGGACGCACGCTAAGAGCCTATCCCATGCGGCAAAGTCTTTAAACTCTGTATGCATTTGATATGTCCTCCGATTAGCACCGATCAAGTGGTGACAATAGAGTTTCGAGGACCCAAATCCTTCTACCTTGCCTTGAAGATAACCGGAAAACTCTTAAGAATTTAGCCAACTCTTCCTCGCTGACGCCGTCCTTCACGTTGAAGTACACGATCCAAAGGGGCATTTTTACCACATTAAAGGTTAAGAAGTAAAGTTGTATTTATTTCTTCCCCGGGAATATTTTTCTTCTTGCTCATTTAAGTAATTACTTAAATCTGACCCCTAAGATTTTCACACCAAAACTTTACTTATCTGTTAATTTCATGCTTTGAAACTAGAGAAACTCTAGAGTGACGGGATATATGCTTAAGAGCCTGTGTGTAGATAGTTGAAAGACCGTTTTAAGGGGGAGGTTTCTAACGACCGATCGACCTAGAAAGGTTTTGTGGAAGGGGGTTGGTTTCGGGCTCACCTCAGGAGTCATCACTACCTTAGGTGTTATTGTTGGGTTGCACTCGGGCACTCTATCTAAACTCGCAGTTGTGGTGGGCATCATCGTGCTTGCAGTAGCTGATGCGTTATCTGATGCCATGGGAATCCACGTTTCCGAGGAGGCTGAGATGGAGCATACAACCAAAGAATTATGGACAACCGCGGTCTTCACGTTTATGTCAAAACTTTTCGTCGCTTTATCCTTCATTGTTCCAGTAACATTTTTAGAGTTGTACAACGCCATATTGGTAAGTATATTTTGGGGTGTGTTCTTAATCACGGTGTTCAGCTTTTACATGGCAAAGTCACAAAACCAAAACCCGTATAAGGTAATCGCTGAGCATGTCCTAATCACAGTCTTAGTAGTCCTGTCGGCCCATTACCTAGGTGACGTAATCCACATAATCTTGACGTAACTAACTTCCATAATCATTGAAAAGGAAACGTAATATCCTGTCTTTTTCAGCAATGGAGTCCACCAGTAGATCAGGACTCTCTTTCCTGAGTTCTTCCTTGGTGAAGGGCCCCGAGGGAACCGCTACGCACCTCATCCCCGCAGCCTTAGCCGCCTTTACGCCATACACGGAATCCTCTACGACCAGACAGCCCTCAGGATCAACCCCCAGTTTCCTCTGGGAAATCACGAAAATTTGGGGGTTGGGCTTCGGCCTGGAAACCTCGTCGGCGGTGACTACCACCTCAAAGTACCTTCTTATACTCTTTTCTAGAAGCAGTTTTTCAATAACCTTTCGGCTGCACATGGTGGCTAAAGCAATTTTTATTCTGCCGTGGAGTGCCTCCAGCAGTTCAGCGGCGCCCTCAAAGAGTTCTACGTATCCAGACAGCTTCCTTTGAAGCTCGTTCTTCTTCCTAATGAGTTCTTCCAGCAGTTCACGGTCATACTTGACACCTTTTTCGTCGAGAGCATCTCTCAAAATTCCCGCTGAACCGATCCCAATTCTCCTCTCTATAAACTCGTCGTTGACTATACACCCAACCTCCTTCAAGACCCTCTTGGACGCCTCCACAATAACCTTCTTCGTATCGGCTAAAGTCCCATCCCAATCGAAGATGACAGCCCTAAACATCCAACGTACCCCTTCTCGGGGGTTACCGAAAACTGGTTTATAATTTTGCCTCTTTCTTCCAGGTCCAAACCCAAGAATTAGGAGCGCACGGGCCAAAGCAAACTAAGCCTAGGGCTACGTCACGATCGGCTTCAGGACTCGCCAGGAAGCTTTATCCTGAAGTCTTTGACGCTGCACTCCCTCCCGGAGGTGATCTCCACCTCGGCGCTTCCGCACCTCCCACATTTCAGAGATAGAGCGACTCCCAGCAGGTGATACTCCGGGCCGTCATATTCAATGGGACCCTCGTAGCCGCAACTTGAACACTGGATTCTAGGCTTGACTGTCTCTATCCGAAGGGTGGCGTCCTCGGCGACGGTGCCCTCTGAGAGAATAGAGAAGGCAAACCTCAGCTGTTCCGGGTTGAGGAAGGTCAGCTCCCCGATCTTGAGGTTGATCTCCAGCACCTTTTCGGCCCCATTCTGCTTAGCGGCGTCCAAGACGGTTTCGAGGATTCTCTGCATCGTTGAGAACTCATGCATGAAACGCCCACGCGCCCTTCTTACATGAATAAACACCGCGTCAACGGGATATAAATGAGACGCTTAGGGTTGGGTGCGCTTCTGGGCGTAGTCCCCGGTTGTAGAATCTGAACCCGGATTACAGGAGCTTCTTTATCTCCTTGTACTCATGTTCCGCCACCTCGTGGCTTTCGAGGTTCTGGCGGTATATCCAGCCGTCCCAGAAGGGGGCATAGTGACATTCGGCGGAGAGAAACCCGTCGTAGCCGACCTGCTTCAGGGCGTCAACAATGGGACCGTAATCTATCAGTCCCTCGTCGAGGAGTACTTGTCTCGACTTGCCGTCGGGTGTCCTGACGATGTTCTTCAACTGAACGTTGAATATCCATGGTTTGAGTGCCTTAACGGCCTCAGCCCCGTAACGTTGAGGGAGGGACGGGTGGTCAAGCAGGTAATCATAGATGTTGGAGGGGTCATAGTTGAGGCCCACATTCGGCCTATCCACCATCCGCAAGAACTTGATGCTGGACTCCACGGTACCCACGATGTTGTGGTGAGTCTCCAAGACGATGCCCACGCCGTGAGACAGGCCGTAGTCGGCTGCCTTCCGGATGCAGTCGGCTGCCCTCAACCACCGGTCTTCTTGGGCGGATGGGTGTCCGCCGGGCCACAGCCTAATGTATTTGCAGTCTAACTCGTTGGCCATTTCCACGTATCTCTTGTAGTCTTCTAACTGCTTCTCGCAGTCCCCGTCACCCAGCTCGGCGAAGCCCTGCGCAGCAGAGGTTTGGCCCACATAGGTGCAGAGGGTAACTACGGTTAACCCGAGATCGTCGCACAGCTTCTTCAGCTTCTTCACTCGGCCCAGGGGAGTGTCCGCGTGGAGATGTTCGATTCCCCGGTTTTTCTCCTTGGTTAAGGCGAAGAGCTCCATTCCCTGATAGCCAATTTTGGACGCAATCCTCACTGCATCCTCTAAGACGCGGTCCCTAAGCACCTTAGAGCAAAGACAAAGCTTCATAACTAAGACTTCCACGCGACTGAGCTATAAGCCTAACTGGTCCCTTGCAGATCGTTCTGAAAAGTGGGATTATACCTCAATTTGGGGGGACAAAGTATATTTTTATCATTTTTAAATTAATAAAAATAGGAAGAGAAGCTTAAATCGAGCGTATTTTATACACAAAAGAGGGATAAATCGAAGAAATATCTCATGCGAGACTCTCATTTTTTCCTTGAACCCCAAGACAAGGACTACGCTCAGCTAGTGGCCAACGCCTATCTTTCAATTCCCTTTTAATGGGATTTTTCCTTGAACCAGAGATGACCTTAATTCGCTAGGAAGTTTATCAAGTCAATCTTTCAATTCCCTTTTAATGGGATTTTTCCTTGAACCCGGCTCCACGTGGTTCCGACCAGCCCAGAAGATACAGTTCTTTCAATTCCCTTTTAATGGGATTTTTCCTTGAACCCACCGGATTTACAGGCAACTCCAATGCCGATCTCAGCCTTTCAATTCCCTTTTAATGGGATTTTTCCTTGAACCACAGTCATTGACCCTGCTGGCACAACAACGACAGTCACCTTTCAATTCCCTTTTAATGGGATTTTTCCTTGAACCTGAACTTAAAAAGGTTAACAATAAGGGTTGGGAATTTTACTTTCAATTCCCTTTTAATGGGATTTTTCCTTGAACCTTGGCATGATTTACAGCCGAAGGCTGATCCTCCTGGAGGCTTTCAATTCCCTTTTAATGGGATTTTTCCTTGAACCCGACCCTGTTTTATGCTTCATTTTGCCAGAAGGTTCTTTATCCTTCTGGTTTTGAAGGGCATCTCCGATTATTAGTTATTTGTATTTCGGTTTATAAAGATAATCGAGAATCTGTATTCTTGCTTCTATATTCTTAATATCGTTTGTTTCAATTCATTTTTTATAGGGGAGGTACGGTGTTTTTTCTCTCTGATCTAGAGCATAAATATCTTGTTCACAAGCTTTTGCCGACGGCTAGGGAAGTTGGAGTTAGCGGGGAGTTGAGGGGTTGGAGTTGGCATCAGGCTCCGTTGAAGCCTTATTATGAGGATGTTAAGTTGCCCATGTATGCGGTTTGTTCGAAGTATTGTCCCACTGGTCGAGACGTGTATTTAGGCAACGTGGAAAAGGCAGTGGGAACCTTGAGCTTTAAAATTGGATTGGGGAAGTTGCTTCATGGAGTTGTCAGCGATTGCTTACAGTCGTTCATCAGTAGGGTAAACCTAGATTTTGATGTTTGGAAGCAACGGATTCACTGGGAAGAGATTCCGGCGAAGGCGGAGGAGGTCTTGGAGCCTGCGCGGCGGGTTTGGGACTATTTAAGTAAACAGTGTGAAGCCCGTTTTGCAGAGATGTCGGCTCGGCAGCCTTATGCGTCTGAGCGGGACTTGGTGGCTTCAACGGTTCCCTTCCTGATTGAACATAAGATCTCTGGTGAGCTTTTAGGGTTGAGCGGGTTATTGAGCCTCGACTGTTATGATTATCTGCGGTCGATCATGTTTGACCTGAAGGTGGCGAGTGAGCCACAAGACTGGCATAGGTTGTCTCCCACAGGTTACGCTCTCGTGTTTGAAAGTGTCCATGAAGTGCCCGTGGATGTGGGATGCATTGCGTATCTTAATTTGAGGGGCGATCAAATTGTGGCGAAGAAGGATCTCTTCTTTATCAGTGATGAGTTGAGGCAGTGGTGGATTGAGGAGCGGGATAGAAAGTTGGAAATTGTGGCGGAGCAGCGGGATCCTGGAAAGCCGGTTCGCTCGCAATGTAAGGAAGACTGTATGTATTTTCAAGTGTGCTATGGATGATAGTTGGAGACGGGAGAATCAGTGAAGATTCTTTTGGATGATTTTGGAATTTTTCTTGGTCGAAAAAGAAATCGGTTTGTTGTGAAGAAGGAAGGCGAAAAGAAAGAGATCGTGGCAGATGATGTTGATTCAATAATTTGCTGTTCTTCCGGCGTTGCTTTTTCCGCGAGTGCTTTGGATTTGGCAGTTCAAAATAATATTCAAGTTGTTTTTGCCCGTTATGGCGGCTGGCCTTATGCGGTTTTGATGCCTGCATCTATGACTGGGTCTGTTAGAGCCCGCCGAGAACAGTTCATAGCGTACAATGATGAGCGAGGCTTTATTCTAGCTAAGAAATTTATCGCTGGAAAGCTCGTGAATCAGGCTAACCTTTTGAAGTTGATGGCAAAAAATAGACGCCAGACCGACCCAGCACTGGCTGAAAGACTTTATAGGGCAGGCAGAGCCATCGACGAGACAAATGAGAAAATAGACAAGGAGCATGGTTTGAATATTGATGAGAAGAGGCAGCAGTTAATGAATTGGGAGGCTGAAGGCGCCCGGTTTTACTGGAGTTCCATTAGGCAGATTTTGCCGGCCGAATTAAATTTCAAAGGGTGAGAAACTCGTGGCGCCCGTGACCCGTTTAATGCCATGCTGAATTTTGGTTATCAGACGTTTTTGTTTCCAGAGGTTTGGAAGGCTGTGAGCTATGCTGGTCTAGATTTTTATGCGGGATATCTGCATGCTGACAGGCCCGGTAAGCCCTCGCTGGTTTTGGATCTGATGGAGGAGTTTCGACAACAAGTTGTGGACAGAACCCTAATAGGTCTCATAACGAAGAACGTGATTAAACCGGATAAAATTCTTGCCACTGAAGTGGTTGAAGAAGGTCGAGTATTGAGTAAAGAGGTTATTAAGACTCTGCTCGCCAGTTTTCAAGAACGTCTAGACACTGAGGTGATGTTTGATGGTCAGAGGGGTCCTATAAAGAGCTTTGTTTATCATCAGGCTAGGCGTGTGGTTCGCTTTCTCTTGCGAGAAACAGATTATGCGCCCTTCAGTTTGGGTTGGTGAACGGTTTTTGCGGTATGTTGTGATTTATGATATTACGGATGACAACTTGCGGGCTCTGGTTGCTGAGACTTTGAAGGATTATGGATTGCAGAGGATTCAGTACAGCGCGTTTATTGGTAATCTGCGTCGTGACGAGTTGAATAGTTTGATTGTTGACTTGAAGAATTTGATCAAGGATTTGATTGAGAACGTGCAGCTTTATCCGGTCTGCGACACGTGTTTTAAAGGAAGAAGAGAGGTCGGTAAACCTAAAAAATACGAGCTGAAAGAAAAAAAGGAAAAAATAGCATACTTCTGACATGTAGCAACCTTCAGACCATATCCTCAGATAATGTCACTTACCATGCACCAACGGTTTTATCCAGTTGTACAAGTAGTTTAAGATTGTTCTATACAAGGTCTCGAGGTCATCATTTACGTTTGGAAATATCCATGTGTTTCTGGCACTATCCCAATAATCTGGGCCGCCAATGAGATAAATCCATTTTCTACCTGTTATATTGTCTTCTTTCCGGATTTCTGTCACATCATTCTTGCTCCCAAAGAAACAAACTGCGTAGTAATCTAATCCAGCTTTTGTGAGGGCTTCTTTGACTTTATTCAGTTTTAGCCTTGCTTGCGTTGTGTATACAGTCTTTATTTCCAAGGCTATTTTCTCAGTCATGTGACCATTCTCGACCACGCTTATTATTACGTCAGGCGTGATTTTGGCACCTATGCTGGCTCTCAACTTCCTCGTTCTAGAGAATTCCCATAACGAACTTAAAGTTGCAAGTTGCTCGGATCGCCCAGCATATGTAACTAATCTATCTCTTAATCCAGCCTCTAAGAAAGATTTCAAAGACCGAGAAATTAGGTCTTCTACGAAAAGCCCCCCTTCTACGCCTATTTGAAACTTTCCTTCCCCATAAGCGTGAGTGAAGGTGATTGAGAAAAAATCTGACACTGTATCAAGGACTCGTCTAGAAAACTCTTTGCTTTGACTCGCTTCATTGAATAATTTGTAAAGAGCAAGTCCAGCCTCTTCTTCGATTTTCTGCATCATCGAATAATGTTCCGACAACTCTTCATGCAGTCTTACAAACACATGATTGAACATAGAATGATATTAAAAATGAAATGTATATATTTCTTACCTCTTCTTACATTTTCTATAACAGTCTATCACAAGGTATTTATGTATGCATGTGATATCATTTGTGTACGGTGGACGCGTTGACGCTTAAGCCTTTAGCGGTGAGGATACCTGAAGAGATAGAGAAAGAAATTCTTGAAGTGGCTGAGCAGGAAAAGTTGGACAAGGCCACAGTTGTTAGAACCCTCCTCGAAATGGGAATCGACGAGTGGAGAAAACAAACTGCTTTGGAGTTGTTACGAGATGGGAAAGTGACGTTTGCTAAGGCTGCGGAGACGGCTAAGCTTTCGCTCTGGGAGTTCGCTGACCTAGTGAAACAGCGCAATGTAGAATGGGTCAGATATACACCAGAAGAAATTGAGAAGGAAATCAAGGAAGCATCAGTGGCGGAATCTTGAGTGATGCCACTCGTTTTTAATGCTACGCCATTAATTTACATAACCAAAATAGGGCTGAGCAAGGTTTTTGAAGGCTTAAAAGATGAAAAATTGACATCACCGCAGGTTAAGAGAGAAGTCGTGGATGAAGGAAAGCGTAAAGGAGTTCCAGACGCTATCATTTTGGAGAAGATGTTCAAAAACAACGTATTCAAGGTAACTGAGGCCAAGAACAAAAAATTTTTAGCAAGCCTCTTGGAAACAAGGGGGCTTCATATAACTGATGCTGAAGTTTTGGCCATTGCCAAAGAGCGTGATGGAATAGCAGTTATAGACGATGAAGTGGCTAGAAAAACCGCGAGAATTTATGGGATAACTTATGTGGGTACACCATACATTTTGATGAGGGCTGTCTTTCAAGGGCTAATTACAAAAGAAAGAGCCAAACAAGCGATAAACGAGATTATTTTTGCAGGTTGGAGATGTAGCGTAGAAAGCTACGCCAAAATCATGGAAGCAATAGAAAAATTGTGAGTGATTGCAGTTGAAAGACCGAAAAGACATGGCTTGGTTGAAGAGGAAGCAGAGGTTGCCTATTTCTGACATTGCCGAGCCTTTTGTTTCTGTCACAGATATTAAGCATTACATTTACTGTCCACGGCTTATCTATTTTGACAAGGTTTTGCATGCCCAGCCTATTTTTGGTTCTCAGCAGGAGGATAGTAAGGAGTTGCATGAGGATTACGTTAAGAAGGAACTGAGAAGGAAAGACGCCATCTACTATTCACCCGAGTTTGTGGGTGCCGAGAAGTTGCTGTTTACCTCGCTCAGCTCTGGTGCACTTGGGTTGCAGGGAAATGTGGACTGTATTATCAGAACGGCTAAAGAGGAATACATTCCAGTAGAATACAAGAATATGAGTTCGGATAAGGGCAAGGTCTGCATGGATCATAAGTATCAGCTAGTTGGGTATGCGTTGCTTATTGAAGAGAATTTTGGCACTGTTGTCAAGCGGGGTTTTGTGAATTATATTCCTGAAACGGTGATCTTGCAGATGGAGATTATGCCTGCTATGAAGAGTTATGTAAAGAGAGTTTTGGGACATATTAAACGGATTATCAAGGATGAGGAGTTGCCGCCTATACGAGTGGCTAAACACAAATGCACAGGAGGATGCGGACACAAACAAACATGCCAACAATAGAGTCAGCTGGCCTTGATGGTGCTATAGGTTATGAAATTCTTGCCACGTTTCTCAACTTTCAAAGGTAGGATATAAGGTACAATTTTCACGTCTCGCTCTAAAACCAGTTTTTCTCGTCCATATCTGTTTATTTTTCCAAACGTAGCCTCGCTTGTAAAATCTCTCAGTTGGAATATGATTCCATCGGCTTTTCCTTCTTGGTGAGGTCTTGCGAGATGTTCCAGCTCTGGTTTGGCTTTTTCGTTTAGCTCAAGGCAGTTGCAAATTGAATCTGATGAACCGAGATAGCGTATGTTTTTCATTGAATAAACTGCATCATCTCTGAGGTTCTTTGGAATGTCGGTGTGTATGATTAAGGGACCGCTAAAAGTTACGTACTCTCTTATACCGAAACTTCTGTCGAAGCCTGATTCCTGTCTTCTTTTTTTTAAGCGTTTAATGAATGCTCTGAAAACTGTCAGATGATGCGGCAAGCCGAATAAAACTGTTGAGGTTTTTATTGCCTCAAAAAAAGCTGGAGCCCTTTCCAGATGCTTGCTATCAGAGATGAAAGCTGAAGTCATTGCGAGTTTAAAAGTTGAAGGGCCAGGGATTGGTGAACTTGCCGCGTAGTACATGGAGAAATCTGGTATCTTATATGAAAAGGTCGAAGGAAAGTAGTAGCTTGCGAATATCCACATCGGTGTTCACTCTAAGTGATGGTGAAAGGTGAATACTTCTTCAATGAGTCTAACCTTTCAAGTAATTCGGCCAGCGATCTAAATTCATGTACCTCAAGCTCTTCTTTCTGAGCTATCTTTTTGGTGTCTTCTATATAGTTCTCTTGAAGTGGACTTATCATGCAAACGGGCGTAGTCTTCTTTGAAACTACTATTGCGCCTGAGCAGCTTAGAACGTGGGGAAGCCTCGTTGTTGTCATTGCTCCCTCAACTCGGGTAAACATGGCCTTGTAGGCATCAATAGTTCTGTCATAACGTTTCTTTCTTTCTTTCATGTCATCAAGCGAGTACTTGCAGGTGACTTCATTAAATCCTATACGCCATGGTTGGAACAGCGAGATTACAGCGTATATGCCTGATCTAGTAGGTCTATCGTAAAGCATCTGAACGGCCTGTTCTTTAGTTTTCTCTCCAGGTGCAACTCTTGAATGCGTATGTATGCTTCTATAGTGCTGCTCCGGCAAAGCCAGAGCCCATCCAAATTCAACTAGAGACTTTCGGCTAAGTGCGGCTTTTTCAACCAAGAAACCGTGCACGTCACATAGAGGACATTGTATTGCCGTTTTTAAGACATCTGAAATGGGTTTCTTTTCCTTGACTGCCTTGTCGACTTCAGGATTCGCGCTTGCTTTCATGGGAGAAAACTCTTGACATGATTTGCAGAACGACTCTTTAGTTCCTGTTGACCAGAACGCTCGGGCATGCATGTGTTTTAGCATTTCGCCGCTTATGCCATCAGTGATGCTTCCATCAGCAAGTGCTATCGAACGCGGTTCGGTAACGTTGCCAACAGTTCCCTCGTTGTTCAATGAATGTGCATCAATCTCAGCTTTCAAAGTCAGCGCAATCTCATACACCTTATTTTCCTGACTCATTCTGCATCACCAACTTTGACTAATGCATGTGAAATAAGAGCGGCCGAGACAGGTTTGACGCCATTCTCTTCCACTAGCTCCATTAATTTCTCAAGATCCTCTTTGCTTGGTCGGAAAGCAATTCTGCCCCTTTCTCGTTCATAAGTTCGAGCCCGTGCATCGTACCTTCTCAGGAAGCTTGCGAGCGATTCTGCAAATTGCGTTTTCTTTTCCGCATACTTTAGCTCTACAAGAGATGCATAGTCTTGGTATTCTCGAATGCTTATTCTCAGGGCCATACCGAAATTTTCTATTGCACGTTCTCTAAACAATTCAGCCAAATTTAACATGTTTCATTCCCTCTCCAAGAGAAGCCTTGTTGTAAAGGGTTGATATCCGTTTGTTTTTATCTTTTTCCATATAACCCCTAAGATGAACGTCAATATACCGTGCGTAGTTGTCAAGACTGGGCTCCGAGAGAAATTGGGCTGAAGTTAAGGCCAGCCTTTGAGGGTTGCCCTTAACAAATCCTCGCCTAAATATACCTTCCATGATTTTGAGCATTTCCATGCCATCTTTATTTTTGGATAAGTTCAAACAATATTCAAGTGGAAATCTTCCGCTTCCAGAAGGTTTAAACTGCTTGCCAGTTCTTCGCATCTCGTTGAAAATGAGACAGTCGTATGAGTTGAAAAGCTCTCGTTTTTCTTGTTTTTCACCTAGAACCAAGGAAAGAGAAACAGCATAGTGTGATAGGACTGTGAGACTTGAAACAGTACACAAATGCTCAGTTTTCATGTCATTCTGTATCGCCATATGGTCTAGCATGTTGATTTCAGCAGGATTTGGTCCAATTGACATCAGAAAATCTCGACTCGGTTGAAAATGTGTGAAAAACGCAGAGCCTATCAATGCTATTGAAAAACTGAATTTGTCTACATAGAGTTGACCGCCTTCGTCGTACGTAAGGCCCATTTTCAATTCTCTAAAACTTTTGGAAGCCGTGACATCAAGAGATTGATAAAGAGTTACGTGATTTTCTGCTTTCTTTGTCGAGAGTCGGACCGTGAAAGAGGGGGACGAGTGCATCTTCAAAATTTCGAGAGCTTCTTCTAATACCACACTTTTTGATTCATTCACAACGGTTTCTCTATCCCTTAGCTGAGTTGCCAGAGGATAGTTAAACTTGCTGGGGTTGGCGAACAGCGTTTCCAAATCTCTCTTTTGGGTCTCATCAATATCAGAAATTGACACATCAGATTCAATAACGTAAGCAAGACCAAGGTCTCTAATCGCAGTGGATGAACTCCCGGTGATTTTTGAAATCAGAAGACTTAAGCCATAGGCGCGTTCCATGTCGAACATAGGCATGTTTGTCTTATTAACATACCAGCTAGCCACTCTGACTCCTCCTATCCGAGAGTCTGAGCATTCTTGATATAAAAGCATAAGGCACATATTCACGGGGAGATCCGAGCGACGGTATTTTACCAGGCATCCGAGCGGGTTTATCCAGCGCTGGATAAATGTCCTCAAGCTGAATTTCTTTTAGTTCTGGGTAAGTGTTCCATATTTTGCTCATAGCTTCCCATACTTGTTGCTTCCATTCAGAGATGAATTCGTAAGGCTTGATTAATTCAGAACCAACTGAGTGATGATGTGCAAGGGCATAGAAGCATGAAAAACCCAAGCTTTTTCCTGCGAAGTCGGCCAAAATTTTTTGCAGAGAGTAAGCAGAAATAGTCGAATGGGGAGGAGGAGCAGGCATGCTTTCCACATGTGCCAACGGTTCGGAACCCAAGGCATTAGCACACTTTTGCCATTCTTTATTGAGTTTTCCTATGTCATGAAAGGTTATGCAAAAAGCGATCAGGCATTCCAGCTGCCCCTCTGTTATGCCTAAGGTGGTTGAAAGATTCTTCATTTCAATAATGTAGTCTCGTTTGAGCTCTTCAAAACGTGTTAAAGACTTCTCTGCATGGTGAATCCATGATTCTCTTTTGTATTCGAAAACAGGACCTGGCTGCTTTTTTTGTTCAAATGACGATAGATTGCTGCCAACCACTCCAAGCCTGAGGCCTAGATATTCATCGTAGTTGCAGAAATCTCGGTGTAAAACGAAGAATCCAAAGGGATAGATGTACTCATCGCTTTTAACTGAGCTTATGTGTACATTCATGGATCCGGAACTTTCATAATCTTGTTTCCATGCGTCAATGAGCCACATTATCGGTTTTGCCTTCCTAAAGAAGTTCTTTAAAATATTGACATCAATGGAAAGAGCGTTTAGTTTCAATACATCGATTCCCAGCTTTTCAGGATCGTCATAAATTGTGAGTTTACAAGTTAGTGCTTCGCGGACCGACTGTTCAATTTTCTGTTTATCTCTATAGAAACTAGCCTCGACAAGACTTTGCAATATTTGTCCATAACTTGACGGGGTCAGAGCTTGAGCATAGAACTCACTCAGCACTTCGTTGACCAATCGTCTTTCGGTGTCCCATCTTAAACATTGGCCATCAATTCCGTTTATTTTCTCAAAACTTTGGGTCATTAATTCTTCTTGATATGGCTTGCAATCTTTTACTTTAAAGACAAAAACCTCTCCACTGCCTCCGCGTCTGGCACATCTTCCAACCCTCTGGATGAAAGAGTCGATAGGAGAAGCTTCTGTGAGTAGAACGTCACAGGAAATGTCCAAGCCGACTTCACAAACTTGTGTAGTGATGGCACATACTTTCTTTGGTTTTTCAAATGCGTCAAGAAGCTCTCTTTCACGCTTTTCTCTATCTTCTGCCAAGAAACGTGAATGTAGCAGAAAACAGTTCTCTGGGCCAAGAACGTCCTGAAGCGAGCTATATAGCGCTTGGGCTTTATCCACAGTATTACATACTACGAGCAGTTTTGCGTTTTTTCCTACTTCATAGTAACTTTTTTTGATGGCATCAGGTGTTAATTCATCTAATTGTACATTGATTACGACTTCTCTATTCTTGCGGCAGGGAATCTCTTCTTCTTCGCTGCTTGATACGTCGATTACTTCAGTTTTCAGATATTTTTTGCAATATTCCATGAACGTGTCTGGCAAAGTAGCCGATAGAATTGCAAACGGAGACATAAACCTTCGCGAAGATTCCAGAATAACAAGCATACTGTTCAGGGCCCGTTGATAATCATAAGTGTGAACCTCATCGAAGCAAAGCATTGCCGATACAACAGCGCCAGCTGGAATGTTCCCAGACCCTAAAGAGGCACTCAATGGCACGCAGCAATAAGCTCCAACGGTTTGATCGATAGTTGTAAAAATCAAAGGCTTCTGGAAGAGTGCATCAGAAACTTCCATTCCATGATGAGCTACCACGTTTTCGTAGTGCAATTTTTCTTTGACACGTTTAGCCAGATTTTCTGTCAAAACTCTCATAGGGAGAGAATATATCATATGGTGTGGAAGAGCCGCATTCTCGTTCGATATCTCCATGAGGAAAGGCGCAAGAACGGATTCGCTTTTTCCGCTTCCACACGGCGCCCGCAAGATTATGGATTTCCCTTGAATCAACGCTTTCGCGGCTGCAAGCTGGTGTCGGTAAGGTGTCTTTTCGGGACCTATTATTTCCTTGAATCTATTTTCAAGAAAAGTTTCTTCCATATCCTACTCCTTTCCAGCTATGAGGGGAGCGAATCTTGTGACTCCGAATCCTCCTGTTTTGTTTCCTCCTATGTTGGCATATTCTGCATATTTTGCCAGTTTATTAGTTTCCTTGTGCATTCGTTCTTTGTGTCTCTTCATCTTGTGGTTGCTTGGTTGCTCCTTTCATAATCTACTCTGATCTTCCATGTCTTGGAGGTCTATGGCTATGAAACCCTCATCTCGTATCTTTTCCTTATTTTCCACCTTCTTGGCCACCACTCCCACGATGCATTCTTTTACATCATGTATTTGCTGAGCTTTTATAGTCAACTCTGACAGCAGTCTCTTTGCTTCCTGATAGTCTAGATCGGTCCATTTTGCTTCCACCGCCAGCGCTCTTTTACCCCTCTTCTCTAAGCCCAACAGGTCTATTTCTGTCTCTTTCCGCCACCACCTTCCAATCCTCTCCACCCGTATAGGAAGTAGGTTTCTCTTAGCCATCTCAACCAAAAACTCAGAGCAAATCTCCTCAAAAACTCGCCCCAAATATCCATTAAACTCGTCTTTAATGCCGTTCCACACGTTCTTCTCTAATCCCAATTCAAGCTGCCTCTTGTTCGATCTGACAAACCCAAACCAAAAACGGAAGAAGGAATCCCTTATCCTGTATAGTCCTCTCTTCGCCTCAGGCTCAGTGACCGGCGTAACCCTCTCAATTAAGTCAAGAATCTCCAAAGTCTTCAAATAAGTGGTGGCGTTTTCTCGACTCAGCCCAGTTGCATCCGCAATCTCACTTATCGTGTTCTTACCTAGGGCTATGATTGAGAGTATATCCATATAACGCTGAGGCGCCCTAATTTCCCGCATAAGCAGCATTTCAGGCTCGTCGTGCAAAGGCGAACGCTTGCTCAAAATCTTTTCAACAATATTCTCTTCCACACTCAAATTTTCATCCACATGCTCCAAGTAGGCCGGCGTCCCCCCGAAACTCCCATAAACCTTCACGAGTTCCTCAGCAGAATACTTTCTAAACCATTCAAACAAATCCAAAAACTTCAAAGGCTCAATCTTCAGGGTAGCAGTTCTTCTTCCATAAAGGGGTGCGTCCCCACTCAAAGCCACTCTCCGTATAGCGCCTATCGATGAACCCGAAAGGATAAGAAAGCATTTAGCCTTAGACAATTTCTCATCCCAATACTTCTGCAACACCGACATAGCACCATCAACATTTGTTAACCTCTGAAACTCATCAACCGCCACAATAACTCCATTTCCACACATTTTCACAAGATAATCCATAAATGAACTGAAGCCCACGAACCTGAAGCCACCAAAAAACTCGCTCTCCACAACACGAGAGAACTCAGCTAAAATCGTCTTCTCTTCAGCGTTAGGAACATAAAAGTAGAGACCAAGTTTACCTTTCAAAAATTCTTGAACAAGCCTAGTTTTCCCAATTCTCCTTCTGCCATAAACCAACACGAGAGCTGCGCCTTTTTTATCGAGGAGTTCATTAAGTGTTTGCAGTTCATCTTGTCTGTCAACAAATTGTAGAATCATGATTGTAACAATCCAGATTGTAAAATTTAAGCTTTACCGAAAACTGAAGCCATTAAGCCTTTAAAACAAGCCTCGTCACCCCGAATCCTCCTGCTTTGTTTCCTCCAATGTTGGCATATTCCGCATATTTTGCCAGCATACACGTAATTTTGTTCCATTCGCTTTCTAAGTCTTTCAGCTCATATGTTACCCAGCCCACAAATCCTGTTGCTTTCTTCCGCTTCATAACCGCCAGCCTAGTCCACAACTCATACTCACTCACACCTACATTCTTCGTCAGCCACTCCTTATAGGCTAAGTACTCCTCCTTACCAAAACGCCTACCATCACTAAACAAATTCCAAACACGCATCAAACTCGAAAAAACCTTCACAGCGTCAGGAAACATCCAATGATAACCACTGCCCAAACTAGCCAAATAAGTAGGCGTCCTAAAAAACAACCTAAACGCATCAACCAGCCGCGCTTCCTTCTCCAACTCTTCATAACTCTTACAATTCACACTTAATGAAGCAATGCGGAAAGTCGTATCAAAAACCAACATACTATTCTGCTTCTGAAAGAAACTGAGCAGACACGTCGCATACTCTTCCTTTAAAAACCTAAACCTAACACGGCAAGGAAACATTGGATCCAAAACATAGCCCTTCTCTGTACGTGTCTTACTCTTAAACCGCAAAGGCGCAACAGAATAAGGCTTAGCGACATTCAACTCATGCAACAACCCGGACGCGGTCGGGTCAACCTGCCTAACAATATGCAACAACAAGCCCCGAGCCACATGACCCGTAAAGAAAGGCAAAAGAACCTCTTTCTCAGCATACATCTCCAGACCGATTTCAACCGGCAAGCCAATCAACTCCCCATAATGGGATTCGACCCAACGACAAATACACATAAGCATTGGCGCTTATAAAAACAACGGCTAGGACTGTTGTCGCAATGAGGAAGGCTTGCTTTCACCAAACCTAGAGAATCTAATTTTCAAATTTTAGGTTTTCTAGTTGGATACTGTTAAGGTAAGGTTTAGGGGTGTGCATAATTCAAGTTTTTGGTTGTTTGTTGCGATTTCGCTGTTAAAAACCGAATCATCTAACGCGAAGATTGGCTAGTAAAAGTAGACAAAATCGGGTTGTGCACACCCCTAAAGTTTTTTGTGGCTTCGAGGGGCCTTTTGTCTCTATCTTAACAGTATCTTTGAAATTAATAAAAACATATTTTAGAGGGAACATATTAAGCCCCTGATGATTGAGAAGGTTGGGCTCTGATGATTTACAGGTTTCCTTATTCTTGGGCGTCTCCCGTTGAGGTTCCGGAAATGAACTTGATTGGCGTATTCGAGCCGCGAAAAGTGAAGTCAAGTCAGAATCAAAAGGAGGTGATTAAAGAGGGGCTTGCCAATCCTATCGGCTCGGAGCGTTTAAGCCAGAGCCTGAAAAAGGATCAGAAAATTCTGATTCTGGTAGATGATATGTCCCGTCCAACGCCGTCTAAGGTTTTCTTACCTCAAGTACTCAATGAAGTTCGTAAAGCAGGGATTCGAAAAGAAGACATCAGTTTTCTGGTCGCCCTTGGCACGCATAGGGAGATGACGGAAGAAGAGATGACAATTAAGTTTGGTAGAAAAGTATGCGAAGACTATGAAGTAGTCAATCATGACTGGAAAGATCCGCGCGGTTTTCGTCACGCCGGTTTAACTCGAGGAGGCACGGAAATTTTGGTTAACAAAAAATTAAGTGAAGCAGATTTCGTGATCGGGGTGGGTAACATCGTTCCGCATCCAGCAGCTGGATTTGGTGGCGGAGGAAAGATCGTTGACCCCGGAGTAGTCAGTGAGGAAACGTGTGGAGAGTTTCATTGGGAAAGCGTTCATTATCCTCAAGAGCAAATCTTGGGACGCAGAGATCATCCAATTATGAAGATGATAGATGAAGTGGCGGAACGGGCAGGTTTAAAGTTCATCGTTAATACAATTCTTGATGATCGAGGAGAAATCTACCATCTAGTAGCAGGACACCCAAAAGAGGCACATGAGGCTGGTTGTAAAATTTCTACGGGAATTTATGGAGTTGAGATTCCCCGAAAAGCCGATATCGTCATTGCAGACTCTCATCCGGCTGATCTTGAAATGTGGCAGGCTATTAAAGGACTCTGTACCAGTGAGATGGTTCTTTCAAAGGGTGGAATAGTGATCTTTCTCACCCCATGTCCGGAAGGGGTTTCAAAAATGCATCCGGAACTCTCAAAATACGGATACCGAAACCTAGAACAGACAAGCTGTCTTCTTGAACAAGGAAAAATTAACAAGGTAGTTGGCCATCACATGGTTCAGGGTGGGCGACTGTTAGACAAGGCTGAAACTGTATATTTGATCTCTCCCTGTCTCACGCCTAAAATGATTAAGAAGATTGGATTTACTCCCGCCACTAGTCCACAGGCAGCACTCGAATCCGCATTGCATAAACTGGGTAACGACGCCTCCATAATAATCCTAAAAAGCGCCTCTGAGCTTCTCCCTGTAGTTGGCAAGAAAGAGAAAAATTCGAAGAACCGTTCCTTTAAGATTCAGACCGCTCGTGCCAAAGCAAAAAGAAAAGCTTAACTGATACTATAGTGCATTCGAAAACATAAAATGAGGACAAAATTATGAAACTAACTGTTACCTGTTCTAAGAAGACGGGAAAACTGAATCATTTTTGGCGAAGCACCGGGTTCACTCCAGCCAACCTTCTTTTTGATCCTGATATGCGTCAGACACTAACGTATGTCGGTTCAATTCCCCACGGCGGGATAACGTTTGTGAAAATTCATTTCTTGCTGGATTTGGTTAAAGCAAAAAAGTTGGAAACCGAACATCCTGAATACAGTTGGTCGGACCTTGATGCAGGGCTGGATGTCCTTGTCCAGAACGGTCTTAAACCCTTTTTTGAGCTTATGGGAAACCCATCAGATTTCTTCAGCGATTTCTGTAACAACAGCCAGCTTCATGCCTGGCGGCGCCTGGTCCGGGATCTTGCTCTCCACCTGATTGAACGTTACGGATGGGAGGAGGTTCAAAGCTGGTATTTTGTCACCTGGACTGAACCTGACGTGTCTCATCATGTTGGGTGGTGGCGTCAATGGCCAGAAAATGAAGAAGCCTTTTGCAACTATTACGACGCATGTTCCGAGGGCTTAAAGGAAGCAGATGAAAGACTGCGCCTTGGCGGTCCAGAGACTTGCAGGACCCTTTCTTCTATGTTTAAGACCTTCATCAATCACTGTGATAAAGGTACAAACTACTTTACCGGCGAGACGGGAGTTCGGCTCGATTTCATTTGTGTTCACGAAAAGGGTGCGCTGTCCAATGATGAAGACCTTAATCCCAACACCCGAAAAATTTCCGAAAGGGAAATGGAGGCCATTCAGTATATACGAACTAACCATCCCCGTTTTGCAAAAGTGCCCTTCATAAACGACGAGTGCGATCCCCAGACCGGCTGGGCTGACATCCACACGTGGCATGCCCGCCCCTATTACGCCGCACTGGTCTGCAAAGTGATAAACCAGCATCAACGCAAAATAATCGAGGAATTAGGATGTGATTATGCGCTTCTGAGCAATGACAACGGTTTTCTGGGAACCTGGGGACAGCGAACACATCTTGCTCGTTTTGGAAATCAGGAGAACCTTGAACGAGGCGAGTTTGAACTTATCAAAAAACCAGTTTTCAACGCCATGGTTATGCTTTCCCTTCTCGGAGACACCTGTCTCTCCGTAAAAGGTTGCGACGACCCCTTCGCCAATGTGAGTGTTATCGCCACAAAACGAGGTAGTGACCAGGTCGCAGTACTTGTATATAACAGCCGTGACAGAATTATGTCATCCGGCTGTGAAAGAATCGAACTGTGCCTGAATGATCTGCCTTTCGGAGACGCTATGCTCGTTCACTACCGCATTGACGAGGATCACGGCGACCCGTATAACCTATGGGAAGAGATGGGAGCACCAAAAAAACCTTCAGCTGAACAGTTTGCAACGATGAGGAAAAATCAGGAACTTGCGGTGCTGGAAGGGCCCCGGGAAGTCGCCATCAGGGATGGAAGGCTGACGCTTGACTTTGATCTGCCGCTTCCCGCTGTTAGTCTTATTCTTCTCAGTAAAAGGCCTGCAGAGGCTCCAGGTAAAGTGGAACAGCTCCGAGGTGAAAAATACAAGGGCATCACCGGCAACGAGGAGGTCCTGCTCTCCTGGGAAGGAATTGACTCAAGGGTCATACAGACATATGAGGTGCTTTATGCAGAATCGCCCGAAGGTCCCTTTGAAAGAATCAACGGATCTGATCTGATTTGCACGGCCTTTCTCCACGTCAGAAAGACCGCAGGCGGCAAAGGATATTACAAAATAAGGGCGGTTGATTACTGGGGACGTTTTGGAGAAGAATCCGAGGTCCATATTTTATAACTAACTGGATCAAGGGGTTGAAGCCCCGCACAGTCGCCCGCCCGAGTAACGGGTTCAAATTCCGGTTAAGTTCTCGTGTAGATTTGTGGTCTTCTGCACCCGAGGCCTACCCTCACGTGAGACGTTTGAGGCGACACAATTTTGGTCTTGGAAAGATGTTTTGGAGGGTTTTTCAGGGTTGCCGTGGCGATTGAGCTATGAAGTTGGTTTCTAAGGGAGTTAACCATGAGAGAGATAGTAATTCTTATATGAGGAAAGCTTCAATTGAGAAACCCGTAAAAACCTAGTGATGCCGAATGGGTGAGCGCAAAGCTGAAGTTATGTCTGGCCTCACGGTGAAATCGATTTTCGTCGCCTTCCTTGGTTTGGTTGTAACGGCTCTGCTCTTCGGAGACCCACAACGGAGGGTTTGGATCGCATATGAGTTTTTAGGCATTGACGCCGGTTGGGAAAGCCAATCATCGCTTTTCGGATGCTTCGGAATGGGAGTGCTGTTTATGCTCATCCTAGCCGTCGTCAACCAAGGCGCCGCAGCCGGGTGGTGGAAGACCCGCTTCACTCGACAGGAGGCTGCGCTGGTCTTGATCATGGTCATCGTCGCCGGGGTCTACACCGGAAACTATCACGGCCCCTTCAGAGAATGGTTCTCAGAAAGTGCGCAGGTGGCCCAAGAGCTGGATCTTGCGAAACGCACAGAATTGTGGAGTTACATGCCCGATGTCGTCTTCGGTCCCAAAGACGCCAACTTCTGGACATTCTTTGTAGGGGAACCCGGGAGGCCAAAGCTGCCCACTCTGATGATTCCCTGGGCTGAGCTCATCCCCATGATGGCCACGGCCATCTTCTTCGTCTTAGGTGGAACGCTCTGCCTAGTCTTCGCCAGCATGCTGCTGAGACGCCTCTACTGCACCGTCGAGTACCTCCCCATGCCCATCACCGAAGTCATGACGGGCTTTCTGGAGCTGACCCAACCAGGCTCCGAAAAGGTGAAACTCTTCAAGTCAAAACCCTTCATAATAGGGCTCCTAGTGTCCTTCCTGTACACGTTCCCCCTCTGGGGAATCCACTTCTGGCAGACCATCCTGACCGGCAAACCAGCGGGCTCGCTTGAGGGATCCCTGGGCGGATTCTACCTCTGGCCCCTCTGGGACTTCACAGTAAAGGGGTGGCTGCCATGGGTTCCCCTCAGAGTGTCCTTGGCCCCTTGGGAAGTCGGCTGGGGAATGATTCTGCCCATCAACGTCCTCGCCAGCACCCTCATCGGCTACTTAGCCATGTTCGTCATCTTCCCCCTCATCTACGGGCACCAGCTAGGCTTCTGGGGGACATTTCCTGCAGGCATGACCGCGGTTGGACTCACCAACGAAGGCATCTACAGACAGTCCTCCGAAGGCTTCTCCTTCGTGGCCATATCCATAGGCATGCTCTTCGCCTTGGTTGCAGCCCCCCTCATAATGAACTGGCACGAAGTCACCCCTATCTTCAAAGCCCTCATCCGAGAGCCCCCTGAAGAATTCGACCCAGACAGGCCCATATCCTACCGCCTCACCTGGCTCCTCACCATAGGCTTCGGCCTCCTATGGTACTTGACAGCCATCTTGGTCATGGGAATGGCATGGCACGCCACCCTCTTCTTCATGGCCGTAACCAGCATCATCTTCCTCGGCTACGGCAGAATGGTCTCGGAGACGGGCGGCTGGTACGGGGTGGTGGTCCCGTCCCAATACCGCGCCCACGGCGGCCTGCTTGGAGCTTGGACCCTGAAGGGCTTCGGCGTCATGCCCGACCCGGCGAAGCCGGTTGGCAGCATCGTCACCTACTGGCACATGCAGACCAGAAGCACCACTTTCGCTTGGGGCGACAAAATCCCTTGGTACTCTCTCCACTCCATGAAGGTCGCCGACCTCACCAAGACCAAGGCCAGAGCCGCCCTAAAGATGCTCGTCGCGGGAATCGCCCTCTCCCTCACAGCCATCGCCGTCTTCTACTGGATCTACAGGGCGTATTCAACAATGGTATGGAAGACGAGGGGCGAACTCACCCTTGAAGCCCCGGGTAATGTCGAAAAAGGAGAGACAAAGGGGTACTACAACATGCTGGCCCACATGGACCTCGGTCTGATCCAGGTGGCTATCGGATTCGCTGTCATCCTCGCCCTGTCGCTTCTGCAGCCCCGCATACCCCTCCTCAGGACCGTGAGCATGGGAGGCCTCGTCTGGGGTGCCTCGGGCGGATACATGGTGTGGGCGACGTGGCTCCTGGCCCTCATCATCAAGTACATAGTACTGAAAATCGGGGGAACCCGGATGTACGGGGACACTGTTAAACCGTTGAGCCTAGGCCTGGTCGCAGGGGGCCTCTTAAGCCTCGTCTTGATGATGATCGGAAGCTTCCTAATCTGGGTAATATATGGCTATTATAAATAGCGGCTCGAGGCTGCCCGAAACCCCGAGAAGAAGCCTCTATATGAGACAAATCCTTTCTTAAGGTTCCCTATAGAATTACCTGACTAGTATTTTCCTAGAGTGCCTTTTCCTCGTATGTAGCGGTCGATTAGGTAGAACACGGTGACGCCGAACAGGATCCAGGCTATGTCTAGGGCCAAGAGGTGCAAGAACACGTTTCCCACCGTTCCCACCGTGTAGTTCGCTATTAAGAAGCTTCGCATGCCTTCTAGAGCGGGCGCTGTGGGAAACGCCATGCTGATTTTTTGAGCGAAGTTGGGAAGCACAACCAGGGGATACACCACTGGGGAAAGGATCATCATGATGCTGTGCAAGGCTTCAGCGACGACCCAACCCTCTTTCAAGAGCAGACACAGGGCGGACACAAAGATGCCGAATCCGTATAGGGCGAACATCATAAGGGCAAGAACAGCCAAAGTAGGTAAGATTCCTTGAATTTTGAGCGCCAAGCCGAAAACCGCATAAATGACCCCAAACTCTAGGAAGGTGCCGAGGCTCTGATGCACGGTGCTGTGGAGGGCCATTCCGAAGACAAGGCTCAGACGACTTGTAGGTGTGACATACACAGACTCCAGCGTACCAAACCACTGCTCACTCCGAATGCTGAATCCCATAGCCCAGATAGCGGTTCCAATGAAGCCCATGATCATGTACCCGACGAAGATGTAGGTGACGATGTCTCCTGTCCCTACGTACTGCTTCAAGGTTTCACTGTATCTTCCCCCCACTAAAACCAAGCCGAAGAGGAGAAAGGGCAACAGAAAAATCACCGGCTGGATTACGCTTCGAAGGAAGCTGATGGGGTATGCAAGCTCTATCTTCCACTCCTTCACGTTGCATTCCCAGACAGCCCTCAACTCTGCCCTTAGGTTGGCTAACGTAAAGCCTCTTGGACACGGAGTCTCTCCAAGCTTACGGGTTTTCTTCATCTCTCGTTCCTCAGTAGTGGCTTATGGTCCCAGATTTCTTGGTGCTTTTCTCCATCCGGTTGAACAGGTAGAAACCGAGGAGGATCAAGAGAACATCCATAACAAGAAGGCACAATACTTCCCAGTAAATGGTAAAGACGTTTTGCAGTATTATGCTTCGCCATGCGATTAACGCGTAGGTGAGAGGGAGAGCATAGCTTATGACTTGTCCAAAAGATGGTAGACTCTTGACAGGGTAGCGTACCGGGGCGAAGATGTAGAAAACATAATCCAACACATGAGCGATGTCGTGAGCTTGCTTGTATCTGAGGGACAATGCCGCTAACATTAACGCTACTCCATACAATCCCGTGATTAAGAGTATTATGATAAAAAGTAGGGGCATGATTGCCCCAAGGGTTATCTTCATTCCGAAAAAGAGGATGCAAACTAAAATCTGGGTTGTTGCAAACATCGTGCTGCTGATACTCTCGCTCAGGGCCTTCCCGATGAGAATGAAGGCTTTGTTGCAGGGCGAAGCCAGTAGGTAATCTAATGTTCCTTGGTAGGCTTCCCTTCTCATGCTTTCCCCCAGTCCCCAGAGGGCTGTAAGGACGTAACTGTTGAGAATGGCCCCGATCGCAATGAACACGATGTAGTTCTCGGTTTGGGCTGTCTCTCCGAAGAGGGGACTCGGTGAGCCTCCCACGAAGGCCTCTCCTAGGAAGATGAAGGGAAGGAACCAGAATATAGGGAATATAGCCCAAAAAACAATAACCACGGGGTACGCTAAAAGGGTCTTCATGCTCTTAACTATCTCACTCCAAACAACGAAGTAATTGCTACCCGAAAAGGTCTTTAAAATGCGTTTTCCAATTGTCATCCTCTAGAACCTCCTCCCACAGTGAGTTGGGCTCCAGTCAGTTTTATGAACGCATCCTCCAAAGTGGGGACACCTATCTGCAGATTAACGATCCGAGCCTGTTTCCCGCGGAGCGCGTCGATCACGGTGCCAACGTATTCCTCCGCGTTTCCTCCAATGATCTTAATCCGAGAAGGCTCTCCCCTAGATTTGTCTCCAGGGAGGAAGGTAATGATTTCTACGTTTGGACAGAGGGATCTGAGGTAGCCCTCAACGTTGTATGGGGGGTTGTAGCATGCGACCTCCACCAACTCGGTTTCCTTCACCATGGCTTTAAGGTTGCTGGAAGTGTCTACTGCAACGATTTTTCCGTCGTTTATGATGGCTATTCTGTCGCACATAACGTCGGCTTCCTCCATGTAATGAGTGGTTAAGAGCACCGTCTTTCCTTCTTTTTTGCAGAACTCCATGATCTGGTCGCGAATCTGCCTAGAGAAGGTGGGATCCAACCCCAGCGTAGGCTCATCAAGCAGGAGAACAGGCGGGTCATGAAGGAGAGCCCGGGCGATGGCAACCTTCTGCCTCATTCCCGTACTGTAATCTTCTAACCTTTCATCAGCGCGATCCGAGATGCCCATTAAGTCCAGTAATTCGTCAACTCGTTCTTTGGCTCGGCTTCTCGGAATCTTGTAGAGGGAGGCAAAGTACATGAGGTTGTCCCTGGCCGTCAGTTTCCAGTAAAGGGTGCGCTCCCCTCCGATGGCGAGGCCTATGCTCGACCTGACCAGCGTAGCCTGTTTCCTGATGTCGAAGCCGTTAACTATGGCGGTGCCCTCATCCGGAATCAGCACCGTGGACAAGCATTTGACGAGGGTGGTTTTCCCTGCGCCGTTGGGACCCAGCAACCCAAAAAGTTCTCCTGATCGGATGTCTGCATTCACATGGTCTAACGCCACGGTGAAGTCTGCCTCTTTGTCGGTTTCCTTCCTTTTTGGCTTCTTCCTCAGAAATCCGAAGATGCCCCGGTGTCTCTTCTTCCTAAACGACTTAGTAAGATTGATGACCTGAATGCTATACGTTTCGTCGATGAAACCGGAAACCAAGGTCTGCCCCACGGCTCCCCAAAATGAAGCCAGCGTCTCTTTATTAACTTTTCAGTAAGTCACACAGATGTTGATGAAGCGAAGACTTTTATTAAGCACAAGTAATCTCCATGCTTAAAAGAGGGCGCGAAATTCGCTAAGGTGAGAGAAATGTGCGAGTTCAAGGTAGTGCTTAGAGACGAAGTTGTGTTCCGGGACGCCGTCTACGCGAAAGTAGAGGGAAACGGAGTGTTGGTCAGAGATGTATTAGGGGACTCCAAAGGATTTGAGAACTGCAAGATCGTGGAGGTTGATGTGAACTCGGAGCGTTTAGTCCTGTCCCCCGTCGAAAGCTCCCGTTGACCTTCATGGCACATCACCCGTACCTCTCTTTAAGGACCTCCTCAAGTTCTCTTATGGCCTTAACCGCGGGAGATGACGGCGAGTGATCTACCGGCGCCACGCGGAGGGCGTCCGCCCGCAGGATCGCTCGATCAAAGGGTATGGTGCAAACCAGTTCTAATCCGGCTTCCCTGGAGGAACGCTCGATGAACTCCTGATCCTCCTCTGTCGCCACCTTGTTTCCGACGGCCAAAACCTCCTTCACACCGATGTCCTCGGCTAGGCGCCGAATCTTCTTAGCGGTCTCCATCGCCTGGGCTCCCGGCTCCACCACACAGATCAAGGCGTCGAAGCCCCGCACCGTCGCCCGCCCCAGATGCTCCAAGCCAGCCTCCATATCCATCACCACAGCGTCCCTCCGCTCCAAGGTAATGTGCCGGATGAGGGCTCGAATCAGGGCGTTAGCGGGGCACATGCACCCAGAGCCTCCACTGCGCACGGTCCCCACCACCAGCAAACGGACTTGGTCCGGGCCGACCACGCCGTACCTGTCGGTTATATCGTCCACGGTGGGGGTTAGGTTGAAGAGGGCTCCGAAGCCGGTTCCGGGCTTGGCGCCGGTCCTCTCCTCGATGAGCTGGTTGTTCTCGGCGAGGGGGACAATCTTGGATGTCGCGTCGGGGCGAATTCCCAAGGCGTAGGCGAGGTTCATGGCGGGATCCGCGTCGACGGCCAGCACCCGGTATCCGTCGTGAGCCAGTAAACGAGCCAGGGTCCCCGCGATCAGCGTCTTCCCCACCCCGCCCTTGCCGGCCACAGCCAGTTTCACTCTGAGTTCACCCTCAGCCCCATAGACAACCACAGACCAATTTATAAATACCCGTTTCTCCCTAGCATCATCAAAATAGAGTAGCCGGGTGAAAAATCTCATCCGAAACAATGATACGCTCGACGCATCATCCCTTTATGCACCTTCAACCAGCCGTGTCACGCGGAAAAATGAGATAGGAGGAGCGAAACGTGCCTAACAAAACGGAGAAGCAGCCAGTGGTGGACATTCATCAGCTCCTTCTGGAGGCCTCCAAGAGGCGGGAGAGGGAGACAAGGGCGCAGCTCCTCCAGTTGATGGGAGTCAAGGAGTTCTTCGAGGGTGGGAGTATACAGATCGACATGAAGACCTGCAAGGGGGTGGAGTGCAATCTGTGCATAGAGGCCTGCCCCACCAAGGCCCTCTACTGGAAGGCCGGCGAGATCGGCATCCAACGGGAACTCTGCGTCTACTGCGCCGCCTGCGTCTGGAGCTGCATCGTCGACGACTGTATCCGGGTGGAGAGGAGGCGCCCCAACGGGAAGACGGAGCGGTTCAGCAGTCCCCGGGAAGTGTTTAGGCTCCTAGACAGCATCAACTCCCAAAAGAGGGTGGAAAGAATGGAGTCCCGCTTCCCCGATCTAGAAGCCTTTCTCAGCAGATACGGCGGTGCGGTCTCTCCATTTTTCGAAAAGAATAGTGAACTGACAAGCGCAAATACAAAACAAACTAGTTTTGAAACCCCAAAAAAAAGGCAAAAACAAGGACGTTAAAAATGATTTTATCGCTAATTTCTAGTTTCGATTGATATTAAATCTCTTCGCTACTACTACTTCTTCGGGGGCCAATTCTCCTTCAGGAAGCCCGGTATCCCGGAGGAGTCCCTCGGGCCCACCATGACGCGCCACCCGGTAAGGTCCTCTATCTCCCCGCTCAACCTGGCGGCTAGACCCGGTATGATCAGGTTCCGGTGCTTGACCCTCTCCTCGATCCCGGATGCCTTGAGGGCTTCTGCAGCCGTCTCCGCCGTCAGGTACCTCCCGGCTACGGAGCTCTCGACGCTGATTCCCTCGGTGTCGACCACGATTAGGTAGCAGTCCGCGCCGGCCGCTTTGATGTCGGACTCCACCGTGAAATATGTGAGGGCGTAGTTCGTGGTGAGCATCACCGGCGCGTTTTCGTCGGGTTCCCCGAAGGTTCTAAGCCCGGCTTCCACTGCCACCGGCTTCCTCGGGTCCGTGTACATGTTAAACCGCCAAATCACAAGCGGCAACTGAACCCAACCGTCAAGGCTATGCGTTATCAATACATCTGCGTACCTAGAGATCAACATGGAGGCGACGTAGGCCTCCCTCCACGCCAGCACCTCCTTCGGGGCATCTTGGCCGACCCAGGCCGTGATGGGTGTCCCAATGAGCGGGAAGCCGAGTAGCTCGTCTCCTCCCTTGCAGGCGTTCCTTCTCACCATGGTGAAGTTGCTGATGGTTTCAGACAGTCCCTCGTCAGCGAAGGTTCCAGGGTCGAGCACCAAGTCCTTAACCCCATACTCCATCATGGTCTTCACTAAGGACTTCAGAAGCTTCAGGTCGTTAGGGGCGAAGACGGCTAAGGGGCAACCGTACCTCAACGCCAACTCAGCCATGGCCTTCCAGTTGTCCCTTGTCGCCGCGTAGATCAAGGGCCTCTTATCCTTGACTGAGACTAAACCAGCCTCCATGACATTGGGGTTAAGCGTACAAAGGATCAGTGGAAGCTTCGTGGCAGAGGCGGCCTTCTCCACGGCCGACCTGAAGGTGGCTGGGTTGTTCGATGTGGACCTGACGGCTATCATGTCGAGATTGACCTTCCTCCCGATGTAGTTGTAGGAGAAGCCCTCCACCTTCTGCACCCTCTCCAGAAGCTCCTCGTCCGTCATCTCGTCGGTCACGTCGACGGCTATGGGCGTTGGGTTATGGTAAGTGAATTCGTGGCGGTACATGACGAGTTTGCCGCCGACCTTCACCGCATGGTCTCCCGTGCCAATAGTGACCTCCTTGACCGCGGGCGCCAGCAGTTCCTGGAGCTTCCTGTACGCCCCTTCATGCTCCTTTTTCAGGAGGGGGGGACAGTCTTCCAGGGAGACTTCCCTGTTGACGAGCTTGGCGGCGAAGGCCATGCAGTTTTTTTCTCCACACTCCTCGCAGTTTGTTCTGGGAAGAAACTTGTAGATGTCGATGGGGCTGATCTCCCTTATGCCCCTCTTAATCTCCCTCTCGGTCACGCCGTCTCCCCCCTACATTTTCGCTGTGACCCAGTCCGCTATCTTCTCGGGCTTGGTCCCGCCCTTGCTCATCAACTGCCCGATGACCTCCTTGACGGTCCGGACGGCGACCGGATGCATCATCATGAACAAGTCAACCCCAGCCAAGAGCAGGGCCAGCGCGGTCACCGTCTCCCATACGGGGCCCCTCAGCTCCCTTGGCTCCCACTCCGGCCCCATCTTCATCCATGCCTCCCTAGCGGCCCAGGCGTTGGTGGTCCCGGACAGGACTGGGTGTTGAAGCTCCGGGTCTCCCATGAGTGCCGCCATCCTAGCGCGCTCGTGGATGGTGAAGGAGTATTCAAGTCCGTAGCCCAGGGCGGCCGTCGTCAAGTCCATCACTATCCTGTCCTTGGGGAGGAACTCGTAGAGCCTCCTGTTCAGCTCCTTAGCCCGGTTCAAGTCCAAGGCTGTGAAAGCAAGCACTACGTGCCCATGGTCCTTGGCAGCCTTCGCCACGCCGTCCAAGAGGCCAGCCTCAGCCATGTCAAGCGTCACGGAGCTGAGCAATACCCTTTCGCCCTCAGCCACTTCGGCAACCTTCTTGAAGACCGAGGCGTCCTTCTTCGGGTCTCCGCAGCCCCCCACAATGATGGGGACATCCACAGCCTGCAGCACCTCTTCTATCGTCTTTGCAGCCTTCGCTGGGGACGCATCTTGGATGAGCGGGTCCGTGCTCAGCAGGTGCACAGTGACTATGTCAGCCCCAAACTTCTCAACCGCCAGCTTGGCCCACGCCGCCGGGTCCTCCATAACCTCTTGGATGTACGTCTTTATAGCCTTCGGGAGCGGCACCTCCGTGTCGAATACGTCTAAGGCGACTACGGGCGGGTGTGGAGGGGCTTCTTCGAAGAGGTAAAATGCCGGGGAGGTTGCGCCCCCAATCACCACCGTCTTGCCGCGGGAACCGCCCTTACCCTTGGTGGCCCCGAGGGTTACCTCCACAACCCGCCCAGGATACTTCTGAGTCAGAGGAGTGAACTCCGCCTCCAGAATCTTGGTAGGCTTCTTCGGCGGCGCGGCGGCGGCAACCGCGGCAACCTTGGGCGAGGCAACCAAAGGTGCGCCTGGCTGCAGCCATATCTCGAGGTCCCCCACTTCTATGTCCACGTCTCTAAGCTCAATCTCTCCGAGCTTCCTGAGTAGTTCCAGAAGCTTGGGACTGAGCTTGATAGCAGCCTCCTCTTCTTTCCCCATTTTTCACTCTTCCGTCCTTCGGATGATAACCTTCTCAGCGTGGATCTTGGCGTTTTTGAGGATTATTTTGAACCGTCCGGCAGCGAGTGTCCCGGTGAGAACCGGTGCCGCAGGTACCTCCAACCTCTCCTCAGCCGAAACCTCGATGGGTACAGCCTTCCATCTTTCAACGATGGGATGCTTCTTTTCTTGGAGGAAGGTCTTCAGTTCGTCTATTGTCTTCGCCTCGTTTTCTGTGGCAACCTTGTCAACCAGTTCCGCGGGCATGAAGTCTTTCACCCGCTCCTTGACGCTAGCAGGCATCCAAACTACGCGGCTCCACCCTCCATCCACTTGGAGAAACTTGGGGGACCGCATATACTCGATTGATATTCCGTGGAAGCCGTCCACCTGTCTGCCTCCGGCCGTGGAGTCGGCCATGGTGGAGAAGGGCAGCCCGTTGACGGTCGCCCCGCTGAACCTCCGGTGCACTATTCCCATGCCGTCCACTTCCGGAATGTAGAAGGCCACGGCCTCGAAGCAGCCGCAGGACGTGTGAGGATAGTCGAAGGCGGTGTAGAGCCAAACCCGGTCAATCTCTCCCAAGGTCTTCTCCTTCAGGACTTCGTTGGCTCCCTTGTACTCGCCCCTGAAGGGGTCGAGGCACTCGCCTTTCTTGATCGTGAAGATTGGGCCCTTCGGGTCAACCCGCGCTGCAGCTCGTCCGTCGAACCAGCTTATGGAGCCGCAGTTGGAGTACCTTTGGGGCGTGATGATGCAGCAGTGGGTGGGGGCGAAGGATTGGCAGAGGGTGCACCCGTAGAAGGCGTCTGCGTCGTCGTCCTTCATGCCTCTGGCCTTGGCGTCGCGGGCTTCGTAGACCGCCAGAACATCCGTCCACATTTTGCCGATCTTTTCTGGGTCTGTGATGAAGGTGGTCTGTATCTTCTCGATGATTGGAAACTCGTTCCTGTAGAGCCTCTGAAGGACCTTTCCCAGCAGCCGGAAGGAGTTGAAGCCCTTCTGGACGGACTTGCTGCTTATCCTCACTTGGATGTCGTACCGCTGGTTGACATGCATAACGCCCTCAATGAAGTTGCAGTACTCGTGGATGCGCCGCTCAAGGACGCCCTCCAGACCCTCCTCAACCTCCTTTCCAGCGACCTCCACAAGGATTCCGAAGGGGTAACTCTTCTTCTCTAGGTCTTTGAGGTCGGGGCCGACAACTGTTATCTTTCCGTCCTTCATCTCGTCCATGCCTCGGGCCCTCACAAGCTCGAACTTCTGGTCTACCTTAGGACCGCCAAGCTCCGCGTGAGCGTCGGCCCACCTGATCCTCTCCCCCTCGTAGATGACCCCCACGTCCACTGGAATATCCTTGAACATGGACATTTTACTCTCCCCCTAGCTTCTCTTCAACTGCCTTAAGGTTTTTTTCCCACTCCTTCCCGGAAAGGTTGGGAAACGACCATGAAGCCTGAGGATGATAGTAGGGGTCCATGCTTATCGTCCTCAAACCCGAAAAGTGCTTGAGGCCCGAGAGGATCACCCACCCCATGGGATACGGAACCCCGGCGATGAGGGCGAGGTCGTAGGGCCCCTTCCCATCCAGCCCCTTCCAACCTGGGTCCCTGAGGCGGTTGGCGATGTCCACGGCGGACATAGAAGCCACAGGCTGAAAACCCCTCTGGAGGAACTCGCCCAGAATGTGGGCTGTGGCCACCACCGGAATCTTCCCCGCCTTGGCGACGCGAATCAGATGGTCGACGGCCTTCTCCTTGCCCAGACCGGTTTCCGCGGCCTCATGACCTACGATTAGGATTGGACGCTTCGCCCGCTTGATCATGGCCACCACCACCTCGGGCTTCGTGATAACTAGGGCCTTGGTTGGGCCCGGGGTCTCCGCCGTCTGCCATGGTTCCGCCTTGGCCAAGCTACTTGACCCTCCTTCGGATGAGTCTAGGCAACAGTGTTGGGTCCGGTATCCTGCCCTCCTTCCATTTTCTCTCCTTGAGGATTCCTAGTATCTCGTCCTTCATGGTGAGGGGTATGTCAGCGGCAGTGCGGACGAAGAGGGGTATGTCGTCGGGGAGGGTGCCGTAGAGGCGCCTGTGAAGGTCGATGTAGTGGGTCAACTTGATGGCGCGGCCCTTGGTGGTGTCGTTAGGCCTCATGCAGAGCTTGGCGATCATCACCATGGCCTCCTCTTTGGTCTCCGCCGCGTAGAAGAGGTGCTCCGGCGTCGGGCCCGTGTAGACCCTGTCTCCGGTGCGTGCGTCGAAGACGTACCAGTCCTCTCTCCTGTCCCTCCTGCCCAAGAGCAGACGCCGATACTTGGAGCCGTGAGGCCCCACGATCACCGGCACCCCCAGCCGCCAGAAACCGCTCGCGATGGACGCCGCCTTCTGAGACATGGCTCCCCAGGCGACTCCTACGGCGCCGACGCGGTTTAGGACGTAATCGGCGATCTCCTCGTAGTTTGCGCGCAGGTTCCTTTTGGCGAAGATGCTGGCGATCTTGATGGCTGCCCCGGCTATGTGAGAGTTAGAGACACAGGAGCCCACGTTTAAGACGCCTCCAGCGTCGAAGGCGCCCGGATGCCTCTCGTAGATCGTCTTCCCCTCCTCGTCCTTCTGCATGGCCATTGACATGGCGGCGCAACCTGAGGCAACCACAATGAACCTCCGCTTCGCAAACTCCTCTGCTATTTCCACAACTTCCTTCCCTCCGTGGGGGTAGTTGGCGCACCCGACTAGAGCTACCACTCCGGGAATTTCGCCGAGGACTATGGGGCCTCCGACGTTCCGTATCTCCACGTCCTGTATGGCTCCCCTTCCAACTCGAATCTTGAACCTTTCTTCCTTCAGCGACTTCTCAGCGGCCTTCTCCATGAAGCTGTGGAGGGGAAAGTCGTTGGGACAGGCGCTTTCACACCGGGCACAGCCTGCGCACTCGTCAAGTAACTCGGCTAGGAGCGTCAGATTTCCATCCGCCGCCGCCTTCACCGCGACCGGGATAGGCAGGTTGTTTGGGCATGCCCTTTGACAGTCGTTGCATGATGTGCACCGTTTTGCCGCCTCAATTATCTCCTTCACTTTCGGGATGGCCTTGAACTTTTTCCGCTTGGGAGCGACCTCCAACACGGTTCTAACGGCCACCTCCCCCACCTTCTCCAGGTCCAAAACGAGAACACCGGGAACCTTTCCCTGAACCAAGTCCGCCACCGTCTCGTCTGGTGGACCCTCAGTTCTGTTCTGGAGCCCCAGACAGTTCTTTTCACTGGTAGCAATTACGGGCGCCTTCACCTTCTGGGCTTCAACCAGCGTGTCCGCCCGGATACACTGCTCGTCAACGACGATGAGGTCGGGAATCCCACTCCGGATGAAGCGGAGTTGCCAAGAGATGGGTCCCACTATCTTAGCCCTGGAACTGTATCTGGTTAGGTCATGGGCTGTACAGCAGATGCCCACCACCTCCACGTCGCCGTAAAGGCCCTTATCCGTGAGGTAGTCAATTATGCCCACAGAGGATGGCACGTTGTGGCCTATAACTAGGATAACCGGCTTGGATACGTCGGCCACGCCGAAACCTATGTCCGTCAAGGGGGCTTCAGCGTCAGCCTTGGGGAAGCCGTAGGCTGCGATCTGCGCCAGGTCCGCCACCTCTAGCCCCACATGGTCTATCATGCCAGCGTGGAGCACCTTGGACTCGAAGTCGAGGTGGCTGCCCTCCTGTCCTGTGTGGGTCGCTGAGAGCAGGTGGTTAACCTGGCCCTCTAAGTAATCTAGGACATCCTCAAAGTCGCCGAGGGTTTTGGGCCTGACTCCGCAGACCAGACGAGTGACTGGAGCCTCCACCTCCACGTTCATGCCTCCCACATCGATGGGAAAGTTGCGCCCAAACTTTTCTATCAGGTGCTCGACCAAGTGTCTAGCGTGGCCGATGTGGGTGGCAGCCCCTATACAGCAGGCGAGCAAGACTATGCGGGACTGTTGGGAGGCCATGTTCAGTCCGCAGGCTCCCCGTTTGTCCCCTGTTAGGTCACACTTGCCGAAGGTGCATAGGCAGCAGACGTCGCAGAAGGGCATGTAGAAGGGCTGGTACCGCTGCAGGAGTTTGAGGTCCCATTCCCGGAGGGCGGTGATGGAGGGGTAGGGTGTGGGGCCCATTGGTTCGGTCCAGGTCTCGTCGATTATCCTTCCGATGGACAGTTCTAGGCCTTTGATGACGGCGATGTCTGTCTCTAGCTCCTTTATCTTCACAGACATGGATTTCTTGGACAACTTCACAGCACTTCTTGGCGCATTTCTGGGGTTAACCGCCAGAGTTTCCGAATAACGGAGGGTTCTTATTTAAACTTTCTGGGCAGCGGCGGAGGAATCATCGCCCTTAAAAAGGCGGCTTCTCAGTCTTCGCATGCAAGACGGAGAAATGTTTTTCCATCTATATTTTCGCTTCATAATCTATAACTATCCTAGTTTCTGACGGAGACCTTACTTGCGCTGAAGGAACTGAGGCCCAGAAGGTTGGCTACCAAGATCAGGAACGCCCTGAAACGGATTGTGGTGGAGACCCTTGGGGTAGGGGTCGCCTTGGCGTGCATCCTCTGGGTTTTGGGCCACTTGGTCGCCTTCCACTTCTTCGGGTACATCCTAGTGGGTGAGAGCAACAAGCTCATCCTCTTCAGCGAGGTCGCTCTGGTCACTACGGGCCTCCTGTGCTTCTTAAGGGACCTCTTCCTCAGGAAAAACTCGAAATCCTAGACGCCTTATATGTTACCTTAGACAGGCAACCGACCAACCGACGGTCAGTTCACTCCTTTAAGTTTTTCCACCATTTCTCATGTTTAGTTTTTTCACCCAGCAGCCTCTCAACAAACTTGAACTGCCTCTCGTAGAGGTGGAGGTTCTTAGAGTGGGCGACGGTCTTACCCGGCTCCACGCCTATCTCTCCGGCCATGTGCTCCTTCAGGATCTGGAGCCCCGCCAAGTTGGCCGGTAAGGCGGCGTAGCAGTCCCAGGAGCGGAAGTAGGGGAAGAAGTGAAGGCGGTCTTCGGATACTTCCGTGTCGATGATGGTTAGGCACGGCGGGTCCGGTAAATCTAGGTCTTGGGGCAGCCTTAGGATCATGGTGTTCTGTCGGTCGCCCTTGAACTCCCTGAACCGGTTAGTCACGGTCTCTATCTGGTCCACTGGCTTCCTAAGCCTCTCCCCGTAAGTGTAGCTTTCCTCCGGACCCTTCTCAGGCAGGAAAAGGTAGGAGAGGTATACTTGTTCCACGTATTTTATGTCGCAGGGGGCCTTCTCGTCCACCAGAGGCCGCTGCTCAGGGTGCTCCACGTCCAAGGTGACCGAAAGCTTCCTGCTTGAGGTGACCTCGGAGCCCTTTTCAACCTTGAAGGCCTCGCCCTCCGAATAAATCAGGTTCACCGCCTTGTACCAGGCGCTGGGAAGGTTGAAGGCCCTTATCAGAACATGCTTCATACCCGAAAAGAAGATGCTGGACGTATAAATCGTTTACTTCAACAAGGTTTTGGCTTAAGGCGGAGATGCCCGTTTCCCCATGTCAAGCGCCGCTTCTTTTCCATCGTTCGGCTCAACCACAAAAACGGGCATAACCACTCAAAAAACGGGTAGTAACCGCTACTTAAACTTCAGTCAACGTTTATAATTATGCACTAAAAGGGTTGGCTCACTTCAGCCTGGGAAAAAATAAGGAAATTAAGAATTCTTATGAGAGAAGAATCTTACTAATTCTTGCTTCGCAAGGCCTTAATTACTTTCTGACCAAGTGGATTCCACTTGGAGATTTGGAGTATGGAAGCCAAAACGATTGACGAAGCACGTGAACTCGCCCGGCTCCTCATGAGCCAGTACCGGCGTCACGATAGAGACATAAGCCAGATCTCCCGGTCGCTTTATGCGTTGGCCAAGAGGTGGAGGCTCAGCTACTGTTTCGAGGACTTCACGGTGGAGGGTGTCCCTGTACGAGGGGACGGCGAAACAGGCTGACGCTTTCTTTGAGTACCTTGCGAAGCTTGTCGACGTGACTGTGGAAGAAATTTTGGTTGGGCCTTTAAGTCCCTATCCAGCAGATGAGAATAACCCCGTAGCCCAACTATGGGGGAACCTGTTTAGGCGGATTAACCCCGAACTTTTTTGATAATTCTGAGAGGCCCCTAAATACGTCTTCATCTAGGGGTATTCCCTTCCTCGACCTCTCCTGAAAGACTCGGGCTTCAGGTTCGCCTGGGAGAAGGATTTCGGTGCCTTCGGTGGTTGGTGCCGATTTTATGGCGCTAACGTACTCCCTCATCTCCTTCAGGTAGTCGTTGTATGGTCTGAACGCATCTATCTTGAGGGCTAGGACCAGGAAGCCTCCCTGCGAGAACCATCGTCCCCTCTTGATCTTCAGACCATATTCACCGCCAAACACAACACCGCACACTGCATCAATGACTATGGCGAGACCGAAGCCCTTGTGACTCCCGATGGGCAGAAGAGTCCCCTCCATTGCCTTTCTAGGGTCAGTTGTCACTCTTCCGTGTTTATCCGCAGCCCACCCTTCAGGTATCTTCTCACCCTTCTTAGCCGCCAAGAGTATTTTCCCCTTTGCTGCAAAACTCGTAGCCATATCGAGAAGCACCGGAGGGCCTCCCTCCACGGGAAACCCTACTGCCAACGGATTGGTGCCCACAACTGGCTTCTTGCATCCAAGCGGGGCCATGTTAGGCGAGGCGTTAGCGATGGCCACCCCAACCATCTTACTCTCTAAGATTCTTAGGACGTAGTAGGCTAACATGCCAGCGTGTCTAAGGTTTCTCACGCCAACTAATCCGATGCCGTTTTCCGATGCCTTGACGATCGCGGTGTCTGTTGCCTTTGTAGCCGCAACCTGTCCAAGCCCGTTGTCGCCATCCAGCAGGGCATAAGCATCACCGTCAACAACCACCTTTACATTAGGATTAGGGTTTATCAAGCCATCCTCAATACCCTTAACGTAGTATGGAAGCCTCATTATCCCATGGGAATCCACCCCCCTCAAGTTGGCCAACACAAGGTGATCAACGATCATATCGGCATGCGTTTGGGGAACACAGACTTTCATCAAAACCTCTCTAGCAAACCCGCGAAGATCATCCGCTCCAACAAGCACCACCATTTTGCATACACCTTCCATCGTCAATTACGCATAAGCGTGTGGACTGCGCGGTTAAATCACCGTTGATTCTGGCTCCTTGACTATTAAGCGTTTCACACGGTGGATACTGTAAACTTATTCGGGATAGACTGAGTTCTTAGTTTTTTGATTTCGGTTCGCTAAAAGCTCTTTGATAGTTACTGCCTTAATTTCTAAATTGTCATGCAAAACATCCCTGTCATTGCGTGTAATAGAACTATACAACACAACGCTTATATATATAAAAACTACACTTACATATGGTTAATAATAAACCCGTCGTCATCAATCTGATGACGGGAATTAATATTTGGTGATGTGTGTGTCCTCGATTCCAACAGCAATTCTCATTGATAATATGTACGTTGAACATTCCGCAAATGTTTTTAAAGTGGGTAAACTTGACCCACGTAAATTTCCAAAAATGTTTCTTCGACCTGATGAAACACATCATATGACATATATTTTTGATGCATTACCTTTTGTTCCACATAGAGGTGCCACAAAGAGGCAGATAGACCTTCGTCAAGGAAAGAGGTCCTATCTTGATGCTTTACAGTATTATGAACGGGTCAATGTGGAACTTGGTTATGTGAAGCCAAGAAGAACTACTTGTCATAGTTGTGGTGTTGAGTTTGAGGTGCCTGTTCAGAAACTTGTTGATGTTAAGATATCAGTACGGCTTGTATCTTTAGCTTGGATGGAGATTGTAAAAAAGATAGTTCTTGTGAGCGGAGATGGAGACTTAATTCCTGCCGTGGAAGCCGCTAAACCAACGGGTACAATAGTACGATTAGAATATGTTGAGGAAGGAGATATCAGAACTAACAAAGGTCTGATTAAAATGTGTCAGGAAAAACATCGGCTTTCACGAGAGGATTTTCTCAAGGCTGTTTTTGAAACGGAGTGAGAAACGCAACCATCACTTTTTTTGTGCGCTGGAATATGCTTATAGCCTTTCTACTGAATTGTTGCTATTAACTGCTCTCAAACCAACTTTACGAATTAATTCAGGTCTTGTATCCTTTCTTAACGTTCTGAATACTTTATTGTAGCCTTTCACATATGCTGGTAAACCATCAACATAAGGTTAAGAAGGCATAGATTTCTTAGGGGTTTATTATGACTTCGGTGGGGTGGCTGGTGACATCTGGACGCCCCTTCACGGCTATGACTCCCTTCATCATCCACTTGTTGGTTGCGTTTCGGCCGTGGTACGTCGACGGGACGCCTAAGGGCACTGGGAGGCTGAAGGGATAGTCCCGCTTGAACCCCTTAGTGATCTTCATCCTCTCAGTAATCGCTGTTTTCTCCCGGTAGAGTTGGACGGTCTGCTGGGCCGTTACGGTGGCCTCGATGATCTTGCCGTCAGCGGTAGATCCGGGGGTTTCCGTGGCCTTAGTCCACTCGGTCACCTCCAGCTCAATCCTTATCTCATCTGACTCAAACTCCTCTGAGGACGTAACGTGGAGGGTTCCGGTGATAGGCTCCTGCCGGTCAAACGCGCGCTTGTCCAGAGTCACAGAGACCGTGGCTTTAGGCGCTTGAAATCCTCCCTTCAGTTTCTTGAAAAAACTCATATTTCATGCTCCTGATTCCGTTTTCTCATTCTATTCTCGGTCCAAGAAGGCTCCTTATAGTTTTGGATGCGAAGACCACTTTTAGAAGACGCCTCATGACTTTATATTTTTATTCCCTCGGCTTCTCAGGTTTGAAGCATATAGCCCATCTGCCGACGCTTCAGCCCACACATGAATCCGGGAAAGTTTATAGTGAACCGAGAACATAAGGTTGGTGAGGGACGATGGTAGAAGAAAGCGACGTGGTGGGGTTTCTGAAGGACCGTAAGGGTCAAGCCTCATTGGAGGAGATCTCCGAAGGCCTAGGGGTGCCTAAGTACGGCCCAAACTCGGCCTACGTCCTGCTTCAATCCCTGAGGTCCAAGGGCGTAGTGGACAGGAGGGAGAAGGCCTGGGTGCTCCTCACCCCTGAGGCCGCCGTCTCCGAGGAAGCTGCGCCGCCGCGGGAGGAGCCGGAGGCGCCGCCTGAAGTGGAGAGGGTCATGAGGGCGATGGCGAGGACGTTGGCGGAGGCCATGAAGGGGGCGAGGGAGCCTGCTGACGAGTGGGAGTTGGCCACGAGGCCCATGAAGAGTGAAATTCAGCGGAGGGAGGAGAAGCTTAGCGGGCTGGTTCTTCGCCCGGATGAGGCCCCCGAAGCCAAGAAGCCCCTCGTAGGTCTGGCCACTGGCACCTTCCTAGACCTGATGTTCTTGACGCCGGAGGGGGAGCCGTTGGAGGGTGTGCCTATCTGCGGGCAGTTCGCCCTCACCGGGCTTCCCGGAGCGGGCAAGTCCGTGTTGGTGGAGGAGGTGGCCGTGAGGGTGGCGGCTTCCGGCAGGAAGGTTCTCTACGCTACGGCTGAGGACACATGGAAGAGTGCGACGCCCCGGTTTGATCTTCAGTCCCGCATGAAACAAAAGGCGGACATCTTGAAGCTGGAATGGGGCAAGATCCAGGAGAACCTGTACATTCTTGACACGGTTCTGTATCCGGAGCTGAGGGAATGGGACACCTTCGCCGAGACCTACCGCTACGTGGCCGAGAGGGAGGGCATAGAGCTGGCCATCGTGGACTCGGTGACTGTCTTAGAGGCGTACCGGGGCGCCCTGAAGTACCGGGTCATGGAGCTGGCTAGGTACAACCAGATCCACGGGATCACGGGCCTCTACGTGAACCAGAGGAGCGCTGAGACCTGGGACTCCTACGACATGGCTGGCGGAATCGGCCTCGCCCACAACTTGGACGGGACGGTCATCGTGGACTACGGACGCACCTACTGGTGGGATCAGTCGGCGGACCTCGGCGTCAAGAGGGGTGAGTTCGTCCGAATCGCCCGGGTGTTGGACTGCAGGATGTGCAACTTTGAGAGGAGGAGGATCCGCGTCGACATCACGCCAGACGGCTTCATCAAGGCCCTCGAACCCATCCCGAAGCCCGAAGCTGACTGACTAGGGAAACGCCATGACCGTGGTGAAGCCCCCCTCCCCTGAAGAACTCGTTCAAACCTACGGAGGCCTCAAAGAGGCTGTACAACACTTCGTCAAGGTAGGCTTCACCCCGGAGAAGCTAGAGTGGAAGCTCGGCATCCCCTATCACCTGATACGCCTGTACATGGCGGATGTGGACCCGAAGAACCCGACCCCTCTCTCGGAAGTGGTGAAGGTCTACGATCGCCTAGCCGTGGTGCGGAGCAAAAAGGGCAAGGAAACTGAACTCGCCAAGTTCTTCCAAACTGAGGGCTTAAGCCTTGAGGTGAAGACGCGCCTCGCCCTGGGAATCCTCACCGAGGAGAACCTGAGGGTGGGTCCCGGCATCGTGGAGAAAGCCCTCTGCCTCGCCACGGGAACGCCTCCCCGCAGGGTCAGGAAACTGCTCATCGATTACGGGGAGCACGGTGAGGTGGCCTACCTTCTGAAGAAACCTAAGGAGGCCGTGTTGAGGGTGGAGGAGGTTTACGAGGCCGTTAGGCTTCTGCCCGGGCTCACCAAGATCATGGAGCGAGTCCTCCAGGTGTCCAGCCTGTTGAGGGTCGGCACGCCCGAGGAGGCAAAATACATTGTTCGGCTCATCCTGGGCGACTTAAAGCTGGGCTACCACGTAGGGACGGTGACCCGGGCCGCCGCCAAGGCCTACGGCGTTCCACCGGAACTCATCGAGGGCGCCTGTGCCATCCTCGGACTGACTGAGGGCATCATGCTCGCACCCGCGGGTGAACCGATCCTTTCGGCAGTGAAACTGCGTCCCGGACAGTTTCTGAATCCTCAACTCGCCCACCTGTATGAGCCCGATCAAGTGGGGTACCCTCTGCGGGCAGAACTGAAGTACGATGGGAGTCGGCTGCAGCTCCAAAAATGGGGTAGCAGGGTGTGGCTCTTCTCCAGGAGGGGGATTGAAAAGTCAGAGACTCTGCCCGAGGTCGCCGAGATCGTGAGGGAATTCAAAGCCCACAGCTGCGTGGTGGACAGCGAGGTTGTCGCCACCGACGAGGAGGGGAGATTCCTCCCGTTTCAGTTTCTGCTGGAGAGAACCGTTCCGGGGGAGCTTCCAAAAGGGGAGCTGGAGAAGAGGAAGAGGAGGGTTAAAGTTACCGTTCGGGCCTTTGACATCCTCTACTTGAACGGCAGGGAGCTTCGAAACCTGCCCCTCTCCGAGAGGAGGAAGTACCTGTTGGAGGTCGTCCCCCCTGAGTACGTGGCGGAGGGGAGGGACTGCCGGGACGAGGTGGAGCTGATGAGGTTCTACGAGGAGGCGTTGCGCACGGGCATGGAGGGCATCATGGTGAAGAGTTTAAGCTCTCCCTATGAGCTGGGGCAAAGAACCTACACCTGGCTCAAGCTGAAGCCGGAGCGGGACACCGTCGACTGCACCATAGTGAAGGCCATCTACGGGAAGGGCAGGAGAGCGGGTTTTTACTCATCCTTCCTGTTGGCTGTTCGAGACCCCGAGAAGAAGAAGCTTTACACCATCGGTAGGGTTTCTAACCTGCCGGAGGATGTTATGGAGGTCCTTCGAGACCGGGTGAAGGAGACGAAGGTTGGCGAGGATGGTGACGGAGTCTTTGTGAAGCCCTCCCTAGTAGTGGAGGCGACGTACCAAGAGATCCAAGAGACGGATAAGTACACCAGCGGCTTCGCCCTTAGGGTGCCCAAGATCGTGAGGTTCCGGCCGGACAAGGAGGTGGGCGAGATCGACACCCTAGAGAAGCTGAGCAGGTTGTATGAAATGCAGTATGACAGGTATCCGTCGAAAACCATCTAACGTACTCTTTCATGAGGAAGCGTCATTTAAGCACTCTGTTTCATGAGATGCCTCTTTATTCACAGGCCCGTCTCTAAATTGATAGGTTGCGATATCCTACCATTCTTCTTCCTCTTCTTCCTCCTTTCTCTTCCTCTTTTTTGGTTCTCTTCTTGACATGTTTCTTACCTCCCTTTTAACGTCCGTATTCTTTAAGGTTAAAAAACAGGGGTTAAAAATTGAGTTCACTCTCAATTCTTAACAGTTATCTCATTGGCTTTTTGAACGTCTCGTATGCTTGTGCAGCTTTCTTATCTATTCTCCTGAGTTCAGTTGCTGCGTCCCGCTTGATCTCAGCGGTCGTCATTCCTTCCCGCACTCTGCCTGCAACTGTTTCAGCAACCTTTGTTGCATGTTCCTCTTTGGCTCCAGCTTTTCTAAGAGAAGCTTTTAGCTTAGCCTTATCAAAATCCTGCATAGCCCCAGAACGCTTCTTGACCTTAGCCAAAAAACCACCTCCTTCGTTTTTATCTATCAAGATGAAGATTAGAAGATTTAACCATATGTAACTGTAATATAACAGCAACAAGACAAGCGGAAAGAACTAGACCTAGGGGATACCGGACCTACGTCCCTGCCAGTAAGGAACCGGCTCAAGGGAACAACCCGAACTTGGCGTCCTTTGATGTCGGTTTTCTAGTCGCTTACCTCTTATGTTTAGTCTACGATCTGGGAGGCGTCTTCACTTGAGGATTCTCTTTCCTTTTTCCCAGGTCACCCACTCTAATCTGCAGTCGCTGCACTTCAGGGCGTTGTTGACGTTGTGGTACGTCGAGTAGCCGGTGGAGGTGTCGGACTTGGCTATGGTGAACTCGTTGTGGAAGTTGACGTGATTCTTGCAGAGGGCCCGACCGCAGGCGGCGCAGACGCCCCTAGCTTCCTCCTCGCAGAACCAACACTTCACATGATCAACTCCGTCCATGGGTGTCTACGGTCTCTGTAACTAAACTCTTAAATGTGTATCGGAACCCCGGTAAAGCACAGAGCAAAACAAAGAGATCGTCTTTGTTGTTGTCAGCGCCTATTTCTTGCATGTAAACTGGGCGTAAAAGATATCTGTTAAGACAAGACCAAGAGTAATGTGTGGTGATGAAGATGAAGAATGCCCAGAGGGAGCCTTTAAAGGTTGGTGAGCTCCAGATCGAGGTGGGCGATGTTAAGCCCGTCTTCAGTAACTTCGCCCAGATCAACCACAAGGACGACGAATTCTCCTTCACCTTTGTACACCTCTTCCCGATTCCGGGACAGGCGGCTAAGGGCACCGTCAAGGCGGTGGTCACCTTGACCCCCCAGCACGCCAAGCGGTTCCTAAACGCCCTCAAAGACAACCTGCGCAAGTACGAAGAGAAGTTCGGAGAGATCAAGCTCCTAGAAGAAAAGAAGGAACCAGGAATAACGTATAGAGCCTAGCCCGCCAACCCCACCCTTAAACACAATCCCACATGCAGATTACTTCTATAGAGCCCAGCTATTGAACCGAGTTACACAAACCCTAAAAGTTCGGCAAACCAACCCCTACATGAGCGAGCCGAGGAACCAGATTTTAAATTGTTCCCACCTCCTGGCCTTGGGCATGGCCGGCCTCGGCTCGCTCACCCCCACCCCACCAGCCAAGTTCTTTCCCCGTTCTTTCCAAATTAAGGCGAAGCTTTGGGCAGGGCCACTAACGGGTTGGTAGTGTTTCTTCTAATCCTAACAATAGGCATCCCTATATGTAACTAGTTAAATATTAAGAATCATGAAAATGCTAATTCTTGGATCTGGAGGAGCCCAGCCGCCTCCCAGACCGGGATGTATGTGCAGGATTTGCAGAGAGGCAAGAGTCAAAGGAGCTCCCTACCATCGAACTGGACCATCACTATATCTTCCTGAGCAAAAGATCCTATTTGATATTCCTGAAGATGTAAGAGAGCAACTAAACCGTGAAAGGATTGGTCACGTCAGGCACGTGTTTATTTCTCATTGGCATCCCGATCATACCATGGGCATCAGGATTCTCGAACAAATGAACTACAATTTTGCCCTCAAACCTTCCAAAAAGAGCATACTATACATATCAAAAGAAACAGCTGACAATCTTAAGAATCAGCTTTTGCCCAGTTTCATTCCACTTTACGAAAGACGTAAGATTATAGAGGTAAGATATATCAAGGAAGCTAGAACAATCGAGTTTGAAAATCTGGAGGTAACTCCTTACACTCTTCCTCAAAGTGACACCTTTATTTTTAAGCTTAGACAAGGTAAAAAGGTTGCAATATATGCACCATGCGATAGACACGGTTTTCCCTTAAAAGAAGATTTGATGAAACCAGACGTAATTATACTTCACCTCGGTTATTTCAAAGAGCTTGTGTCTCCTGGAGTGGATCTAGGTGAGGAATCGTTTGATGAAAATCTCCAAACAATCAAGAGAATAGGGGCAAAGAAAGCAGTTTTTATGCACATCGAAGAAGCCTGGGAAAAATCTTATGACGACTATAAGAGAATGGAGGATCAGTTAAGGGAATTCAATATAGAATTTGCATATGATGGTATGACTATTGAAATCTGAACTGCCGGATAAACCTTTTAAATGGGTCAAAGTACGACTTCTATACCTCAAAGAAGTCATCTAAACTTTGAGAAAAAGGGGAAGACGTATAAGATACTTTTATTTCGGCGGTCATCGAGTGCCCTCAAACCTTATCCAATGATTCTTTAACAGAGAGAAGGCCCTTTTTTCCTTTGTATGTATTGGTGCGGGGGTAGGTTTAAAACTCGGTTTTCTCGGAATCTGCGCTAACGTCCAGGTAAGTATTTTATGCTTATCACTGAAGAACATGTACTGGATTGAGATGGCGATTGAGTATACGGAACATGCCACGTTTCGGATGGGTCATAGAAGAATATTAAAAGCTAGAGTCGAGGAGACCGTTCAAAACCCGGATTTCAGTTTTATCACGCGTCTTGGCAGATCAGCGGCGTTGAGAAGATATGGCGACAAGTTTCTTAAGATGATTTACAAAAAGAGTAATGATAAAAATAACAGTTATTACAGTTTATTGGACTAGGAGGCTGCAGCGATAATGGTAAGAGTTGAGTACGACTCAAAGGCTGATGCCATGTACATTTGGCTTAGAAAAGCCAGGTACGAAATAAGCGAGGAGCTTGCAGAAAACGTGATCATAGACCTTGATAAGAGCGGACGCATCATAGGAATAGAAATATTAGACGCATCGAAAAACTTAGGAAAGGAGTTAGTAACTAGAATTCTGAAAACCGAGAAACTAGTGACTGCGGCTTAATTCTGAACTCTTTCACAGCCTTGGAAGCAATTATGAGAATTTAAATTCTCGGGTTTCCATAGAACCGTACATCCGACTGGAAATTCATTTTGAAGTGCGGGGGGTGGGATTTGAACCCACGTACCCCTACGGGACGGGATCTTGAGTCCCGCGCATGGAGTCCCTTTTTGGGTGTGGATTGACCTAGCTCTGCTACCCCCGCACCCACAGACCTAACTTATTTCCGTTTCTTTTAATTCTTTCCAATGGCCGTTGTTTAGGGCTTCAGTTAAGTTCGGTTAAGACGACGAGGTCACTAGGGTTCCTATCTCTTCCCCTCGGACGGCCTTCTCTATGTTCTCGGGCTTTCGGCCGTCTATGACCCGCATGGGCGTGCGTGACCGCTCAATGAGCTTTACGGCGACAGGATCAAGCAGCTCGTACTCGCCTGCCCCCATGGACTCCCGGAGGAGCACCCTCATCAGCTGAGTGCAGGAAATTTCGTCGAGCTTCTTTGCGTCGGGGTTCTTTTGGGGGTCTGCCGTGTAGATTCCATCGGTGTCGGTGGCCTTGATGAGCGTGGAAGCCCCGATCAACTCCGAGACTAGGGCTGCGACGGCGTCCGTTGACTGTCCAGGAAGGAGGCCACCCATGACTATGATCCTTCCGCCCTCGAAGGCGAATCTCATTTCCTGGAGGCTTGCGGGAACGTTGGGGTACGCGTCCTCCCCGAGTCCGTTGATCAGCAGCCAAGCGTTCATGCGGGTGCCGACTATCGCTATCTGGTCGCATAGGGCTTCGTTGGCCCCCAGCTTCCTCGAGGCTTCGATGTACGATCGAGCGGTGGCTCCGCCCCCCGTCACCACCACCAGCCTGTGCCCCGCCTTCTTCAACCTCTTGAAGACCCTCGCGTAACCCGAGATTCTGTCGGCGTCGGGCTCTGAGGGAAAGGCGTGACCGCCCAGCTTCACCACAACCCTCAACTCTATACCACCTTCAGCCAACACATGGACCATAGTCTTGTCTCTTTAAATATCTAAGTGTTCCCCAACCCTTATCAAGCTGATGCACAACTACAGCTCAAACAGGGGGCCACCCAAAGAAACCGGAGACCGCCCTGGAAAGAAAATCACGTCATCGTTAAGGTTATTATAGACAATGAGGATATGATAACCCTAAGGAAGCCCGGAAAACAGTCCAGCCCGGTAGAGGAGGAAACTCCACCGACTGTAGCGGACAAGCAAGGACCACACGGTCCCTTGAATGGCGGGCTTTGGAAGAAGGGGAGTCTCACCCTGTCCCTTCTAGAGAAACCCGTCGACGGGAGTTCGAATCTCCCCCGGGCTACCAAAAACAACCCCCAGACTATTTTGAATCGGGCTAAATCCAGATTAGATCTGCCAAACATGGAAACCGAGGACTCTAATAATTGAAATCTGAGACTAATGTGGGGCAACTGTATAATACCACCCTGGGCTCCAAGTTTCAAATTCATTGTGTTTCGGCAATATCACTTCATTTTTTGTCGGTTGAGCAAAAATGTTTACTTATTTTCTTTTTTCTTGGGTGCAAAATTGTACCGACAATGAGGTTTGACAATAGATAGGTCAGCAATACGTAAGGCCACATGTACCCCGCGAATATGTTCCAGCCAATCAGAATTTCTTCGACTGGACGCCCCAACGCAAGACTGCCTACCCATTCGAACAGTAATGTCAAGCCCAACCATAAAATTCCAACATGAATCAGGTCTTTAGTTTCATACTCCTTAACAAATCGGAGCAGAAAATATGCGAAAACAAAGATGTACACAATTCGGGTAGACATTCCGATTTGATGTGCTACCAGCGCACCCCACCTCGGCTCATAAATGAGATTCATAAGGACAAAAAAGTTGAAACCAGAAACCAAAATCTCCATCAACCAAACGCGGACCCCTGTCTTCAATAAAGGAGTATTCATAAGCTCACAACACCCAATGCTACCAATCTTTCCGGGTTCAGCTAGTTCACGATGTAGTTGCCAGTTGGATTCGCACCCCAACCCTATCTTTAGCAGCTCGGGCAACATCTGCCAGGTTAGGGTTGCCATCAGGATTCAAAGTCACATTGAAATACTTAGCGTGCTTGGGGGCCTTCTGCAAGTAATCCTGCAGATGCTTTACGACATCTCTCTCACTAGTGATGGCTTTGCCTATGCCTTTCAACTTCTCTCCCCTGACACGTAAAGTTACAGGAACGCCCCCCCGAAGATTTCTCCACCATTTGCGGTGACGATAGCTTGTAACGTAGAAGACATCTCCTTCTCGGACATAGTTTACAGGGATAGTGTACTGTTTTCCGCTCTTTCTCCCCGTGAAAGTGACAAGCATAGTGTTCTTGCTGACTAACCCGTGCAGTGGCGAACCAAGTAACCATTTCATAATCGGATTAAACCACACAGCCACCTCCTCCCATCAATATCGTCATCTAATACAATAAAACTGCATTAATATAACGAAACCGCACCTTTCCCCCTGTGACAGTAATGCGGTTTCTTGAAACACCAACGGGTTATGGCTTCCTAATTTCCGGATATTCTTCTCCAAATCATTAAGACGAAAGTCTGCAGGGAGCCCTTGATGACTTTCGATTAGGGCCTTCATGAAGTCTCGCTTTGCTTTAACCCAACGCTTCGTGGCAATGGGGGCAGGTTCGAACACCGTTTGGAACCACTCGTCCACAGTATGGGCAGAAAGGCGCCCCCTGTCTCCATGTTGGTCTTCTTCCGCAGCTGGCGCAAAAATTTTGGGTAAGGTCAGCCAGCATTTCTCCACAATACGGACAGTATCTCCCTAGGTAGAGAACCGAAGGCGTTGGGATGGTAGGCGGCACCATCGAAGAGGAGAAGAGCTTTAGGTAGGTGAGGGCTCCCACAAGGGAGGAGATTATTCCAGCGGCCACCATGAAGACGCCTAAATACACCGATGCATTAAAGTAAACGTACCGATTTTTAACGGCCATTACGGAAAGCGCGATGCTTATTATTAGGCCAAGGCCTCCACAGAGGCCGGTGTTGGTATCTTGGAAACATAAGAAGGGAACTGCGAAAAACATGAGGAACGACATGACCTGCATCATTAATAAAAGATTTAGATAATAGGAGCCCGCTCCGAACAAGCCTGTCGAATAGGTTGGGAAAAACCTAGAGAGAAACCACATCAACAAGAAGAGCGTAGAGAAGGACGCGACAAGCATGGCGCCAGTCTGTACGAGGAAGCAAGCTTCCCTCCTTGATAGGGCCCTAAATGTAGGCTTTGTGTAGGCGGCAATCACAGCCGTTAACGCTAGGAAACCACCTACAAAGGAGAGGAGATTAAAGAGTGAAAGCGAGGATAACACCAAGCATAGAAGGCTCAACACGGAAAGGGTTGTCGCACGCCATAGATCAGCGATCTCTAACCTCGGCATTGTGGCGAACATGTAGCCAACGGCAGCTGTGATGACGAAGCTCGGTAAGCACACGCCGAGGAAGAAGCCTGTGGCCTCGTACTGGCTGATGTTGATTAAAGCAGAGAACACCACACGGTTAAGTAGGGCGTACACCCCGAAAGTGGCACCCATAAGGATTCCGCCGATGACAAGATACCCGCCAACCCTGACAATCCTTAGAAGCTCCTCCCTTCCCTCTTCTTTCAATGGAACCACTAACCTTTTTTACCTAGGTTAAGGTAACTAATACTTTGTGGTTGAGGCATGGATAGGGCATACAGGGAAGATGAGTTGCTTGAGGCAACAGTCATCGACTCTGAGGGATACATATACGGAAGAGTGGGAAAAATCAACGTCGATGAGGATAAGATTACTCTAATAATTTACGAAAGCAAGCCTGACACGAGGACAGTAGTCGACGTAGACGCCCTCAAGGAGGAGCTCCTAAAAAACGTGAATGTAACCGTTGGCGCAAAGCTTCAAAGACTGCTCCCGAGGGAGATTCTACTAAGGAACATGCGGAGGGAGCTTGGATTAGAGGCTAGGGAGCCCTTAACCGACCAGCACTATTTGAAATACGCCGAGAGATTGGGGATTCCTATATCGCACAAAAGAGTTAAGGCCGAGAGGAAGGAACCTAAGGGGAGCATAGATCTCCACGAGATAAAGACCATAAGGATTTCGATGATCAGCACCGGACAGGAGGAAAAGGTGATCAAGATTATCATTTTACGCGACCCGAGGGAAGCCATGTTTAGGAGGATTCCTGTCCAAGAGAAGATTCCCTATCGAGACACTAAAGTAATACAGGACAAACTGGTGCTGGACGCCAGTAGTGTTGCGTTGGGTTACGTTGACTCTGTCGTCTTTTTCCGCGAGACGCCTGGAATAAGGGTGTACCTGCATAAGACAGAAGAGCGTGTGGATATGGCAGCCTTGAGGCGACACCTAGACGAGACAGGCAAGTCGCCGGTCGCCAGAATAATAGAAAGGTACTTTACATGGGACACTGTGAGACGAGACGAGTTGGAGGTGTTTATGCAGAAAACGAAGCTGACATTCACGTTGCCTGACAATCTCCTTTTAACTAAACAGGTGAAGAAGCTCGTTATGGACGTCCCCTGGGAGGTCGTCCACAAGATTGGGGACGTTGTCATGCTAAGGCTAACGTTGCCTGAGCTTCGATCAAAAGGTTATTTCATAAAGTGATGAAGATGAAGAAACTTCAAGCTATCCACAGTTTCTGCGAGGAGTTGATGAACGAGTTCAGCCACACCATAATCGGATATGAAGAGGAGATAAGGCTTGTCTTGGTGGGGCTGCTGGTCAAAGGCCACATCCTATTAGAAGGAGTCCCAGGTATCGCTAAGACAACCATAGCTAAGGCCCTCGCTAAGGCATTAAACCTTGAAGAGGAAAAGGGCTATCAAAGAATTCAGTGCACTCCGGACCTCATGCCCGCGGACGTAGTGGGCACCTTGATTTATGATCCTAAGAGTGGGGCGTTTCACCCTCACCTAGGACCAGTCTTCACGCACTTCCTCCTCGTAGACGAAATAAACAGAGCGGTGCCGCGAACCCAATCTGCTCTTTTGCAGGCAATGCAGGAAAGGGAAGTAACCATAGGCGGCGCAACGCACTTGCTTGAGGAACCCTTCTTTGTCATAGCGACCCAGAACCCGATAGAACAGGAGGGTACTTACCCCCTACCTGAAGCACAGCTCGACCGCTTTGTAATGAAGGTTAAGATGGGCTATCCAGGAACTCTAGAAGATGAGATCGAGATCCTCGACTTACATGAAAAGAGGGTTACGGAGCCCGTGGATGAGTTTAGGGTCATAATAAATGAAGCCCGCCGTATCTGTGACATGCAGAGAATCATAGCTAAGGCCGTTGCAGTCCCTCCCCTAATCAAACGTTACGTGGCGGAGATAGTGAGGTATACGAGGGTGCGGGAGGAGGTGAGTTGGGGTTCAAGCCCCAGAGCAGGGATTTTCTTGATGAAATCGGCAATGGGCTACGCGGCGTTATTCGGCAGGGACATTGTTCAGCTGGAGGATGTGGATAAGGTGGCATACGCTGTGCTTAACCACAGGATAATCCTAAAGGCTGAGAAGGTGATTGAGGGCGTCCAACCGGAGGAAGTCATAGAGGAGGTCCTCAAGATAACGAAGAAGACGGTGACGAAGGCTGTTTAAAAGAGACCCAGAACAGGTCATCCTTGAAATATGCAAGAACAGGAGGAAGGTCCTCCTCGACATCAAGAGCAAGGTCAAAACCATGCTCTCAGGAGAGCACCCGAGCCGCTACACAGGTTTGGGCATAGAGTACGAGACCGTAAGGGAGTACATGTTCGGAGATGACTATCGAAGGATAGACTGGAACATCACCGCGAGAACCCCTCCTAAACCCACCGGGGAAAGACCCCTGTTCATAAAGCAGTTTAGGGAAGAGAAGAACTTAGATGTCCTGTTAATCATGGATCAAAGCGGGAGCATGGAGTACAGGAAAAAAGTTCCCACCGCCGTAAGAGTTGCACTGGTGATAGCGGACTTGGCCCAGAGGAGAAACGATTATGTGGGCTTGGTCTGCTTCAGAGATAGGGTGGAACTCTTTCTTTCGCCGGCGAGAAGTAGCGAGCAAGCTTATCGAATCTTGAGGACGCTGTGCCTATCCTATCGTACGGGGGGGACTTCGAATCTTAGAACAATGGCTGTTGAAGTGGTGAGGGGCTTAAGACGGAGATCGATTGTTAATCTCGTCACCGACATCAACCACAACGTAGACGACTACATCTACTTTGCCCATATTATGTGGGCCCGGGAGCACGTAACAAACATACTGCTTGTCGCGGATGAGAGCGAGGTCAGCCTGCCTGACGTTGGCTGGCTAAGCTTAATGGAGAGTGAAGAGTTCCGAAGGATAACCATTGATACCGCCGAGTTCAAGAAGGATTATGATGCTGAGGTTCGCGGTTCTATAACGGGCGTATTCGGCGGTTGCAAATCATATGGATCCAGAACCCTCCTGTTTAAAAACCTCGACGAGGTGGACGCCAAGATACCGGAAATTGCGAACCTCTATAGACGGTCTAAGGAGAAAGCTTACCGTTGAAGAAGTGCATTTTCCTGCTTATCCCTTTACTGCTGCTTCTATCTTTTCCTTCAACTTCTATGCCTCCACCTGGACGGCAGATTGATTCTGTGAGGATGCTTCAACCCATATACGTCAGACTCCAGCCCCTGCAAAATGGCAGTGTTATTCTCTGGGAGGCTGTTCCCCAAAGCTTTCAGGATCACGTGGGAACTATAGACTTAAGCGTCTTGGCCGTATTTGTCTCGTCCAACGCCTTGAGCCTCAACCTTTCTAGGGATGCTGTCGGCAACTTGTGGTTAACCGTGAACTACACCTTTGATGAAGGAGATTACATAAGCAGTTTGATATGGGTGTCCTCAGAAACCATCAGCGAAAACCTTACCATCCCAGAGTTCGTTCCCTTCCCTGAAAGCTACCCGGAGGAGGTTAAGCCCTTCCTTGAGCCTGGAAGAAATATTCCAGTGAACGATACGAATATTCAGAGAATAGCGACGGAGAACAAGACCCAAAACATGGTGGAGACTGTTCGAAACGTACTAGATTTTGTCACTGAAAGCCAAGAATACAACCGAGAGACAATAAAGCTTTTCATGAATGGCAGCCTAGAGACGACAAACATCCTAGACTCCGTTAAAGATCCGATAGAGTGCATGGAGACCGGCAGTTCTTTCTGCTTTGAAAGGTCCTTGTATGCGACAACGATTCTGCGGGCCGCTGGCGTTCCAGCTAGAACCTTCACTGACGCTGGTCTTAAGACATGGATTCAAGTGTGGCTACTAGGGGTTGGCTGGGTGGACGCTGAAGCCTTGTGTATCCTTCCGCCTCCCATGTTTCCACGCTCCCTCTCCTCTTCTATGCCTTGGATGGTTCAGAACTCCTCGCATGCAATGTTTCCCTTCTACTGGCATCCCGAAATCTCCATGAGGGTTGCCAATCTGACCTTCAGTGATGTGGAGGCCTTCAACGTTGGTGAGTACGGGACAATTCTGTGCGAGCCCATAGACATAGAGGTGTTTGAGCAGAACCCGGACAAGTTCGGTTTTCCCGTAATCTTCGAACCCGAGATAGTTTATGTAGCCATTACCCAAAATGAGACGAACCTCGCTCTTACCATCATCAAGGACAAGGAAGAGGAGTCGAAGATCCTGGCGTTAGGAGAGACAAACAAGGTCGCTCTAGCCGACGTAGTTCTGTCCTTCGAGCCCATAATCCAAGGGGATTTTGTGGTTCTGCGCAACTTCACTGTTAGACCAACCTGGAGACTTGACATTTTATGGTTGTTCCCAGTTATTGGTGTTTCTGCCGTTATGGTCTTATGGGTATACTGGAGGAGAAGACACTAAACGTCCACTTAACTCATCAAACTTAACATCGTTGCCTACACAACATATATATATCATCCCTACAAATCAAAATTGGCAGACATGCACAAAGTTGCGAGGGCCAACTTAAAGCTCCTAGTTCTTCTCATTGCAGCAGCTCTAATAATAGCGGCTACCTTATTGGTTATCATCCCCAGAAGCAGTGGCGAAAACCCGCTGACCGACGCTCTAGAGGGGGGAGATTCGGCACTCACCGCCATCGGCAGAAGCTATGAATCCTTGACACACTTTACAGAAGATGACGAAGAGCAAGCTGTAGATCTACTCAACGCAGCTCGAGCATCACTGGAAAACTCGAGGGCGAAGTTGACCTCTGCTGGACGCACAGAGGATGAGTATGTGCTAAACATGGTGGAGAATTACCAAATCCTCGCCGAGGCCTCCGAGGTAATGGCTGAGGGCGTAGAAAATCTCTTAGCTGTCAGCGACAACATGGAAAGAGCCCTAGATCAGTATGGGCGGGGCGAATACGAAGAAGCCTCAGAGGAAGCCTCCTATTGCCTAGGGATCTTAACACCTCTTCTGGATGACTTTGAAACGTGGAACGATAGTTTAAACGGTCTCAGCTACCGCTACATAGCCTCAGGCCACAGAGACCAAGTGGGGCAGGCGACCGGCCAGTACAGAAGTGAAATGGAAATTTATGCTCAATACGTTCTCCTTCTGAGATGCTTGGCGGAGGGGGCTGAGTTCCTAGAAGTTAGGCAACAGATAGAGGAGTATCTAAGACAGTTGCAGAGCGCCATTGCCAACGGAGACTACGACACCAGCCACGAACTTCTCCAAGAAATCTCTAATCTCCTCCAATCCCTTAAAGACCCAAAATACCAGAACGCTACCACTTCGGCTTCACAACTAGACCCTAGCCTGCTCAGCGGCGAAGCCTCCAAGGCAGCTCAAGAGCTAAAAATGAGGCTGAAGACTCCGGAGGGAATAGAGGAGCTTGAAAACTTTTTCGAAAGCCTCAAGAAATATCTGGAAGCTTTAGAGCTTCTTAAGCGAGGGGACTTGCCCAAGGCGGAGCAAGCTGCAGAGGAGGGACTAGAAGGCCTAGGGGAGGGATCGGGCGAGGGGCAGGGAGGGGAGCCTGGCACAGGTGACCTCGAGCTTGAAAGGCTTTTCGCGGGGCTGAGAGAGGCGTTTAACTCACTGTTGATGCGTATAAGGGGTCAGCCGGAGCAAGGCTGAGAAACGTATGGTTAACTTGGAGCTTCCCGTAAGGTTTGAAAATCCAACCTATGGTCTACTTGGGATGGTCCTTGCAGGGATCTTCGTGGTCCTTCTCTACTTCTCTCTCCGGAGGCTTAGGATTGCTGAAAAACGTCTGGAGCCGGTGAAATGGAGGACCGTGAGAAGAGTTGTCAAAATCTTGAACGTCGGGATGAAAATGGTGGTAATAATCACGCTCTCAGGCCTTTTAGCCACTCCCTACCTCCCAACGACTATTGAAGTGCCCCTCGATGAAGCTGACGAGGAGCAGATGGCAAACTACCCTGCGACCTTCATGGTGCTCATGGACGTTTCTAACAGCATGAAGTCTTCCGACTTAAAGCCCACGCGACTTCAAGTCTGCAAATCCATGGCTAGACTCTTGGTTGACAAAATGGGACCAAAGGATCTCGTAGGGTTCACATCCTTCGCCGGGGAGATCTACAACACGGTGCTTCCCACAGCGAACAGGACAAGCGTTACATCTATGATCGAAAACCAGACATGCCGTCCATCCACTGCCATAGGAACAGCCTTGCAGGCGTCGATTGGAGTGCTTGAAACGTATGAAGGGGGAAAGGCGGTGGTGCTGTTCTCCGACGGAAAAAACAACTGGGGGGTGGATCCAATGTTAGCGGCCGAGGCAGCCTCGGCTATGGAAATACCCATCTTCACCGTGTTTGTAGGAACCTACGGCATAGAGGAAGCGGACCCCCTGTCCCTGAGGGATATTTCTAACAAAACCGGGGGGAAGTTTTATGAGGTTAGAAGCGAGGATATGGAAAGCCTTGCCGCTGAGGTTTCAAAAATCTCCCGTGAGGTTAAGATGGAGGCTTTGAAAACCGTCTATGACAAGCTCACCGTTGAGGCGAAGGATTATGGAACTCCCACAGCCTTCCTCTCCGCCTTCTTAATCGCCGCCCTGTTTCTAGCGTGGTTTACGGGGGTATAAGTGTGATAGAGCTCGGAAAACCAGAGTTAATCCTCCTCGCGCCCTTCTTCATCACCCTGACTCTGATAGGTCACTACTCGGCTCAAAGGATTAAGAGAAGCCTTGAGTTGTTCCACTACCCCCCTGTTCAGAGACTCATCAGGATGGCGGCGAAGAAGGGTGTGAGAAGACATTCATGGCGTGGGGTAAGCTTGGCCCTGAAGATAGCCATAGTGATGCTCATAGCCTTCGCCCTATCCAGTCCAGCCGTCCTCACCTTGAGAGAGATAAGGGAGACCGTAGAGGTTCCTATGGTCACAGAGGAGGATTTGGCCGGAGGGATAGTCTTGGCCATAGACGTATCAGCTTCCATGGGACTCAGAGACGTAGCCCCCTCAAGGCTTGAGGCCGCAAAGGACATGTTGATGGAATTCGTCGAAAATTCCAGCGAAAACGTGAAATTTGGCATCGTCGCATTCGACAGAGAAATAAAGGACTCTCTACCCCTCATCACGGATAAAGAAAAGGTTGTATCAACTATAGAGGACCTGACCGCGTCTGAAGCCATGCCATGCCTGGAGGAGTGGACTGACATAGGTTACGGGCTGCAAACGTCTATTGACCTGTTGGCCCCCTATGCTTCATCTAACAAAACCTGTGCAATCATTCTCGTATCCGATGGGTATGCGAACTATGGATATCCAACCGCTATTCAGTCGGTACTTCGGGCCGCCGGAAAAGCCAGCGAAAGGGGGATTCCCATATACGCGGTGCACATATCCAGAATGGGGCAAGACTCTAATCCTGATCTCATGAAGAGTGTTGCTGATGAAACTCAGGGGGAGTTCTTAGGGTCTAGAAGTGCGGAGGAGCTCAAGGAAGCGCTTGACTTCATAGGGAAGTATTACGTACCAACCCACACATGGAGCGCCAAGGTGGAAGTCAAGACCACGATCCCCAGTCGAAGGGAGCTGGGAACCCCTCTAATGTTGGCGGCAACAGCCGTTATCCTCACACTCTGGGTTGGAAACTATAAACACTACAGAACATCGTTTTAGCCAACCAATTTTACCCTGCTATCTATTTCCTCAGTTCTCCAGTAGCAGTATTGTAGAGACAAGAGGCATCCATCGAATTCACATATCTTTGACCAATTTCTAACATAATCTTTAACAATGATTGGTGGCTTGAATGTTGAGGACATGGGGAGCCAGAAAACAGGGAACAACTCCCACATGTTTCGCAGTTAGGCAAAAGTGAACCCAAGGAAAAAATTTTGAAGAAGAGGTAACATTTTCAGAGAACTCGATCGATAAAGCTGCCCAATGTCACACGATGCCGCACTGAAGGGAGCGGTATGAAGGCGACAAATTCGGAAGCGTAGAGAATTATACGATGCAAGGCTGAAGACTTTTAAAACCTGAACTCGTCTTTGGCAATTTTTAGGATGGCTTCTTCCCGATTAAGGCCCAGGTTCTTGTATGCGTTTATCTTCTTTTCTATAGCCCTTTTGCCGCCTTCTCTGCTACCCCAAATCCGAACATATTTTTCCAAAATGGTCTTATAAAGGTACTCGGCTGGCGTACCTATCTCAGGACTCTCGCGCACGGGAATAGGCGGTTTCAACTGTCTTAACCTCCTTTCGTACTCTCCCCGAAGGTTCCAATAGGAGAGTTCACTGACGCGACCCTGGCTACGCATCTCTTCCAGATCCACTAAAAGGCCGATAACGACGTCCAATTCCCTAGTCAAATCTTTTGTGCCTTGGGCAGTTGGGGGCGTAAACACAGGAGTTGACGAGGGTCTGAAACCGACGTGAAGCTTATTTGAGGTTTGATCCACGTAACCTTCTATGTATCCCTCCTCAAGGAGGTGAAGAACCGTTTCCCTTATCTTCAAAGGGTCCTCCTGAAGACTCACAGCCAGCTCCAGCAGATCCACAACGTCTCCTCCCCTAGCGATGGCGAAAACAAGCTTCCTCTTAAGGCGTTCCCCTAAACTTATGGGGATCGCGGCACCGAGGAGCGCACCAAAGGAGAAAGCTATACAGTGAAATAATGAGAAGATGCCCGCTGCCCAAAGAAAATAAAAAAGATGACCCCAATATGGGCGAGGCCAGAATGCTAACAGGGACGCTAAAAGCAGAGAAGCCAAGGGCCACCCAGCTGAGGCCGTAATAGCAATGATCCTTGAAGCCCTCAGTTCGATCACATGTTTTAGGAGAAACCAATAGATGGGTATTACCATGAAGAATTCCATAGCTAGGAAGAGAAGATAAATTGACCCAAGAAGAGACCAGAAGGTTGCGGCGACCACAACGGAGAAGGCCGCGGTGAAGGCCCAGAATACCACGGCGTTATAGACCCAAAACCTCACTTTCACCATCCTCCACATTGGGGACACCGCCTTCTCATGAGGTACTTAACTTCTCCCCGCACCTACGGCAAAGCAACTCATTTACCGGATTCTGGTCCCCACAATAGCGACAAACCCTCACAGGAGGAGGCGCTGGAAGGCTGGGCTGAGGTTCAAAGGCAGGCTTACCAGTAACACCCACCCTCATACCCACAACCGCAACCATCAGGGCAATTGACCCGAAAAGAGAAAAAACTCCGAGCAATAAGATCACGGGTCCTTCCCACCTCCTCTCAAGGCGGATAGCCTCAATCCCGCTTGCTGTTCGTCTTTCGACTGAAAGGACGACTTCTTTTGCCTCTGTGGGAGTGAATGAGTGGAGGTTGTCAAGGACTAAGTAAACCCAATCTTCTGACCCTGAATAGTACATAGACAAGTATGATGGCTGATTTGCCGTCGCCAGTCTAGAATCAAGAACTTCATGTACTTCTCCAGTTTCCCTCCACTCAGCAAAACTTTCACTATTCAACAAGTACACTAAGAGGCTGCCGTTGACTGTCACCTGAGCGAAATACGAAGTAGTCAAATTAACTTGAAATGAATAATTTGCGCAACTCCTTGGGCCAACGACACATGTCTCTTGGAGCACAATTTCGTTCTGCGGTCCATGAACAATTGTTGTACTTTGAGCGAACAGAACCGGGGAATATGCAATAAGGGCAACGCCTATCGTGAGAAGGACCAGCGCGCAAGCAACCCAGACACTCCTCGACACTTTCCCTCGCCTGTACAACAATGTCCCAAATAGACACTTTTCTTGGACCCTAAAAAGGTTTTTGATCTGTACCTGCTCAAAACATTTTCCGCTTTTCACGTGTTGTAACTGGTCTATGACGGAAAGTGGCGACGCAGACTTTAGAAAAACCTCTGGGAGACATTAGAAACGGAAAATGTGCCGAGCCGTTTAAACCTGTTTGTGATTATATGTTTCAAAACCATAAATTATTTCTATTTTGATGTTTAACAGTTAATCATTTCGGGTTCGGGGGGTGGAGCGTGAAAAAAAGCAGGAAAATGGTTCTTCTCATGTTGCCCTTCCTGTTGGCCTTCATCCTCCAGGCTACGCAGTATGCCAAGGCGCCAGCGAAGTACGGGTACTACATCGTCTACGCCAAGAACGCCGACATCGCCCTAAGGCCCGGGTCAGATTTGGGGCCCAACGGGGAGACCCTCCTCCAGAACTGCACCGACCAAGAGGGCCTTTACAACCTGACTTTGGGTAGGTGGGGTCCCGGGTACAACGTGAACTACACGGATGCCTTTAACGTCACCAACCGGGAGGTCTTCAGCATCAAGATGATCGGTTTCAACTTCACCGCCGGCTCCACGGGCCTCCAGTACCTGAAGATGTACGTCCTCAACGACACCACCGACGACGGGTACGGCGACACGGAGATCCTGGCTTGGGACGGGGCCAGCACCGTGTTGAGCGCCACGAGTTACATCTACTTGAAGGCGGCCTCCAGTTACGGGAACGACGGAGGTACCTCTAGGGTTAAGGTTTCTATTGCCATCAACGAGACCGGTGTCACCCTCGGTCAGTATAACGGAACCTTGACTCTATGGTTCCAGAGCGCCACCTTCTAGCGTCAGTCAAACTTTCATCTCTTCTACAACTGCAATTCCTTCGTGGAGAAGGTCGCCCAGAAACTCAGCCTAGAAACCGTCAAAGGGATGTCCTTCCAAGAGTTTGAAAAATGGTGCCGGAAACACGGACTCTAATTTAGTTTGTGAATCGGTAGGATTTTTCCTCCTCTGGCTCATGAAATATTGTGGTCTTATTCTCAAATGTTTAAGTCAGACCGCCCCTAACAATGCCGTCGGTGAGAAAGTATTAGCTAGCCGATTCTGGACTTAAATGGTACAGCTTTGTTTCAGGATTAAATATTCGCTTTAACTTCATCCCTTCGAACTCAAAGATCGCAGCTTCCACAACTGCTCCAACACAGCTTCCTCGATCTAGGTGGCCACCCCATACTTGGCCTTTTGAATCGGCTAAGGCGATGTGTGCGTGAATCATGACTTCTCCGTTCTCTTTCACAGATATGTCGCCCATGCATGAAACGATCTCCATAGGCTCTTCCTTAGATACGTCGCGGTAGTCGTGGGCTTTCTGATCATAGTACTTCAGGTTGGCGCTCTTCAAAGCCCCTATCAGGTTGAAGGCTCCAGCCTCGATCTTCTCTTCGCGGGATATCTCCTCCAGACACTCAAAAACACATCGGCCCCTCTCTAAATTGACGAAGAGCACCCGCCTAACACTTCCTTCAGCACAGACACATGACACAGAAACACCTCCCAAACAGGGAAACAACTAAAACACAGTTACATTTTAGTTTTGCTCCATTCGGTTCAAACCTGTAGGCATTTTCTTTATAGCTTGACATTCTTCATTTCCCCCTACCCTTTACTACGAAACATTTCCTTATAACTTAGAAAATGTGAAGAATTTACCTTTCCCTCCAGTTCCGCTATGGCCATATGCATTCTGGAAAAGTGACACCTACGATTTCCCTTTCATCCTTCCTTTTAGTCAGCCCGCTCACAACTGTAGAATCCAAAGATTTATAGAGAAAGCTCAGAAGTAATTATTGATCCACATTGAGTAATGAAGATGGACTAAAACAAGAATTGACCATTCAATTTCCAAGACAATATATTCCGGATTTCTTTTATCTACTGTTTTGGAACTTAGACAGATTCAATTGTCTTTCAAGTTCCAACTATGTTTTCCAAGACGTTTCCCGAGGAATGCATGAATTCCGTTATGAAGTTTGCGTTTTACTAACAAATCAACCTAGAGCGCAGGACTTATCCAAATATAGCGGAACTCACATGACTTTGATTTTAGCTCTTGATGCGGAACAAGTTAATAGACATAAACTCGTATTAAAACTTGGACAGCTAGAGATCGATGAAGGTGCCCTGCCAAGAGTCGCTCCTTGGAGAAGAGAGTTGCTTAGGATTCCGCGAGGCTTATTTGTTTGGGGTCGTATCTCTCTCAAAAATATTATACAACCAAAAGATCTAACTCCTGATGAAGTTTCTCTAGCTTTCGGGCATGTAAAAGAAGCAATAATTACTACTGTAGACCAGATATCTAAAGGCCCCTCGACTGAATATCACATCACTCAGTTTTTTAGGAGTTATAATAGTTTCTTCGATTGCCATTACGAAATAGGGCCTTACAGGTTCTTTCCAGCACACAGGAACCATCGACCCCTAGGAGATAATTATATTTGTATATCTACACTTTCGAGAGAATTCACTCCTAGTTCAGCGAGGAGGAAACATTTCTATGAGTTATCCACTTTGGGTATGCTTCTCGGATTAATCTGCAATCTTCACTTTTCTATATGCGAATACGCTCCGCAACCTACTCAAAAGGAATTAGGGATCCCAAATTTCCAACCATGCGTCGAACCAGTCTCCAAATCAAAATTACTTAACTTTATGAGAGTTTCCAGAAGGGCACTTTGTACCCATCTCAAGTAAGGAAGCTAGATACGACAACATAAGATTACCTGAGGATACAATCATGCTTTTTGAAAATTATTTCAACCTTTCGAGCGATAAGAAAGAAGCATTCAATGAGAGTTTGAGTTGTTTCCAAATGAGCTTAGATCTACAACCAAAATTTCCAACTATGAGCATGATTTGCCTCTTTTCAGCAATGGAAAGAATGGCGAAAAGGGATGAAATAGAAACAAAACAATCAGCAAAATGGAAAGAAGTGTTTGAATTCATTAAGAAATATGTCTCTTTAACAGACAAAGAAGAACAAGATCTTAAGGAAATCCTGAGAGACTCATATTACCGAATGAGAAGTGCTGGAGTTCACAGCGCAAAATTAAGAGGACTTGAATACGAAACGAGTGAAAAAAAGAGGTTTTATCTTCCTGACATAATACACTTTGAGCCATCATGGCTTAGTATCAACTGGTACTATACATCTTTAAAACAGATATTCGGTTATACTTTAATAGAGTGGCTAAAAACCCAAAAATAGGTACAATTCAAAGTGCGTCCATGCCGCAATTTTCTAAATTCTTTTTGATTGTGTAGACATAGCTGAAAAACCGGCAACCTACGGTTTTCTGTTAACGGCTTTCCCTAGTTCTGTCAGCCCGCTCATTCTCCTCTTCCCCTGCTGGGTCGCTTTCGCTAAGAGAAGATGGCGAGCTTCCCGTAATTAACCGCGTTGAATTCGGGAGGTGATTGCATGCAGGTTGTGAACGGCAAAGAGAAGGAGATTATCGATAAGCTGAAAGATTTTGGCTCGTCCATGTACGAGGCGAGGATGTACTTTACCTTGCTGACCCTCGGCGAAGCCAAAGTCATGGAAATAACGAGGAAGGCTGCAGTTCCGCAGAGTAAAGCCTACGATGTCTTTACTTGTTTTGTGACCTTTTTATTCAGCGCTCGCAGCGCTTGGATGACCCCATGAGCCCGTTGTCAGCTCCTGTCATCAAATGTCAATAGACCCCCCCTCCCTCCTCAACCTATAATATACATTAACAGAGACAAGGCTAACAACCTCTTATAGCCCTAATAATTGTACTGAAACAGAGAAGACCCTTGTCAACCACGTTCCAAACAGACAAACCACCAACCACTTCTCAGCTCAAATTGTCCCTAACAACATTCTCATCCTCTTCCAAACCTTCTTCAGCAGAGGCTTGAAATGAAGGAAAACCAGTCCAAAGGTTGTCAAAACAACCACCGTATAAAATGCTGGATCCGGTACACCCATCTTTCTCGCTCCTATGAGAGGTTCAGGTTGACATCCACCCAAAAAAATCCAGTGACGAAGACCCATCTGAGGGAAAAGAACATAGAAGGGAAGGTCGACGAGGCCGAAAAGGCCCAAAATCCTAAGTGCAACTCGCGTCTTAAATCCAAACCTCGTCCTCAGGAGAGTTAGGGCTAACAGCCATGAGGCGATGTTGGTCGTCAATGAACCGCCTAAAAGGAAGAGGCCGTATTCGAATGAATGGAAACTAAGTCCCGCGACCACGACTTCTCCCAAAATAAACTCCGGGGTTAATGCAAGCCGAGGATAAATCTCCAAATAGGCTACCTTCATGTACGTGAGCCTTCCCCCAACAGCGATCCCCCAGAGGGCGTGACCAAACTCATGGACAAAATCCATGACAAGGCCGAGGGGAATAAATAAAATTAGGAGCAAAAGGAACGTCTCGTACTTGAAGCCTACCCTCCATTTAGGAAGCGCAATTTTCTCCAGGATGATCCAAGCAAAAAAGGAGACGGCGATCCAAAACACGGCGTCTAAAGCAAGGTTGGTCGATATGAATTGGGTGGGACCGTTTAGACTAGTCACCCGCCAGGCCAGTGGGTAACCGTAATTTTTGATTTCGGGTATGCTTATTCCCGGTTCATTCCTAAGGAGTCCCGTAGCCAGTGACACAAGAATCCCGCAAGCTATCGCTCCAACCATAGACCTCAACCTTAAACTTTGCGACGCCAACTTCATCACTCGACAATCCAAAATGTAAACTTCCCCTTTGATAACGCTATTCATTAGAACAACGTGTTCTAAAAATTAGAACAACGGGCCCTGTCACTAAGGATGACACCTGAATCGGGCTTAAAGCTATTAAGCGTTGAATTAAAAAGCACGCTGGCGCTCTAGTAGCATATCCCATTGAGGAAAATGGTGAAGATGGGGAAGGGTCTCAACGTAATTGTGCTCGTTAAGCAGGTTCCCGACATTGAGAAAGTTAGATTTGATCATGAAACGGGCAGGGTAGACCGAAGTTCAGCGGGTGCGGTAACTAATCCCTTTGATTTGAACGCCCTGGAGGCGGCTGTACAGATAAGAGAGAAGGTGGGAGGGACGGTAACCAGCGTTAGCATGGGACCTCTACAGGCAGAATCAACCCTGAAGGATACGTTGGCTAGGGGTGCTGACAGGGCAATTCTACTCGCAGACAGAAGGTTCTCCGGGGCCGATACTCTGGCCACCTCTTACACCCTTGCTTGTGCCATCAAAAAATTGGGACGCTTTGACCTGATCGTATGCGGAGAGAAAACGGTTGACGGAGACACCGGCCAAGTGGGGGCTGAAGTTGCTGAAGATTTGGACATTCCACACGTCGCCTATGTGGAGGAGGTAAGAGACGTAACAAAGGACAAGATAGTGGTTACGTCGAAGATGGGGAGAGGTTACTATCTGATCGCTCTGAAGTTTCCCGGATTAATTACAGTAACCAAAGATGTGAATGTGCCTCGGCTTCCCACGTTGAAGGACAAGTTGAAGTCTAGAAAGGCGAAGATAGAAGTTTGGAATGCAGATGACCTTGCGGATGTTGCCGACTTTAACAAATTCGGTCTTTCGGGTTCACCGACATGGGTGGTCAAGGTTTACACGCCATCCGCCGAAAGGAGGAAAGGCATGATAATCAGAGGAGACCCTGAGGAAGTAGCGAAGAAGCTCGCAGATATGTTGGAGGGCATGGGCGTACTGGAGTGACGGGAATGAAGGGGCACGGAGGCATAATGGTCTTCGCGGAACAGGAAGACGGGAAGGTTCACTCAGTTACGTATGAATTGTTGGGTAAAGGAAGGGAGCTAGCGGATAAATCGGGGGCGGAGCTTTCCAGCGTCTTACTGGGTTACCAAATGGGGAAGGAGGCCAGCGAACTCATCTGTTACGGTGCAGACAGGGTCTTCCTGTACGACCATCCCTCCCTCAGAGAGTTCAACGTGGTCCGCTACAAGGAGAACATAGTGAGCCTCGTGAAGGAAGAAAAGCCCGAGATATTCCTTGTGGGGGCAACTCGCATCGGAAGGACACTGGGACCGAGAGTAGCGGCGGCTTTGGGAACGGGACTAACCGCAGACTGCGTAGGGTTGGACGTGGATGGAAGGGGAAACCTAATCCAAGTCAGGCCCGCCTTCAGCGGCAACATTATGGCCGAAATAAAGACCAAGACCAGGCCCCAAATGGCCACGGTCAGGTACAAGGTGATGGAAAAGGGTGAAAGAGACCATAGTAGAAGGGGAAAGGTGATGAGGAAGAAAGTTAAGGTCATAGAGGACACTGGAATGGAAATTCTGGAAAGGATAGAATCCAAGGAAGTTGACATAACCGAAGCGGATGTCATCGTCTCCGGCGGCAGAGGCTTGAAAAAACCGGAGGACTTTAAAATTCTGGAAGAGTTAGCAAACCTTTTGGGCGGCGCTGTTGTCGGGTCAAGTAGGCCTCTGGTTGACGGCGGCTGGATAGGTAAGGAGCACCAAGTCGGATTCAGCGGAAACACGGTTAAGCCAAGGGTCTACATTGCGTGTGGAATATCTGGGGCACCGCAACATCTCTTCGGCATGAGAGACTCTGACGTAATCATAGCCATAAACAAAGACCCAACAGCCCCAATATTCAGCGTAGCCGATTATGGAGTAACCGGGGACCTGTATGAGATCGTACCTGCACTGGTTAAGGAAATGAAGAGGAGGAGAACATAGAGAGGGAGGCGATCAACCTGGAACAGAAAAATAACGTCAAAGAAGAGTTAGAAGATATTGTGGGCGGAAAATGGGTCATAACCGAAAGGGAGCTGATGGAAGATTACTTGAGGGATGAAACCCCAGACCCGGTCTGTCCTTCCCCCGCCACTGAAGTTATCCTAGTGAAGCCCGCTAATGTCCAGGAGGTCTCAAGCATTCTGAAGTTTGCCAATAAGGAGAAGATACCGGTCTTTCCGGTGGGTGGGAGAACGGGACTGGTTGGAGGCTCCATTCCAACTAAGCCGGGCATAATCCTCTCCCTTGAGAGGATGAACAAGATTGAGATAGATCGAGAAAACCTCATGGCTACTGCTGAGGCCGGAGTCACACTGGGGGACTTGATCAAGGCTGCAGAGGACGCTGGTCTGTTCTTTCCTCCACATCCTGGGGATGAAGGGGCTCATGTAGGGGGACTTGTGGCTACGAATGCTGGGGGAGTGAGGGCTGTGAAGTATGGGGTTATGAGGAATTATGTGAAGGGCCTTGAGGTGGTTGTTCCCACAGGAGAAGTTCTGAGCCTAGGAGGAAAGCTGCTGAAGAACAACACGGGATACGACCTGATGCAGCTGATGGTGGGAAGCGAGGGAACCTTGGGAGTGATAACCGAAGCGGTGATCAAGCTGTACCCTAAAACCAAGTTTGCCGTAACCTTACTTGTACCATTCGACAGGCGCCGTGACGCAATAAACACGGTCCCGAAGATCCTGCAGTCAGGGATAATGCCTCTTGCTATAGAATACATAGAGAAGGACGAGATAGAGAAGGGGGCAGAGCACCTGAAGGAGAAGTGGCCAGTTGAGGAGGGTAAGGCTCAACTCATCATAACGTTAACTGGAATGAATGAAGAGACGCTGTTCTCAGAGTGCGAAGAGATATCGAAGATATGCCAGGGAAACAACGCCCTTGAACCGGTACTTGCAGAGACCAGAGAAGAGCAGGACCGGATCCTGAGGATAAGGAGCAGCATTTATACGGCCATAAAACCCGAAATCTGCGACATCCTAGACGTGACGGTGCCTCCGAGCAGGTTGGGAGACCTCATGGACACGGTGAATCGGATAGCCGAAAAATATGATACCCGCATACCAGTTTACGGCCATGCAGGAGACGGCAACCTACATGCGCACATAATGAAGGAGAAGGGAAGGGTGCCAGAATATATCGAAAAAGTGAAGGAGGATATCTATAAGGCATGCGTCAGTTTAGGAGGCGTCATAACAGGCGAGCATGGAATAGGAAAGATAAGAATTAAGAATCTCGGCCTCGTCTTAAGCGGGAAAGAGATAGAACTAATGAGAAGGATAAAGGCCACATTTGATCCAAACAACATATTAAACGATAATTTGATTACGTAATATGCCCATAATGGTTCTGGCTTGTCCTTTCAGCTAAGAACGGCAGGGCCCGCTGGGACCTATACCCAACAGGGTTCAATTCCCTATTATTTGACATTGAAGGAACAAAACCTATGAAGCCTCCACCGAAAGAGTCCAATTAATGATTATGCCTACTTTTTCAACTTTCATCGCAAATTTCGTCTTAGCCATGAGAACCCGAAGCTAGTGTAATCCCTTCTCCGATCTGTTCACGATGGTGCTTACCACTCTTTTGGCAATTGTTCCTTTAGCTGCTTGTTTAGCGATCGACAGCCTGTCGACAACCGACCAATGTTTCTGGATTTTTCCATTCTTGAATTCATATATGCATATACCAGGCACTTCAAATTTCATGCCATCCAAGGTTTTTGCCTCCAGAGTATACTGGCTAACAGCCTTGTTTCCCTTCGTCATGACCCCAATTCCTGCATCCTTAATCTTTAAATCTCTATTAACCTTTGCCATCCAGGTTAAGTAGCGCTTCCACTCCTCCTTACCCTTGAATGTGCCCTCATTCGCGACCCAGACTGCGTCTTCTGCAACAAAGGAAAGCGCCTTTTCCACATCCGCTTTCTCAATCGCCGCACGCCAACCACGTATGATACTTTCAATCTTTTCCTCAGACATCCTATTCACCTCCCAAAATCTTGTTACTATCAATTATGCTATATTCTGCTTATAAATATAAGAAGCTGTAAACGAAAAAGTTTGGGTTAAGTCCTTGCTTCTTCAATAACCGCCTATTCATAGACTGAACAGAAAAAAAAGAGTGGGAAGCTGAACCGGAATATGAACTTGCATTCAAGACTTGATCGATAAGTGGAGGTTATTTTACCTTCTCCGGCGTCGGTACAATGCCGAGTTGTTGCATAAAGCCCAAGTTATCATACCTTATCCATGATTCCACAAACTTGCCCCCAGCAATGCGGTCGATGGTGATCCCCCATATAGCCACCTTCTTATTTGTAGGGGAACGCCCCATAAATTCACCTTTATGTGTGCCAGTCAATGTCCAGCGTGTCGCTACCTTGTCCCCTTCGACGACCATGTCATCAATAGTTAAATGAATATCGGGAAACGCCTTGAAGACCTCGCTTGTATCTTGTTTGTTGTCCTTGAGACCGCGTATATCCGGGCCGATGCCAGCGTGAACGACGTAGTCAGTGGCGCATGTCTCATCCATTACGGCCAAGGCGGCCGCCTTCCCCATGTTCCACCTCTCAAACCAACGACGCACGAGCGCCTTAGAATCTTTTGCTGACATGACAAATCACCTTGGAGGTTATTTTTCCTTCTTCGGTGTGGGTACAAGGCCGAGTTGCTGCATCATGCCCAAGGTATCACCCCTTTCCCAGCCTTCCACGAACTTGCCGCCGACAACGCGGTAGATGATGATCGCCCATCCCGTCAGCTTCTTATTGGTGGGGGGACGCCCCATAAATTCACCTTTGTGTGTACCAGTGAATGTCAAGCGGCACGCTACCTTGTCTCCTTCGGCGACCATGTCATCAATGGTGAAATGAAGGTCGGGAGACGCGTTGTAGCCCTCGCTTGTAGATTGTCTGTAGTCCTTGAGGCCGCGTATTTCCTCGCCGCCGCCACCGTGATAGACGATGTTGGTGGCGCATAACTCGTCTACTACGGCCATGGCCGCTGCCTTCCCCTTGTTCGACTCCTCAAAAAAACGACGCACGAGCGCCTTAATTTCTTTTGCTGACATGACAAATCACCTGCTAACAGCTAACCTATTTCCATTATATATAATTAGGGTTATTCAAAAATCTTTGTTTTTGGTGGTTCTCTATGGGTGAGCGCGATTTTCCGTCGGAAGCTTTCTTTGAAGGAGCTGTTTGAGGCTTGTGGTTGCGGTCTCTCTAAAGCCTCTCTGTTAGCCTAAAACGGAATTTTGGAAGACCCAAGAAAAGCATAGTTTTATATCGAGTCAAATCATAGATATAATTGAGAGGGAATGTATTATGTCATTAGAGAAGAATAAGGCAATTGTCCGCCGTTTTATCGAAGAATTCAATAAGCGAAACCTAGCCATATTAGACGAGTTAATAGCACCCGATTATGTTGACCATACCAGAAAAGTTCGAGGTAGGGAAACTGACTTCAACCACGGCAAACAAGCCATTGCTAAGATACTACAGGATTATCCCGATTTGCATACGACTATCGAGGACATTATCGCTGAAGGAGACAAGGTTTGGTATCTTGAGAAAGATACTGGGACAGACTCTTCTGGCAAGAAGATGGATGCAACATCCCTTATCATCCTTAGAATAGTCAATGGCAAGTTTGTAGAAAGTTGGGGTCCTTTAATTTTACAAAAAACTCCTTAGACAATTCAGTAGTCTACATATCTATGGAGTTTCCAATAAAATTCATTTTAGACATTCCGTATTAAGTTAAAATTGTTAAACTAAAATTGCAAAAGGTGGCTCTGGAGCGGGATTAAATTTTAATCCAACCAACTCTGACGTTCCTGATTGTGCCCCTGTACGCCTAGATTAGATTTTAATACCAAAAAGCCTTTATAAATCTTGAACTAAACTCGAAAGCGTAACCTTTGAAAAAGTTGGTGTTCAAATATGTCGGCTAAGATTAAAAGAATAGTGAGAGTTATTCCAGAGAAGATGCTTAAGGAAGAACTTCACTGGTTCCAAGAGAAAATGGGCGAATTTGCCGTGAGGACATACGTAATCAGAAAACCAGAAATCATAGCTAAAAACCTTGAATTGATTGGAATAAACGTTCGGTTCGACAAATATAGGGACGAAGAGAAAAAATTCGTGGAAGAATCGGGTGAAGCTGACCTTGTTTTCAAAAGTAACAAAACTTATTATATCGTCGAAACTAAGCGACCTTTGCAATACAAGTCAGGTTGGGAACAAGTTATAAGAGCAGTAGAATGTTTTCAGAGTGAAATGAAGATGAATAAGCAAAAGTATGACGATGTCTTTGCTGTTCTTGTTACTACCGATCCTTTCGCTGAGACTCTGAAGGAAGAACCCTCTTACAGGCTTGAGGACATTTAAAACAGTTCAATTTTCATCCAAAGCTCAAAACATAAAAGAAATTAAGCGGTAGCAATTCATAAATGGCGATGTGAGATGGAACGCAAATATGTTGTCTGGTTGCCTTTGCTTGTAGTTTTCATTAGTCAATTTGCTCTTATTCCATCTACAAACGCTATAGAAATAATTACCCTTGAACCTATCGCTGACGCAACAGTTTCTAATGCTACGGAATCGGATAATAACACTGAGTTAAAAGTTGGGCGTCTATATGGTGTATCATGGATAACGTATATAATGTTTGATTTGTCAAATATCCCTTCAAATGCTATAATAGAATCAGTTAAACTTAAGCTGAAGGCAAAAACATTTGTCCCTGAAGGCAATAGATGGATTAGAGCTATCAATTCTTCAACAGAATGGACAGAAGACGAGATAACATGGGACAATAAACCGGAACGAGATAGATTGCTTGATACTGAATGGGTTGAGCTTCTGAAAGAGTGGTATGTTTGGGATGTTGCAACAGCACTTACGACGAACATAGAGAATTTGTCAATCGCTTTAGAACTTCTCTCAGGTATGGACGGTTATGTTATATTTTATGCAAGAGAATCTGAATATAAGCCCCAGTTAGAAGTGAAATATTCATTATCTCAACCACCTCCAAAAATAGACCCAACCTTGGAGGCAATTGCAATGGTAGTTGCTGTAATCGGTTTAATTGGAGTATTATATCTTGTATATTATTTATGGAAAAAGGGATTCTTCAAACTTCAAAAAGTTAGAAGGACTACTGAAACCCATGAAAGCGAGACATATTCAGCTCAATATAAATAACCCTCAAACAGCTTGAAGGCTCCTACCTGAGGCGGACCTCCTTTAAAGGTAGATTGAGAACCTTCACCCAGAGAGTGGAATATTGATCTTCATGAAGTCTTCTGCTATCGAGACTTTAGGGAACACCTTCCTCGCCTGTTCAAGCAGGATGCCTGGGTCCCTGTACCGGGAGCTGATGTGAGTCAGAACCAGCCGTTTAGCCTTAGCCTCCTTTGCAACTTTCGCAGCTTGGCTAGGGGTCGAGTGCCCATCTTCTTGTGCCCTATCTTGCAGCTCGTCATCGAAGGTGGCCTCATAGATCAAAAGGTCCGCTTCTTCAGCCAGTTTCACGAGGTCCTTTGAGGGCCTAGTGTCTCCTGAGTAGGCTATCTTTCTTCCCGGCCTTTGGGGGCCTAAAACCTCCTTAGGCTCGACGGTTCGTCCTCTGGGAAGCTTCACGGCGCGACCGTGCTGAAGCTCAGACCATAAGGGACCCTCAGGAACTCCCAGCATTCTGGCCTTTTCAGGGTGGAACCTTCCGGGTCGGGGGTACTCTGTGAGGGCATAGGCTAAGCTCGGGGTCTCGTGGTCCGCCCAGACCGCCTGGACCTCATACTCCTGCTCCTTACACACCACTCCGGCCTCCCTCACCTCGTAGGCCTCCACGGGGAACGTGAGATTGAACTGGACGGTCCGCTTCATCGCCTCCACAAAGGCTTCGATTCCCGGAGGCCCGTAGACCTCCAGCTTCTTCTCTCTGTCCAGCAGGGACATGGTCTGTAGGAGGCCCGGCAGGCCCAGAACATGGTCCCCGTGCATGTGGGTGACGAAGACCTTGGTCTTCCGGTGGAGGCCCACCTTGGCTCGGATCATTTGGCGCTGCGTCCCCTCTCCGCAGTCGAATAGGATGAGTTCCCCTTTCCGTTGGAGGGCGATGGCCGGCAGTCCCCTCTCAGGGGTGGGGATGCTCCCCGCGGTCCCCAGAAAGACGACCCGCAAACTCAATTATGAACCCCTCTCGAAGACGGCTATCTCCCTCGTCAGGCTTCTATGCACATAGGCGAAGTGGGACTCCACATGCCTAAGGCCCAGCTTCCTCCCCGTCTCGCCTACGCCCACCGACTTCGGAGAGGCTATGCATATCCTCTTCCCCTTCGGAAGCCTCTCCCCAACCCCTGCCAGAAAGTCCTTAACGATCTGTTGAGTGCTCCAACCGAGAGTGGTCGCGGTTCTGCCGTAGGGAGGGTCTGTGACGATGCAGTCGACCTCAGCCACGGGGAGACGCCGGGCGTCCGCCACCGCCACTCCTTCGGGCTCCACCTTGTGAAACAGAAGGTTCCGCAGGCTCCCCTCCACCATGCGGCGTTGCACGTCTAAACCCATGACGCGACACCCCATAAGCCCCGCCTCCACGAGGATGCTGGCGGTTCCGCAGAAGGGGTCAAGGACCAGCTCCCCTGCCTTCGACTGGGCCAGGTTGACCATGCACCTGGCGAGCTTAGCGGGCACAGCTGAGGGATGGAAGAACGGCCGGCTTCGAGGCCTCCTAGCAACAAAGGGTGTCGGTGAAACCTCGGCTACTTTCAACCCGAAAACGAAACTGTTCCCTGTCAAGACCCCGAGAAAAGTCTTTTCAGGGTTCTTCAGGCTCACCTTCACGCCTCCGGCCTTCTTCAGGATCAGCCCCCCGAGCCTCCGCTCCAGCTCCATGCCCACAACATTAGGGCGGCTGCCCCCTACCCTCTGCACACGAACCACGAAGCTCTCTCCCTCTTCAAGGAAACCCTCCAGAGAAGCCTTCCGCATCTTCTCCAGAATCTCCGAGGGGACGGCGACACAGTCAAACAACTCCAAGCCGCAGACCCGAGTCAACGCCGCCCTGAAACTGACGAACTTTATGCTTTCCACGTCGGCTTCCACGCGCAGAACCTGAGGCAGCCTCTCCAAGACTTGGTATCTGCACCCCTCAGCCTCTAAGACGGACTTTAACTCAGAGAACGGCAGAGTCGGGTGCTCACCTGAAAGGAGGAAGAAGAGAGGAACCCTTGTTCCCTTGTGCCGTGGGGCATTAAGCTGCATGAAGCTTCCCTACACTGACTGTTCTCGAGCAGAGTATATTAGACTCGTATGAGGTCTTAAGAATGTTCTCATGTCTACTGGTTGGATGTTCCTCAAGAAAGAAATAGGCCTCCGTGACCATCCGAGTGGAGGACAAATCCATCGCGATCGTCTGATGAGAATCAAACACTCCTGTCTGTTACTGGGCGCGCGTTTATTGTGTGTATGTGTGGACGGGTGGGGGAGGGGGTCTATGAGCAGGCCTACTCAGGCCTAGTCAGGTGCGTCAGCGGCGTCGTGGGTTTGGTTTTCTGTTTTGTTTGTGGATGGGTGGTTTAACTGGGGGTGGACAATTGAGAAGGGAAGAATTGAAGAATTAGGAGGTGTGGAGGGTGGAATGGAGCTTTATTCCTTAAATGTTATATATCTGAAGCATAATTGCTTATTTGGTCGGTGCTTGGTTACGGTGTCCCGTGGGGGATGGAGAAGATGAGAAAGATCAAGGTCCTATTGATGAGCAGCCTGTTTCTGGCGGGCATGTTAACATTGGCATTAAACGTTCAACCGGTCAAGGCATCTGGCACTGTTTACATTAGGGCGGACGGTTCGGTGGACCCTCCGGGGGTGCCGATTTCGACCGTCGACAACGTCACCTACACCCTTACCAACAACATTAGTGATTCTATTGTGGTGGAGAGGGACAATATTGTGCTTGATGGGGCCGGCTACACGGTGCAGGGCACAGGAGTGTTTGGCTCTAAAGGAATAGACTTATCCTACAGGAGCAACGTAACCGTCAAAAACACCACGGTCACAAGATTCCACGACGGTATCTACCTCAACTACTCCAGCAATAACAGGGTCTCATGCAACAAAGCCACCAACAACACCGGGTATGGAATCTACCTCTACCGTTCCGGTGGTAACACTCTTTCGACCAACATCATGTCAGGTAACAGGTACAATTTTGGAGTAGAGGGCGAGACAGGTTCTGACTTTGACAACGTTGTCGATCTGAGCAACTTGGCGGATGGAAGGCCCATCTACTACGTGAGGGGGACGTCGGACGCCGTCTACGACTCCTCCACCAACGCCGCCACTATCTATCTTATAGACTCCAACAACGTGACGGTGCGAGACCTGACACTGGCAAAGAATCACTACGGAGCATTGCTCTGGAACACCAACAATTCGAGGATAGAAAACCTCACCGCTACCAGCAACAGATATGGAATCCGACTTAAGCATACCGTCGGTAACGCGGTCTCGAGCAACACCGTCACTAACAACGACGATTATGGAATCCACCTCGTGTATTCCGGCAACAACGCGGTCTCGGACAACACCGTTACCAACAATAGATATGGAATCTGGCTTGCGGGTTCCAATAATAGTATGGTTTCTGGCAACAACGCCAAAAACAATTTCAAGTGTGGAATCCACCTCAGCCTTTACAGTAACAATAATACGGTTTCGGGCAACAACGCCACCAACAACAGCTTTGGAATCTATCTCTCCTCTGCCAGCAATAATACGGTTTCGGAAAACAACGCCGACAATAACGGCTACGGAATCTTCATCGGGTTTTCCAGTAATAATACGGTTTCCGGCAACAACGCCACCAACAACAACTGCGGAATCCACCTCTGGGAGTCCGTCGGTAACGCGGTCTCGGGAAATAACGCCACCGACAACTACTACGGCATCTACCTCTACAATTCCTCCAGTAACACCTTTTATCATAACAACTTCATTGACAACATAAATAACGTCTACAATTATCAGTCAAACAACACCTGGGATGACGGCTATCCTTCTGGCGGAAACTACTGGAGCGACTATACCGGTGTTGATGTGAAGAGCGGGCCAGATCAAGACGAACCTGGTAGCGATGGAATAGGAGACACACCATACACTATCGATGCTAACAACAAGGACCGTTATCCACTTATGAATCCTTGGCCATTCCCTGACCTATGGCCACCTAGGATAGATGTTCTTTCTCCTCAAAACATAACGTACACGAAAACGTCGGTCCCCTTGACCTTCACCGTCAACGAGCCAGCATCTTGGATGGGCTACAGCCTCGACGGCCAACCGAACGCAACCATCACCGGAAACACCACCCTGACAGGCCTGTCCGAAGGAGCCCACAGCGTAACGGTCTACGCCAACGACACCTCTGGCAACATGGGCTTCTCAGACACGGTTTACTTCACAATATTCACTGCACCCACCGTGGATATTGACCCTGACACCCTGAACCTGAAGAGCAAGGGTAAATGGATTACCGCATACATTGAGCTTCCTGGAGACTGCAATGTGAGCGAAATCGACGCCTCCACCATCTTGCTGAATGGCACCCTTGGGATAGATCCGGGCGCTCCCACAGCCATTGAAGACTATGACGATGACGGCGTACCTGACCTCATGGTGAAGTTTGACAGGCCTGACGTGACGGACCTTATCATAGACGGCCTCCAGGACATGTACGGCAAAGTGACGTTAACCCTCACCGGCAACCTCACTGATGGAACCTCGTTTGAAGGCAGTGATACGATCCGGGTTATATCTCCAGTTCGTAGAAGGGGCGACGCCGACGGCGACGGCCACTGCAAAGGTGCAGACCTCCTGATCCTATGTAAGAGCTGGTGGAGCTGCCACGGAGATCCTAACTACGATCCTAGAGCAGACTTCAACGATGATGGTTGTGTCAAAACCGTTGACTTCACGATCCTGTGCAAGAACTGGTTCACATACTGACAAACAACAACTCCCACCATTTTATGCGAAACCCTAAAACACTCTTCTCTCATCCACAAGCTCGCAAGAAACCAGTCGCCCGCCCACTACATATGCGCGTGCGCCATCTCCGAGGTCCTAGAGAGGGAGGTCCAGTGCACCGAGACGAAGTCCTAAGTAAGGGAGACCCCCTACAGTGATTTCGTCCTCAAGAAAGTAGGCGACCAAAGGTAAGCGCATCATGCCCCGATGATCGTCCTCATCATCCACATCAGGGGGTCGCCTACGAATACGGAGAAGAGAAACCCCAGGGTGATGAAGGCCAAGAGGGGAAGGGTGGGAGCCACCCAAAACTCCTCAGGCAGTCTGCCCTCAGCTACCTGGGCCTTCACCCAAGCTTCGTCCACCTCCTCATCCTCGTCGACCCGGAAGGAGACCTTGAGCTTCCGGACTGGCCCTCCCTCGGATTCGGTTATCCTCTCGGCCAGGTTTTGGAACGGTGGGCCTCTAAAGGCCTTCATGTCAACCTTGATGCAGCTGACCACGACCAGTGCCTTCTTCCACAGGGGCTCCCGCTCCAGACCCTCGAACAACGGCTTCTTTCGGAGGAGGCGCCACCTCAGGTTTCGGAATAGGATGACGAGGGAGAAGAGGGCGGCGGCCGCTACGGAGCAGAAGAAGACCGAGATTGGGAAGAAGAGCGACTTCCCTAGGTAGGGCTCGACGAACCGAGGGCCTGCGGGCATCAACAGAGAGAGGACTATGAAGGCCTTGGCGTCTGCGCCGCCGTAGAGGCCTAGGTAGAAGAGGGCTACGGAAAGAGAGAAGGAGACTATGAAGGATTGGGCGAAGACGACTAGGTAAGAAGGGTAAGAGGGGTCGAGTAGGAGAGCCTCGTAGAGGTTCAAGGCCAAGCCCAAGGGGCAGAAGGCGACCCAGAGCAGGTTGGACACCTCCCGGGTCTGATAGTCCCTGACAGAGGCGTACACCAGCATGACCGTGCAGGCCGCGAACTTCATGAGGTGTTGCAGTTATGATGCTCCTCCTCGGCCATAAGCGTGGGTTTTGGTCTGCGAAATGAAAAAATTGTGAACCGAAAGTCTATATCTGTGATCTATTAGTCCTTTACGGTGTGAATCATTCCTTGAAGGTAGACAAGGCTAAGATTCTCCATCCCCTTAAGTACGTGACTTTTTAAGGTTATAAAGCAAGATAAACGTGAGGTGAGAAGGTTGGTGGCGGTTTCACCGGACCTCGTTTACACCCATTTGAAGGAGCCCCGCGTCGCGAGGATGTTTCGCCTACTGGAAAAAGATGCGGAGGTGCAGGGTTGCCTGAGGATGGCCAACGTGATGGCTGTGGATCGGTTGAGGTACAACGACCATGGTCCCGTCCACTCTAGGATTTCGGCTGGCAGCGCCCTAGAGGTCTTCAGAATCTTGGCCGGGAGGGTCACGCCCACAACGGTTGAGAATGGTCTATGCGATGTCGAGGGCGCCCAACTGGTCGTCCTCTGTGGAGCCTACCTCCATGACATAGGGAACATGGTTCACCGCGTCGACCACCATATCCACGGTTGCACCATCGCCGGCCCCATCCTTGGCAGGCTCCTCCCGGAGGTTTACCCCGACAACCCGGAACTCCCCATGAGGCTGAAAGCGGAAATCCTCCACGCCATCTTCACCCACGACGAGGACGTTCAGTGCCTGAGCACGGAGGCGGGTTCGGCGAAGGTGGCGGATGGAACCGACATGGCCGAGGGGAGGGCGAGAATCCCCTACAGGACGGGCAAGGTGGACATCCACTCCCTCTCCGCCCTCTCCATCAAGAAGGTTGAGATTGTGGAGGGCGATGAGAAACCGGTTCGAATCCTAGTGAGCATGGACAATCCGGCGGGCGTCTTCCAGATCGAGCAAGTGTTGGGGCGGAAGATCAGCACCTCCGGCATAGAAGATTTGGTGGAGGTGGTCGCCTTGGAAAAGGGGAGGGAACTGAAGGTCTTTCCTCCCAGAGAATAACTTTGCCGGGATGAACAGGTTTCGTAGATATGGTCTCTCACAGCGGCACGTTTCTCTTGCGCATCCGGTTTTTCTTCCTCTGGAGATAAGTAGATAGATAAATAGACAACTTTTAAATGGTATCTTCCGGTTTTTCTGAGTAAACAGCGTCTTCAGGGAGATGAATAGATTTTTAAACAATGAAAATAGTTGTTTAATGGTGGTTTGGTTTGAGTGAAACTGTGATGAAGTTATGTTTTGATATTCGCGGTCAAACGGCAATTGTAACTGGTGCATCTAGCGGGTTAGGTGTAACTTTCGCCGAAACTTTAGCTGAGATTGGAGTGAACCTTGTAATTGCCGCTAGAAGATATGAGAAGCTTGTCAAGGTAGCTGAAGACTTATCAAGTAAATTCAATGTTGAAGTGGTTCCAGTTAAAACAGATGTAACTCAAGAGAAGCAAGTAATCAACATGACGAAGACTGCCATAGAAAAGTTTGGGTCGCTGGAGATTCTAGTTAACAACGCTGGAATTGCATCTTTAAGCCCATCTGTTGACATGGCTCTCGAAGAATGGAAAAAAGTGGTAGATGTCAACTTGACTGGTGTCTTTCTGTGTGCAAGGACTGCTGCACGAGAAATGATTAAGAAGAAATATGGAAAAATAGTGAACATTGCTTCCATTTATGGAGCGGTAGGCGACATATTTCCAGCAGCCCCATACTATGCAAGTAAGGGTGCAGTGATAAACTTGACAAGGGCATTAGCCGTAGAGTGGGCACCTTACAGGATAAACGTGAACGCCATTGCACCCGGGTTCTTCCCAAGCGAGATGACGGAACAAATCTTCCAAAATGAAGAGGCGATGAAACATATCCTTTCTAGGACACCATTAGGAAGGACGGGGCAACCGTTAGACTTGAAAGCAGCTCTTCTATACCTAGCGTCTCCTGCCTCTAACTACGTCACCGGACAGACAATATTCGCTGACGGAGGATGGACAGCACTTTAACACTTCAAAATGATGCATGCGTAGGTGAACCAAGAGAGCTAGAAGAAATCCTTGATGACTGAAGGTGGCTGGCAAGGTAGTTATGGGCTGAGCGAGAACTAAGGCTTGGTGAAAGTATATCCCATAAGTTGTTCTCAGAAAAGTGGGAAAATGCGGGTTACCGCGCACGCAATGGAGCGGTCTCAGTTTTAACCGTGGAAGATTTTTTCAGGGCTTGAGCGATTATTGGAGCAACCGAAACGAGGCTTACCGGACTTGGGACGGTGTCTGTGGCCACAACCACCTCCGCCCCGTTCTTCGAAAGCCTTTCTAAAGTCTCTCCTGAGAATAGTGGATGTACGCATGCCGCGCAGACCCTTCGAGCCCCTTGACTGTTCACCAGTTTGACGGCTTGAGAGATCGTTCCTCCGCTGCTGATGATGTCGTCGAAGATGATCACGTCTTCCCCCTTCACGGGCAGGGGTTTCTCCTCAAGCTTCACCTTTCCTGTTAGGCGGTCCCTCTCGGTCGGGATGCACCCGTACCCTCCCTTCAGAACCTTGTCTGCCTGGTTCGCCACTTTAGGGGCTATCTTTCCAAGGGTCAGGGAGAAGGCCCCTTCAAAACCGCGGTCTCTAAAGTATTCTGCGAGAAGGCCCACGGCCGACAAGTTTGTAACACTAACTTTGAAGTCCTTCAGAACGTGGGGGTTGTGGAAGTTCACGGTGACGACCAGGTCCACCTCGCAAGCCTCAAGGAACTTCATGATAGTCTTTATGCTGAAGGCCTCACCCGACAGAAACCTCTTGTCCTGTCTGGCGTACGCTAGGTACGGGACCACCGCCACCACCCTTTCCGCACCCAAATCCTTCGCCGCATCGATCATCAAAAGCAACTGGATCATGTGGGTGTCTTGGGGCGGACCTGTGGACTGAATAACTACCACTTCTTCACCGGCTACGTCACCGCCGAACCGAAGGTAGAATTCGCCGTCGGGAAAGTTCTTGTATAACATGGGAACCGCCTTCACCTTTAAGAGGTCGGCTACCCTCAACCCCAGCTCTTGGGAGGCTGGGCCAGGAACTATCATCAAGGTCATCCCCTCCGAGTACAAACGCTGCAATTTCGGACTTTAAAAGTATATGTCTGCATATTACACTTTCCCCTTTGCCCTGAACTCCTCAAGGAGCTCCTTAGCCCGGTCCATCCTCACACTGCGCTCCTCCACCATCCTCTCCACTATGATGTCGACCATGTCTCCCGTAGCCCCCACCGAAATCGCCAAGTTCCTAGCGTGCAACGACATGTGGCCCCTCTGGATGCCCTCATGGGCCAAGGCCCTCAACGCAGCCAAGTTTTGAGCCAATCCAACCGCAGCCAACACCTCTCCAAACTCTCTAGCGGTCTTCACTCCCAGAATCTTCAGGGCAACCTTGGCCACAGGGTGCACCCGAGTGGCGCCGCCGACGATCCCCACCGCCATGGGCAGCTCAATCGAACCCTCCAAGTCCCCGTCCCTGTTCTTCTCCCAAACTGTCAGGGGGCTGTAACGGCCCTTCCTGGCGGCGTAGGCATGGGCTCCCGCTTCGACGGCGCGGTGGTCATTGCACGTAGCCAAAACCGCGGCGATGATCCCATTCAGGATGCCCTTGTTGTGAGTCGCGGCCCGGTAGGGATCCGCTGCGGCAAAGGCGTAGGCCTCCACGATGCCGTCGACGACCTCCTCCCCGCCCACAGCCTCCTTGGACACCACGGTCCGCGCCCGCGCCAGCCGCTTGGTAGCCAGGTTTGAGACGATCCTCAGGTACACTCGGCCCCCGGTTATCCTCTCGATGATGGGTGATACGGCCTCTGCCATAGTGTTGACGGCGTTGGCTCCCATGGCGTCCCTGCAGTCCACCAGAAGCTCCGTGATGACCATAGGCCCAGTGCTCGCCTTGATCACCTTCACCTCTAGGTCCCTAGCCCCTCCGCCCGCCGAAACCAACATGGGATCCTGAACGTTGGCCTTCTCCAGAATCTTCTCCTTTGCATCTAGGATGGCCTTCTTGGCTTCAGATGGGTTCGGCACGTTCACAGCCTGAATCTGGCCGATCATGATAGGTTCAGTGCTACTCGTGAAGAAGCCACCCTTCACCCGGGCCATCTTCGCTGCGTAACTGGCCGCCGCCACCACTGAAGGTTCCTCGATGGCCATGGGGATCAGGTAGTCCTTTCCGTTGATGAGGAAGTTTACTGCTATGCCCAAGGGCAAGGGGAAGGCCCCTACTACGTTCTCGATCATCCGATCCGCCAGTTCCAGCCTCAGAGACCCAGTTGACTGGAGGGCCTCCACCTCTTCGTCAGTGAGGGCCGCAAACGCCTTCACAATCTGCACCCTTTCCTTTGGACTCAACTTGTAGAACCCGGAGATCTGGGACGTTTTACCCAAGAGCCTCCCCTCGGCGCAGAACCTACTAAAAGGTAAAGAGGAAAGCATAAGAACTTAACGGCATTCTCACGTTTTTGCGGCGAAAGAAGGAGAATTATTTTGGTTTTTGTGTTCTGGTTTTGAAGTCGGTTATGGTTATGCCTACAACCTCGTTGTCGGCCAATCTGTATATGACTCCGTCTTCAACTTCTACGCTGTCCTTAGCTTCTCTGGGCTTCCCAAAGCTTATGTAGAGGACATCGGCCTCTTCGTCGTAGTCAAAGTCAATTCTCTCTAAGCTTAGTGCCGCTTTCTCCATACTGTTTCGCCCTTAACTCTAGAGACGTTAGAAGTAAAGTAGGCGGTTATAATAACCTTTTCTCCATGAAGCTCACGGTGAACAACCACAAGGTATTTCGGTCCTATATGCAATGAAGAATAGAACTTTAAAGCCTTAAGCTCGCCTCTCATTCCCTTAATTATTATGTCAGAATCTTGAACAGTTTCGGCGATTTTGCGTATGTGAACCTTAACCTCTGGATGCCTCCGAACTATGTGATTGAGAACTCGCTTAGACAACTTCACCTTCATCTCTCCGCCATCCATCTTTCTGCATACTCCATTTATCATTGAAGAGGTTATACATCGCTACGCTTTCCAAGATATAAGTTTCATTCTACAATGAGACTGCCATGAGAGCGGTAGCGGAGGATGTAAACAAATATAGGCGTTGAACTCAACTTCTTTCTAAGGGGGAAGCCTTGAAGACAGGGATGTCGAGCTTCGACGTAGCCGCCTTGGTTCCCGAGGTCAACCGGGCAGTTAAGGGCGCCCGCATCGACAACATCTACCAAACTAGCCATAACACTCTCCTCTTCAAGCTCCACTACCGCGACCAGCCGCCCCTGCACCTGATTATGGAGGCGGGAAAACGGTTCCACCTGACCGTTTACCCCCTGAAGAGGCTTAGAAGTCCCCCTGGCTTCTGCATGGCTCTCAGGAAACACTTGAAGAACGGCAGGGTTGCAGGGCTTCAACAGCACGAGTTTGAGCGGACTGTAGTGGTCAGGGTGGAGAGGAAGGAGGGCGAATTTCAGCTTGTCCTCGAACTTTTCGGCGACGGAAACCTCATCCTAGTTAGCCCCCAAAACGTCATCCTCCAAGCCCTGGTTTACCGGAGGATGCGGGACCGGAACGTCTGGCGCGGCGAAGCCTTCCAGTTCGCCCCCCCGAGCGGAAGAAATCCCCTTCAGCTGAGCCTTCAAGACCTCGCGGAGATCAAAACCTTGGGGGACTTGGAGGTAGTGCGGGCTCTCACCAAGTTCCTCAGCATCGGCGGCCTCTACTCGGAGGAAATTCTTCTGCGGGCCCAAGTGGATAAGGGAAAGCCATGCCGATCTCTCACCGAAGGGGAACTCCACCGAATCTTCCAACATCTAAGCCAGATGCTCTCCACTGTCACAGCCGGAGAGACGGAACCATCCGTCGTGCTGGACGGGGAAGGAGGGTGGGTCGACGTGACCCCAATCCCCCTGAAAAAACACAATGGTTTAGCTTGGAAGAGATATGAAACCTTCAACGAGGCCCTAGACGAATACTACACAAAAGCGGGCGTGGAGGAAGGGGCCGCCGAAGCCACCCAAGAAGTGGAAAGGGAACTAGCGAAGCAGGAGAGGATTCTTCAGCGGCAGCAAGAGGCCCTCAAAGACCTAAGGGCGAAGGTGGAAAAGAACAGGAGGATCGGCGACCTCATCTACAGGCACCTCCAAGAACTTCAAAACCTCCTCAAAAGGGTCATGGAAGAGAAGAGGGCGGGAAAGCCCTGGGGCGAGGTGACCCTGAATCTCCTGAGGGAAAAGGAAGAGGGGCGGATTCCGGCCGTGCACTTCCACTCCCTGAAGCCTGAGCGCCTCCTCCTCAACGTGGCCATAGAAGACGTAGCCTTTCCCTTGGATCTCCGCCGTTCAGTCCAAGCCAGCGCGGCGAGGTGCTACGAAGGGGCGAAGAAGGCCGAGAAGAAGATTCGAGGAGCCGAGAAGGCCCTGCGAGAAACTGAGGCCCGCATCCGGGAGCTGCGGAGGCAAAGGGATGAGCGTGTAAGGGAGAGGCCTGAGGCACCGCCTAGGCGGCGCAGGAGGGCTTGGTACGAGAAGTTCCGGTGGTTCCGCTCCTCCGACGGCTTCCTCGTCATCGGGGGAAGGGACGCCACCACCAACGAGGTCCTCATCAAGAGGCACATGGAACCCCACGACCAAGTCCTCCACGCTGACATCCACGGAGCCCCCTTCGTCCTCATCAAAACCACGGGCAAATCTCCCCCAGAAACGACCGTGAAGGAAGCAGCCCAGCTGGCGTCCTCCTATTCCCGGGCTTGGAGGGAAGGGTTGGGGGCAGTGGATGTTTACTGGGTCTTGCCCCAGCAGGTGAGCCGGAGCCCCCCGTCGGGTCAGTACCTCAGGAAGGGATCTTTCATGATCTCCGGAACCAGAAATTACGTTCGCAACGTCCCCTTGAGGGTCGCCGTCGGGATCAAAGAAGAAGAGGAGTACCTCCTAGTTGTAGGGGGCCCCCCGGAGGCCGTCGCCAACCAAGCGAGCGTCTCCGTGGAGATAACCCAAGGAAGGAAAAACAGCGGCGAACTTGCCAAGCAAATACGGGGACTACTGGCCGAGAGGGCTCCCGAGAACCTCCGGAGGCGAATTCTCAGAATTCCCTTGGAGGAGATACAGGGATTCATACCCCCGGGCGGCGGAGCCGTGGCACAGCGAGCTAACAGCCGACACTAATTTAGTGCTGAAAATGCGCGGGGTTCTCGGCCTCCTAAACAGGCTCCCTTCTCTCAGGTTGGCACGAACACGTAGGTGGGTTCGCCCTCAGGGGTGACTTTGGCCACCAGCCTGGCCCTCATTCCTACCTTAACATCTTTCAGCTTGACGTCGGTCAGCCAGGCCAGCACCTTCACCCCCTCCTTCAGCCTTCCAACCGCCACGGTGTAGGGTTCTTGTTGTTGGAAGGAGGCGGGCTTAACTTCAATGTGGGTGAAGGCCTCGATCTCGGCTTCTCCGTTGAGTTTGACCCACTCCGTGTCGGTGGAAAGGCAGTGGGGGCAGTCCGCAGCCGGTGGAAAGAGCAGCTCTCGACATTTCTTGCATCGGGTCGCGACAACTCTTCCTCCCTTGAGTTCCTCCCAGAACTTCTGGGTCTTGCCTATCGGTATCTCGTAGATGAGGGTTAGGGGCCTTGACCTGAGGGTGGATGTGGGGGCTCCCATTTTTTCACCTCCTCAGTATGGTCACGTAGCAGTAGTGGCCGGTCCCCCCCACGTTGTGGGCTAAGGCCACGTACTTCCTCAGGGGAACCTGCCTCTTCCTCTCCTCCGCCTCCTCCCTCAACTGCCTCGTCAGCTCATAGACCATGGAGACTCCCGTCGCCCCGAGGGGGTGGCCTTTGGCCTTTAGGCCTCCGTCGACGTTGACCGGTATCCTCCCGCCTATCTCGGTCTGGCCCTCCCGGATCAGCTTCGGCCCCTCGCCCTTCCCGCAGAAACCCACATCCTCGCAGGCCATGATCTCGGCGATGGTGAAGCAGTCGTGGACGGTGGCAACCTCGACGTCTCGGGGGCTGACTCCCGCGGCCTTGTAGGCCATCTGCGACGCTTGGACGGACGCCTGAAGCCCCACGTAGCTCGACCTTCTGCTCATGTTCGCCGTGTCGGAGGAGTAACCGACGCCCTCTATCCAAATGGGCGTGTCCACCTTCAACTTCTTCACTTTCTCCTCTGAGGCCAAGACCACGGCGGCCGACCCGTCGCTTATGGGACAGCAGTCGTACAGCTTGAGGGGCCAAGCCACCACCTTGGACCCCAGGGCATCCTCCAGGGTGATCTCCCTCTGGAAATGTGCCACGGGGTTCATGGCGCCGTACCTGTGGTTCTTGACGGCCACCCGCGCTAGGTCCTCCTCGGTGGTTCCGAACCTCGCCATGTGGGCTGTAGCGTGCATGGCGTAGTAGGCGGGGAAGGTCACCCCGAACTTGTGGAACTCCCAGAGGTAGTATCCGTACCTCCCGATCAGATCAATCATGGTCAGCGTGTCGGTCTCACTCATCTTCTCCAAACCGATCGCCAAGGCCAAGTCCACGCTCCCGCTGGCGATGGTGGAGTAGGCCGCGAAGACCGCGGCGCTGCCCGAGGAACAGGCCGCCTCGCACCGGGTCAGCCCAGCCCCGGTTAAACCACAGTACTCGGCCACCACCACCGCAGGGATCACCTCCTCGTACCACTGCCCGGCCCCGGCCGAGCCGAACGCCACGAACTCAACGTCCCTCCCCGTCACGCCCGCGTCTTCGAGGGCCGGCTTCACCGCCTCAAACGCAAGCTCCGCTGCGTTCACGTCCTGTCTCTTCCCAAACTTGGAGTTGCCGACCCCTACAACCGCGACTCTTCTCACTTCCAAAACCTCGAAGGGTAGGATAAGCCCTTAACCAATTTAACGTTTCTGCACATCCGGTTAAGGTTGAGTTAACCCGCCCAGGCTCCTTTTCCAAGGTGGAAGCCCGATCCTCATGGTTGTTTTCTGGTTTAAGGACCACTCTAAAGCATTTTCCCTTTAGTAGAGGAGACACCACACCGCAAACTTTTTAAATTTCGGTGGTCTGGAGAACCCGCTGAAGAAGCTAGAGAGAGTTCCGTGGCGGAGAGGATGTCTGTGGCCGAGATGGGTGTGAGGGAACGCGTGCTGGTTAGGGATGTCATGTCCAGCCCCGTCATCACCGTCGACGAAGGCGCTTCGATTCGCGAGGTGGCTCAGCTCATGACCCGCCACAAGCTGGGCTGCATCATCGTGACCGGCGGGGACGGGAAACCCTTGGGCATCATAACCGAGACGGACTTGGTCGCTAGGGTTCTGGCCGAAAACACTCAGTCGAGCGGACTGACCGCCAGGGATGTGATGACCTCGCCCCTCATCACCGTGGACCCCGAGGAAACCCTGAGCGGAGCCGCCAGGAGGATGAGCCAACTCAACATCCGCCGGCTAGGCGTCATCTATAAGGGGAGCCTCGTGGGCATCGTCACCAGCAAGGACATCTTGGCCATCACTCCCGAGCTGATAGAGATAATCCAGGAGAGGGCCCGGATCGAGGGCGTCGGGGTGGATGAGGTCCCGGAGCAGCCGCCCCTGGCGGGGTACTGCGACCAGTGCACCCGCTGGTCTGACAACCTCAAGGAGGTCGATGGTTACTTTCTCTGTGAGGATTGTCGGGCCGACCTCGAGGCCGAAGATTAAACTCTTAATTTTATGATTCAAAAACTGGAAAATCCTAATTTGTAAAATTGCTAATTTTTTAAGCTTAAAATCCGAAAAAACGCTTATACTGGCTTTTTACGGGAGGGTGTAGCGGAGTTGGGCGACTTGGCGGCGTCCTCGGGAACCCCTGCTTAGGAGCGAGGCGTTCAGATGGGTGAGAGGTTTTCTGGGAGCAGTGGGGTTTCTGGCCGGATCGGCAGGTTGGGGAGGGGCGAAGGGGTGGGAGTGGAGGATTTGAGGGTCGGCGACTTGGTTTCGGTTTCGTGGACTGATGCCAGTGAGGCCACAAGGCCCCTCCCCGCCTACCCGAGGTGCTTCGACACCCCCATAACCTCCTTCGGTGTCTTTCTCGGAGTGAAGGGCTTTAGGACAAGACACGTGGTGATCGCCAAGGAGGTGATTGAACACGACAAGACCTTCCACTACAATGTCCTACCTGTGGCCATGATTCAGAGGATCATGTTGTACGGAAGGGGCGTTCTGTCCTCTGGTATGCTTAGGCCCTTGCGAAAGAAGGTCACGGTTACTCCGCTCAAGCGTTTCGTGGTAGGCGGCGAAGGGGGTTGGATAAGCTATGCGTAAGCTGCGTAACTATATCGAGAGTGCCCTCACGAAGACTGAGTACCGAAAGATGGGCCGCGGCAAGAAGGTCAAGAGGGTGGAGCTTCCGCCTTCGGAGCGGCTGGTCATGGGGATACAGTTCGCCTTCTTCGCTTTGGCCCTGTTAACGGTTCTGGAGCTGGCTTACCTCTTCATGTTGAAGACTTGGAGCAACGAGGTCTTCGCGGCCATAACCGGCCTCATCGGAACCATCACAGGAGTGTTCCTGACGGCAAGATGAGAAAGAAGTTCGTTGAGGACCTGGAGATTCTTCGATCCGCGAAGAAGTACGACCGGGACACGGGCAAGTTCGTCATCAACATCGCCTACAAGACTCGGACCCTAGTGACGCCGCGAACCGTTGCGGTAAGTGAGGCCTTCGGCCTCGGAGTGGATGAACACCGGGAGCATGTAATCTACGATAATGTGGAGTTGAAGATTGGGCCTCAAGACATCGTGTATATTACGGGTGAGAGCGGAAGCGGAAAATCCGTCTTACTCAGAGAATTGGCGAAGGACCTGAGGGAGGAGAATGTAACAGACATAACAAGAATATCTGTCAGCAGCAAATTACCGTTAGTAGACACGTTGGGGCGAAGTTTCAACGAGGCCCTTGAACTCCTTTGCCGAGTGGGCTTGAACGACGCCTTCCTGTTTGTACGCCGTTACGACCAGCTCAGTGACGGCCAGAAGTACCGTTACAAACTCGCCAAGTTGATCGAGGATGGAGCCCAATACTGGGTGATGGATGAATTCTGTTCGACCCTGGACCGAGACACGGCCAAGATTGTGGCCTTCAACGTGCAGAAACAGGCGAGGCACACGGGAAGGGCGGTTCTCGCTGCTACGTGCCATGGAGACCTTCTGGAAGACCTGGCGCCGTCGGTTTACATTCACAAGGGCTTGGGCAAGAAGATCGTGGTGCGGTACTTCCCGAACGAGGTCAACCGCGTCTGTAGCGTCACCCGAGGCCTCCATGTGGAAGAAGGCTCTCTGGACGATTGGAGAGAGTTGGAGCCGTGGCACTATCGTCAAGGTCGTCCTCCTCCTGCGAAGAAGGTTTTCACGCTTAAGCGGGGCGTTGAGACGGTTGGTGTCATAGTTTACAGTTGGCCCAGTGTCATCGGTTTTGGCCGCTGGAGGGCCTTCGGTCGTCACATTCCGATTGGGGAGTTGAATCGAGACTTCTCATTGATCTCCCGGGTGGTGTTGCACCCAAAGTATCGGTCTATCGGCTTGGGAAGCTGGCTGGTGAGGGAGACGCTGCACCGTGTAGGCACCCCCTTCGTGGAGACGGTGGCCGTGATGGCCCGGTACAACCCGTTTTTTGAGAAGGCTGGGATAACGAAGGTCGCTGAGCGTGTTCCCGACAAAACGGTAATAGCTGCGGTGGAAGAGCTTCGGGAATTGGGGTTTAACCCTGTTTTTCTAAGCTCAGAGAAGAACAACCTGAAAGTCTTATTGAAGATGAGCAAAATGAGAGTTGAAAGGGTTAAGGCTGTTCTGTCAAGGGTGGGCTCTGGCTATTATAAACGTTTAGTTTCTGGTAGTAAGCCGTACCTGCGGAAGTCGGAGTTTTTGCGGGTTTTAGATAAGGCTTCTTTGGAGCGTTTGGCTCATATGTTGTCGGTTCTGAGTGTTTTGGCTCAAGTTAAAGTTTATTTTTTGTGGAGGTGGCGGGGAGGGGGGTCTATGATCAGTCCTAGTCAGTCCTAGTCAGGTGGTTTTTGTGGAGTCTTTTTCGATTAGGGATGTTGCTGTTTTCCTTGGGGTTAGTCCTTTAACGGTTAGGCGGAGAATTAAACGCGGGGATATTCGGGCTTTCAAGGCGGTTTCTGGAAGGTACAGGGTTCCCCGGGTTGAGGTTGAGCGTTTGGTTCCTGGTGTTTTGGGTGGCGAGGAAGGGGAAGAGACAGAGGAGGTAGAGGCGCCTGTGGATTTGGAGGTTTATCGGGAGGCGGCTCTTCGTCATTTGAAGCGGGGTATTGATCTTTCTGGTGGGCGGTTGCGGAGTTCGGAGTTGGATGATGCGGCGAAGACGAGGTGGGCTCATTGTTTGGCTCAGTTGGTAGCTGCTTACGTGAACCTTTCTAAGACTCTGGGGACCGGTGAGGAGGAGAGGACTTTGGCGAAGCTTTTTGCTCTGTTGGATAAGGTGCCTAAGAAGTACCGGCAGGTTGTTTTGGCTGGGGTGGAGGGTAAGTTTGGGAAGAGGCTTAGAGCTAGAGGAAGGCCTTGAGGAGAAGCTTCGTCGGCTTAGGGACGATCCTGTTCTCTTCGCTGAGGCTGTTTTGGGCTTCAAGTCCTTTCCTTATCAGGAGAGGCTTCTCAGGGACCCTTCTAAGCGGATTGTGAGTTGCATGGGCCGCCAGACAGGGAAGACTTCTACGATAGCGGTGAAGGCGGTTCACTTTGCGGCGACGCATCCGGGGACGACGACGCTGATTGTGGCTCCTTCTAGGAGGCAGAGCATGATTATGTTTGACCGGATTTTGAGTTTCATCTATGGGAACGAGTTTCTGCCCCCTTGCGTGGTGCGGAGGACCCGGACATTGGTGGAGTTTGATCAGGGGAGCCGGATCATCGCTTTGCCTTGCAGTCGGAACCTGTTGAGGGGTTTTACGGCGAGTTTGGTGATTGTGGATGAGGCGGCCTTTGTCCCTGAGGATGTGATCACTCAGGTGATTTTTCCTATGTTGGCTACTACTGGGGGCGCTATGATTATGCTCTCTACTCCTTGGGGTAGGGATAATGTCTTCTATCGGGCCTTTGTGAATCCTGACTACTCTGTGTACAATATTCGGTCGGAGGAGTGTCCTCTCATCAGTCGAGAGTTTCTGGAGGAGCAGAGGCAGAACTTGACGGAGGAGGCTTACCGTATGGAGTATGAGGCTATGTTTGCTGAGGCTGCTATGAGTTATTTTAGTCAGGATTTGATTCGGTCTTGTGTGGACCCAAGTTTGGAGTTGGAGGTGGATTTGGAGGCTGTTAAGCCGGGGAGGGGTGAGTTTTTTGGGGGTTGTGATTTGGGGAAGCTTGATGATCATTCGGTTTTGGTTGTGGTTGAGCGAGTGGATGACTTGGTTAGGCTGGTTTTTCTCTGGGAGTTTCCTTTGGGTACTGCTTATCCTGTGGTTATTGGGGCTGTGGTCAGGGCCAACGAGAAGTTCGGTTTGAGGCGGACCCTTGTGGACAGGAGTGGAGTAGGCGAAGCCGTCATGGACGAGATTAAGAGTCAAGGCCTAGCTAAGGCGGAGGGAGCCCCCTTCTCAGGCGAGAAGAAGGCTGAGTACCTGGCGAACCTGCGCATAAGGATGGAGCAGGGACAGTTCAAGATGCCCTACAACCGGAGACTATTCCAACAGATGAACGAACAACAATATGAATACACAAAAAACGGAAAACTAAGATTCTGGCACCCACCAAACTCACATGACGACCAACTCATGGCCCTATCACTAGCAGTTTACGCAAGCAAAGAAGAAGAACCAAGAGGCACATTAGCAAGAGCGTGGTAAGTCATAAATATTGTCCACGTTTATGAGTAAATTTTATCATAGCGATTTTTATTCAAATTATTTTCTTCATTGATTACGCATTGTTTTCTATAGTTAAAAATTTTTGTTGGAAGAATAATACTTACCCTTTATTTGAAAAATATTTGAATCATACAAGAGGCCCCCCTTGAGCACTACAAAGGGATTTTCAGATAACGCTTAAATTAAAATTTTATACCGCTCCAGAGCCACCTTTTGCAATTTTAGTTTAACAATTAATTCGGAATATCTAAAATGAATTTTATTGGAAACTTCATAGATATGTAGACTACTGAATTGTCTAAGGAGTTTTTTGTAAAAATAAAGGACCCCAACTTTCAACAAACTTGCCATTGACTATTCTAAGGATGCCAAGGGCTGTTGCATCCATCTTCTTGCCAGAAGAGTCTGTCCCTGTCACTTTCGCAAGAACCCAAACCTTATCCCCTTCAGCAATGATGTCTTCGATAGTTTCACGTAAATCTGGATATTCCTGTAACACCATAGCACAGGCTTGCTTCCAATGTTCCCTACCTTGTACTTCTCCTTGACTGGTATGGTCAACAACATCTAATGCTGCAAACTCATCAACAAACTCATTAAACACGGCTAGGTTTCTCTTATTAATCGCTTCAAACATCTTGCGAACAATCGCCTTATTCTCTTCTAATGACATAATACATTCCTTCTCCAATTAAATATATGATTTTGACTCGATTTAAAACTATGCTTTTTCATGGTCTTCCAAAATTCAGTTTTAGGCTCTGAGAGACAACCTCACAGAATCAAACCAACCAACCAACAAACAAACCTCTAACCACAAACAAGGGTTAGACATTCGGGTAAGACAACTAACAACATATAGCGTTTTTATATAAGGTTGTCTTAGGCTTGTTTTTCTTTTGGAGTTTCCTTTGGGTACTGCTTATCCTGTGGTTATTGGGGCTGTGGTCAGGGCTAACGAGAAGTTCAGTTTGAGGCGGATACTGGTGGACAGGAGTGGAGTAGGAGAAGCCGTCATGGACGAGATTAAGAGTCAAGGCCTAGCTAAGGCGGAGGGAGCCCCCTTCTCAGGAGAGAAGAAGGCTGAGTACCTAGCCAACCTGCGCATAAAGATGGAACAGGGCCAGTTCAAAATGCCCTACGACCGGAGGCTCTGCCAGCAGATGAACGAGCAACAGTACGAGTACACCAAAAACGGAAAACTAAGATTCTGGCACCCACCCAACAGCCACGACGACCAACTGTGGGCCCTAGCCCTGGCGGTCACGACAAGCAAGGGAGGAGAACCAAAGGGAAAACTAGCTCCAGCATGGTAACCATAAAAGCTATTTATCGAAATCTGCTGAGGGCTAGATTTATGCATTGTTGAACCGTGCGAGGCGGGATTCTTCTCTCACTGTCTGGGAAATAGCGAGCATATTCGGATTTACTCTTCAAGTAAAGATAATCTCGACTAAGCGGCTTAGGCAAAAGAGTGGCAACTGCAGTATTTCTTTGCGCGTGATTCCCTGGATGTCTTTCCTCGGGGGTCGTGCCCAACGTTGCCAGTCTAGAATCAACATAATGGAGTGCAACATAGAATGCAACGGTAACCATCCAATCACCAAAAGTTGGGTTCTGAATTGAATCATTTCTCTTTACCAAATCCAAAAACCGTTCGTTATGCCGGGCTTTTCCGCGATGAGATATTACACTGCCCAAAAGCATCACCCTGAAGTTACTTTGAGAAGACTTTTCTGCTTCCTGAAGGCAAAATCTCTGATAGATCTAGATCGTCTCGTGGAATAATCATGAAATCAAACCTGAGATTTCTGAAAATAGAAAACAATTCAGACAAATACTCGGCTACCTTCGTCTCAACCTCAAAATTGTCCTCGTTAACTATGACCCACAGGTTTATAATACCTTCTGAGACAAAATAATACAGCCCACAAACTTCATTAATAGGGTTTAATCGTTCTCTGAGTAAATTTAGAGCCGCATGATCAGGACTCAGTAATTCTTTGATTTCGGAAAGAAGCGCCACAGTGGCTCTACGATAACGCTCTTTCTGAGCTGTGACCCTTCTCAATTGCCTTTCTAAGTCTTCCCTATATATTGCTTCTCTGAAATACAATCCTTTTAACCCACATTCTTTAGTCAAGCATTCTTTCGGAACCGGTGGCTTCGTCACCTCTTCCATTTCACTCATTCACTTTTCCTCCACAAATAAACGTGCAACTTCTTTCGCATGATTGAATGTGCGATCTAGAAAATCCTTAATTGTATCTAAACTATAGCTTATAACGAGTCTGAGCCTCAGTTTCGCATCTTCTAATGAAATTGTTACGGCATCTATTCCGAGAGGAGATTTCTTGAAATCCATAGTAACACCGGATAATTCAGTTTCGCCTAGTCTCTTAATTAAATCTGGTCGCAATGTTACTTTTGTTGGCAACATGAGTTCTCCTACAGGTCGAAACTTCTCGGAATCAAAGACAAAAGCTGTGCAAGCTGTACAATCAAACTTTTTGATATCATAAACCTCCAGAAACTCATAACTTTTTTGAGCCAGCCGAAACACTTTATAGAAATTATCCTCGCTCGATCCTTCTGTTCGAGTAGAGGATACTTCTAGAATTAGTAATTTCGTTCTTACTTTTTCTTCATAAGGACCGCCCCCTATTCGAACTCTTATGGGAATATTCAGTTCCTTAAAATGTTGACTTTCACTCTTGTGCCACTTATCTATTTTTTCTCTTAATTCTTTAAAATCTCTTTCTGACAAAACAATTTCAAGGCAAGTACAGTGTTCAGAACAGAACAGCCCTTTTTCGCTGGTAGCCAACACCGCTCCCTCCAAGGATGCGCAACAGTATGATTCATGATGCGTCTCAATCGTATTTAAGAGTTTCTTTGAAAGAAGGGGGAGGGGAAGGCCGAGTACCTGGCCAACCTGCGCATAAGGATGGAGCAGGGCCAGTTCAGGATGCCCTACGATCGACGCCTGTGCCAGCAGATGAACGAACAACAATATGAATACACAAAAAACGGAAAACTAAAATTCTGGCACCCACCAAACAGCCACGACGACCAACTCATGGCTTTGGCGCTTTCAGTTTGGGCGGCTAAGCAAACAGAACCTGAGGGAAACTTAGTTAAAGCTTGGTAAAATTCTTGATAGCTGTGAACTATTAAGCCAAAAAATATGTGTAGCAAATAATTGGTAATTCGATAAGTTTTTGAGGGAACAGTAGTTATAGTTTGATGGTCTGAAAAATGTCATCATCAATACTAACGCTTCTTGATTACATTGAAAAAGCTATTGCAGAATTGCATGCCGGAATACAAAAGAAAAGTCTCAAAAGGACTGAGATTGAGCTTGAAAAACTCACGGCGTTTCAAGATTGTCTAAAATCTCAATTGCCTAATGAGTTTGTGGAGATAACTTTCGCAGACTTCAACCGTCACTTGTCTTACATGGAACACTTTTTGAAGAAAAAAGATTTTGAATGGATCAAGAGCAATTTTGATGATATAGAGCAACGCGACTTCCCGAGTATCAAGTCAAAAATCTATCGCTTTATTGATAAAGAGAAATTACCTAGGAAGATGACCGCTCCGTTGTCAAAAGACATCTTTCTAGTTCACGGTAGAGAAAGAAAGTCGGTGGAGGAACTTAAGTCAATGCTCAAGGAATTCGGTCTGAATCCCATAGTTCTACATGAACAGCCAAGTGGAAGCAGAACAATAGTTGAAAAGCTAGAGAAATACTCTGAGGTTGGTTATGCTTTTGTCATATTAACTCCAGACGATGTGACATTGAGTAATGATTTTTTGAAGAAATTGCGGTCTGGCGAGGAATTATCTATTTCAGAAGAGACTTTTCAGTCTATGGTAACAAAACTAGCACGTCAAAATGTTGTTTTGGAATTTGGCTATTTTATGGGGTTGTTGGGTCGTGATAGAGTTTGTTGCTTATTTAAAGGAGATATCGAGTTGCCTTCAGACATGCATGGAATAGTTTACATACACTTCAAAGACTCAGTTAATGAGTGCCGTGACAAGGTAATTAAAGAACTTAAAGCGGTTGGTTACGAAATAAAATCCCAGTAGGTCTATTTCTATTTCTCTTCGTCTTTTATCCCGAGTTTTTTCGCTAACACTCCAAAATATGTTTTTGCTATTTTGTAAGTATCAGCGTCTTTGATGTCAACATATCCGACATCTTTAAGAGTGAACCTAGCTAAGACATCTTTCGAAACGTTGAGGATCAAGGGACGGTCTGTTTCTGCCATTCCTATTTCTTTTCTATCAGGCTTAATATGTTTAATATCCTCCAAATAAGACTCTTTGACTTTTTCAGCTACATCCTGAGCTGCTTCAGGTGGAAGCCCTGTCCATTCTCGAATATCAATCCATAAATTGTGGGGCAGTTCTAAGCCTTTCTCAGTATACTTTTCATAAATCAGCTTCCAAAGATCGACATTTAATATAGTCTCAATTAGCCCTTCTTGCTCCTCTTTCAAATCTTTGGGGTAGCTTATTTTTCTACCTAACTCTGTGACCTTAATAGCTCCTCTGGGTTCTATTAGACCGAACACCCTTAGATCGGCCCGTCTCGTTATATAAGCCCCGCTTCTAGAGGTTTTATGTCCTAATAATCTTGCTGCTGTTTCATCGTCAATTTCTTCGAACCCAAATCTTCCATATAATGTCTTGACGCCATCAATTAGGGCTGATAACCTGTAATTTGTAATTGACTTATCTCCGACTTTCACCTGCATCACCTTAACTGTTTTTAGCAAAAAAACACTTATAAATATTTCGGTATACAGTGATAAAATGGTGAATTCTTATGGAAAAGAACGGATAGTGGTAACATATTGGCTATGAAATCACGAAGATATATGAGAAAAACAGATATTGAGGACGGCTCAACCTACTAAACATAGTCAGCATAAAGTTTTTAAATAGGACTGAGCGAATACTGAGGGGAGTGAAGAGAATCGGTAGAGCGGTGGAGTGCCAAACCGGAGAACGCTTCTGTGAGGCCGATGTCGGGGGGACCCTGCCTCCGTCGCGTGCTCTCCGTGCTCCACCGCGCCGACAACTAACATTTCAATAGTTAGAACATGATAAAATCCTTTTCGGTTTCATCCACATTAGAGTCCGTGTGTCTTCTGCACTGTTTTTCGTATTGTTGGATGGGATGTTTCTTTGGTGGTTTTTTGGCTGAGTTTCTGGGAGAATCTTCTCTAAGAGATGGTAAGAAGGTTTCTTTAACGTGTAGAAGGGCTACTTTTTCGGCTTGGTCACTACTTCTGTTTAGGCCACTTCCATGCAAGCCAGATGATAAGGACTGCAACCACCGTCTTTATAGCTGACAGCACGGAAAGAGCGTAATGCTCCCTCATCAAAGTGTCACCTACATCAAGGATGCCAAAGGCCGCCCAAGCTATGCCCGCAATGATGTTTGCCCACCGGTTTGTGGAGTCCTTCAGGATCAGAGACAGGAAAGCCATAGTCAAAGGAATCAGCCAGAAGATGGAAATAAACAGCAAGGCCCCCTCAGTAATCTTCATCCCCTCTATCTCCCCAGCGATTACTTGCTCTATTGCACCCTCCGTCATCAAGGCCAACAGCACCGTAGCTGACATACACACCGCCTCAAAGACCCACAACACTGAAAGCTTCAACTTCACATCCTCCATAACATACCACCTCCTCTTAAACCGCCTATTTAAGGCCAACACAACATAAGACTTTCGGTCAACCCTTATCTTTAAAGCCCATGTCCCCGACACCACCACTCAAACTCCTGAAAAGACATCCCCCTAATAACTTCTAGACTGAGTTTCTGGGAGAGTCTTCTCTGAGAGGCGGTAAGAAAGTTTCTTTAACGTGTAGAAGGGCTACTTTTTCGTTTTGGTCACTACTTCTGTTTAGGCCACTTCCATGCAAGCCAGACGATAAGGACTCCAACCACCATCTTAACAGCTGACAGCACGGAAAGAGCGTAAAGCCCCTTCATCAAAGTGTCACCTACATCAAGGATGCCAAAGGCCGCCCAAGCTATGCCCGCAATGATGTTTGCCCACCGGTTTGTGGAGTCCTTCAGGATCAGAGACAGGAAAGCCATAGTCAAAGGAACCAGCCAGAAGATAGAAATGAATAACAACAGCCCCTCAGTAATCGGAATCCCATCTATCGTCCTGTCAATTATTTGCTCTATTGCACCCTCCGTCATCAAGGCCAACAGCACCATGGCTGACATACCCACCGCCAAGAAGATCCACAGCACAGCAAGCTTTATCTTCAAATCTTCCATAACTTATCACCTCCTTTTAACCCGCCTATTTGAGGCTATCACCACATAAAACTTTCGGTCAACCCTCATCCTTACCCTTAAAGCCCATGTCCCCGACACCACCACTCAAACTCCTGAAAAGACATCCCCTTAACAGCCTCTAAACCAAGCCTCTGAGAAACCCACTCCAAGAGACAATAAGAAAACCTGAAACATCCACTCTAGATACCGTTTCTACCGAAAAGGCTCCCTAAAATCAATGTGCGCTGCTCTTGACGTATTCGATGGGAGTGTAAACCCTTAATTTAGGAAAGTGCTTATGATAGAAGCTTTTGTCCCGTGTGATGATCCTTCCACAGGTGGTTTGGGCGTGGCCTCCGATCATGAAGTCTGATGCGATGTGCTGCCTCCACTTCACCACCTCTCCGCAACTGGTGCATTTGACCACAACTCTTTCTCCACAAGAGGCACACTCCACATGGACGGCGCCCCCCCTCGCCTCTACATACCGGAAGTAGGCGTCACCAGCCGCTTCAAGGGAATCCTCCCGAGAGGACAACAAAGTTGCGCCGAGGGCATCCAAAAAACCGACAATCTTGTCCTTCACGTCCTCTAGGCCTCTAGTACTCGCCATCAGCTCGGCGTAGACGGGCTCGCAGACGACGATCCCCTCAACCTCGCTGGCAAGGGCTAGGCTTCTTGAAGAATGGTCGAAGAATTCATCATCCTTTAGGAGGACGTCTAGGAGGATGTTGGTGTCAACCGCTATGGGCAAGTCAGTTACCCCGTAGGGCCTTCATCAGGTCATCGGTCCGGTCAACCTTAGGCCAAGCCTCACGCAGAACCCCCGCATACTCGTTGATGGCCCTCAACTTCTCCTCCACAACCAGTTTCCGCTTAAGCAGGGCTCTGTCCCCCTCCACCTCAAACTCCACCTCATCCCCTACCTTGATGCCCAACCTCTCCCTAACCTCCACAGGAACCGTCACCTGAAACTTAGAAGTCACCTTCGGCATACACGCACCACATTAAGTAATACCTATAAAGTAAGATATAAACATTCTTACAGCCTAGCGGCGCGCACCCCTAACTTAAATTAAAGTCCCTGTTTTCTGCACCACCTTTCAAACTCTTGAAAAGACATCCCCTTGATGGCCTCTAAACCAAGCCTCTGAGAAACCCTCTCCAAGAGACGATAAGACACTCGGAAACCCCTCCTGAGCTTTATCCGCTCCTCCTCCAACCGATGCTGCTGGCCCTGAAGCATCCACTCCCACTCCCGATACCGTTTCTCCCGCAAGGCCCCGCCTTCCCTTCACCCTCCCCTCTGCCTCGCCGCCACCGCCACCCTCCTCCCAATATAGTCCAGAGTCTTTTCAAGGTCCACCTCCGAGGTTAAAACCGGCCTCTCCAAGGAGACCCGAATGTTCTGAGTAATCTGGGTGTTGGTGACCCTCGCAGCCGGCGTTACCACCTCGCCCGGGTGAAGGTAATAGAGGCCCTCCCGAGTGACGACCCCTCCCCGCTGCATGGACTGAGCCCCCATCGCGTAGCCTACGAGGCCCCCCACCACCGCAGCCGCCCCGATCATAGCCGGAACCGCCGCCCCGGCGCTGGCAATCGCCATGAGAAGGGCCTTCACCTTGAGGACCGCCACGTGAGCCCACTCGACTAGAATGGTGCTGCTCGCCAAGAGCTGATATGTTTTCATGGCGGAGCCCGCTAACTGGACAGCCAAGCCTAGGGTGTGGAACATGTGTTTGAAGCCCTCAAGAAGGGGAATCTGGATTCCGAGCTCCCTGGTTAACGTGGAGAAGTTGCCGGTGGTCATCAAAACCGACGCCCCGAGCTCTTTGACCCTTCCGGAAACGCCTTCAAGCGTTGCAGTCGCGTAGTCCCGGGCGTTAATTACGATGTCAAGCTTCTCCTCAGGCATCAGGACCTCTCCAAAAGCTCACGAATCTTCACGGCGACCTCGTCCATCATGACCCGCCAAACCGTGGACACGGCCGGTCGAAGGAAGGGTCTCGCCTTCATTTTGGATGTGCCGTACTCGACATGCTTGGCGTAGGGGGCTGCCGCGCCGAAAAGAAACCGCATTAGGCCAATGGGTTTCCAGTAGATGCTCCTCTTCAGAAAGCCGGTCCGGAAGGGAACGATGTGGCGGGCCGTGACGTGCATTTTCCTGATGTTTATAGTCATGACCTGGTGGACGGCGGGCTTCAAGTCCTCGGAGATCCTCGTCATCTTGTCGACAACCCTTTCAACGCCGGAGAAGTCAAGGTCAAACTGGGCCGTCACTGAAGAGCACCCCCAAAGTCGATGCGGGAGCTGGCAAATTCAAGATCGCTCTTCTGCTTCTTGTGAAGGGCGTTCAGGTAAACCGTGCACAGCTCCACGAACTTTTCAGGCATCTTGTCCAGCTCCTCAAGGGTCCAACCGGTGTTCAAGCACAGAACCACGTCCGACAGGAGAGGGTCTCCGCGCTCCAGCTTCACCGACCTCACGATTTTTTTCGCTCCGCCTCCGAAACCCGATTCAGCTCCTGCGCAAACCGGATCATCTTGTTCAAGAGGTCCCCATACTCTGCTTCATCCAGGGATTCCAGCGTCTTCACGGTGATCGGCAGCATGTGTCCGTCTTTATCCTTCAGGTCCCACTCCACCAGAGAGGCAACCAACATCTCATCGTTCAGAATCCAAGGGTCAATTTCAGGCTTCCCCGTCTCCGGGTCGATCTTGACGGCCTTACTGAAGGCCCGCTTCTTCTCGCCGTGAGTCCAAGTCCGGAACCTGAGTCGATGGCCGTCGATCGTTACTTCTTGCTCCATTCCGGTCACCGTCACCTTAGAGATTAACGTAGCTCAGGGTCTTGCCGCGCCAACCGACCTTTTTGGCGATCAGGTCCTCGGCGTCGACCGGGAAGTCCACCTTCTCGTACTTGCAGCCCTCGCAGACCAGCTTTGTGGCCGATTCACTGTTCAGCGTCAATTCGATCTTCTTCTCCACAAACTCATAACTCGGATCCGTGTAGGCAATCAGAGTGGTGAACTCGTCCACGTTCTCAAAGTCCCGCGTGTAGCTGCCGGAGAGCCTAGTCACGGTCCGCTCCAGCCTTCGGAGGAGATACTTGTAGCCTAACGCGTCCTTGCCCAGGGTGTGCAGCCTCTTCAGGCCGAAGTTGACCTTAACCTCAGCCTCTGGCACATCCGTGATTCTTACGTCGTTAATGTGGAGCTCCGCGAGTCCCCAAGTCCAAGGAGCGTTTGTGTTCACCGCCTGGTACGAGGCGAAGGAGCTGCCGTCGGTTTTGACCCACTTCCGACCCCAAAGATCCACGGTGACCTCCACAGGCTCGCCGAGGGCGCAGCGGACAGTGACCTCCTCGGCCTTCGCGCCCGTGAGCAGGAAATATTTTCCCAGGGTGCCCCACTTGATCTCCACGCTGTAACTGTTTCCGTCGATGAGGCCCTTCAGCCACTGCACATACGGGCTCGTCTGAGTCTGCATCTGAAACTTGACGCGAAGCCCGTTCTCGAAGCGAGTGGCCACTACCTTAAAGGGCGTGGCGTACTTGATTGCAGGAACCTCAAGGAGCGTCGGATTACAGATGATGGAAGGAATTTCATCTACAATCCCCGGCCAAAATCCGACGCCACTCGGGGTCTCTCCGTAATTTGTTTCCTGCGCAAAGGCCAGCTCAGTAGTCGGTCCTTTCTCAACACTCAACTCTTTTTATCACCTCTTTACGTCGCACTGGTCTTGAAGTAGACAAGACCTGTTAGGATGCGACTATGATAGATCTTAGGCGAAACATCCACCTCATCCAAGTCCACCCAATTCCGGACACTAACAAACTCCAAGTCCGTCCCGGGGTTGCTGCGTTTCACCTGAATAATACGGTCAACCTCTTCCTTCATCTTCCAACGCTCATCTTCACTAAGACTAAAGACGTGAATCGCATACTCGGCATCGTGACGTCTTTTCAGGCCTCCGAGGCCCGCGAAACTCACGGGCGTAACCTGATGTTGCACGACAACCGTAGGAGACCGCGCCTTCCAATCATACCAGTCCGTAGTGAACCGGGGCGTAAACTCTAGGCTCCAGTTCTCCTTGAGGAGATTAAGAATTGTTACTTTAGGGTCCTCCATCACGGTCAAAGTTCAATCTTCCTCCGGGCGAAAACTTGGATGTGAGACTGCTTCACGGAGACGCCCATGATCTTCCACCGCCATCCGTAGGAGTCGATCTCGTAATCGGCCTCGTCCACCTCTGTTCCGTGGGGCAGCAGAAATGAGGCCTCGTTCAAGGGCACATCGCCGGATTCAATCCGCCTTTTATCTCCGCGAGCAAACCTGACGAAGCCCTTCACGGTTTTAACGGTCTCCGCGAGGACCGGGTTCCCATAGTCATCCGATAACCCCGTCTCCTCCTGCTTGACAACTCCGATGTCGACCCCGCGCATCTCGGATTTTGCCATGAAAAAATTGTTGGGAACCAGCCCCAGCTCAATGGGCGTGGCGCTGCTGCAGGTGACCGGGATAGACAAAACATTCTCGGCGGGATCATAGTAATCCTTCGCCCTGTAATGAGCGGATCCCACAGTCACATAGAAAAGGTCCACGGGCGCCAACCTGGGAAAGAGCCTAACCTTCAATGTTCCCTTGAAGCCGGTGCTGCCGGTGACCTGCCCCGTGGCCTTAAGGGCCGCGGAATCCCAAGACCAAGAGTCCAAGGTGATCTTTCCTTCTGTTTCGAGGCCGCAGACGTAGGGCCTAGTTTTGCTGGCTACTAAGGTTCCGTCGATCTTGATCTCGTGGCTCGTGTTGTTGACGGTGATGTTGTGGGTGCCGGCGTTCAAGTATGAGGTGGGGAGACAAATCTTTATGGTTCCGTCAGGTCTTCCGGTGTAGGTTAGATTGAAGATTGTGTTACCGATTTTTACGCCATTAACGTAAACCCCATCCAGATTCGTGGCCACTGGACTGATCTTAAAAGCAAACTTGTAGTCCGCGTACAGTCCTAGGGCCTTAAAGAGACTCCACACATAGAGCCCTACAGTCCACACGAAGACGGATGTGGAGGCCGGTGAACCGTAGTTTGTCTTAGAGGGGTTCGTGACCTGATTATTATGCCACTCATTAAAGGTGAAGGGCTCCACAATGGCGTTCATCTCAGCCAAGGCCTGCATAAACTCCGCAGCCTTCTCCCCGTAAAATTTGGCCGCGCCCCAGAGAAGAACAGCTCCCATCCACGGCCAGCTTCCCCCATTCTGGTAACTAGGCGGGTCACTTCCACCCTGGGCGACGGTGTAGGTCGGATAAACCGTGACTATTGGTACACCGTCCATGCCCTCAGGTCCCACAGTGACGGCGAACTTGCCCAAGATCTTGAGGGCCTTGTCCTTCGTTGCGTGACCCATGGCTAGGGCGAAGACGTTGGCCGGCGCCTCCAGCTTCTCCGGGAACTCTATGGCCCCGGTGGTGTCCCTGAAGCCGGCATACCAACTATAGTTTTCAAGCCACATGTTCTCCAGACCCTCCTGGAGCTTGTCGGCAGCTTCCTTGTAGGTGACGTCACCGAAGATCTCGTAGGCCTCCTTGAGCACGCGCCAGGCGATCATGTTGGGGCCCGTGTCATAGGCCACATGATTAGGGAGAGCGACTGGGTGGAGACCGTCCAAAAAACAGAGAGCGTTGTTCTTTTTCATCAGCTTGTAAGTGTCGTCGATGAGGCCGATTATCCAGTCGTAGGCCTTCTGGAGTTCCGTCGTGATTGCGTCAAATTTGGCCTGATCCCGAGAATGAAAATAGTATTGGTGAACTAGGTAACACCAGGCGGGTGTCACGTCGATGGCGCCGTATCCACCTCCGGCGAGATCGGGAATCTGGCCCTCAGCGGATTGATTCTCTGTGAAGAGCGTGATCTGAGTGTAGGCGTCATCAAACTTTCCGCCGCAAAGCAGACCGAGAGCAGCCCAGAGAGTATCCCTTCCCCAATAGTCATTCCAGCCCGTGACGTAGAGGCCCTTTGGGAAAGTGCAGCACTTAAGCGCCGGGAGAGCCCAGTAATAGGCGCCCCAGACCTTCGGGTCGAACCTGTTAATTGTCGGGAAGGCGCCGATGTAGCTGCTGTAGGCGTTTTTGGTGTTTGTGCGCTCCGTCTCCGCGTTCGCCTTGAGATAATTGAACTCATCCAAGGCGTGCTGCTCCGTGCCAGTTATTCCGGAGAAGGCCAGGACCACGTAGAGCGTGCCGGTGCCGAGGGTGGCCACCGTGAGCTTGAAGCAGAGATAGGCATAAACCGGGGTGGCTCCAGCGCCCGCGTTCACAGGTCCCGCAGCGTTGAAGGTTCCTGGAATAGGGCGGGCTCCGTCCACGAAGTTCTTAGTTGTCGAGAAGTCTTGGGTTGTGCAACGGTAGCCTATTGGGTCCAAGCTTCCGCCGATTTTAAGATACGGGGTATCGCCACCGATTTCTGGGTCGGTGTTTTTGGCCTTAATCACCTTGTTTGTGGCGTCATACTCGATCTCCGTGTATTTATCCTGCCGCACCGTCACGTCCCAGCAGTAGTAACAGTAGAGGTCCTTGTTCTCCGGAGAGAAGATCACCACACCGTCCAGTCTGACATCGGAGACGGCGGTGTTAGAGTAATCATAGGTGATCTCTATCCGGTCGATTTCAGCCCAGCTTGGAGAGCCGTAACTCTCAAAATCCGAGGATCCAAGCCCCACGTTGAAAAGGTATTCCTTCCAGACATTGGCTATGGGATAAGTGACGTACTTGTAAAACTGTCCGACTGATTGACCCTGGGCGTTCAGCGTATGGAGCCTTATGGTAAAGGTGACGGTGCTGTTGGCCTTATACCAGATCCGGAACTTTGCCCCGGAAGGAACGTTAGCAGCGAGTTGCACATCCTTCTTGTACCACAAGGACTTAAGATCATTCGGGTTCGTCATGAAAAACCTGACGGCGCCAGAGCCCTCCTTAACATCGGTGTTCTCTGCGTAAGGGGTCACATAGTTGCCGTGGTCCCATTCTGTTGGGTTACTCTCCGCTGCATCTCCAGAGGCGGGCGTCACCGGGTTACTGATAGATCGATTCTCCGCCACGAGCTTCCAAATCAGACCATCCCGGCCGAGAGGCATGAAGGCGAGACCATTAAGCTTCCACTTCTCCGACCCTAATGTAATCTCCTTCTGAATCTCAGGCTCCAGGGGCGTCATCTGCCAGTACCCACCCCCCATCGCATCCACGGCCTTACTATCCGCGGCATTCACAAAGAAAGCCCAAGTACTGTAAATATTGCGGGTCAGACCGTACATGACCTCATTGACCCCGTGAAGGGCCTTGAGTTCACTTGCCTTTCCCAAGGGATTATCAATAATGGCTACGTAGGCTCGGCCGTTGGCTAACCGGACCGCCCTTGAGACCTCGTTGCTTTCCAGTTCATCGTAGTACTTCCCCGTGGAGTCGGGAATGATGTTGGAGCCGACGTAGCGGAAACTCATACTCGCCTAAACCTCATGGTTGAATACTCAACAATCTCGTCAACTTCATTCTGCCAGCGGGCGATGGACTCTTCAACTTCGTCAGCAGAAACCGTGAAGTCTCCGGCCGAAAAGCCCCCCCGCATCTCAGACCTGCTAAAAACGTCTATGGAAGCCAGAAGCTCCGCGGCGCGTCTCTTGTCGTCAGCGTGAGCTCCGGACAGTCCTAGGCGCACAAGCTTCCTGTCGGCTCGGGCGATGAACTCGTCCAGGTCAGAATCCGAAAGTATGGAAGATGGAACCCCGGTGAGGCGGCGGACATCCGCGGCGGTGCAACTCGCCATTTTAGTAGACTCCCCTGTCTCGGAGGTACTTGTCCAAGGCCACCAAGAAAACCGTCAGCCCACACTTGGCAGTTTCAGGGGCTTCTAGGAGTGCTCCAACAAAAACGGAAAGGAATGTGGCAGCTGCAACCCGGACCGCACGCATGACGGCGCGGACTAGAGGGCGTTTATACCAGTCGTCAGGGATTAGCTTCATGAAACGCTGTGTAAAGCTTCGTAATTTAAACTGTTGTTGTTAGTTAGTTTGTTAGTTTGTTAACTTAGTGGCTTTCCATAGGAGGTCTTCAACAAACTCTGAAAAACTGATCCTCCTATCGTGTGTGTTAAATCTTCTCCTCATCTCCTCCTCATACAACCTATCAAGTTTTTTCAGAAGTTCATTGGAAAGAGACAGGGACTTTTGGCGCTTCCTCATTTATGGTCTTACCTCCATGGTTTTCTGGGAGTAACAGTAGGGGAGCTACGGTTGTTGCAGACACAGACGGTGACACTTACGACGTCTCGAATAGCTCGACTTAACTTTCCAGAGCTTCCGCAGGCCGTGGTACGGATAACGTGTTTCCTTATCGTTTCATAACAGGTAGGCGCCTCTGCGAGCTTCCTAAGGATCGTCAAGCAGAGACCTAAGTTGATCTTATGGGGATTTGCCATTATTCCTTCTCCTGCCTACCGTATTTTGGTGTGTGAAACCAACGATGTGGTGCGAGTTTCTTTTCAAGTTCCGCTCTCAAGCAAATGTATATGGTTATGTAGTCTCGGAATCGTTGAATATAGAAAGCTTTGATGCCGTCTCTGTGAATGTGATCTCCAATCGCTCTGATGAGGGCGAGTAAGCCCGTCGCAACGAAGAAGCTTATAGTGAATGGAGAGGGGCGAAGGATCATTAAAATGGCTGATAAACAGTGCAACTTATGATTAGTTTGCTGGAATGCCTTATGTAAATTCAAGTAAGAATTTTCGCCTTTATGCCACCTGACTCGTTGTCCAATCCATTCTCGAAGAGTGCTGGGCGTTTCCTCATAAAATTTGCCAAAGAAACGGTGGACAACATAGTTTTTGGCGAATATTTTCTGGTTTAACGCTTTATCTTCCGTGACTGTTTCCGGGTATCCGCCTAGCTTTAGCAGAGCTTCCCGAAAGATTAGGAATCCACTTCCATGACAGTATACTTTTCCCTGTCTCACCCAGAAATACTCCTTTTCATCGAGAGGAGCCAGCCATGTTGGTTTTGCGTGATACGGATATCTTTCTCCTTGGAGGCAAATTACGTTAGGGTCTTCTTTGTGGGCATGTAAAAGGTCTTTGTAGGCTCTGGTAAGGTAATCTTGTTCTGGGATGGCATCTACGTCAAAAACTGCGAGGACTTGGGCGTTTATTTTGGCTGCGGCGTTGTTGAGGGCTTTGGCTTTCAGAGGCGGATATCCATCATCCAGCAGAACTTCAAAGGGGATGTAATCTACCTTTCTTGACGTTTGATCGTCTGTTTCATGTAGGAGCCAGAAGACTTTTGTCTTTGGCGGGTACTTGAGGCCTGAGAATACTTTAATGTTCTGCTCTAAGACGTTTTTGGATTCCTCCCGCCAGATCGGAATCAGCACAGCTAAGTTAAGAGCTTCCATTCTGGACACATCACCTTAAACTGGGTTTTCAAGTTTTCAAACCACGTCAACAGTTCTTTAGGCATCAAGAGGGCGCTCATATCTTCTTGTTGTTCCCGTCTTTGCTTGATAAATCGAGTCATGGTTCTGACGGGACCGCCCATCTCACGAATCCTTTCCCAAACTTGCTCTTCAGTAAGTAGGTCTTTCGCCATCTTCTGCTTTCGGAACTGAAATATGGGACAAGCTATCTGTATGCTGATTTGGGCGTGGTCCTCCTGTAAAACCAACCCTAAAACCTTAAGATACTTGTTTTGGAAAGTTCGAGACAGCTTAACGGGCTTCTGCGTGTACTCCGTCGCCAAAATAAAGGCTTTGATTCGGTCGTCTAGAAACTTTTGCAGATTAGTCTGAATGTTGTTGATGTTCCATTTAAACTCTGGAAAGTCAAAATTCAGGTTGACGACAAGCCAAGCATCTTCAACGTCCTCCACCGGTTCACAAGGGTCTTTAACGAAGAAGGGGGAAAGATTCATCCAATACGTGCTGAAATAGGGACACAGTTTTGGACAGGAAACTTCACACCAAAACTCATGAGGCACAATCATTAGGCTCCCTTCTCAATTTGAAGCTCAACTTTGGCTACAGTTATAGTTCCGTCACTGACGGAGACTTTAACCATAAAACTCTTAAGACCAGTTGGAAGGCTGAATTGACTACTTTCCGCCGTATTCCACACATTAGCCGACATACTCTGCGAAAACTCGCTGCCTGACACATCTGCCGCTCCAAGCTGATCATACAACTTCATGTAATTGGTGTAGTTGCCATCGTTTTTCCACATAACTCTGATACGAGCTTTCGCTCCTGTCGGAAAATCAGAAATATTGAGAAGCATATCAGAGAAGTTGACAAGAAAGAAAGTTGGGTAATAATAACCAGAAGTGACTACTCCAACTCGGCAACTGACGATGGCGTAAACATCACTGTCTTGGTGATCAGCCCACGCCGGCAAACCGGAGACTAACTTCAGAAACTGACCGTCCGACCCCTTTGCGAGACGAGCCCATTTAGGCGTAGAATTTGCGATAAGAAGGTCTCCAGCCACAGGAGAATCCGCTAAAGTATCCGGGTGAGTAGCCGAAAGCAGGTTATGGTCGGCTCCGGCGGGTTTCGGTTCCATAATCCATTGATCAGTCACGGAATCGTAAACCAAAATATAGTCGTCTGTCCACGTTGGATATAGGACTTTTGCGAGGCCGCCGCGAGCAGCAGCCAAAACACCGCTGGCTATCTTGCTTGCTGGCAGGTCTGGAACGCCGGCCACTGCGATAGGACTTCCGTCCGCGATTAGGCTGTGGTCGTGGCTTCGTGCATGACTATCAGCGTGGAGACTTGAGCCTCGGGAACCATGCTGAGAGTCCGTGATTTCTCCAGTATGGTCACTTCCCGAACTTAACATGTGCTGGCGATCATGTATTCGATCTTTATCAGCCTGACTAATGTGTGGAGCGGCAACGAGAAAATCATGAAGAGTCCCGTCGGCGCCAGTGTGCTCTAAATCGGCAAAGTGGACTTTATCAGCTCCGCCTGTCTCGTGGCTTGAAGCGTGAGGACCTCCACCACCACCTATTTCACTTGCGTGAAAGCCGTCAACCTTGTCAGCGTCAAGCCCGCTTCCGGCGCCCTGTGGTTTGATGTCCTTCGGCTTGTGCTTCAGTGGAAGGCCCAGGAGGTGCGTGGCCTCTGCCAAAGTTCTCAACTCCGAGTGATGCCTGTCAGATTTTTCTGTCCATCATAGCCAAACATCAAGGTGAACAGCGTGGACATGTCTTGTTTGAAGACTAGAGTTGAAAGATCTCCGTCTCCGTCATAGGTAAACTCAATTTTCGTGATCTTCTTGCCTTCGGGAGCAGCTGTAAGCCCGCTAATCACGGCGTCATGAATAGCCTTGTAAGCCCTCCCGTAGTCACCCCAAATAATCGGCAGGGTCACTTTAGGAGAACCTCCACCGGCTTCTGACTGCTATAATGGGGCGGTGTGTGATTGTTGCATACGTAAAGGGTCTCAACTGTCGCCTCGCTTTTAGTGGCTACGCCTAAAAGATCCCAGCCCGGGTCATCCTCCCGACGGTAACTGCGCGGGTTCAGGTCCGGCGTGTAGGGGTTCATCTCGGCGCCGCAGAGGGGACAGTACCGGTAGCAACTACAGGTCACGACGATGGGCACGGGGCTTCGGCGCCGAATTGTCTTTCCGCACTCCCCGCAGACTCCCTCAACCCACTTCACAATTTACACCTCAGTCTCTTAGAAAAAACGGGGATGGTGAGGACACTAAATTATCCCCATCTTAGGCTAGCAGCCGGTGATCCTGGCTACGGCGTCCTTCCTCAGGGTGTCCAATCCATACCGTATGGTGCAGATGACGCCTTGACTCAGCTTCTCCTCGTAGGGCTGAGTTAGTATGTCCCGGCGTAGAAGAAGGGCTGCGGCCTTTGTCGTGTCAATCAGGTGGCATTTGGCTGCGGTGCAGAGGTCGGTCTCCACGATCTTGAAGCCGAGGTACGTCTCGCCCAAGACGCCACGCTCCACGTCCGCCTTCTCCCCGAAGTAGAAGCTGTGAATGAACTTGTCGTCGTTCCACAGGTCCATGACCTGATCGGGGTGGATCATGGCTACATTCGCATTGTATCCAGCCTTCTTGACCGCAGTCCAAGCCTCCACCAAGTCGGCCCAAGCCAAGGTGCCGGCGGTGTTGGCCGGAATCTCCGCGCCTCCTGCCAAGTTGCCAGCCGCAATCCCTTCATAGATGGTTGCCACATCCTTGGTGAGTTGTTCCTCTAAGAGCTGGCTAGCGTCGGCGACGGCCCTCCGAATTACTTCAAAGGGCACATCCTCTAGGTAGCTCTGGCTGAAGAGGGCGTCATAGCCGTACTCGCGGTCGACGCTGATGTCCTTGGTCTCAAACCGCTCCGGAGTCTGGAGGGGCGGTCCTTCACTGATGCGCCAGAGTTTGCCGCGCTTAGTCAGGTAAAACCGGACTTTGGGCTGAGTGGTGGGGACCACCCAGACTAGGTCTCGGCCCACCGCCATCTTCTTTGAGGCCTCAATGGCTATGTCGTGCATCGCACCCAAGGCGCCGCTGACATCGCTGAGGACGTACTCCTTCATGACGCGCCGGTAGAGGCTGTTGCTCCGCGCCTTCTGCTGGAAGTCCACGGTCCAGTCTAGGTCGCTGTCCCTCTTCACGGCTTCCATAAGCCTGTTCGCCGAGGCCATAATACCTTCCTTTAACGTAGCACTCACAATCATCACCGCCTATGATACCGTGGGTTGGAGTCCCAGAAAGACGACGATTTCATCTCCGGAAACCGCAGTCTGCGTCGCAACACCAGCCACGGCACCCGTAGAATGAACCACTGGAAGACCGGCGGCGTCGCTTTGAACTCGGTTGCCCGCAGTTATGTTTCCTCCGGTGTCCATCTTGACGCGGCCGAAGACGCAGACTGGAATGTAATCGCCAGCCGCAGAAGCGGCCTTTCCTGCTACACCGAAAACAACTTCTCCCGCTCCGGCCGTGACGACCGTAAAATCGACAGAGTCGCTCAGTTTAACAAATCGGCCCTTTGTAATCGCTACACCTGCCCTGCAAGTAACAAGCACACATTCAGGACCTAAAGCTTCGCCAAGGTCGAAGTTTGCACCAACTTGATCTGTCGTTATTTATCCGCTCCTTTTTTTAGGCTCGTTTCCCCGTTCCGTCGCGGGTACTCCGGCGTCACTTCCTCCGTGACCGTGACCTTTTCTGATTCGAGCTTCCTAATCCGCTCGTAGATGTCCCGGACCCACCGGGTCAACATCTCATTCGTCAAGGTGGCATCCATGCTGAACCGGCAAAAGTCCTCAATTATCTCATACGGGTCTAAGCTCACGCCTGAACCCTCCTCTTAATCCTCCTCACAAGCTCGAAGGGCCCATGGCCCCAGTACAACGGAACCCTCTCCGGCAGAAGGGCCAATATCTCGCTCTTAGGGATCATGTCCTCCAGAGGTTGCGGCGGCGCAGCAGTGGGGTCTACGACTCCCTCACCTGAAGGCTTCTCCGACGGGGCTTGCGCGGGTTGAACGCCTACCATAGGGGGCTCCGTCTCTGGGCCCTTCCAGTATTGAGGATGATCTTTAAGCCAATCCTGCATGGTCTCCAGGGTCCAGCCGTTGGTTTTCATAAACAGCAGAGTCACGGGCTGCATGTTTTCAGGGTCATCCCTTAAGCGACCGTTAATCGCCTGAATCCCGTTGACCCTATCAATCCAAGATGTGGAGAAACGCTCCTGGAGGAAGGCGGCGGGGTCCCGAACCCCGTAGTAAATGAACTCCTGAGGCTCCGTGGTCGCCTGTTCCCCGGCCTTTCCCTTTTTTAGGTGGCTGATTATTGCCTCCCAGACCTGCACGGTGGTCAGGGGGTCGCCGGGCTCAAACCGCTCCAAGAGGCTGAGGCCGGTGAACGTAATCTCGTGAGGAGCCACGCCGTCTAACTTCTCTAAACTCCGCCAGTCAAACTCCACGCTGCAATGCTTGATAAGGCCGTCACGAATCTTCTGGAGGATTTCGTCGCTGACCTCGGCCACATACTTGACGGCGCCGTCCTCGTACTCCGCAGCCAAGACCCGGTTTGAAGGAGGAAGCTCAACCGCGTGATCTATGAGCAAAGGTTTTCCAGTTAAGGTGTGAGCAGCCTTCTTGAGTTCCTCTTCCAAGTAGACGCGGACACTCGGCCACTCCTCAGGGTGAACCGTCTTGACGGGATGGAGAGCTTTACCGCGAATGAGATTCTTCCCAAAGGGCTTTATGTCACCCGTCCAGCTGAAGCCCTCTCCGCCAAGCCTCTTCTGCAGGGCTCCACAGATCCTCCGCGCCGACTCCTCGTCTTTACGCTGCGTATTCATGAAGTCTTGGACGCAGTCTTCAAAACTGGCCCACTTTCCGAAGGGAGACATTTAACATCGCCATTATTTATTTTTGGTATTAATTTAAATAATTTTGCTTAAAAAATAGGTATGCGAGCCGCACTTTCACTTTCACCCCACTGTGTCCAGGGTGGTCCAAGTACCGTCAACGCTTACGTTTAAATACAAAATGGGTGGAAGGGCGAAGGGGGTGAGAGCCTTCAACGATTACTGCAGAGGGGCCTTCGAGACGCTGGCCTGGCTGGAGGGCCTGATGGAGGACTTGAAGCAACATCCTAAGGGGTGGAGGATCCTAACCGATGAGGTTAACGCCGCCATCGTGGACATCAAGAGGGGCGTGGGCGTGGACTTCCGCCACCGGCTCCGGGCCACGGCCTAACCTAGGAATCCCAGCTCGTTCAGGCGCCTCCTCACCGCGTCGATGACGAAGTCGGTGACGCCTAGGTACCCGTGCTTCCGGCTCTCGACGACCTCGTTGATCTTTTCGGCCAGGATGATGGGGAGGTTCACGTGGTGGTACCTATATTTTTTCTCCATTTCTGATCACATTTTAGGGATAATATACCCGGATGGGTTTAAAAAATTTATATACTTATGATTTTCTATATCTAAAATTGGTGATTATTTGGTCATCGGGAACCCCGGCCTGAAGACCCTCCTGAGCTTCCTGCGCCTCGTCAGGGAGAAGGCGCCAGCCACCTTCACCCAACTGAGCAAGGAGCGGAGGAGGGCCTACGGCATGGTCGGGAGCTACATACGCTTCTGCCTCCAGAACGACCTCATCCGAATCGTGGACGTCACCCACACCCGGGGGCCTAAACCCTCGAAACGGTACGACTTGAGTGAGAGGGGCAGCCGGCTGCTCGTCCTCTTTGAGGGTGGAGACCCATGAGCGGGCGGATTCGGCGTGGTTTGGGCTGGCTGAGGGAGTCCCTTCTGGGGCTCCGTTCGAGGGGCAGTCTGTTGCCCGCCTGGGGCTCGGTGATGGGCGAGGCTCCAGCGGTCACCTTCTCTGATTTGGTGGGAGTTTACCTGAGGGATTCCGCGGCTAAGGCGGCTGTGGACTTCCTGGCGGATCAGGCGGTGGGGCCCGGCTTCTACACCACGGTTAACCGGGAGTACGCGGAGGCTGAGAAGGCTAAGAGCTTGGTGGACGAGTTCAACGAGGCAGTTAACTTGGATAATTTGCTTCAACAGGGAGCCCGAGAAGTGGTGGCAACCGGCAACAGCTTCTGGGAAAAAGTAACACCCAAAAAATTGGAGAACCTCAAGATTCTACCACTCACCAGTATAGAGAAGATCATCCGGACCGAGACCGGAGAGGTCAAAGGCTACAAACAGACGGCCATCTACGGCGGAAAAACTTTGGTGCCAGAAACCATAATTCATCTTTGCTGGAACCCGGTGAACGGGGAACCCTTCGGCACCGGCATTCTACGCGTCCTCTTGGAAACCCTTACCTTCCGTGGCGGCGAAACCCGGGAGAGCCTAGTGGAGTACAAGGCCCGCCTTGAGAGGATCATGCCCGACATCTTCGAAAGGTACGCGGGACCCGACGAACTGTGGATCTTCGAGGGAGTGGACGACGCCAAACTCGCCGACTACCAGCGCCTCATCAAGAGCAAGCCTAAGGCCGGGGCCCGCTTCGTCTACAACAGGCCCGCCGACATAAAGACGGTGACTGTGGACCCCAGAGCCCGCTTCGACGGATACATCCAACACCTCACCAACCAGTACTACCTCGGCCTCCAAACCCCCCTCCCCAAACTCTTCACCACCCCAGGCTTCACAGAGGCCAGCGCCAAAGCAGCCGTAGAAATCGCGGAGCGCAGGGTCATGGCCCTCCAGCGTTTCATGAAGCGAGTCGTGGAGCGGGAGATTTTCCAGTCCGTTATCCGGCAGGCGGGCTTAGACCCGAAGAGGGCGGACTGCCGCCTGAACTGGGGCATACCCAAGGCAGTCGACTTGGAGACCTTCACGGAGATTTTGCCGGTTTTAGAGGACAGTTGGAAGAACGGTGGAATAGAGACGAGCGAGTGGAGAGCCATGCTCCGCGAGGTTTTGCACCTAAAACAGCTTTCGGGGCGGGATGAAAAGTAATATTAGCTTAGCTAAACTTAATCCTACTATGCATAGGAGAATGATCATGCCTAAAAGGCAAAGTGTCAATCCGACACGAGTTCCCAGAGCTGACAAATTAAACTTAGTTAGAGATATTTTGCATATACTTGCGAAATATGGTAATGTTCTTACAGTTAACTTATTATTCGCCCAGACCAAAGAACATTTTGTCCCTCCAAAAACAGAAGTTTGGAAGCGGGACACCTTCAACGAATATATTACTTTCCTAAAAAGACTGAAACTGGCAATTGTTACTCCAGTTATTGTCAGGATTCTAGAAAGAGGTGAGTCGTTAGTAGGTTGCTCAAAGTACGGGCAAGAAGAACTAGGCGATTTTGAAAAACAAATCTTCAAACAATTACTTCTTTCATACCCCCCGTTTCGGGACTTTCTTAGCGTCACTTTTTGCGGGGGGCAACCTTTCAGTAACATGAAAGAGTTGTTTGAGAGGTCAAAATGTCCAAGAAGGACAGAGATGCTAAAAAAATATTTGATAGCATATAATCAGAAGGATGACCGTGAGGCCAGAACAATGTTCTATTGGGGAACCCAAGTTGGGTTAATTGAATTTGACGGGTATCATGATAGTTTGTTTCTTGTTAATCCACGAAACATAGATCCGGATTTTTTTCTCCACCAGCTTTCTCAAGCTTGTAACGAAACACGAGATTTGAAAACCGGAATAGCATTGATTCCGGAAGTGAGATTCCGAATTTGTTGTGCACAAAAAATATCGAGAAGGGTCTTCGACGACTATTTGATCAGATCATTCAATGAACATCCTACGAACATAGAATTGGGAAAGGGGTCAATAAGCAGGACAGAAGTCGTGAAATATGGGATTACATATAATAAGAATCACTACTATTACATTAGAATGGCCAAGAGGGTAAAAAGATGAAAAAGGGTATTGATTTCGATCTGATTGGTCGCCTTGCAAAAGCAGCGGAAGTTGAAAATCCTTATCAACGATTCTCTTTGACTCGAAACCCGTTTCCAAAGTCGGCTATCGCTGATCCACATTCTATGCCTTTTTTCTCCAGGTCAAGGAAAGAGGCACTAGAGCGAATTAGGGAGTTTATTCTATATTCATATAGATCTAAACGATGGTCTGGATTGGTGCTTTCAGGAGAATATGGTTCTGGAAAGTCCCACACACTTTTTTACATTTATGATCAGGTCAACCGACAACTAGGAAATCTGGAGAGGGATCAGGCAATTGCCATCTATATAGAACATCCTGGAGACACAATAAATGATCTCTACGGCGAATTCATGGAAAAAATAGGTCGGGAGCGCTTTGTAGACTACGTTGCAAAGACACTACAAAAACCAGCGTTGGAAATATTGAAGCAATTTGCCTATCAGAAATTTATAGATTTAGAAGAAGGAGCTGGAGACGCTCTCGGAAAATTGAAACAACTAGGCAAGAGAATCATTCCAAGTAAGAAGAACATTGCATGGGATGCTCTTTCAAAAAACCTTATTTCAAATAATATTATACTACACCGAGACCTCGCAAAATGTTTGGTCGTTATAGTAACTGAAAATAACCCTATTTTAGTTAATTCAGCTTGGAATTTTGTCATCGGTAAGAAACTGGGAAAGCATGAAACCGAGACCTTAGGCTTGCTGAGTCAGGAAGTTTCAGAAGATGAAATTATAAAATACATATTTCCTTCAGTCATTAATATCCTCGATAGCAACGGCGTATCAATAATTTTTCTGCTTCTGGACGAGTTAGAGAAGATTGCTTCAAAGTCAAAACAAACTGCATTTACCTTTTTAGAAAATATGAGAAGTCTAATTGACAACAACTTGAGCCATTTTTCAATGGTAATGGGTTGCGTCTCTGAGTCGTGGGAAATAATACGAAATCTATCTCCAGGCCTCGCAGACAGGATTGGTGAAGTCATAGAACTGAGACCTTTAAGCGATTCAGAAGTAAGGCTTCTGATTGAGGATTATTTGTCATTGGCTAGAACTAGGGACTTTGAGGGCGAGCCATATGCTCCTTTCTGCATGGATTCTTTGAGAGAAGTAAACCTCATTTCCAAGGGTTCAGTTAGGTACGTACTGGAAAACTGCCACATGATTCTCGAGAGGGCAAGTATTGATCCGGATGTAAACCGTATGATTGATTTGGAATATGTGAGAGCGATCTTGAGGAGATAGGTATTGGCTGAACTACCTATTCCTTCGATTGTCTGGGCCTTAGGCAACAAAATTCTCTCGTATATTATCAAAAGAATCGTGATTGAGGTGACTTTTGACAGAACACCAATAAATCCAACTATAAAAGTTGTGCGCGATGTGGCCTTGGTAAAGTATCGGCTTGCCGTTCGCACTCACGGATGGCCAAGAAAGTATCCTCAGGTGACTTTTTACAAGGTGAAGGGAATGGGAAAGATCCTGAAAAAAACAGTTTCGCCAAGCAATTTTGGAGAGATAAATGGTTCCCTTAGATTGAAACTATACACGCACGAAATCCCATCACAAAGCGAAATCCCTCTTTATGTAGATTTCGAAGTGAAGGTTGATCTCGAAAGTATAATAAATGAAGAATACTTAGGACACGGTATTCTTGACAGGTCTCACTCAGAAATTGAAGTCCTCTGTTCAAACAACTCTAATTTTCCTTTGGAACAGGTACCAATCGTTGTCAGAAAAGATGAAAATGAACAACTTTCGAGCGCAAGAGTTTTCGTAATCGATCGAACGTCACACAATGTTATTTCTGAGCTCTATTCAAGAGCAATCCGAAAAGGCGATGAATACATCAAGTGGTATACCAGCTTCCAACCAAATGAGTCAATACTATTTAAAGTCGTAGCCACATGGACTTAAAGGATTCCTATTTCTGAAAACCTAGGTCCATGGCAACGTTGGATCCTGGACAAGTAACTCTGAGCCCGGTAGATCTACTGAAAGTTACGGTTTTTCTTGAGTATTTATATAGGGCTTCTTCACATTTAGGGAGTGGGTGGTTGTTTTGGATAAGGAGGAGATGAACTCGAGGGTGAATGAGATTCTGAGCCTTGTTCCACGGGGGCCTAAGGGCTCTCCCCAGAACGAGTTCAGAGTGTTTCTTAACCGTCACGCGCGGCGTGTCTGGAGCAAGAACCCAAGCGCCCCAGTGAAGAGAATCCTCATGGAGGCCATAGAGTGGGCCAAGAAGGAACACCCCAACTTCGTCCCCAGCTATGACCCGGAACTCTTCTTCCACTGATGTTTCTAGCTGCGACCGTAACGGCGCGGAAGTTTAGTCCTTAGGATTCTGGGGACTTCTTCCACCACTCGTTCCTAGGCCCTTGGGCTTTCTGGGGGAAGCGGGACCAGTGCTCGTGGACGAGCCTCCACGCTCCTTCCTGTTTGGCGAGGAGGGCTGTGACCCGGGAGCGGATGTCAAACTTCAGGTCTCGGATGGTGCCTCGGTAGTTGATGATGAAGGAGGCGAGGGCTGTGTCCCCTAGGACATGGACCTTCCAGTCGATGGTCTCGTAGCTGTACTCCCTGAGCACCTTCAGGGCCTCGGCCTCCCGTTTCAAGACATCCTGGTCCTGCCGCTCGAAAGGGGGCCAGTCGTCAAACTTGGTGTACCTCTCCCTGTCCACGAGGGCCGCTATAGCCCGGGCATCCCTGTTCTTTATCCCCTCGATCCGCCGGATCAGAACATCCTTCACCGCTTCCTCAGGCTTGACCTCAACCGCAACTTTTTCTTCCGCTTCCCCGGGAACACCCGGCCTCACCTCGGGTTTCCGTTCCGGCGGCGCCTCCTCCCGCCTCCGACCCTTCCTTGAGGAATATCCCGACCACACCAAATAGAACACCAGAAGAACCGTGAGCGCGAGGAAGAAGAGGAAGAGAGCCACGGGGCTGATGTACGGCACCTCCTCACCGACCTATTCATAATAGGCCACTAGAATAAAAGAATGTTCCTATCCCGAGTGGGATTACAGGTCTAGATTTTCGGTTCACAAACCTTTCGTTTCGCAGGCTAAACCCCAAGCCCATGGCTGAGAAGAAAACCGTGGAGGAGGCGGAGCGTTGCTCCAACCCTTGGAGAGAGGAGGAGTGTGGGGGCACGAACATCTGCGTGTACATACGCTACAGAGGCAGGAAGCTTCCCATCTGCCGGTCCTGCTGGGACTGGATCACAAACAACAACAAAAAATGGTAGATATCTTGGATGAAGACATCTTCTAAGGTTTCCCATCGGCCCACCTCACAGATTTGGATAATGCGCTATCGAAAAATTTAAATATTTGGATAATGAACAATCCAAATATGGTAAAAATTAGCGAGATTGTAAGCCAAAATCCTTGGTGGAAACACGGAAAAAACTTCGCCAACTTTGACAAACACCTGTCTGACGCTAAACAGGGCTTGATCTTCTTCAGGAGGGGGGAATTTGAGGCGAGTAGGGAAAACATCTACGTTGTGAGGGGGTGTAGGCAGGTTGGCAAGACAACCTATCTGAAGGAGAGAATACGGAACCTGCTTGAGAGTGGGGTTGACCCAAAATGCATTTTGTACCTTTCGTTGGATTTCTTCGTTTCAAGAAGAGAATTAAGGAATGCTGTGAGCTATTTCCTCGATGCTAACCGAGAGGCGGATGATCTTTACATTTTCTTGGACGAGATAACCAGCATAGAAGACTGGAATCTTGAGCTTAAGTATCTGTCGGATTCGGGTGTCACGAAGAGGACAAGAATCATAACTACGGGTTCAAGCGGCGTAGCTCTGAGAAGAAAGGGAGAGCTTCTTCCGGGGAGAGGGTTGGAGAGCAACGAGTACTACATGAAACCCCTCAGCTTCAGGGAGTTCATCTTGCAAACCGCGGATCGTATAGCGGCACATGTTGGGACCAGTGAATTTCGTGTATCTCTCCAAAATTCGAGGGCTACCCTGGAGGAGACAAGCGTTGAGCTGAGTTCGGACTTTGATGATATCTATCGTCAGGTAAACAGAATTGCTCCGTTTAAGAAGGAAATAGAGTACCTTTTCACAGTTTATCTGACCACTGGGGGTTTTCCTGCCGTGATAAATAACCACTTAAAAAGAAAATTTGCCGGAGAAGGGGAGGTTGTTGATCCCAGACTGGCTGAGACGTTCGTCAGAAATGTCCTAGGCGACATGACAAAGCAGGGAAAGCAAGAGACGCTCGCACGACAGATCCTGAGAGAGGTCACAGACAAGTATGGAACGAGATATAGCTTCTCCAAGCTCGCAAGAGACATTGAGAGTACTCACACAACTGCGATTGATTACTTGGAGCTGCTCGAGGAGTCTTTCATTTTGACGGTTCTTCACCCTTACGATTTCAGCAAAATGGGCGTGAAGTTCAAGGGAAGTAAGAAGGTATATTTTCAGGATCCCTTCATTTTCTACTCTTTAGGGAGTTTTTTGACCGGAAAGTCACTCAGTGACGTAATAGATGAAACACGGCAGAATGAAGAGTCGTTGAGTAAGCTTATTGAGGGAGTTGTTTGTTCCCACTTGATTATGAGCAGGGAAGTGCCTATCCTAAGGGAACCAGAAACTTTTCTTTGGTTTTACTATGACACAAGGAGTAGGGAGATAGATAACGTACTAAAGATCGACGGGTCATGCGCCGGAGTTGAGCTAAAATACCAGAGTAAGGTAGGTTTCAAAGAGGTCTTGACGGTGCCCCAGATTAAAAAATACGTAGTCCTCAGTAGGGAAGACATCAGAAAAGAGGAGAATATCCTGACGGTTCCAGTGGAACTGTTTTTGTCTCTTCTGAAAAAGTCAAACCACAATTTATAGATGTACAGATACCAAAAATGCCCTCATCTGCGTCTACATCCGGCGTCTGGAGGGAAGCTTCCTATCTGCCGGTCCTGCTGGGACTGGATCACAAACAACAACAAAAAATGGTAGAGATCAGCGGGCTAACGACCCGTAGAATACGGCGCCCGTCCCCGCCTCAAATCTGATGAATGAAGCATTATTTAAGGAGGGGCATACTGCAGCATCTCTCCTCGGAACACTGCAACAGAGCCATCGAAAAAATGAAATTATATAAATCAGAGGGAAACAATGAAGACCTGAAAGGTAGAAAAATTGCCCACGGTAGATCTCAACCTGATCAATACGAAGATCCCCGCGGAGGAGGGGTTCATTGAGGCGGGGATCTCCATCGAAGCCGGTCGAATATACAGGATAGCCAAGCCGCCGAACATGCCGAGGGCCTCCAAGACCATCGACGCCGAGGGAAACATCACCCTGCCCGGCCTCATCGACGTCCACGTCCACCTCCGAGACCTCGAACTGGCCTACAAGGAGGACTTCTTCACCGGGACATGCGCCGCGGCGGCCGGGGGCTTCACCACTGTCCTCGACATGCCCAACACACAGCCCCCCACCAACACTCCTGATCGCCTGAGGGAAAAGGTTCAACGGGCCATGGACCGGGTTGTGGTCAACGTCGGTTTCTACGCCGCCTTCCCCAGCCGGCCTGAACACTTCGCCGAAATGGCAGGAAACGGCGCCGTCGCCTTCAAGGTCAACCTCTGCCACCCAGCAACCGAACTTGACGTCTACCAAGACACCGTTCTCCTCAAGGCCTTCCAGCAGGCTAAAGGGGCAAACCGGCCGGTGGCGGTGCACGCGGAGGAGGGCGACGTGGTTCGAAGGGCCGAGGAGGTCTTTCGCAGTTCCGGGAAGGCTTCGCTGGACTATTATCTTAAGGCCCACTCTCCGGAGAGGGAGGCCAGAGCCGTTCGACGGGTCTTGAACCTCGCCGGACAAACCGGCTTGCAACTGCACTTCTGCCACATCAGCTCAGCCTCGTCCCTGAGTCGCCTGAAAGAGGCTGGATCCAAGATAACTTGTGAGGTGACCCCCCACCACCTCTTTCTGACCACAGAGGATCTGCATGCGCTTGGTGGAATAGGTCTGATGGACCCCCCGCTCAGGTCCCGTCTCACGATGTCTAAGCTCTGGCGCGCCCTGAAGGAAGGGCAAATAGACATCATTGCGAGCGACCACGCTCCCCACTCCCTGGAAGAGAAGCAACGTGAAAACGTCTGGGATGTCCCACCCGGGGTGCCAGGGCTCGAGACTATGTTACCCCTCATGCTGACCCAAGTGAATCGCGGAAGCGTGTCTTGGAGGCGACTGATTCAGTTGTTGGCCACGAAGCCCGCCGAGGTGTTTCACTTAAGAAGGAGCTCCCTTCAGGAGGGAAACGCCGCCGACCTGGTCATAGTCGACGCGGACCGAGAATACACCGTCGACTCATCAAAGTTCCATTCAAAAGCCAAGTACTCCCCCTTTGACGGGTGGAGAGTCCAAGGGAAGCCGATAAAGACCTTTGTGAACGGTCAGCTGGTCATGGACGAGGGCGAAATCGTCGCAAGCCCGGGAGTCGGCCGAATCCTGCTATGTGAGGGTGATGATGGAAAAAAGCCATAAGGGTGCTTGGGGTTCAACCGGCAACATGAGGTTTATTGCGGACGGCATGCTCGGGAAGCTCACTAGGTGGCTCCGGATGCTGGGTTGCGACGTCAAATACTCTAGGGTCCTCAACGATAAACAGTTAATCCAAATCGCAGAGACTGAGCACCGAACCCTCCTCACCCGGGACCTGGAGCTCTATCGGCAGGCTGTGACGCGGGGGGTGGATGCCTTCCTCGTTGAAGGGGCCTCGGAGGCGGAGAGGCTGGCCCGTTTGGCGGAGAGGTTCAACCTCAGGCTTGAGATCGATGTCACCGTTTCGCGCTGCCCCAAATGCAACGGAAGAATCAGCCCCGTCTCTAAGGGCGAGGTGGTTGGCAGGGTGCCCGAGACAACAGCGTCAAGCTACGACGAGTTCTGGGAGTGTCAGGGTTGTGGACAGATATACTGGCGGGGAAGCCACTGGAGGCGGATAGACAGGACCCTTAAAGAGGCTCAACGGATACTGGAGCCGCGGTGAGCAGCCTTCAGATAATTCAAGTAATGCTTTGAATTAGCACTAACCTTTTTAAGCTCTCTCAGCCTCCTTGTAAGGGGGTTTTGGATGCCGAGGGCTGAAACGGCCGTAAACATAGTGAACGTGGTGGCCTCCGCTTCCCTGAACCAGAACATTGACTTGAACGCGTTGGTGGAAGCGTTTCCAGACGCAGAGTATCGACCGGAGCAGTTCCCTGGCGTGATCTTCCGTTTGAAGAGGCCGAAGACTGCTACCCTCATCTTCGGTTCCGGCAAGATGGTCTGCACCGGGGCGAGGTCGGAGAAGGAGGCGAAGAAGGCAGTGAAGAAGGTTATCGGAAGGCTGAAGGAAGGAGGCATTCCCATCAGAGGCGAGATGACCGTCACGATCCAGAACATGGTGGCCTCCGCCAGCCTGGGAGGAACCGTCGACCTCGTGAAGCTTTACGAGTCGGCGAGGAACATGGGAGGAAGGGTCATCTACGAGCCCGAGCAGTTCCCGGGCCTCATGTACCGGATGATCGACCCCAAGGCCGTGATCCTCATCTTCTCCAGCGGGAAGCTAGTCTGCACCGGCGCTAGGACGGAGGAGAGTGTGCGGAAGGCGGTAGACGAGATCCGTCAGGAACTGGAGGAGAAGAACCTGATTCTCCGTGGATGATCAGAGCCATTTTCGGAGCCCCTCGGTTTGGGTTTGTTCCTCTTACCTCTATGAGAAACAACTGCTAGAAATGGCCGTCAGAGTAACTCTGAGCATTCACTCTTCATTCGTTCTTCGTCGTCATCCGGCCGTGAAAAGACTCTGGAACCGTGAGAGATAAATCTTTTGGAGGAACAGGGGATCGGTGAGGGTGTCTTGAGGTTATTAGTTTTTGCCGATTCCGTGCTCATGGTTTCCTGACTTTCACCACTTCCAGGGTCAAGTCGAGGGCCTTGGCGCTTTCGGTCAGCTCCCCTAGGCTCAAGATGTCGGCTCCGGTGGCGGCGAACTCCAAAACGTTCTGCTCGTTGATCCCACCGCTGGCTTCGATGAGAACGTTTTCCCTGAAGCCCTCCTCCTCGAGGGACGCTATTGCCTTCTTTGCCTGTTGGGGAGAGAAGTTGTCGAGCATGATGATGTCCGCCCCGGCTTCCGCAGCTTCCAGAGCGTCTTCAACCGTCGAAACTTCAACCTCAACCTTCTTAGAAAAGGAAACTCTTTCTCTGACTTTCCTCACGGCCTGACCGACGCCCCCCACAACGGCCAAGTGGTTGTCCTTGACGAGAACGAGGTCGTCCAAGTGGAGGCGGTGGGTGTCCCCTCCGCCGAGCATCACCGCCCTCTTGTCGAAGTACAGAAGCCCCGGAGCCACCTTCCGGGTGCAGGCTATCCTCGTCTTGTACCCCGCAGACCTGACCCTTTCCACCAGTCGGCGGGTGGCGGTGGCTATTCCGCTCATCCTGGCTAGTAGGTTGAGGAGGGTCCTCTCGACGGAGAGCAGGGTCCTCGCGGCTCCGACGATTCTGATCACGGGTGTTCCTCCCTTCACCTTGGCTCCATCTGATACGAGGGCGGTAGCCTGTAAATTGGAGCTTTCCAAGAGTGCTAAAGACTCCTCTATTCCGGCTATCACCCCGGGCTCCTTCACCAGTATCTCTGCTTCGACGACTGTCTCAGGGGGGATCGTAAGCAGGGTGGTTAGGTCGCCCTGCCCGATGTCCTCCTCCAAGAACCTGCGTATCTTCTCCTCCAATATTCTTCTTGGCAGCAATGGTCACTCACCACAACCTTACATTCTAGAATCTGACCTTTTTCATGTTCGGTCTCTATCATCCACTCCTCTTATGATGCTTCCTCTATGATTTGAACCGCCGTCTCAACACCGTTAAACCTCAAAGCCTCTTCTTGGATGCACTCCACCCTTTCTTGAAATCCTCTTACCCCCAACACCCTTTTAACCGTCGTGAGGAGCCTCTCCTTGGTCAAGTCTTCCTGATCAACCATCTCGGCTATGCCCAGTTCCACAGCCCTCTTGGCGTTGTTGAGCTGTTCGCTGTGGTTGGGGGTGGGCACGAGGATAAGGGGCTTCCCATAGCAGATGGACTGGGTGAGGGTGCCGTGGCCCGCCCTAGCGATTACAAGGTCACAGGCCTTGAGGAACTCGAAGCGGTTTGGGATCCACCGGTAAACCGTCAAGATTCCATTCCGGATGGGCCGACTTGAAGCTTCAGGGTAGCCTAGGGACATAACCACTTTATAGTCCTCCGGGAACTCCCTGAAGATTCGCTGCAGCACCCCGGTGAAGTAGGCGCGCTCCTCTACGGGTCCGCTGATGGGCGCAAAGATGAGAGGTTTTTCCTCCTCTAAACCGAGCTTTTCCCTAATCTCTCCTCGACTCGGCAACTCATCCGGGTACACGGCCAAGATGGGCCCCATGAGGGATATGCGCCTTTTATACGAGTCCGGGATCCGAAGGTTGCCAGCCGAGAGGGTATAGGGTGGGAGGAAGTCAGGGATCAAGACATGCGCCCCGGCGGTCCAGACCTTCCCGATGAGGGCCAGGGCTCCGGCGTCCACCAGCTTGCCTACCCTCAAGAATTGGGTCCTTCGGGGGACGATGATCTGAAACTGGTTGAGGATGGAGACCCTGGGTATCCCAAGCAGCGTGGCGGCTATCAGGGGAGAGACCCGGGAATCAGAGACGACCACATCGGGCTCAAAGGCCTTCATGACCTCGATTTCAGCTTCGACCTGCCTTAGAATGGTGAAGGGCGCGAAGAAGGGACCAGGGTTGATTGCAGTTTGCCTAAAGTCAAAAGTTCCGTCGGGCTCAACCCTGAAGCCGATGGGCGGAACCTCCACCACCGGAAACCCCTCCTGCTCCACGTACCGCACCCCGTCCCTGTAGGTGGAGAACAGAACCTGGGCTCCCCCCTCCTCCAGCCTCTTGGCTATGGGGATGCAGCGGCCCACGTGGCCGAGGCCGATGCCGCAGGGTGAGAAGTGGACCCGCAAGAAGCTACCCTCTGTGGATATCCTTCGGCTCTATCTTGCCCCTCGGAGAGGCTTCCTCGAAGATCAACGCCTGAAACTTGTATACCTTGGTTCCATCTACCAGCCAGTAGTCAGGGGAGAGACCGGCCTTCATGCAGCACTGACAGAGGAACTCCTCCCCATTCCAGCCCCACTCCACAGGTACCTGAGGAAGGAGGAGACCCTTGTAGTAACCCCTCTCCACGATCAACCCATCCCGCCCCACCTCCACCCTTGAAGGATAGTCCGCGGAACTCTCCACCTCGATGAGCCGGGGAGGAGTTAGGACGCTCACCTCGAAGACAACGTGGTCCAGCTCCTCGGGTGAGACCGGGCGGAAGCGGGGGTCCTTGGTGGCGGAGCTTATGGCGGAGTCGATGACAGCCTGCATTAGGGGCATGGTCGGATAGGGAAACCCGATGCAGCCCCTCAACTCCCTCTTCCCACGAGTAAACTTGTTCAGCGTGACGAAGACTCCGCAGCGCTCCATAAGTTTCGCCGAGGCGCCCTCAGGTGCCTTTATGGTCTTTCCCCTCTTGAGGTACTCTTCTACAGCCTTCCGGGCGAGCCTCACGAGGAACTCACCCTCTTCAAGGGTCAACTCAAAGGGCACGTTGAACCGCCTCTAACCTGCACGGAGACAAGCCATCGCTATTAGAGCCTCCTGATCTGCTTATTACTCTTATCACAGAATCCGCATGTTACAGGATAGAACCCAAGGTTCCCCTTCCCTTAATGGAACCCGGGGCCATAGGCGAGACTGAACACACAAAAGGCGGCAGGAAACCCCTTGAGCGAAGGTTTCAAACATCTTTTATACCGCCCCTCTAGAATTTTAACGTTGGTCAATCAAAGGGTAACATCCTTAGGGAAGGGTGCAGGATGAAACGGAAGACAGAGGTCAGGAGCAGGGCCGACGTGATAAAGCTTCTCAAGGATAAGACGGAGTTTGAAAGGGAGGTGCTGGTCACCACCTTCGAGATTCCGCGGGGGAAGGTCAGCACCTACAAGCGCATAGCCGAGAAGATAGGGAGACCCCACGCCTACCGAGCGGTGGGAAACGCCCTGCACAAAAACCCCCTGGCGCCCATTGTCCCGTGCCATAGGGTCCTACGGTCCGACGGTCGCCTGGGTGGCTACGGAGGAGGGGTTAATGTAAAAAAGCGCCTCTTGGAGGAGGAGGGTATACCCTTCCGTCGTGGCCGGGTTGAACTGCGCAAAGAGGTTCTGTTCTGAGGTCTCCTCCCTGGGACGGTGGGGGCAAAAATATAACATAATTGACGGCTTTCAGGAAGCTGTAGGCCTTGGAAGTCCGTGAAATGGGTAAATGGTAAATTTTTTCCCTGCTTCTCACCAAATACCTTAAAAGTTTAGACTCTGGTTTCCATTACCTTAGGGTCATGGCTTAGGTGAGGGATGAGACATGGTCAAACGGGGAGTTTTTGTGGGGAGGTTCCAGCCCTTCCATCGGGGGCACCTGAAGGCGGTGAAGGACATTCTGGGCGAGGTGGACGAGCTGGTGATCGTGGTCGGCAGCTCCCAGTACAGCCACGATCTGGAGAACCCCTTCACGGTGGGGGAGCGCATCACCATGATCCGGAGGGCCCTGGAGGAGGCGGGGATTCCGCTTTCGCGGTGCTGGATTGTTCCCGTGCCAGATCACGTCCACATGACATGGGTTTCCCAGGTCCTAGGGTACCTCCCCAAGTTTGACGTGGTGTACACCAACGAGCCCCTCACCCGCCGTCTCTTCATCGAGGGAGGCTTCGAGGTCAAGCCCATACTCTTCCACAAGCGCAAGGTCTACTCGGCCACGGAGATAAGGAAGCGAATGCTGAACAAGGAGGACTGGAGGGAGCTGGTTCCGGAGGGCGTAGCCCGTTTCATCGAGGAGATAGGCGGCGTGGAGAGGCTGAGGGAACTGGCCGAAACAGACAAGATTTGAGGCGCAGAAGCAGTTAGGGCAGATTGAGACACATCCAGATGGGGCACTCAAAAGGTGTCAAGGGTTTGAAGAAGGATGATAGACTCTAGGCCGGTCCTCATCGACACCGACATCGGCGACGACATCGACGACGCCTTGGCCCTCGCCCTCGCCCTCACATCGCCTGAGCTGGACCTGAAGGCCGTCACCACGGTCTTCGGCAACGTGGAAGTCAGAAGCAAGCTGGCCCTGAAGCTTCTAAAAACCTACGGGCGAGAAGACATACCCGTAGCAACGGGCATGGGAAGGCCCCTCTTCGAAAGGGTCTTTCTCGCAGACGCTGGGAGGCGCATCCCCAACCAAGCGTCGGTCTTGGTGGAGGGCGAAGCGCTCCCGGAACCGTCGCCAGAGCACGCCGTGGACCTGATCATCTCCACGGTAATGGCTGCCAGAGACGAAGTCATCATCGTCTCCATCGGAGCCCTCACCAACGTCGCTTCAGCTATACTCAAGGAGCCGAGGCTTGTGGAAAGGGCGAAGCTGGTGATGATGGGCGGTGTTGTGTCGAGGCCGCGGGCCGAGCATAACGTCCGATGCGACCCCGAGGCTGCAAGGGTCGTCCTTGAGTCGGGTATCCCGGTAACCATGGTGGGCTTGGACGTTACCACGAAGTGCATCCTGAGCAAGGGTGATATGCACAGTCTGAGAAGCCGAGGCTTGGTTACCACCAACCTCCTAGCCGATATGATAGAGGCTTGGACACAGGGAACCGAGCGCAGTACCATCCTCCATGACCCCTTGGCCGTTGCCGTTTCTTTCGACTCAAGTTTAGTGGAGATGCAGCCGAAACTGGTGAGGGTGGAGACCAAGGGCGAGTTCACGCGGGGATTTACATTGGCTTCAGAAAGCGGGACACCGAACGCCCAAGTGTGTTTTGACGTGGACCACAATCGTTTTGTCAAGATGTTCATGGATCGAGTCTTGAGGGGAGGGCCATAACTCAAAATTCTGCTCGCATCGCTTCACAGTCTTTTTGTTCTTGGATTTGCATTGGAATCCTCAGTAGCAATTGCTTATACTCGGGTTTTTTCTCGTATTTCCGGTAGCATCTTCGACAGTAGTCTAGACGCTCCAAGGGCGATTTACCTGACCAGAAGGGGTCCTTCACGCACTTGTAACAGTTGGAGTTCATCGGTTATCCCTCTAGGCGGTGAAGCGTCCAGCTGAACTATCTGCACTTCCCTTCTTCAGGTGCGGTTTAAAAAGTTGCGAAAGTCAATTATTGAAATAACATAAGGAAGATTTCAGCGAAAAGTCTGATGGTAGACTCGTCTGCCCTCGACTGCTTAACCGATCTAAAGGGTTTTGAACGAGAAAAGCTGGCTACTGTGCAACCTTGGTATCACCTCTAAGCGCGAAAGACTTCTAAAGGACTTCCCGCTTTTGCGTTGAACTTCTCAGAGGCGTCTCCCTGGTTTACAGATACCTCGAGGAAGTCGCTGCTGCCGATGATGGCGAGGGGTTGCTGCGCGGATACTTCGCCGTAGGCTGAGCAGAGCCTCAGTCTCAGGGTCTTTCCCTCTAGGCGGATGCTTATGGAGAGGCCTTCGCTTATGCCTGCTTTTTGGAGGGCCTTCGCGGTGATGTTGGTGATGAGGTTTCCGAAGTCGTCTACGTGGATAACCTCTCCGAGGATTCTTCCCTCCTTTAAGGTGGGCCTCGCGAACTTCGGCGTCACATAGTCACGGATTTCCGGTCCAAACTCTGACGGCGGCACTTCCCTTGCCAGGTGGGCGGCGGCGCAGCTGAAGACATCCCTTCCATGGAAGGTTCTAGAGACCTTGGGAAGCATGTACCTCCGATTGGTGATGTGGTAGACGCGGCTTATCTCTTCGTTCTGCGCGGACAAAATGAGGAGGCCGTTGTCAGGCCCTACATAGAGAGAACGACTGGTTTCAACGATGATGGGACGCCGCCTAGTTCCCACCCCAGGATCCACCACCGCCACGTGAACCGTGCCCTGGGGAAAGTAGGGCGTCGCTGAGGCGAGGACGAAGGCGCCCATGCGGACATCGAATTTCCTAATCTCATGGCTCACGTCCACTATGGTTGCCTCGGGACATATGGAGAGGATCACGGCCTTCATTTCGGCCACGTAGGGATCTCTGAGTCCGAAGTCTGAGGTCAAGGTTATGACCGGCAAGGTTGCTGTCGCCTCCGGAAGGGTTGTCAGTAGAGCTTTTAAGAAGGAGCAACTTAACGTTTTGTCTCCGTGCGCCCGCCATCTCCGCGTTATTACTCCTTCTCCTCACTTAAGCTGGAAACTTGGTTCCTCCAAAATCTTTTTAGGCAAGGCCTCGGCTGTTACACGAGGACGGGGCGAAACCGGGGAGATAAATGTGATCGCGTGGTCTCTCTTTCTTCTGTCTTTCACTGCAAGCCTCTTCATAGGAATTTGGATAGGACTTCGCTCGTGGCAATATAAGGCGTTTCTCCTCAGCAACGAGGAGCTCGACGTGGTGTGCAGGGCTCTAGAGGCCTATCGGAAACTCCACGGGAGCCGCGTAGGCCTAGTGGAGGACGTGTACAACAGTTTTCTCCGAGCGCGAGGCTGATTCAACAACTCAATTTGTCCTCCCGCGGTTCCAGGGTTCATGGCAAGGAAAAGAGTTTAAAATCTATTGTGGATATGCTTTGGAAGGAGGCTTGACATGGGGAAGGCAACGTACAAGGTTGAGGGTGGCAAGATGATTAAGGTCCAGCTCACGGAGAGGGACGGCAGAATTGAGGAAATAAAGATAACGGGTGACTTTTTCCTCCACCCCGAAGAACTCATCGAGGACCTTGAGGAGATGCTGGTGGATCAGCCCCTCGAGGAGTCGATTTTGGCTGATTCCATACGCAAACTGATGGAGGAGAAGGGTGCCACTCTGCTTGGTGCACTTCCCAAGGACTTTGCAAAGTGTATCCTGATGGCTGGTGGTAAGGGTGGTTGAGGAGTGGCGCCTCTTGGACATGGAGGTCCACGACGCCTTTTACAACATGGCCTTGGATGAGGCCATAGCGACGGCGAGATCCAAAAACCTAGTGCCTAATACCGTTAGGTTCTTCAGGTGGGGACCATCCGCCGTCTCCATCGGCTACTTCCAGAGCATGGAGGAGGAGGTGGATACCGCGGCCTGCGACGAGAGGGGTGTGGACTACGTGAGGAGGATAACCGGAGGTGGAGCGGTGTATCACGATCTGGAAGGTGAGTTAACCTACAGCATGATGATAAGGGAAGACCACAGGCTGGTGTCCAGAGACATTCAGAAGACGTATCAGACTCTCTGTTCAGGCTTAACCCATGGCCTAAGGCTCTTGGGAATCCCCGCCGAGTTCAAGCCGATAAACGACATAATAGTGAGCGGAAAGAAGATTTCTGGAAACGCCCAGACCAGAAGGGGTGGAGTGGTGCACCAACACGGCACGATACTCCGAGAGGTGGACCCTCATCTTATGTTCAGCCTGTTGAAAGTGCCAAGCGAGAAGATCCGTGACAAGCTAATCAAGGCCGTCGAGGAGAGGGTTACATCCATCAACAACCACCTGAGACGGAAAGTGGACTTCGAGGAGTTGAAGGAGGCCCTCAGGGAGGGCTTCGAAGAAACCTTCGATGTAAAGCTCGTTCCAGCACAGCCCATTGACTTTGAGAACATCTTAGCTGCCAAGTTGATGATGGAAAAGTACGCTTCAAAGAAATGGAACTTCAGACGCTAATCAGGGACTCTAAATAAAGACTGGGTAAACGCTTGTTGGACAATGCCCTACTTTCTTTCTGAAAGTCCTAATGTCTATGCTGGAGTTTGAAACAACTTCGACGTTAGGAGAAGATTTTCTTCTTCAGTTTCAGGATGCTGTTTCTTGTTCTCTCCCAAGAGACTATTACACAGAAGGCCGCGGAACCCACCACGACGAGGAGGGACGTTAACAGTTCTCCCATGAAGCCTGTGAGGCTCGTGAAGAGGAAACCGCCAAAGACCGCCGAGAAGGAATAGAGGATGGTCTTTCCAACCCCTTCTACGAGTAGGATTTTTGATAAGGGAAAACGGTTTGAACCGGCAAGCAGGACGATGGGGATGTCAGGTAAGGGCGTCGACGCTAAGAATAAGATCGTTAAGAGCCCGTATCGATCAATCCACTTGCGGATGCCATTCCCCTTCCTCCCTTCGACGGCCTCCCCGATCTCCATTCCCAAGTAATAGACAGTGGTTTCCCCCACAGATGCGCCCCAACCTGCGAAGAACCCCAAGACCACTGGATGATAGACGCTCGTCAGCAAGAGGAACGTGGGCCCGAATATGCCTCTTCCCACCACCGTCAGGTGGCTGAGCATGGATGCCAAGAACATCCCGGGTAACCCGGCCTCTCCGAGCATTTTGTTCGTTATGAGAGTCTCATATAGGATGACTCCTGAGATCGTCGCCGCAACTAAGGCGGCAGATAAGCTTAGGAGGGCCCTCCTCTTCAACTGAGACTTCCACCCTGAACTTTCAGACAGTAGGGCAACCGAGTTGTGACCACCAATTCGCAATTAGCATTATAAGGTTTATTGTGTCTCGGCTCTCCTATGGTAACCAGCTCGATTCTTTTATCGACAGGGTGAGACAAAGAGGAGGAGAAAGAACTGAAGGGTGTAGGCCTAAACCCATAAATGGCACGGAGACCCTTTTTCATTTGGGAGACGGTTGTCCAAGAGGGTTAGGCGGCTCAGACCCTTTGAGGGGGCGGAGTGCAGAGGGTGCTCCCTGAAGGGAAGCTGGTACTGTTGGAGGCAGTGCCCCTACAACGTCTGGCGCCAACGTCAAGTCGAATAAAATAGGTGGGGAGCCTCTTCGCACGCCTTCAAATATGTTTCAGTTCCCTTCACGCCGGTTTCGGTCTTCTCCTTCTCAATGTTCATTCCTGCTCTAAACCTTTTTAACCTAAGGGTTCCCTTAAGAGTCTGCGTGCAGACAATGGCCCTTCCCGAAGAGGTTTTTCAGAAGTACCGGCGCGCCGGAAGGATCGCCGCCGAGGTTCGTGAGAGGGTTAGGGACCTCGTCCGCGAGGGCATGCTCATCATTGACCTCTGTGAGAAGGTGGAGGCTCTGATCCAGGAGAAGGGTGGTCAGCCAGCCTTTCCCTGCAACGTCTCTGTTAACGAGATCGCCGCCCATTACACCTCGCCCCCAGGGGATGGGCGGAGGATTCCGCGATGGTCCCTCGTGAAAGTGGACTTGGGCGTTCATGTGGACGGCTTCATCGCCGACACCGCCGTAACCGTCTGCTTCGATCCGGAAAAGGAGAACCTTGTGCACACAGCGGAAGAGGCCCTTAAGAAGGCCGTAGAAATCCTCCGTCCCGGTCTGCCAATCTCACAGTTTGGCTCCGCCATCCAAGAGGTGATAAGGGCCCGCGGGGCAAAACCCGTCTCAAACCTCACAGGACATCAGGTGGAGCGTTACCTGATCCACATGGGGAAGGCTCTCCCGAATGTTTCTAATCACTTTTCTGTGGCGAAGGTAAATGTTGGAGAGGTTTACGGGGTGGAGCCCTTCGTGACGACCGCCGACGCCGCCGGAAGGGTTGAGAGCAGCCGCGAAAAGTGTATCTTCCAGCTTTCAAGGCGTAAACCTCCAAGGGACCCTCACGCTAAGATGCTTCTTAGTTACATCGAGAAAAACTTTCACACCCTCCCCTTTGCGGAGCGGTGGCTTCAAGGAGCATTACCCAGCAACCGTTACAAGGCCGCCTTCTCGAAGCTCCTCTCATCGAAAAGCCTCACAGCTTACCCCGTGTTTATAGAGGCTAGCGGAAAACCCGTGGCGCAAGCGGAGCACACCGTCTTGATAACAGAGGATGGATGCCTCGTGTTGACCTAGCACCCGCGCAATGTAGGTTTATGAGTGGTCTGAGTCGACTTTCCTAAGTCGTTTATTAAGCGTTTGCGGGCGCCTAATTAGATATCTCTATAAGAAACGTTTATTGAACATTCATTCTTCGCGTTCTGTCGGTTCTTTAACCTTTAGTATGAATAAGGCTGCCGGCATCCCTGTTATCAGAGCATTGACAGTGAAGGGTAAGGCCTTAGAGTAATTCTGGTAGATGTAACCGCCCCAGAGGCTTCCCACGATACCTGATACGTTACTGAGGAGTATTAAGTTGGCCTCTATCCTCCCCCTGTATCCCCTGGGAGAGTAGTCGATCAGAATGGCCGAGAAAGATGCGACGCTAAGGCCTCCTAGAACGCTTTGGATGGCGAGGAGGGTTAGGACTTGATGGAAGTCTTGGCAGTATGGGAATAACGCTACAGTTACAGGCGTCAGGATAAGCGACAGTGCTATTAGTTTCACCCTTCCGTATTTGTCGGATATTACGGCTGAAATGATGGCAAACAGGGTGACGATTCCTATTTGAACAAGGGTTATGAACCCCCACTCTGTGGCTGTCAACCCTATCACGTCCTTTACGGCGTAGGTTATCCAGTAGTTCCCCGTCACAGCTGACCCCAAGTTCAAAATTATGCTTACGGCAAGTATGACGAAGACTTGTCTAGGAACCCTCCTTTCCGGCTTCACGAGGAACATTAAGGAACTCTTTAAACCGTTAAGCACCCCGTTGCCTGATGAAGACGCCTCCCTCAAAGTTTCCTTAATGAACTTGTACCTGATCGTTGAAGCGACAAGGGACACGATGAAAGCTAAGGCATAAAACCACCTCATAGCCGTCACTACATCATACTTGTCAATGAAGAAGCCTGCTATGTAGGGGGAGGCCATGGCTGACGTTGAGGGAATTCGCATCAAGGCGTAGGCCAAAGCTCTGCGCTTCGGTTTTGTGGAGTCGGCGACGAGGGCGGAGAAGGCGGGGCCCCTGAATCCTAAGAAGAGGGACTCAAAGGCATGTCCTACAAGGATGAAGGGCCAGCTTGGCGCTAGGGCCATTATGAGGGAGGAGAAACTGAGGATAAAGTTCATGGTGACAAAGAGTTTTCTTCTGCCGACAACGTCAGCTAAGTGTCCGGCTAACAGGATTGGGGCGATGTTGCAGAGGCTTCCAACGGCGGAGACAAGGCCTATGTCAAAATATGATCCGCCCAACCCCAAGATGTAGAGAGAAAAGAAGGGCCCGGTTAAACCCCATCCAGCCGCGGCCAAGAGGCTGCCTGTGAAAGCTAGGACTCCCAAGTTTCCCCTAAGAACGCTCAGGTTTTCCTTGATGCTTTCACGAAATTTTTTCATGGGCCTTCTCCTCAGGCTTTAACTAGATGAGATTCTCCCTTCGCGGGTCTTCTCCCTAGAAAACGGTAGAGGTGTACATATAAAATTAATGCGCCTGCATATCTTGCCTCTGTTGTTGTGTGGCCCGTGGGGCGCTCCAGTACTCGCCGTCCTTAACCTCTTTTCTGTTGCGTCAATATTTGCTGCTGATTTTTTGTACACCTTACCAAATTCGAGTCGTGCGCTGTGTAGATCTCATTTAGGTCAGTCTCAGTCTGCCAACTAGGTCTCATCAGAGTAAAGCAAATGCGACTATTAGGGGGGCGAAGACGGAAGCAACCAGAGACATGACTGTAATCATCGTGTTAAGTGAAGGTCCAGCCGTGTCCTTGAAGGGGTCACCTACAGTGTCGCCCACAACAGCCGCCTTGTGCGCCTCTGAACCTTCACCCCCGAAACCTCCGGCTTCAATATACTTCTTCGCGTTATCCCAGGTGCCTCCAGCGTTTGCCATGAGCAACGCAAAGATTATTCCAGTAACGATGTTGCCGGCTAAGAACCCTGCCAGAGCCTCTTTACCCAAAAGGAAGCCTACAAGTATCGGAGATATAATCGCAAGGACGCATGGAAGCACAAGCTCCTTCAAAGCGCCCTTTGCAGCAATGTCAACACACCTGGCGTAGTCAGGCCTTCCTTTGCCTTCAAATAGCCCAGGGATCTCCTTAAACTGTCTCCGAATCTCCTCAACCATTCTGAAGGCGTTTTTTCCAACACCCAAAATTAACAAGGCAGAGATCAACGGAGGCATCATCCCACCGATAAAAACACCAGCCACAACCTTAGGGTCCATCAGATTGATAATGTCAAGATTGGTCGCTTCTGCGTAGGCTACGAACAAGGCAATCACCGTTAAGGCCGCCGCGCCGATGGCGAATCCCTTCGTTATTGCCTTTGCAGTGTTTCCGGCAGCATCTAATTTGTCGGCAACATCTACGAATTCCTTCTTCATTCCGGCCTGTTCCGCGATTCCCTTTGCATTATCTACTATGGGACCGTAAGCGTCTGCAGAGACTATCATTCCGACGATGGAAAGCATGCCAACTGCAGATATGGCTATTCCGTAAACTTGGGTTGCAACAACAGCGTCAGGTGAGGTGCCAGTCGCCAAGCCCACGCTAGCCAGATTCCAGGCCGCTATGGTTGCGACGCAGATTCCCACGATAGGCGGAACCATGCTTATTATGCCATAGGAGAAACCTGAGAGAATGTTGATGGCTGCTCCTGTCTTCGCGGCTTCCGCTGTCTTCATCACGGGTGTTCTGTCAATTGACGTGAAGAAGTCTGTGGTTACGCCGATGACAACCCCTGCAACAAGGCCCGCTAGAGTTGCGTAGAAGATGCCAATGTTAACCTTCGATGAATAGATAACTGCGAAGGCCAAGACTGCAAAGATTGTGCAAGTTGCGTATGTTCCCCTGTTGAGCGCTGCACCCGGATTGCCCTTTCCGCCGACTTTAACGAAGAGCGTCCCCATTACGGAGGCGAAGATCCCCATTCCCGCAAGGAGAAGCGGCAGGATTGCATATGTGTTATTTAAAGTCCACAATGCTGATGTGGCACCAAGTATCATCGCGGCCACTATGCTCGCCACGTAAGAGTCAAATAGGTCTGCACCCATTCCTGCCACGTCACCGACATTGTCGCCAACATTGTCGGCAATCACAGCCGGGTTTCGCGGGTCATCTTCAGGAATCCCCATCTCCACCTTGCCAACAAGGTCCGCGCCTATGTCAGCCGTCTTCGTGTAGATGCCACCCCCAGCCTTTGCAAACAACGCCGTGGCGCTCGCTCCAAAACTGAAGCTAAGGATAATTTTTGGAGCAAAAGTAGGGTCGCTTGGGTTCTGAAAGATGTAGTAGAGGCCGCTGATGCCGATTAGAGCCAGTCCAACAACAGACAAGCCCATCACGGCTCCGCCGAAGAACGCTATTGGAAAAGCTTTACTCAAACCTTCTTTAGATGCATTAGAGGTTCTTACGTTCGCCTTGAGGGCTACGCTCATCCCAAGGAAGCCAGCCAAACCTGAACACGCTGAGCCTAGAACATAGGCTATGGGCATCTGATAGTTCTGAAAAGCTATCGCCAAAATTGTGGCCATGACCACAACAAACACTGCGAGAGTCGTGTACTGCCTTTTCATGTAAGCTACCGCACCTTCTTTTATCGCTGCGGAAATTTCTTGCATTTTTGGGCTTCCGCTTCCCTGTCTGTTCACATAAAGAAACAGATAGACTGCAAACGCGATTGAAGTTAAGCCTGCAAGGGGTGCTATTGTTAACAATTCCATTTCACTCGCTCCCTAGCCAACAACGATAATTCAAGTTTCACCGCCGATTTCTTAGCTATCTATAATTTATAAGCTTTGACTATTTAGATTCGGGGCACATTGACCATCTGAATAAACAAGAAATTGTTTCGAGAGGAACGCTTATAAACCGGGATTTTGTTAAAAAGCGTTCTATCAAAATGGTGAAGGATATTTGGTGCAGAGTACAACTATCGATGTACTGCTGAAAGAGAGACGGGTCTTCAAGCCTCCCAAAGAGTTCGTTGAACAGACAAACGTGAAAAGATGGATGGACGAGCATGGAATAAGAGATTATGAAGAGTTATTCGAGAAGGCAAGGGATCTGGAATGGTTTTGGGGAGAGGTATCGAAGGACCTCGTGGAATGGTACACGCCTTACCGAAAGGTTTTAGAGTGGAATGAACCGTATGCCAAATGGTTTGTTGGAGCAAAGTACAACATCGTGCACGATGCTTTAGATAAGCACTTGAAAACCTATAGGAAAAACAAGGTAGCTTTCATCTTTGAGGGTGAACCAGGAGATGTTAGAAAGCTAACCTATCGGGATCTCAGTGTAGAAGTCAATAAGCTCGCCAACGCTTTGAAGAGTATCGGAATCAAAAAGGGGGATCGAGTTGGACTCTACCTGCCCATGATTCCAGAGTTGCCGATATCCATGTTGGCATGCGCTAAAATTGGAGCTATTCACAGCGTCGTTTTTTCCGGTTTCAGCGTTGGGGGTTTGCAGAAGAGAATAGCGGACGCTGAAGCCAAGGTTTTGATTACCTGTGACAGTTTTTACAGACGTGGAAAAACGGTTCCCTTGAAAACGCAAGTGGATGAGGCTGTCAAGGGGACGCCTTCTGTTGAGAGTGTGATCGTCTATAAACGCACAGGAGAAGAGATTCCGTGGAGGGAGGAGAGAGACCGCTGGTGGCACGCGCTCTGTGAGGGGCAGTCGACCGAGTGCGAGACTGAGAAGTTGGATGCTAACGATACCCTGTACGTTTTATACACTTCTGGTACGACTGGAGAACCGAAGGGGGTGGTCTGTGACCATGGGGGATACGCCGTTGGAACGGCTCTCACACTCAAATGGGTTTTTGACGTAAAGGATGAAGACATATGGTGGTGCACCGCAGACATAGGATGGGTTACGGGACACAGCTACATCGTCTACGCCCCATTAATCTTGGGGGCTACTTCAGTGTTGTTTGAGGGGGCGCCTGACCATCCAAACCCAGATCGGTGGTGGTCAATAGTGGAAAAATATGGGGTAACCCTATTTTATACGTCTCCCACAGCCATCCGGATGCACATGAGATACGGAGAAAAATGGGCGAAAAAGCATGACCTAAGGTCCTTACGGTTGTTGGGAACGGTGGGGGAAACGATCAACCCAGAGGCTTGGATGTGGTACTACAAGCATATCGGTGGGGAGCGCTGCCAAATAATGGACACTTGGTGGCAGACAGAAACCGGATCCTTCGTCATATCACCTTTACCTACTACTCCGCTCAAGCCCGGATCGACCGCAAAGCCGCTTCCAGGCTTTACAGCTGACGTATATGACGAGAACGGCAAGCCAATTACGCAAGGCGGTGGCGACCTGTACCTACTCACACCGTGGCCGGCGATGTTGAGAGGTCTTTATAAAAACCCGGAAAGATACCAACAGGTTTATTGGAGTAAGTTACCTCATAAGTACCTTACGGGCGACAAAGCAAGGAAAGACGAGGATGGTTATCTCTGGATTCAGGGAAGGGCTGATGACATCCTTAAAGTTGCCGGCCACAGAATAGGCAACTACGAAGTCGAATCGGCCTTGGTTAGCCACAGAAAGGTGGCGGAGGCAGTGGTGATCGGGAAGCCCCATGAGATAAAGGGTGAATCCATAGCCGCCTTTGTGGTTTTGAAAGAGGGAGTGGAGCCGAATGATGAACTGAGAAGGGAGTTGATAGAGCATGTGGCTCATGAAGTGGGAAAAATAGCGAGGCCTGACGAAGTGTGGTTTGTCAAGGACGTACCAAAAACTAGGAGCGGAAAAATAATGAGGCGAGTCGTGAGGGCCAGGGCGCTCGGAGAACCCTTAGGAGACCTCTCCACCCTCAGAAACCCGGAGGCAGTAGACGAAATAGCCTACGCCATCTAATGTAGAAACCCATCCCAGCAACCTTAGCGAAACGGTTCCAGCAGAATTTCACATTCGACGGAGCACTCTTCTTCCGTGAAAGACTCAGGGAACACTGGCATAAGCCCCGGCCTCTGCGAAGGGGGCAGTGGACGTTAAAGTCGATAACCGAAGCCAAGAGCTCCTTCCATTTATGAGTGCTGAACTCAGTCTTCCGACTTCTCTTTCTCACGATAGATGGCGGTGACCATCATCTTTTCATCGCACTTAGGGCACTTTTCCGCCTCTTTGAGGATGTAGTCGCCGCGCTGGAACTCCCGAACGTTCTTGAAGCCGCATTTCTGGCACGTGATCGTGGTGTCCACTTTCTGAGGTTCGAAGGCTATTCGCGGCCCTCCCCTCTGCGTTTGAAACAACATGTAAGTTGAAAGGGCGAATCCGAAGAGGCTCATAATCAGGAGAGAGTTTCCGGAGTCGGGATTGGGCGGTTCTCCTAGATACGCGTTCATCGCAAGGTAGAAGGCGAAGAGGGATAAGGCGAAAGTTATGAAGATAATCGCAGTAAAGAAGGATTTGGCCCTTTTTGCGGTCGGTGATTTCTCGCTCATATTTTCACCTACTGGCCGATGCCTATAGTGTTCCCTATGCCAGCTATTATGACGGATTCGCCCTCGCTGGTCCGTTTCCGAATCAACTGTTTTATCCGCTCAACAGCCACGTCCGCACCTTCGATTATCTCCTTCCTCATGGTGGAGATGGCGTCTTCGCTATTCTCTTTTATGATCACTGCGTTCGTCGGAATCTTATGTTTGAGAATGGTTTCATCCACCTTAAATTTCTCGACCCCTGTCCCACCGATTGCCACGCCCACACCCTCCGCCACCTCTCCTAGTTTTTCACCTTCGAGCCGGGTCCCGGCATCCACGATGATTGCCGTGGCGATCTTTCCATCGTTTTCCTCTATGATCCGCTTAATTGCATCCCCGGGTTTACCACTATTTGCCCCGGGCCCCTCCGCCTTTAAAACATAGGCCGTCCGCCCTTCTAGGGGTACCTTAGCCATGACCACATCCTTCGCTATCCTAGTCTTCTCGTGCCCCTGCATCAGCTTAGCGGCGACCAGCGCGCCCGCCCCGTCCCCCATAGGTTGGCCCTCGGTGAAGGCCCTCAGGGCGCTGAAGTAAGCCTTCGCCTCCCGCATGAAGAGGGGCAATGCCATCTGAACTTGCATGATGATGTAGAGGCTCATGGTCTTCTTTCCGAGCAGGTAGAGGTGTCTTACAACCTTGTAGAAGATATTCAGGTCGAGGGCGACCTCGAGCATGAGATCCAAATTGTTTAGTTGCGCTTCGTTCGCCTCTGGAGCCAAGAGTTTCACCTCGTCCTTAAAACGGGTTTCCCGCACATCCAACACGTGCTCGAGTTTCCAGTATATGCCCGAGGGGTCCATATCGGCGGGCGGTATGGCCAGGTACTCTAGAAATCGGTCTATCTCTTCAGTCGGATCCGTCTGAGGCTTCCCCACCTCCTTGATGGTGGATATGGCGACTCTTCGCCCCTCGTCCCTCATGAGCTTTAGGCGGATCAGGGAGCCCTCCACCTCCCTCAGCATGTTCCAAACCTGGATGCGCTGCCCGTAAAACATGAAGAACACAAAGAGAAGGAGCCAGGACAACTGGAGAATCCACCCGAAGATGTTGTCTTGACCGAGCGGCTGCGAGACCATAGGGAACATCTGACGACACAACCTCCCCCGAAGAATACGCATGGTCAGTAATAAACTTTGAGTAATTCCCGTCTACATCATCCTACATCTTTATTAATACCGAGCATCTCTATTTGTTGAGAGCGACGAGACAACGAGGAGCCCGGCTTAGCCATGAAGGATATAGAAAAGATGGTGCGGAACGAGGTGGAGAAGATAATTGACCCGGAAACCGGGCTCACCTTCGGCGAAATGAAGATGATCAAGGAAGTAAAGGAGCAGGAGCCCGGCACGGTTAGGATCGAATTTGTACCGTCCAGCCCCTTCTGTCCCATCGCCTTCAAACTCGCCATGGATATCAAGAACGCAGCCATGAATGTTGAGGGAGTTAGGAAGGCCCTTGTGCATTGTCACGGTCACACCATGGAAGAAGCGATAGACCGAATGGTTAACAAACCGTAGAACAGGGGTTACACCTTCAGGGGACCTCCTTTCACCATTGACTTCCTTTAACGCCCTAGCAGGCAACAAGCTTCATTTTGGGCATCTGTAAAGGGGAACTCGCGGCAAAGGGAAGCAAGTATAAATTTTGGTTCGAGGCATAGAAGCGGGACGGTTGATTGAGGGGAAGCCGCAGGATGAGGGTGACGGTAAAGTACTTCACGGCCCTCAGGGAGGTAACCGAAAAGAGAAGGGAAGAAGTAGAGTTGTCCGGCAGTGTCACTGTGGAGGGCCTCCTGAGGCTCCTCTCAAAAAAGTACGGTCCCCGCTTCACGGATTACGTGTACGACGAACACGGGAAGGTACGGTCCCACCTCCAGTTTCTGGTGAACGGCAGAAGCATAACAACCTTACAGGGCTTCGGAACGAGACTCAAGGACGGTGAGGAATTCGCCATCATCCCTCCGGTGGGCGGGGGTTAACTCCTCGGTTGGGGAAAGGCTAAATTCTTCATGTATTAGATCATTTATGCACGGGGAGGGAAACTTTGAAGATCGCACTGTCAAAATCTGAGCTGGAAAGGTATGACCGGCAGATGCTGGTTCCCGGGTGGGGTGAAAAGGGCCAAAGGAGACTGAAGTCGGCCAAAGTTGTAGTGATTGGAGCTGGCGGATTAGGTTGCCCCGCTTCGCTATACCTCACTGCGGCGGGCATCGGCGAGCTTGTCATCGTGGACAGGGAAAAGTTTGAGTTAAACAACTTGAACCGCCAAGTCCTGGGTTGGCAAAAGGATATTGGACACCTCAAGGCAGAGGCCGCGGCGGAGAAGCTGAGAAAGCTTAACTCGGACATCAAAATCCAACCCCTCACCACTGAAGTTACGGAGGACAACGTTCGTGAACTCGTCCGTGACGCCAATGTGGTGTTGGACGCCATGGACAACTGGAGGGCCCGGTTCACTGTGAACAAGGGGTGCGTGGAAGAAGATGTTCCCTTTGTTCACGCAGGCATTTTAGGCCTGTACGGTCAGCTGACAACCATCGTGCCCGGCAAAGGGCCCTGCCTCAGATGCATACTCCCCGAGACCCCGGAGGATATTCCAAGGTTCCCTGTACCCGGCGCAACCCCGGCGTTCTTTGCGACCCTCCAAGTCATGGAGGCCCTCAAGCTCATTCTGGGCATCGGAAAAACCCTGACGGGAAGAATGCTCGTCTTCGACGGAGAGTACATGGAGTTCACAGTGATCAACGTGGAAAAAAGGCCTGAATGCCCCATATGTTCACGTCCATTAAAACGTATATAAAAAGCCTGCAAAAAGTAACTGCCCTTTCCGAAAAAGAAGATTGTTCGAAAAAGCCAGATTAAGTTAACTCCGCCATGAGATAGGTTGAGGAGGCTTTTTTAACATGCACCCTTAGAAACTTTCCCAACAGTTCTTCTTTGCTCTTTACCACTATGGGCTTGTAGGCGAAGTTCCTCCCCACCCAAGAACCGTCCCTTCCCCTCTCGTCTATGAGCATCTTCCCCCTCCAGCCGAGCCAGGCTCGATTTCCTTCTTCGCTAATCCTCTTAGAGAGCATGGTCATTCTTCTGCTCCTCTCCTTTACCTTCCATCTTGGAAGCGGGTCCATTTTCTCCGCGGGCGTCCCAGGTCTGGGAAAGAACTTCGAGATGTTCAACACATCGGGCTTGACCTCCTCCACCAGCTTCATTGACCGCTCAAAGGCCCGTTCACTTTCGCCGGGAAATCCGCAGATCACGTCTGTTGCTATGGTGATTTTTGGGATTTGTTCTCTGAAGGAGTTGACGATTCCCTTGAAGTCTTCCACGGAGTAGAAGCGGTTCATCCGCCTCAGGACTTCGTTGTCTCCGCTTTGAACCGGCAGGTGCAAAAACTTGAAGACCTTTCTGTTCTTGTAAACCTTGATCAGCCGATGCAACATTACGGGCACATGGCGGGGGTTCATCATCCCAACCCTGACGAGAAATTTTCCCTTCACCTCACAGACCCCTTCGAGCAGTTCCGCCAGGTCCGTTCCAGAGTCCTTCCCGTAGGCTCCGGTATCTTGGGCGGTCACCCAAACCTCCCTTGCCCCCTCTTCCACCGCCCTCTTCACTTGGTTTATCAAGGTTTCCTTGGGGTATGAGAACAGTCTGCCCCGGGCGAATCTGGTGCAACAGAAGGCGCAGGATTCCATACACCCCTCGGCAATCTGCACTATCTCTATTAACCTGTTTATTCTCTCCTTGGGCAGTTTCGGTTTGACCTTAGGCTCCTCCGAGAAGAACGCCCTGTTTTTATCACCCTGTTCGGCTTCCTTCACCGCCAGAAGAATCTTGTCAACGGACTGGGGATCCATGACGGCGGAGTAGCCTGGAGCCGCCCTCTGAATGGCGGGCAAGTCAATTTTCGGTAGACATCCGGCCACAATAAGGGGTTTGCCCAAGCGGCTCAAGGAGCGTAACCGCCAGAGCATTCTGTCTTCGGTTTGCCTCTTAACCCCGCAAGTGTTGACGAGAAAGATGTCCGCCGAGGTGGGAGTGCGGCTTAACCTGTGTCCCGCCCCCTTCAGGTAGGCCAGCATAATTTCAAGGTCGTACCTGTTAGCCGTGCACCCGTAACTCTCAATATAAACGCTCGCCTTCCTACCATGGGTTCCCTCGGCGTGTTCCAACGAGTCGCGCCCCTCTAATCTAGGGATTGATCCACTCTTTTTCTTCGGAGGGTAGACTTCAGCGTGATTCCTCATCAACATGAAAATGATGAACAAGCCTTATATAAAAATCCGTGCCTGGGGCTTGACTGCGCCATTTGACTAGTTTGGACCTTCTTCTGGAATTTTGAGCCGCATGCTGTGAGCTGCAAAAACCGAGTATATCCAAAATATGAGGAAACATGAATATTTCCAAAAATTGTTGCTTTACATAAAATTGCATACGCCTCAACCAAGTACTTGGGGAAGATTTATAAAGACTTATTTTTTTATGTTTAAAACATATTTATTTTCAAATATAATATATTATATGATACGCCTATACAATCTAGCCTCGCTGGTGATGAAATGAGATTGATAACACTGTATCTCCCAGAAACATACATATACGCACTGGATAAGTTGGTGGATGAGCGCTTTTACCCCAACAGGGCTGAGGCCATCCGAATAGCCGTCCGCGACCTCCTCAGCGATGAGGTGTGGAGGAAGTTGAAATATTGAAGGTGGCAGACAGGGCGCTGCAGCTGGTTTGGCATGAGGCAGTTCAGGAGGGGCTTCGGGAGCCAGGCTGCTGCCGCATCATGGTTCTAGGCGTGGGCGGTGCAGGGAACAACACGGTCAACCGCCTCATGGAAACAGGGATCATCGGAGCCGAGTGCATCGCCATAAACACCGACGTTCAACACCTCAACGCCGTGCACGCCTCCCATAAGGTGTTGATTGGGGAGAAGACCACTCAAGGTTTGGGCTCCGGCGGGGATCCGAGGGTCGGAAGGGCCGCCATCGAAGAGTCTAAGGAAAAAGTTGAGAAACTCATCCAAGACGTGGACATAGTCTTTGTTACCGCGGGTTTGGGCGGTGGGACCGGAACCGGCGCGGCTCCCGTGGTGGCCGAGATAGCCCGCCGCCTGGGAGCGATCGTGGTCGGGGTGGTTACGACGCCCTTCAGGATTGAGAAGGGACGAATCTTCTACGCAGCCCAGGGGTTGAACGCCATGCGGAGGTCCTGCGACACCGTCATCGTGATCGACAACAACAAGCTGATGGAGTCGGTGCCCCAGCTCCCCTTAAACGAGGCGTTTGCCGTCGCCGACAACGTCTTGGCCAACATGGTCAAGGGGATTGTGGAGACCATTTCGACACCGAGCCTGGTCAACCTAGACTTTGCAGACTTCAGAACAATAGTGAAACGAGGAGGGGTGGCGGTGGTTGGGATAGGCGAGTCCGACGCCCCCAACAGGGCAGAGGAGGCAGTCCGAAGGGCCCTCAGAAGCCCTCTGATCGATATCGACTACGCGGGGGCCACCGGGGCTATGATCCATGTCTCCGGCGACGGCCAGATGACCATCGAGGAGGCCAACCGAGTGGGTGAGATCATCACTGAGGTGATGAGCGACGAGTCCCTCGTGATCTGGGGCGCCAGGGTGAACCCGGACATGGCGGGGGTCTTGAGGGTGACGCTTGTCATGACGGGGGTGCGCTCGCCTAACCTCCTGAGCGGATTCGGAACGATAGCGCCGCGTATCTTCAACATCGAGCCCCAAGCGGAGCCGGAAAAGACTCTGAACGTCGATCTGGGCTTAGATCAGCTGGAGAGCCTCGAAACCTAACCTAGCCTATCCGCTTCTCACTTTCTCCTAAACACATTTTTCAATCTCAACGACCAAGGTGTCGCCCTCCCCCGTGGAGTAGCGGACCCTTCTTTTATGGCCAGGACGATCTCTTCTACCTCGGGGTCAGCGTCGACTAGAGTATAGGCCATTCCGATGGTCTGGGGTAAATGGGAGTCGCTGCCGGCCGTTTGAGGAAGGTTGAGGCGAGCTGCGAGTTTTCTGCTGAGGTATGTAGAGAGGGAGAACGGAAAAGACGCTGAATTCACAACCTCAACCGCGTCCAAATTCGACGCTGAAGCCCCCCTGAACCACCACCCCCTCTCAACCCCCCAAATCGTCTTGTACACCGCCGCCGGGTGAGCGACCACAGCTATCCCACCCGCCTCGTGAATCCTCCGAACTGTTTCAGAGGGATTCAATTTTGGCGGGATCGGCTCAGTCACGTTGAGGGCTAGGATGTGGCCCCCTGAGGTGCTCACCTCGACACCTGGGACGACTATGATCTCATGGTATTTGGTGAGTTGGAGGGCGGCGGCGAGGGTGTCATGATCGGTGACGGCGACCCCATCTAAGCCCCGTTTCCTAGACCAAGCTACAACCTCCTTTAGGGTCGTACAGCCGTCGTGGGAATAGCACGTGTGGACGTGGAGATCGATCTTCATGGGCAAGGGGCTCACCTTATCCGGCTCCCAACCTTCACGGGGCGCCCCGGTCTGGGGAGAGTGATGGTTTCACAGTCTTCAGCGGTCAGAACCATAACCTCTGCCTCTTTAGGGTGTAGATAAAGTTTCCAGCCTTTCTTTAAGTTCTTTTTCGGTGGCTTCAATTTTGCTGAAGAGGGGCTTTGCTTTTTTTATTTTGTGGCCCGGTGGCAGCTCTTCTGTTGCTTTACTCCATTCTTTTTTGTCAATGTTTCTGGGTAGGTTCAGGGTGTCCCAAAGTTCATCTGCGGCGAATGGGATGAAAGGCCTGAGGGTTATGGTCAAAGACTTGATGATTTGGGCGGCTACATATAGTGTGTTGGCGCACGCTTGAGGATCGGTTTTGATGGTGTTCCAAGGCTCCTCTTGGTTTAGGTATCTGTTTCCGATTCTGCTTAGGTTTATAGCGGCTCGAAGGGCTGCCTGTAGCTTGAACTCCTCGATGCTTCGTCCTATTCTCCCCACCCCTTTTTTTATGGACTGGAGCACCCGTTTATCGCGGCTGTTCAATCCTGCGGGTTTAGGTATTCTGCCGTCATAGTATCGGTTTATGAAGGTTAGGGTTCGATGGATGAAGTTGCCCAACGTGTCGTTGAGGTCTGAGTTAACCTTCTCTATGAAGCCCTTCCACGTGAAGCTGGTGTCCTTGGTTTCGGGTCTGTTGGCTATGAGGGCGTATCTCCAGTAGTCGGCGGGAAACAGGCGAAGGGCGTCATCAATCCACACGCCGATCCTGTGGCTCTTGGAGAAGGCCTTGCCTTCGAAGGTGAGGAACTCAGTGGAGGAAACGTTCCATGGGAGGTTGTATCCTTCTCCTGTGGCTGTGAGGAGGGCTGGGAGGATGATGGTGTGAAAGGGGATGTTGTCTTTACCTATGAAATACAGCGTCTTAGTGTCTCTGTTGAGCCAATACTCCTTCCATTTTTCCTCCGCTCCCTTCTCCCTGAAGTGTTCAATGGTAGCCGAGAGATATCCCAAGACCGCCTCAACCCACACGTAAATGGTCTTCTCCTCCGCCCCCGGGAAGGGAGCCCGGACCCCCCACGGGAGGTCCCTCGTTATGGGCCTGGGCTTAAGCCCGTCCCTAATCATATTCAGGCTGAACTTTCTGGCGTTGTCGGGCAGTTGCTTGTTTTTCTCGATGTATTCACAGAGGGGTTCAGCGAATCTCGGCAGATCAAAATACCAGTGGGTAGTCTTCCTTATGGTGGGAGAGGATCGACAGAGAGTGCAGTATGGTTGGATGAGCTTTGTGGGATCCAAAAGGCGCCCACAGGCCTCACACTGGTCTCCCCGGGCTCCCTCATATCCGCAGTGGGGGCACCTTCCCTCCACGAAGCGGTCGGGCAGGAATCGGTCGCACTTTGGACAGTAGGGCAACTCCGTCTCCTCGGTGAAAACATAACCGTTCTTGTAGATCTTAAGGAGAATTCTTTGAACGTTCTCCTTGTGAACCGGGCTCTCGGTTCTGGTGTAGTTGTCGAAGGATATCCCCCACCTTTGAAATAGGTCTGAAACTGCCCGATGATTCTTGTCGGTGAGCACGTTCGGCGCCACCCCTAGGCGTATGGCTTCCACCTCGATGGGGGTTCCGTGTTCGTCAGATCCGCTAACAAAGACAACCTCCTCTCCTTTCAATCGATAATAACGAGCGGCTACGTCCGCTGAGAGGACGTGGAGAACAGTACCCAAGTGAGGCATATAGTTGATGTAGGGCCACGCCGCGGTGACCAAAATCTTGGCGAGCGCGGTACACCTCCAGTGGTCAGGTTGCATAATGATCTTCCCGCCTCCTGTACTTAAAGGCAACGCAGCGAGTAGGTGGAAACGTTGAAGTTTCAGGGGGCTCTTTGCTTTTTGTCGTTTTACCTCTGAGGGCGAGGGGTGTATGTCAGGCCTCTGTTTTGGCTTGCTCCCCTTCAGCAGGTTAGGTGTAGGGCCGCGACGACCCTCTTGGACTTGTGGAGTCGGTTGTAGGTTTTGCAGGCTTTCTGGGTGTTCTCGGCTATGAGCTGGATCCCCTCGGATGCGAGGCGCTCCCTGGTCTCGGAGAGAATCCTCATCAGCCCCGAGTATCCGGTGCCAACCACCAGCACCTCAGGCCTTTCCCGGAGGACCTCCTCGATGTCTTCGACGCTCAACTGGTGGCCTTCCTTCCTCCACCAACGGTCCTCAACCCGGTCTGGGAAGATGATCACGTCGGAGGCGTAACGCCTTCCGTCGATGACGATCCGACCGAAGCCGTAAGAGTCAATCATCGCTATTCCAACATCTCCCTAGAGTTAAAGGGCCCTCAAGAATTTTTAGGTTTTCGCTGAATCCACAGAACGGACCTGAACATAAGCCACTGAGAGCCACCAGCGCACCCGCGGTAAAGCCTCAAACCAGCATGAGGCCTCGTTTGACGAGTAGATGCCGCCTGATCTTGTTCTCCTCCCTTCCCGTGAATTGAAACGCGTGCGTGCTAAGAGAATGCTATTAATGATTCCATGCAAGTTGACCTGTTGATAGGACTGGTATATAGAAAAAGCTAAATACGGTTTATGTGGTAAATTTTTTATAATTTTACCAATAATAGGAGAACAACGCCCTGAGGTCTGATGTGTTGAATCAGGAGCTCGTTTTCACGGTCTATGTCCGGGGTGCCGGGAGGATAACGATTCCCAAACAGGTCAGGGACGCCCTCAGCATCAGAGAAGGGAATCTCATTGTCTGCAGAGTGTCGAAGGTGAGGGCTGCAGAATGATGGGGGTCTGTCAACAAGCTGAGGGGAGGCCATAAATGAATCTTGTATACCTAATATCAGCTTGCGTTCTATCCCTCCTTTATTTCTGGGTTACATATAACATGCCCATCGTGGCCGTCGGCTTCAAGCACCTGCGCCGCGGGGACCGGAACAGGAGAAGAGCCCCGAGACCGAGGAAGGAGACCTTGCCCACATTTTCAGTTGTGGTTCCCATGAAAAACGAGGAAGAAGTTGTAGAGAGGTCCCTGAAAGCCATGTTGAAACTGAGTTATCCCGCGGAGAAGTGGGAGATCATCGTCGTTGAGGACGGATCGACAGACAAGACGGCGGAGATATGCGTCAAGTACGCCAAAAAGCACCCAGGCCGCATAAAGCTAATCCGCAAACTTGGATCCGATGGAAAGCCGTCCGCCCTAAACTATGCCATAAGACATGCGAAGGGTGAGATCATCGCCGTGTTCGACGCTGACAACGTTCCGGAACGGGACGCGTTGCTGAAGGCAGCCGGATATTTCGAGGATCCGTCAGTGGCGGCTGTGCAGGGCACCACGTGTTCCATAAACGCCGACGAGAACATGTTGACCAAGTTCCTCTCCTATGAGGAGGCAGCCTGGCTCAGAACCTACGTTCAAGGGAAGGACGTCCTTAATCTGTTTGTCCCCCTGACCGGCAGTTGTCAATTTGTCAGGCGGAAGGTCCTTGAGAAGGTTGGCGGATGGGATGAAGGTTCCTTGGGTGAAGATGTGGAGATGTCGGCCAGACTTACTGAGAAGGGTTACCGGATAAAGTACGCGCCCGACATCCGATCGTGGCAGGAGTCTCCGGCGAGCATAACCCAGTTGGTGAAGCAGCGGACGAGGTGGTTTAGAGGTTATATGGAGGTCGCGCTGAAGTACGGGAGGCTTCTGAAAAAATTTGATAGGAGGAACATGGACGCGGAGATCACTTTGGTGGCCCCGTACATGTTTGCCTTGTGCCTCTTTGGTTACTTCGCGGCCGTATACTCCTTCATTACTCCGATGCAACCCGGCTACATCTTTGCGGTCACCGCGCAGGTCACGTCGTTGCTTACGTTGGGTATGCTTTTGATTGTTGGTGTGGCTCTGGTTTACGCCACGACGCCGCGAAGGGTAGGAAACCTTCTTTGGCTGCCCTTCATCTACGCGTACTGGAGCCTACAGACGTTTGTGGCTCTGCATGCGCTGTTTCAGATCATTCTGAGAAGACCGAGGAAGTGGACCAAAACAAAAAAGACTGGAATCGTGACCCACATCTCCATTTGAGACTCTGCTCAACCTTTTCTCTGTCAATGTTTCTGTTATTTATCTCTCAGAGGCAGGGGGAGGGGGGGTCTACTGACATTCATTAGCATTTGATGACAACAACAAGCAACAGCAAGCAGGCAAGTCATTCATGGACGTGTTGCAAACCTTTTCTAAACAACATCCTAGTTGATCCAAACAAGTTCAAAGACAGATTGAACTTCATATAAAACTAGCCTACGACTATCTAACCTTATAAGAAAAAGCCGGCAATTTCATATGGGGTTGCGTGAAAAATGACACTGCCTTGGCCAATTCCAAGTAAGGAACTTGAAGAAGGATGCAAGCTTTCTATCGAGAACGCCCAGAGATTGATAGAAGATGCAAAAATACTTTCTGAAAATGGACGATATCCTTCAGCTTCCTATCTTGCAATAGTGGCCTTGGAAGAGGAAGGAAAAGCTTTGATGTGTCTAACGAACTTAAAAAATGGAAAAGATGTAGCAGAGAACAGGTGGAAAAGACAATTCAAGGATCATGAACGGAAACTGAAGGTTGTTGAGCAAGCGATTTCAAAGCATATGCGTGAAATCCGGGTGGACGGGAAACGGCTTACTTCTGACGAACTTGCCAAATTCATAAGAAGAAATAAAGATGATTACTTCTATGTTGATTGGGATTTTGAGACACGCCTTTCTCAAATAACGAAAAAGTGGAAATCGCCCTTAAGGAATACTTGGTTTCGAGATGAGGAAACAGTTGGATTAATTCGTGAAGCTGAAATAGGTCTTGAAGCGGTCCAGATAGATTGGGCTTTAGCGATGAAGAAATCGGTTTAAGGAACACTGATAATCCTAAGTTGGTGTTGTGGAAGCTTCGGGGGTTTGGGGAAGTTGAGGGTGTTGGTCCTTGGCTTGGACGGTGCGAGTCCGTTGCTTGTGGAGAAGTGGATGGGGGAGTTGCCGGCTTTTCGGAGGTTTAGGGATGAGGGGTGGTGGGGTCTCTCTGTGCCTCCGGTTCCGGCTCAGACGCCGGTGGCGTGGACGACCTTCATGACCGGGAAAAACCCCGGTAAGCACGGGATCTTCAGCTTCGCGGTGAGGAGGCCCGGAACCTACGAGAGGACGATCATAAGGCCCAGCATGATCGCCTCGAAGACCCTCTGGCGCATCCTGAGCGACCACGGGAAGAGGGTGGGCGTCCTGAACGTGCCTATGGCGGGCCTCGAGGAGGTAAACGGCTTCATGATACCCGGTTTCCTCGCCAAGGATGAGGGTGTGCCCCACCCCCAGGAGGTGAAGAAGAGGATCGAGAGACACTTCGGAGTAAGCCGGGTTGCTGGGGACGTGGAGACCGCCGTCCTCCAAAGGGTCAAGGAGGACCCTGACATGTTCTTCAGGCGGGTGGAAGAGATAACCGACGAGCTGGCTGAGGTCAGCATCCACCTGTTAAGGGAGGAGAAGTGGGACTTCTTCATGGTTGTCTTCATGGGCACCGACAGAATCCAGCACTTCTTCTGGAAGCACGTGGACGAAAGGCACCCCGACTACGAAGAAAACGAGTACAGCGCCCAGGTAAAACGCTACTACAAAAAAATGGACCAGCTCATAGGAAAGTTCCTCGAAGCGGCGCCCAGGGACACCCTCACCGTCCTCCTGTCCGACCACGGCTTCTGCCCCGTTCGGAAGGCGGTGCTCCTCAACAACTACCTTCAGGAACATGGGATGCTGACAGTCAAAGACGGAAAGATAGACTTAGAAAGGAGCGAAGCCGTCTCCTACGGCTACGGGGACATCTGGCTCAACGTGAAGGGAAGAGAACCGAAGGGAACCATCCAACCGGGCGAAAAGTATGAAGAAGCCAGGGAAGAGATCATCCGAGTCTTCGAAGACCTGAAGATCGACGGAGAAAAGCCCATAAAGGAGGTGAAGAAGAGGGAGGACCTTTACCGGGGACCCCGGGTTCAAGAGGCACCGGACCTCACGGCTATCTTTAACCCCGGATGGCAGGCGGCCAGAAGCCCAGAAATAGAAACTCCCCAGAGGCCCGACAGGAGATACGTCATTGACAACCCAAGATGGAGCGGAGGCCACGACGGAGCACACAACCCTGACGATGTCCCCGGCATCCTAGGCTTCCACGGACCAGGAGTTCGGAGAGAAAGAGGCGTGAGGACCCACCTGTGGGACTTGGCCCCCACCATTCTGAACGCTCTGGGCGTCCCTGCTCCACGCGACATGGACGGAAAACCCCTACCCATCGCCGGGAAGGGTGGACTATCCGTTTTTAGGAGGCTCTCCCGTCGTTGAGTCTAAATCGGGCCTCGATTCACTTCCCTCGCATTAAGTATAGGCACCTTTTTAAACACCTTTTTGTTACTAGTCTCGTGATATGTCATGGTTAAGTACGTGAACATCTCCGTTCCCAAACCCCTGTACGAGCGGCTTCAAAGGACCTTGGAGGGGACGGGCTACCGAAGCCCCACCGAATACATCGTCTACCTGCTCCGAAGGTTCCTGTCCGAACTGGAGTCCGAAGACCTGGACACGAGGATGGAGGCCCTAGGCTACAAGTAGCGAAGGCGTATTTTGTGAATATTAAAAGGACCCTTAAAGTATGACGCGTGAGTGATCTATCACGTATAGCTTAGTTACACAACACTTAAATACTTGGACCGCATAGATCGGTGTCAAAGAGCTTGAGTTATTGGGTTAAAGATACAGTTCGGTTGCGCGTGGTGATGGATGGTGGCGGAAGCAAATCTTGAGGAACTCGTGGAGAAGAGTGTGTTCATCCTGAGGGAGACCGCGGCTCAGTACCGGAAACCCGCCGTCCTATGGAGCACGGGAAAAGACAGCACCACAACCCTGAACCTCATCCGGGAAGCCTTCTTCGGGGCGGTTCCCTGGCCCGTGATTCACATCGACACAGGATACAAGTTTCCCCAGATATATCGGTTCCGGGACCGCGTGGCCAAAGAGTGGAACCTCAACCTGGTGGTGGCCCGCAACGAGGAGTACTTCGGGAAGATATCGCCCTCCAAGGCCACAAAGTTTGAGTGTTGCACCAACCTGAAGACTGAGGCCCTGAAACAGCTCATCCGCCGAGAGGGGTTCGACTCCATCGTGGTGAGCATCCGCCGCGACGAACACGGCATCCGTGGCAAAGAACGGTACATGAGCCCAAGAGACAAGGACTTCCGATGGAACATCTACCGAGTGCAGGAGACTGCCACCGGAGACTCGGGGATAGAGGCGCTCCAGGACACGGAGCTCAGCGGGTGGAGCCTCTTCAGCTCCGACTTCGGCCCCGACTGCGACCACGTCCGAGTCCACCCCATACTCCACTGGACGGAAGCCGATGTCTGGCGGTACGTGAAGAATCGGAAGCTGCCCGTGAACCCCCTCTACTTCGCAAAGAATGGAAGGCGGTACCGAAGCCTCGGTTGCCAAACCTGCACCCAACCGATAGCATCCAACGCCCAGACCATCGACCAAATAGTCGAGGAGATCGAGAGGAGCCCCCGCGACGAGAGGGCTGGAAGGGCTCAAGACAAAGAAGAAGCGTACATGATGCAAAAACTCCGAGCCCTCGGATACATGTAACCACACCCACAAACACCAAACTGCCCGAAAATTTTTGGTTGAGCGGTAAAGCCCAGAGCCGTATCTTTTGTGGTCGGGAAGTGCTAAGGTGATTTCACAATCTCCTAATTTCGATTGACCTCTTCCTTCATTAAACCAAGTCTTGCCTACAATCATTTATATTTGATACATCCATTAAATTATATTGCAAAGGATACTAATATGGACATTATTGAATTACGAAAACTAGAGGAAAAGTTTCATCGTCAGGCTCTTGAATGTATTCGGAGGTCTGTCGAGATTTCTAATTCTCCAGACTATCCTTCTTCTATTATTGATTACCAACTTCATACCCATTATACAATGGATTGGATAAAAGAGAAAATGCAGTCAAGGTATTTCATTGTTGCCTTGATAGATAACCAAGTTGTTGGGACGGGATCACTGGATGATAATGAAATCAAAGCAGTATTTGTAGACCCCGACTATCAACGGAGAGGCATTGGTCAAGCGATAATGGAAGAGTTAGAAAGATACGGGAAAAGTAAAGGTCTGCAAGAAATCAAATTGAATGCAAGTATTACGGCATTTGAATTCTACAAAAAACTCCAATATCATTTAGTCAAAGAAATTGCGGAGAAATATCAAGACGATACAGCCATTACATACTTAATGAAGAAACGATTGTCAAGTTATACGATGGGAAAACAGATTATTTCTTAGTGGATTCAGATGCTTTAGCAACTTTGGCAAATCCCACATTTTTCCCTTTTGATTCCATTTCCCCTATAAAATCAGAGCCTTTGGAAAATTTCTGGTTTCTTTATTGCTTCCACCGCAACCCCTGTAGGTACAGTAAGTCCTTGCGGACCAAGTCTTACTGCAGGAATTTGCGGACCGCTTCTTTGTGTAGTCTACAGCTCCGTCCTCACTTCCCCGGTTCCCAGAACCTTCATCAGAAACTTGAAGACGGAGAGGGCGGCCTCCCGATCCGCCTCGAGGTTGGAAGTCGCCCCCAAGAGGCATATCCCCTCCAGTCCACGGACCTTCGCGAGGCCCAACAGGAGGCCGGTGGCGGCCACAATCGTCCCCTCCTCGTAGAGAAACGCCCCCTTCTCCATGATCTCCACGGCGAGCTTCGAGGAGGTAGCGGCCACGTACACCTTCTTCGACGGGCGCGGCGTGGGAACCCCGCCCAAGGTCACGACGAGCCGACAGCCGTAGCCCTCCACGAAGTCCAGAATTCTGCCGCACAGGTCGTAGTGGGCTGTGACGTCCTCCGGCGACGGCTGCGCGTCTCCCGTCAGGATGATGAAGTGAGGGCTTCCTTGAGAAGAGGCGTAAAACTCGTAGCGGGGAGGGCGGCAGACGCCATCTTTGTCTACGATCACGTAGTCGGGGAAGGAGGGGGAGTACAGCTCCGCGAAGCGGTCGGCGCGGCTGAACTCGATCAGCAACCCTGTAGCGATCCTTCCCACGCTTCCAAACCCTGGGAGGCCCTCCACAAGCACGGGCTCCTTCAGTTCCGGATGGGAGAGGGAACGGAGGAAGGGCTCATCCATCTTGGACACCGGCATCGACCACTATTAAACCCAGCCTCCTTTAGCCTTTTCGCCCTGTAAAGTAAGTTTCTAACGTTACAACTTTCTTCCAGCGAAACCATTACGCTCATATTAAGGGGACGGTGCATGGCTTTCTTTGCACGATTTAGATGGTTTTTATGTCCTCTGTTAAGCCCAAAATGAGCTTATTTTACCCCAACATAATGGCTAGAAAGGCATGTATCATCAGCTTAATATGAGCAGGGGGATAAACACGTTGCCTGAGAGTTTATACAAGTGTAACGTTAGAAAACTTGACATGACACGCCCCTGTGCAATATGTGTTCAAGCCCTAATTTTTATTAATGTGGAGCCTTACTCTTTTAGCGGTGCTGAAGCGAAGGTAGAGCAAGGTTTGGTTGAGTTTGGAACTGGAGGGATGACTTCGTGAGGAACGTGAAAGGGGTGAATGTGGAGCATAAGAGGAGCGCATTGAAGACCGTCACTTGGAGGATAATAGCAACCTGTACGACTATGTTTCTGGTTTACGTTTTCACTGGTCAATTGAAACTTACTGCAGTTGTCGGCGTGGGTGACGTTGCTCTGAAGATGCTGTTCTACTTTCTGCATGAAAGAGCCTGGAACAGAATTGCCTTTGGAAGAAGCCTTAGGGGCACGATAAAGTCTGCTATAATGTTGCCTCCAGTCACGGCTCCGCCCTCGGACACCGTTTCAGACATCATTCAGAAGATGACTGCCTCTGACATCGGCGCCGTCATAGTGGCTGACGACGACAAACATTACGGTTTAATCACCGAAAAGGACATTCTTGAACGGGTGATAAAGGCTGGCAGGGACCCCACCAAAACTTATGCGAAGGACGTAATGTCCTCGCCCCTCACAACTGTTGAGTACAGTAAATCCTTGACGGAGATACTTGAGACCATGCACAACAAAAAAGTCAGAAGACTAGCCGTCACACAAGAAGGAAAAGTCATAGGCATCGTAACCGAGAGAAGAATCCTTGAGGCTCTGATTTAAAACATCTAGTTCATGAAGTAAGTTTTGAACAAACAGACTAGTCTAATAATTAATTTCTCTTAGATAAAAACCGAAGGGAAGGGGGTACCTTAACATTCATGAGCAGTAGCAAGTAGCAACAGGCAGTAAAGTCGTTCTTCCACTTTCGGATTGAACTGGAAACCCGTCTGAGTACCCTAGCCCACATATTTGGAGCCTATTAAAACTATAGGGGGCTAACCCCCCATCAGAGCAGAGGAAAAGGGATTACAGGAGTACCCACAACTGAGCTTTATGATAGTTGCTTTTACATTTATTAATGAAATTTTGGAGCCCCGGGCGGGATTCGAACCCGCGACCTACGGCTCTCCCTTCTTTGGTGTACGAGGCCGTTGCTCCAGCCGCTGAGCCACCGGGGCCTCCCGAGGGTACTAGGAAGCACACGTTTTTAAGAGATTCGGGTCCATAACATGGTTCTTGGAGGCCTCTGCTTTGCCCCTGGTGGAGGAGATAGGCGAGCGCAGGGTCATCGAAATCATCCTCCGGTGCCTAGACGCCATGCCCGGGGTGCCGGTTCCCTTGGGTGATGATGCCTCGGCCGTGGACATGGGAGATGGCAGGCTCGCCGTCATCAAGACCGACATGCTCGTGGGAAAGACCGACATTCCCCCCGGCATGACCCTCCGGCAGGCGGCCCGCAAGGCCGTGGTCATGAACGTCAGCGACTTGGCAGCCAAGGGAGTGAGGCCGGTGGCGGTGCTCTCGTCTCTCGGGATCCCGCGGGGTTTGACCGAGGAGGATGTGGAGGAGATCGGAGGAGGCCTGAACGAGGGAGCCCGCGAGTATGGTGCCTATGTCTTGGGAGGAGACACTAACGAGGCTTCCGACTTGGTCATCAGCTGCACCGCCTTCGGGACCTGTGAGAAGGGCCGTTTTGTGCGACGCGACGGCGCGAGGCCCGGGGACCTAGTAGCGGTTACGGGTCAATTCGGCATGGCGGCTGCGGGCCTGAGGATCCTGCTGGAGAACCTTTCAGCCCCTCCTGGGATAAAGGATGCGCTGGTCGATGCCGTTCTTGTGCCTCGGGCTAGGCTTCGGGAGGGGTTGGCCCTCGCCCGGACGGGGGAGGTGACCGCTTCCATCGACTCCAGTGATGGTTTAGCTTGGAGCCTCCATGAAATCTCGCGGTCAAGCCGGGTAGGGTTCTTTGTGGATGCCCTTCCCATTGCCCATGAGGCTGAGGAGTTTGCGGAGGCCCGCGGCATCGATCCGGTGGAGCTGGCCCTGTACGGCGGGGAGGAGTATGAGCTTGTGGTAACCGTCAGGCCTAGAGGTTGGAGAAGGGTGAAGGAAGCCATGAGACGCGTTGGCACGCCCATAACCAAGATTGGAGTCGTCACCGAGGAGCCGACCCTCCTCTTCAAGACTGAGGGCAGGGTGGTTCCCATAGAACCTCGAGGATGGGAACACTTCAAAACGACCGGGAGGCTCCGCTAGTGATCGAGTCCTATGACGTGGGCAGCCTACCCTTCGTGGGAGACCTCAAAAAATTCTTAGAGGGAGCCGCCGCCTACCTAGAACCTTCGCCTCGAAGCCACGACCAAGCCAGATACTTTGAGAGGAGGGTGGTTGAGGCCTTCCTCGACAAGGTTAAGGTGGGCCTCGATATCCCCAATTACCCCCAGTTCAGGGACATGAACAAGATGTTCCTAGAATCAACGGATGGCGTGGAGAAGGTGAAGGACGGTTACATGGAGGCGGGGACCCTGTCCATCCCGACCGAAAGGGCCCAGATACCCGAGGTCGCCGCCATAAAGGGCGTTGCCAAAGAGATACACGAGAAGACGGGCCGCCCCTTTAGGATCAAGGTCTGCGTCACGGGCCCCTACACGCTGGCCAGCCTCTTCGTCTACAGGGACAGCGGGACCTTCGGAAGGCTGGGAGAGGTCGTCTCAAGGATCGTGGAGGAGAACCTCTTCGACGGAAAGCATGGGGCCGTCGGCCTCATCGCGGTGGACGAGCCCGCCTTCGGCTTGGTGGACGACCCCCTCCTCGACTACGGCGCCGAGGGGAGGGAAAGCCTGAGGAAGGCTTGGGAACTCGTCTTTCAGAGGGCCGCCGCGCGCGGCTTTTGGACGTGCCTGCACCTCCACAGCACCGTGGACGAACTGTTCTGGGAAGTGGAGTCCCTGAACGTGGTTGAGTCCCACGTGGAGGACCCTCTCTACCAGTCGGAGAGGACGAAGAGGTCCCTGGAATCCAGGGACAAGTTCCTGAAGGCGAGCATAGGCGTCTCGGACTTTGACAGGCTCATCCGAGGACAGGTGACCGCCACGTTACCGCGAAAAACCGGGGCAACAGTCAACGAAAGGGTTGCTGAAACTTGGAAAAGCATCGCCCGCGGAGAGACAGACCCAACCAACTTCCTCGAAAGCGTCCAAGTGATGAGGGAAAGGCTGGCCGAGACGGTCAACCGATTCGGCGCGGAGAGGGTACCCTACGCCGGCCCCGAGTGCGGACTAAAAAGCTTCCCCTCCTACGAATGTGCGCTGGAATGTCTAAGACGGGCCGCCAAAGCGGCTAAAGACATCGACGACCCACGCTAGCGGTTCCTCAAAACATGGGAACTAAAAAGGGGTCCTCCCTTCCATCCGTGGGTTAATCCTGATTATTCGGGGAAGCTGCCCACCCTTTCCTACCATTCCCCCGTAGATGATAAAAACCCCCAAGACTCCCTCTATGGACAAGGCCCTGCTGATCCCCCGTTGAATCGCCTTCCTGTGATCCTCGCCCCCCACGAGGTTTCCGACGGCGGTGGCCGCGGCGTCAGCCAACCCTGCGTTCACAGCGAAGACCGTAGCTGCCTCCGCGTCGCCGAAGCTTAACGCGTGACTAAACCGTCCTGAACTCGTGGCAACTCCCACGGGGAAGTGTTCCAGCCTGAAGCCAATCCTCTCCGAAAGGGGCGAGTCTCCCGCAGACAGGGCAATGTCTATAGGCCTATCGGAGACCGCACAGGCTTCTCCACCATCTTCCACGACGGCTACCTCAGCTCCCCTCAAAACCATAGCCTCCACCGCCAGGTCGGCCAACACTCCAGCCACGGCGGCCATCGGCCCTACGCCAGCCCTTTCCGCCGCTTCCGCCATCAGCTTGGCTACCTTAGGACCTTTGTCTATCTCGACAGGCTCAAGGGAGTGTAGGAACCTCGGGTTGTCCCGGACGTATCTCTCAAGGTGGCTCCTGTGGTGTTTGATGGACGAGATCGCCTCGTCGACAGCATCTTCCCTGCTCGATAGTATAGTGCACTTCGTCTCCTTCCATTGGAAGGCCCTTTTGAAAATATCTCTTGGGCTCGGCGAGGTCATCCTTGTGTATCTCCTTTGGATCATGTTGTATTGGAAGGAGTCTTATGGCGTGCTATCTTTTTCAATCCGGTTATCCGATCAGTCTTATGGCTCTAGCTGGGCACGCGTCCACGCAGAGGCCGCAGGTAGCGCCCACGCATTTTTCCCCGTTGAAGACCACCGAGAGGTCTTCCTCGAGGGTGATGGCGTTCACTGGGCAGAGGGAGAGGCAGGCGCCGCAGTTGAAGCACTCGTCTTCGTCTACTTCTATCAGCTTGCGGACTTCCACGGTTACGCTCCTGTCTCGAAAGGCCTTGATCAACCCGTTGGCTTGCTCCGAGGGGATGTCGGCTAGAATCTCTCCGCCTTCCTGGTCGATGTGAGCGCTCAGAATGTTGACCGGGGCTCCCTGTTCCAAGATCACTTGGGAGGTTATCGGCCGGTCCACTATCTCCTTGGAGAATTTAAGCAACACCCTGACCAAGGCTAGACCCTCCTACAAGCTTGGAGATGTCCTCCGAGGTGACGATCCCCAGGACCTTGTGGTCTCTGTCAACCACTGGCAAGGCGGATATCTTGTGCTGCGCCATCTTCCTGGAGGCCACTTCCACCGGCTCATCCGGCGTCGTCGTTATCACCCTCTTAACGATGACCTCTGCTAATCTTTTCTTCCCATCGGCCACCGCCCTGGTGACATCCCAAGAAGTCACGATGCCCCTCAGCTTTCCCTGACCGTCAACCACCACGATGTGATTCACCGAACGGCGTATGATCCTCTGGGCCACCGCCTCTATCTCCTCCCCTTCCCTGCAGGTGACGGCCGGATGGACGAGGTTCTCCACGAAGGCCATCTCCCGGGTCTGCTTCATGGGCTTGAAAGCCGTGTCCGTTGGAAGGCGTTCCACAGGACCCGACAGGTAGAAGGAGGCCTTCTCAATCCAAGTCTTCAGCGTCTCCGCGATCACCCTCGCCTTTTTCAGGCTTGAAAGGGGGCTGACCCTAACGTCCCTGTCTTGAATGGTTATCCTACCCGACTTTAACTCCCTGTAGCTTACACTTCCAAGCTTGGGACGCTCCCGCCGTGGGACGCCGTAGTCCACCACATCGGTGAAGACCTCCCCATCCGTTATTGAGACCTTTTTGGCCAGTCCCTTGTTCAGTATCGGGATCGGCACGCCAATGCCCACGTAGAGGGTGGTGCCGTACCTGGTGAAGGCGGCTCCCTGGATGAACTCTGGACTCATATTTTTGCAGTCTCCCCGGACCATGAGGGTGCCGAAGAGGTTTCCGGGGTTATGCTGCGTGCCCTCCCCTATGATGTAGCCCTGGCCGCCTCCCAGGAGGATGCGGGTTCCGACGCCTAAGGTTTCGTAGTCGGGGTCGTTCGTGAGGGGGTTGAGGGCCCCGGACCCCGAGTAGGTGGCGTTCCTGAAGTGGGGGAGAAGCTTCCCCATGTAGGTGTAGATGGTCTCGTCGCGGCTGTTGGTGGCGCAGACGTACCGCTGGTAACAGTTGCGGAAGTTCAAGAGGTGGAACTGGTTCAAGTCTTCCTTGGTTATGGTGGTCTCCAGCCTCGTCCGGGGATAACAGTCAGTCCCGTAGGCCGTGGCCCTGACCTCCACCTCCTTCCCCCGGATCAGGTCTTCTATGACGTGGCCTCCGCCGTACTCGAAGGGCCTCGTCTCAGACATCATGGTGGCGCCGATGTAAAGGTCCACCGCCGCCCCCGGGTGGCTGACCTCGACATCGTTCATCCAAGCCCTGTGGATCTTGATGGGAGGGTCCGAGTGGCCGAGGTTGACGATGGCCCCGGAGGAGCACATGGCCCCGAAAGTTCCTGTGGTGACGATGTCCACCTCTTTGTAGGCGACCTCTATGCCGCTGCTCTCCACCAGCTTCTTCATCTCCTCAACGGTTAAGACCTGAACGTCCCCTCTCCTTATCTTCTCGTTGATCTCGGCTATAGACCGCCCCTTATCCCTTGCAACAGTTCTCCTCTTGAATTTTCATACCCCCGAAAGCGTTGGCTTATCTAGCCAGAATTCTTGCATTAATATTTTTCTGAAATTTTTATTCCGAAACGAATAAATAACCTCCTACGCAACCCTAAACCATGCTTCCGTCCCTTGAAGAGATCCCCGGGAAGAGGAAGAGGCTAGGTTTGACGCAGAAGAAGCTGGCTAGGCTAGCCGGCGTGAGCCAGTCCCTCATCGCCAAGCTGGAGTCGGGGAAGATCGACTCGTCCTACACCAAGGTCAAAGCCATATTCGACGCGTTGAACCAGCTGGAAGTGAAGAGGGATGTTCGAGTGAGGGAGATTCTCCACAGCGAAGTAGTCGGGGTTCAGAAGGACGAACTGGTGTCAAGGGCGGTGCGGCTGATGTGGGACCACAACTATTCGCAGCTTCCCGTCTTCGACGGGGAACGCGTGGTGGGCAGCGTCTCAGAGAAGACTATCCTGAGCCAAATTCTGTCCGGTAAAGATCTAACTCAATTGTCCGAGCTGCCCATCCAGAAGATCATGGAGGAGGCCTTCCCCCAGGTCGGAGAGGACGCCCCCCTGTCCCTGATTTCAAGTCTGCTGCAGGTTTATCCCGCCGTTTTGGTGACGAGAAAGGGGAAGGTCGTAGGCATCGTGACCAAGGCCGACCTGCTAAAGATGCTTCCACAGGCTCCTCTTCAGGGAACCTTGTCCCTGTAACCTAACGATCAAGTCTCAAAATTCTAACGGTATGGCGAAAATTAGATAAGCTTTCCTTTACCATATTTGGAGAAAAGTGGTGAACCTTGTCGAAAACCGAGCGAAAAACCGTGCTTGAGAAGACGGCCGGCTACGGCGTCGGCATAATACTAAGCATCGCAGGGATTGTGATTCTGGTTTGGGTGGCGTGGACAACATGGAAGGTGATGTCTGCACCGCCGAATCCCGATTTTGTCACGGTTCTCTTAACCCAAAAAGTCAAACTGGCGGGCCTTATACCGATACTGCTGATCTACTACGCCGTAATTGGTGGCGTGGTTCTCACGGTGGGATCCGTTCTCTTGGCGGTGAAGAAGAGGAGGGTGCCGCTGATCGAGGAGGTGACGGTGATGCTGGAGTGTTCCTCCTGCAAGGGTCAGTGGCGAGAGCACATGGAGAAGACGCAGCTGCTGGCCATGGGTTACCCTCAAGTTAAGAGGCTCTCCCGAAGGAAATGCCCCCAATGCGCCAAGTTCACCCGTCCCAAGATAGCAAGGACCCTGAAGACGAAGGCCGTGAAGACCACCAAATAGCGGAAGCAGAGGACCAGTCTTCACCGTTTTTGTCAGTCTATTTTACATGTACGGAAAGGGTTCCGAATCTGCATTTCAGCTTCATTTTCGGAGTTTAACATTCATTTCCGCTTCCGAAAGAAGAGCCTGCCATCCTTCTCACAGGCATACTCAAACCCCCACCTCAAGGAGTATAAGGAAAGGGGTTACCGTCAGGTGGCCCTCAAGGACTTGGCCAACAAAATAGGGGAACCACCAAACGTCATCGAAAAACCAGCATACCGCCTAGCACCCGAATACGGCCTAGAAAATAGGAGAAGAGAGCCGAAAGAAAGAGCCCTTGCCCAGCCTCCGGCGTGCACACTGAGGGTTAGTATATATGTTTGAATCTCTGGCTGAGTGTTCGTTGTGCCAGTTGCCTGATTTGTTGAGGCCAATCGCAAATAATTTCAAATTTTTTTTCTATACGATCTGTGATTTGCCTTGATTCGAGTCCTCCGGGTGACCTGCAAGGAGAAAAATGATGATCGGTTGAAGCCATGTAGAAAGTTACCGGTTCTGTCTCACTGCGGTCGTATAGCATCCGCAAATAGATGGCTTCAGAAAGAATCCTCTTGTCACTTGGCTCAACTTCCTCGCGAATAAGATTAATTAACTGTCGGTCTTCTCTCTGTTGTTGTTCCTTATAGATTCGAGCGGCAAGGGGCCTAAATCTCCTTGCGGCCAACTCCGTCCACTTCCTCGCCCGAAACTCTACCGTTCTCAAAACCGCCTCTTCCTCTAACTCTTGATACATCTTATCCACAAAACTATAATTACTATGAACTGATTCCTCGTCAACAGGTTCTCTTAGCAAATATGACCTAAGAATGGTATTCAGTCTTGTTTCACAAGCGTTTTGGATTACTGAATAAATCTCAAAATCTGTTCTTCTGTCAATTCCCTTCTCTCCAAGTTGCCTTTCAATAACATTCCTGAGTGTCACAACTGCTTGGTCTTCAACAGTTTTGGTTATGATACCAACCCTCTTCTCAACATTCTCTTTTAGAAATTCAAGTAGGCTTACCGATTGCTCGTAAAATTTGTCGATTACTTCTAATGAAGAATCATGGGAAACATAGTAAGTAGATGCGGCAATCAAAGTACACGCATCAAGGAAAACCTTACATTTCACCTAACATCACCCGAAGAGAATCTGCAAAGTGAGTTAAACGTTCCTTCAATCTCTTTTCATTCAATCCTCTCATTTCCTCTTCAGATGATGGTAACATCGAGTTATCGGACGCTATATCCCTTAAGACCCTGACTCTGTATGATACAAGATTCTTGAGTTCATAAGTGATTTCCTTTTTTGCCAGTGAAAAAACAGTTGAACATAGCTCACTCAGAACTGGAACTACCGCGAATGAATCGTTAATAATTTTTGGGTTTTCATGCCTCTCTACAGCGACCTTGAAACGTTCGTTCATCTTTTCTAGTACAAGGCGGGAGTTCCGTAAAGCATGATAAAACAAGAAGGCGTTTTCAATCGGCACACTTTCATCTTTGACCCAAAATTCCTCGTAATGTTTACAGCTTTCAATCAATTCATCTATTATATGCACTACAGAGATGTCTACTTCTTTAGTTTCTTGCATTTTCTTTATTTGTTCAGCCAGAATAAAGAGAGAGTTCTCCACTTTTGTCACGATTAAACCAGTGTAAAGACAACTATTTAGCTTTTGTGCAAGAATGCGGCACGTGCTTGTACTAAGTTAAGGCGAGCTTTTCACTTCGGTATCCTCGGAAGACCGCTCAGGTTGCTCTCGGCAACCGGCAGGATCCCGACCAACATCTCTGTTTCTAGAGTTTCCGGCAGGCCCCCAGAAATAATACACGGCCCGAGGCATATTTGGAGGCAAATAAAACTAGGGGGTCTAACTCTCCATGTGTGCAAGTTGCTTGTTGTTGCCATCAAATGTCAGTATACCCCCATCCGCGGAGGCATAGGAGAGAGAAACAGAGAATCATAAAAAAAGGGGGTTTGCGGGAGACATCTCCACCTAGAGCCTTAATCTGAATTTAAAGTTCACAACCTGTTTTAGCTGCGAGGCTGAGTTTCAGTTGATTTTAACCCTGAAAGGAGAACCCATACGTGATTGCCGTGAACCGGAGGGTCACGGAGCTTCTGGTTCAGAAATATCACAAGGAACTGGAGCGGTGCAAAACCGAAAAGGAGGTTATTAGGCTTATTTACAGGGTCGCGCGGAACGAGAACCTCCGGGTAAACGTCTCAAACCGGCCTCCTCAAAACCGTGCACGCTAATTTAGGAACCCAGAATCAGATTTTCCAAAACACCAACAAGCTTCGTCTCCCCTAATTCTACGTGCGTAAGGGCGAATAGGTTCTCCCGTGCATTCTACAACGGAAACATAGGTGAGAAATGAATTTTATAGGCGCTGAACCCTTTAACGATCTACCCTCGGAGGGAGGACGATGTGGGGAGGGGTGCTTCGCCCAAGGGATGTAGGGATCATCATGAGTTACAGGTGTCAGTGTGCCTGTGGGCATTGTCTCTACAACTGCGGCCCAGGGTGGAGGGACTGGATGTCCCCTGAAACCTTGGGGGAGGCCCTCTCGACGACCAAAACTTGGAGGCACCGGTTTCAGATCCACTTCACCGGGGGAGAACCCTTCCTGAACTTTCCCCTTCTTTTAGATGGGGTTAAGGCTGCGGCTAGACTGGGCATTCCCCAGTATGTGGAGACAAATGCCGGCTGGTGCGTCCGAGAGGAGTCCGTGGCTGAAAAGTTTACAGCCCTGAAGGATGCGGGTTTAAACGCCGTGTTGATAAGCTGCTCCCCCTTTCACGCGGAGAAGATTCCCCCGGTCCGGGCCCTGCTGGCCATCAGGAAGGCCCATGAAGTCTTTGGCGAGGGAGGGGTGATCGTCTATCTGCCTCACTGCGTGGAGCAGGTTCAACTCTTCGACATTGAAGAGATCACCCCGCTGGAACGGTACGTGGAAAGGTTTGGGCTGGAAAAGGCGGGGCGTATGCTGTGGGAAGGCTACAGAATCATCCCGGGAGGCCGGTCTGGGTACAGGCTCGGGCACCTGACTCGGAAGCGCCCCGCATCCACCTTCAGGGGAGAGAACTGTTTCTCAGAGATCCTCTACGCCCACCACTCCCACTTTGACCTCTACGGAAACTACATCTCCTGGTTCTGCGGCGGACTCTCCATAGGGGACTGGCACAACCTGCCGGAGGTCCTGAAGAACTTCTCAGCCCACCGTTTCCCGCCGCTGATCGAAATCCTGGTCAAGTCAGGCCCCTTCGGGCTCTTCAAGATGGCCACAAAGGAATACAGCTATGAGGAAAGGCCTGACGGTTACGCCGGCAAGTGTCACCTCTGCGTAGATGTTCGAAGGCACCTCTCCCAGCAGGAAACCGAGTTTCCCGAATTAAGACCGAAAAAGTTCTATAAGATGATTTAGCGCCCACTTCAGGCAGAGCACCGCTTTCAATTCCCTCTTAATGGGATTTTTCCTTGAACCACTGAAACTTCCATTGTATATGCCTCCTTTGAACGAGAAGAGGAACGAGTAGCCAAACAAAAGTGCACAGGCGGATGTGGACACACACACAAACAAACGTGTAAACAGTAATTGGAGTAACCGTGCAAGTTTTTGGGAAAGGGAATGTTTCTTAAGGTTAAAGTGACAACTAAGTTTGGGGTGGAGGGATTGTCTCAAGGTGAGTTGAGGCCGGAGGAAAAGGTGAATCTTGCAATTGGGATGACGGATGCATGTGTCCATGTTTGTGCTGACGCCGTTAGGGATCGAAACCGAGCTCTTAGGGAAGACGAAGTCATAGAAAGAGTTAGAGAAAGGATCATGTATGCGAAACGGCGTGTAAGTGGGGTTTAGAAACTGGAGACCTTTGAAGATTTAATCAGGAGAATCGTTAATAGTTTTAACGCTGTCGGATTAGATTATATGTTCACTGGGGCTTTGGCTGCGAGTTATTATGGTACGCCCCGCACCACAATGGACGTAGACGTTGTAGTTAAAGTTGCTCAAGAAGAAGCGCAAACTAAGCTTATATCGGCCTCAAGGAAGGCGAGGCTGCAAGTTGAAGAGGAAAAGATTGAAGCGGCTTTTAAGTCAGGTTTCAGAGTGGTCACGTTGAGGAATAGTAAATCACCTTTCAGCGTTGACATTATTCTTTCTGGCAAGAGGCTTGCGAAAAGGGCTGGCACCATCTTGGGCTTGCCAACTTTTTATCAGGCGCCTGGAGAGTTGATTTTGGCGAAGTTGCGCATGATAAAGGCGACGGTTCCGAGGGCGAGGGCTTTGAAGGATGAGGATGATGTGAGGGCGATTTTAAGGTTTACTAAGGTTGACGTGGAGAGCCTTAAAAGGCGGGCGCGGAAAGAGAACACGCTATCAATACTTGAAAACATAGGTAATCTCTGACAGACCTAAACTCAAGAATAGCTATCAATCTCCATCTTTCAATTCCCTCTTAACGGGATTTTTCCTTGAACCTCCGGCACTGTCTAGGGCGCTAGTACCACTCTATCCTCATGAATTTAGGAGCTGAGGGGCTCGAGGGCGACGGCCCTTATGGGGAAGGAGTCTAGGCCGGCGAATTTGACGGGTGCACCGAAGAAGAAGAATCGTTTCTTCTTGAGCTTCCCTAGGTTGGCTAGGCACTCTATGAAGGGTATGTCGTTGGAGAGCATGGCGTCATGGGTTGCGTAGTTCTCTAGGGCCTTAGGCTTCGTCGGGTCCTCCACCTGAACCGTCCTGTCGAAGCCCAGCATCTTTATGCCCCTTCTCGCCAGCCACCAAGCGGCCTCTGCAGTCAGCCAAGGCCTCTCTTCGCCCTTGTAGGGGCTGTTCCCGATGAGGACGATGTCCCCCTTGCGAATTCCCTCCTTCTCTAAGTCTTCTTGGGTGATGGCTTTACGGGGCTCTGCTGAGGAGAGGTTGATTAGGACGGCCTCGCCGATCAAGGATTCTAGGGGTACCTGGGAGACGTCTTTCCCCGGCCTCCCGTACCGGGGCTCCATAAAGTGGGATGGAACCTCTAGGTGGGTGCCGATGTGGCTTTCCATGTCGATCTCGTGCATCGTCTCCCCGGGGTGGAAGGTGAAGGGCCTGATCTCACACCTCCTCTTGTCCTGGAGGGGCCCATACACTTGGCCCGGCACAATCGTCTCAGAGAGGTCGACCAAACGATACTTTTTCTGCGGAAACATATCAAACCGAAAGAGGAGTTCCCCGTTTTTGTTTTTATCTCTTTCCTCTTAGAAACCTTTGTGGACTAGGTTGCATGAACGGCGGCTGATAAGGCTTCTTCGTCCTCAGCTTCGCTCAAACTTCGCCAACACTAGGAAGACACCCAACGCTATCAACAGAAAACCGAAAAAGACGAAAAACCCGTACCAGAGGCCTTGGGCCTGTTCCGTCTGCCATGTGGAGCGAACGCCCCAGACTCCCAGAGCGATGAGCAACAAACCGAAGAGCTTCTCCGCGATGACCAAACCCGCAGGCACCTCCTTGCTCATACCGCATCCCTCAAAGACTGCTTAGGTTCTATAGACGCTATCCATTTTTAAAAGGTTGTTGCTTGCACATGGAGGGTCAGCCCCCCTATATTCTAATAGGCTTCAAACATGCCACAAACATGTTTGGCGGGTGGGCCGGTTACTGTTTTACCTCCAGTTTTGCTGGGAGGTACTCGTCCACGATGTAGGTCAGCCCGTACCGGCTGAAGGCCTCCTGTTCCGCCATTTTCTTGATCTTGAGGAAGGTTTTGAT